>SAMEA3663208__coassemble_26_pt1 | contig 159364 bp, 116 predicted proteins | sample SAMEA3663208__metabat2_low_PE_010 | metagenome-assembled genome bin SAMEA3663208 (sample SAMEA3663208) | pig gut metagenome | biome: pig gut; feature: pig-associated habitat; material: faeces | place: China | collected 2013
ATATATGTATACGGCTGGTCGCTCCCCATGTGGGAGCGTGGATTGAAACTTAACTTCGGACACTCTGTCCTTGGTGATTTGAAGTCGCTCCCCATGTGGGAGCGTGGATTGAAACCACGTCAGCTTTTTGATGATAATGGAGTTATGTTAGTCGCTCCCCATGTGGGAGCGTGGATTGAAACTGTCTGCTGCTCTTGCATCAGTCTCCCTATGCTCGTCGCTCCCCATGTGGGAGCGTGGATTGAAACTGCGAAAAAGAAAGATGGAAAAATCACGTTGAGTCGCTCCCCATGTGGGAGCGTGGATTGAAACTTCTAATACAGCTTCTGCTGCCTTGGCTCTGGCGTCGCTCCCCATGTGGGAGCGTGGATTGAAACTTGAACGGTCTGTACTCTTTTTCAGCCTTGACCGTCGCTCCCCATGTGGGAGCGTGGATTGAAACCTCGGACTTGTGGGGACAAGAGCCAGAGTGAAGGGTCGCTCCCCATGTGGGAGCGTGGATTGAAACTGTCAACCCTGCGGTACGTTGCGTTGATGTATGTCGCTCCCCATGTGGGAGCGTGGATTGAAACTGTCAAGCTCTCATCTGTCAACACTGACACAATGTCGCTCCCCATGTGGGAGCGTGGATTGAAACACAGTCTCACCAGTCTCCAAAGGGAAAAAGACAGTCGCTCCCCATGTGGGAGCGTGGATTGAAACTAACAAACGGCGACAGACTTATGTCGAAGTCTTGTCGCTCCCCATGTGGGAGCGTGGATTGAAACTATCGTAAAAATAACTCAGGAACAACGGACAGTTGTCGCTCCCCATGTGGGAGCGTGGATTGAAACATCAAGGTTTAGTGCCGCTTGTAAATGGTATTCTGTCGCTCCCCATGTGGGAGCGTGGATTGAAACATCAAGGTTTAGTGCCGCTTGTAAATGGTATTCTGTCGCTCCCCATGTGGGAGCGTGGATTGAAACGCTTTATAACATACATATTGCACAATAAGAAAAAGTCGCTCCCCATGTGGGAGCGTGGATTGAAACACAAAAGGTCAATGTGAATCTACAATCTCATTGGGTCGCTCCCCATGTGAGAGCGTGGATTGAAACCTTACAACCCACAATTATCATTGAGAGAAAACCCGGTCGCTCCCCATGTGGGAGCGTGGATTGAAACTAAAAAGTGGGCAATAATAGCGGTTTTTGGAAGTCGCTCCCCATGTGGGAGCGTGGATTGAAACAAGCAACGTTCATCGGGAACCTTGGCGCAGATGCTGTCGCTCCCCATGTGGGAGCGTGGATTGAAACAACGTGTATCGCTCCGTCGGGAGGTACACGGCAGTCGCTCCCCATGTGGGAGCGAGGATTGAAACTTGAGCTGGTTGCGGAAGCAGAACTCCCGAATGTCGCTCCCCATGTGGGAGCGTGGATTGAAACTCGAGCAACGTCCCCGATGTCAAGATGTCCATCAGTCGCTCCCCAGTGGGAGCGTGGATTAAAATGCAGAACGTAACAACGGTGGCTCAAGAGCCTGCTGATACTATTGGCAATGTAAAGCGTCACATGTCACATGGAAATCGGGAAGAATTTGATTTCATCACAACTCGGATACCTGCATTGTGGCGGAGGGATTGTCGCTGAAGCAGATGCTGGTGATGATGTTGGCGATATAGGTTTATTCGTTTTTTCAGACCTCTTTCAGACCTCTGGATATTACGCCATTTGTAACATGATATTATTCTGAGAAACAGTGAGTTATTGGCGAATTCAGTTTTTAAATAATATTTAATAACTGAAGTTGCTGTATAAGGCTTTTAATTACCTTGTACGTCAGCCGCGGGCGGGACGCCCACGCTCCCAGTGGCTGCGCTGAGTTATCCCGTAAGTTTGTGATGTAAATGAAGGGGAGATTGTTATTATAACTGAATGCCCTATTCAGTAGTAAACTGAATGCCCTATTCAGTAGTAAACTGAATGCCCTATTCAGATGTGAACTGAATGCCCTATTCAGTTGTGAACTGATTGCCCTATTCAGTTGTGAACTGATTGCCCTATTCAGTAGTAAACTGAATGCCCTATTCAGATATGAGCCTGAATGACAATGTCACAGTGAAAATTTTGCTAAAAATCAACAACAATCACGAGAAAAACCAGCAAAAAGACACAAGAAAACCAAGAAAAATGAAGTAAATTCGCCATATCCTTCACACATTCACACTACATTCACACTCATAACATCCTGTTACACAACAGTATAGACTAAATGTGTGAATGTGAATGATATTTTCAAACATTTTTTTCTTGAGTATGTAATGGTTCGAAACTGTTACAGAGATAATCTGTCACACCATATTGCGAAAACAAGTCAAGAACTCTTATCCACTCAAATATGGCAGCTGAATGACAATGACTTAAGAGCCTATTGATGCTGTTGGCGATATAAAGCGTCACATGTCACATGGAAATCGGGATGAATTTTTAGAAGAGATTGACTCTTTCTTTTTTCAACTCATCGTACAAGTCAACTGGGCTTAACTGCCAATAGCGGGTATCTGCTGTGGCAAGTTTTTTGTATAGTGCGGAATGATAGATATGGTCGAGACTTTCTTTGAGGGACAAGCCATAATCATTATGTAGATATTCCACCAACCAACTGATTTTTCCTGGCAATAACAAGTGGAGGTTACTCTGATTTATCTGGAACATATTATTTCTCGATTTTTCTTGATTCAACAAATTGCAGGGCTGTAAGAGATTTTTCTGTATGAAACAGATATTGGTCAACCAATTTATATGTTTTGAGTTCCCTGATGAGTGTCTCAATGCCGATGGCACCAGCCTCATAAAGTCCAAACTGAAGATACACTCTGTCATTTGCCACAGGACCATACACAATGTCATAGTCGTGGGTGAAGTCTTTGTTGGTTCTGTTTGCCATAACAAACTCAGCCCACTCTTCTGTTGGTTCAGGAAACAACAAACTATTGAAATAATTCAGGCATTTTTCATCAAAATCATACACATTGATGTAACCACAAGAGGCATGTGTTTCCATCATACGTCTTTCTACCCATTCCCCAGCTTGCTTTGCCGAGGTTGTGGTATAGAAACCTTTGCCGTAGTCGAGTGTGCGACTTGGTGTAAGTATCTTAGGATGCTCCACCTGGACTAAACTTCCGTGATATACCTTCATTATTCTTTATCCTTATTATTGATAGAAATAAATTCATCAATCTCGGCTATGAGCCATTGACGCCCTTGGGTATGTAATGGTTCGAAACAGTTACAGAGATAATCTGTCACACCATATTGCGAAAACAAGTCAAGAACTTGTTCTCCTGCCATTCCTTTGGCTGCTCCGTATTCTTCGATGCAGAAAGCTACAAAGAGTGCAATATCTTTATCTTTCTTATCCATTGTCTCTACCTTAGATATTATATATTGTCATATTATCGCAATTCGGGAGCAAAGATAATATGATTACCTCGTATTTCCAAATTTTTTTAGGAAAAAGTGGGGATTTTGTCGCTAATATGATAGAAAAGCTGTTTTATGATGTAACTCACCTCCTCGTCTGTCAACACTTGGTTGCAGGGGATGCTCAGTTCTTCTCTGTGGATGCGCTCGGTTATCGGCAGGCCGCCTTCGGGGATTACCAATAACGGGGATGAGGCGTAACACTTCTGCTTGTGGGGAGGTATGGGATAATGGATGACGGTCTGGATTCCCTTGTCGGCAAGGTATTTCTGCAGTGCGTCGCGCTGCTTGCACAGCACGGGGAAAATGTGGAAGACATTGTCATGCCAGTATTCCCCGGTGGGCATGGTCAAGAGCGGATTGTCCACCTCTTTTATATATCTCAGGGCTACCTCGCGCCTGCGACTGTTGTCGGCATCCAGATGGCGCAATTTCACGTCGAGCACTGCTGCCTGAATCTCGTCGAGACGACTGTTGCGACCACAATAGTCGAAGACGTACTTGCGCGACGAACCGTAATTGGCAAGTGTGCGGAATGTGTCGGCAAGGAGCTTGTCGTCGGTGGTTATCGCTCCCCCGTCGCCGAGGGCGCCGAGATTCTTTCCGGGATAGAAACTGTGGCAGGCCACTGGTGATGATTGATGATTGATTACTGATGATTGATGATTGATTACTGATGATTGATGAATGACAAGGCCGTGGCCTTGGGCGTTGTCGATTACTAACTTCAGGTTGTACTTATTGCATAGTTCGCCTATTTTCGGGGTATAGGCGTTCTTGCCGTAGAGATTGACGAGCATGATGCAGCGGGTTCGGGGGGTTATGGCACGCTCTATGAGCGAATCGTCAATCTGAAAGGTATCAATGCGAGGCTCAACGAGAACGGCACGGAGACCATTCCCGGTGATTGCCAATATCGTGGCGATATATGTATTTGCGGGCACGATCACCTCGTCACCCGGCTGCATCACTCCCATCTCGATATAGGCACGAAGGGTGAGCGTGAGGGCATCAAGTCCGTTGGCGCATCCCACGCAATACTTGGCATGGCAATACTCGGCATAATGTTCCTCAAACTTACGGTTTGCGTCTCCTTGCAGATACCATCCGCCATTAATCACGTCGCTCACGGCCTCGTGTATCTCATCGGCATACATTGCCGTCACCTTCTTTAGTTCAAGATATTTTATTTCCATGACTTATTCAAGTTTCTAAAACATTCATTGTTTGGGGAGTTAAGGAGTTAAGGAGTTATCGCTCCCTGTGGTCGCTGGGAGTTAAGCCATTAGTATTGAGCATAGAAATCCAGCACAAAAACATTTGGCTTAACTCCTTAACTCCTTAACTCCTTAACTACCATCAATCTTCCCCACTTCCGAATTTTGCAGAACTTTACAGTCTCCATTCGTATGTGTCATAACAAACACCACGTCCGCCAAATCCCTCCTTCTGGAATATGAGCCCCTCGTTGAGATAATGCCCCATGTCCTCAGTGGATTTTCCAAAGTCGAAGTATCTCTTTTTGCCCGAATAATGGCTGATGAGATAGGAGAATATGGCATCCAACGCCCCGATTTTCTTGCCCTCAGGCGATGCGGAGATATACTGCACATGGACGGTCGCGCCACTGACGAACAAGACTGTGCCGGCTATCGTTGCCCCATGCAATGTGGCCCTGCAAAGAAGGATATTTTCGGGAAAACGGCTTGCCAGCATGTTTATCTCACCTAAGGTGTGAACAGGATGCGCTCCATACCGCTGCATAAGATTGTCATCGAGCACTGTCCAGAAACCGGAGTAATCATTTGTCCACTCAACAGTGACTCCCTCCCTCAATGCCTTGGCTGCATGGCGGCGGCGCAACTCCATGAACGGCAGAGGACATGACAAGTCAACCACAATGGCTATGTCACGCCCCATGACGCGGAAATCACACTTGCGGAATATGGCATACAAGTCCTCCTCCGACGCCTGCCTATGATATATCCATGGCGTAGGCTTATACACGACGCGACGAAAGCCTTCACCTTGCAGACTGGAGTTCATCGCCTCAACAGTCTCCAATGCCATCGACGTGCGGAAAGCGTCGCCGACAACCAATCCGCCGTAGGTCAAACCGTGATGCGACTGAAGCACGTCATCCTCCTCATTGGCAGGAAGGACTGCCACGAGGCGGTGTTTCTCGTCGTAGAACATCAGGGAATGGTCGGCGAAGCGGTCACTGTGATAATCCATGTAGCGGCGGTCGAAAAGGAATGTCCCGTTTTTCGACGCCGCCACAAAGCTGTTCCATTCGTCACACTTGGAGGAGGAATATCTTTCCGTAGTAATCATTTCACGTATTCAAGGAAATCCTCGTATTCATAAATATAATCTTCCTCTTCATACAGCTCTGACGCGAGGACAAGGCATACGGCTCCCGAGGAAAAGTCCTCCAACGTGCGCCATATCCCCGTATTCACGAGCAGTCCCTGCCAAGGATGATTGAGATGATAGTCCATGCGGTTGCCCTTGCCGTCGTCGAGGGTGACAGTGAACGAGCCGCTCACCGCTATTATCAGTTCGTGACATTCCTTATGGGCATGTCCTCCCCTACTCTCACCCGCAGGCACGTCGTAGGTCCAATACACCCTCTTGACATCAAAGGGCACATTCTTCATTTGCTCCGCCACGGTAAGATTACCGCGCGGGTCGCAAATCTTCGGCAATTCAATTATCTCACCAAGCATAATGTTATCATAATAATCAGAACACCGCATACGGGTCGGTGCCGAGAATTGTCTTGGCGGCTGCCTTGGCTTTCTCGCGGAGGGCATCGGTGCCGTCGGCCACCTCGCCGTAGCAAAGCACAACTCCCATGCGTCTTCCAACGTGGGCATCGGGCTTGCCGAAGATGCGGATGCGGGTGCGGTCTTGCTTCAGGGCTTCATCGAGATTATAGTCGAGGGGCTTGTCGCTCTCCACAGGCGAGAGGACAACTGCCGATGCGCCTGCATGCTCAAGATGGATGCCGGCGATGGGCAATCCCATGACGGCACGGAAATGAAGCTCAAACTCGCTGAGGTTGGTGGTGTGTCCGAGTGTCACCATACCCGTGTCGTGGGGACGCGGCGAGAGTTCGCTGAAAATAACCTCGCCCTGCTTGGTGAGGAAGAACTCTACGCCCCATATACCTGCTCCCGTGAGGGCCTTGGTGACTGCCGCTGCCATTTTCTGTGCCTCGGCCAATGCCTCGTCGCTTATCTTGTATGGCTGCCAGCTCTCGCGGTAGTCGCCCTTCTTCTGCACATGTCCGATGGGCGGACAGAAGAGGGTCTCGCCGTTTTTCTGAGTGACGGTGAGGAGAGTGAACTCTGACTCGAAGTCGATGAATTCCTCGATGATTACTTCCTTTACATCACCTCGACTGCCTTCCATGGCGTTGCGGAAAGCTGCCTCAAGCTCGCCATCATTGTGGACATAGCTCTGACCGTGACCGGAGGATGACATCAAAGGCTTAACCACACACGGGAAACCTATCTCATCGGCTGCCTTGCGGAATTCGTCGTAGGTCTTGGCATAGAAATACTTGGCTGTGCGAAGACCGAGAACACGCGAGGCAAGGTCGCGGATGGCACGGCGGTTCATGGTGAAGTTCACCGCCCTTGCGCTTGGCACCACCTGTATGCCCTGCTCCTCATACTCGAAGAGCTTCTCCACACGGATGGCCTCAATCTCGGGCACGATAATGTCCGGACGATGCTTCTTAACCACGGCATTGAGTGCATCGCCGTCGAGCATTGAGAACACCTCGCGCTCGTCTGCCACCTGCATAGCCGGGGCATTGTCGTATCTGTCGCAGGCAATGACATACTGCCCTGCCCTCTTTGCCGCAATAACAAACTCCTTGCCCAGTTCACCTGAGCCTAAAAGCAATATCTTTTTCATACTTAAATATTTTGGGGGAGTTCAAGGAGTTAAAGTAGTTAAATGGAGTTAAAGACAATAGTCTTTTAGCTTCATCCAGAACCTATTAAGGCTAAAACATATGTCTTTAACTCCTTGTACTCCCTTAACTCCTTTAACTACCCAAGTCTTATCTATTGTTGTACATCTTTTCGTAATACTTCTGATAGTCACCGCTCGTCACGTTGTCGAGCCACTCCTGGTTTTCGAGATACCACTTCACGGTTTTCTCGATGCCTTCCTCAAACTGGAGGCTTGGCTCCCAACCGAGTTCGCGCTGGAGCTTGGTGGAGTCGATGGCATAGCGGGCGTCGTGACCAAGGCGGTCGGTTACGTAGGTGATGAGATCCATGTCCTCGCCTTCCTTGCGTCCGAGCAGACGGTCAACGGTGTTGATTACGACCTTGATGATGTCGATGTTCTTCCACTCGTTGAAGCCTCCGATGTTGTAGGTCTCTGCCACCTTGCCCTCATGGAAGATGAGGTCGATGGCACGGGCGTGGTCAACCACATAGAGCCAGTCGCGCACGTTCTCGCCCTTGCCATATACGGGCAGAGGCTTGCGATGGCGGATATTGTTGATGAACAACGGGATGAGCTTCTCGGGGAACTGGTATGGACCGTAGTTGTTAGAGCAGTTGGTGACGATGGTCGGCATACCGTAGGTGTCGTGGAAGGCGCGCACGAAGTGGTCGCTACCAGCCTTGGATGCCGAATATGGAGAGTGGGGATTATACTTGGTGGTCTCAAGGAAGAAGTCCTCGCCGTAGGCCTCGTGATGCTGTGACGACGAAGCCTTGGTGGTGAACGGAGGCTCGATGCCCTCGGGGTGGGTCATTGTCAATGCGCCATAGACCTCGTCGGTGGAGATATGGTAGAAACGCTTGCCCTCATATTTCTCGGGCAGCGACTCCCAATAGAGCTTTGCAGCCTGAAGCAGTGAGAGGGTTCCCATCACGTTTGTACGCGCGAAGGTGAACGGGTCCTTGATTGAGCGGTCAACATGGCTTTCGGCAGCCAGGTGGATGATACCGTCAATCTGCTCGTCCTGCATCAGCTTGTAGAAAGCGTCGAAGTCGCAGATGTCCATCTTGACAAACTTGTAGTTGGGTTTGTCCTCGATGTCCTTGAGGTTAGCGAGGTTTCCTGCATACGTCAACTTGTCGAGGTTGATGATGCGGTAATCGGGATACTTGTTCACAAAGAGGCGTACAACATGCGAGCCGATAAAGCCTGCACCGCCAGTAATAACGATATTCTTCATATTAAATCGATTTAATAATTTCCTAATTTGGGTGCAAAGTTAATCAAAAAAAATGAAAACAAGAGCAAAACGCTCAGAATTAACGTTTTTACACAGTATTAATATCAAAGGAAACAGTTCTGGGATTGTTTTATTTAAACACAGAGACACGGAGTCACGGAGTTTTATCTCTGTATCTTCTTAAGACTTTAAAAAAAATAACTCTGTATCTCCGTGCCTCTGTGTTTAATAATTCACCTTCCTCCGAGTGAAATGACCTCGCAGTCGGGGAACTGGTCGCCGTCGATGGTCAGTCTTACGAGCGTGCGCTCCTTGTGCCATCCCTGTTGTCCGGCAGCCCCGGGGTTGATGTGCAGCAATCCGAGGGTCTTGTCGTATTTCACTTTCAGTATGTGGGAGTGTCCCGAGATGAAGAGTTTGGGAGGCGATGCGTATATACGGCTGCGGATTGACGGGTCGTAGTTTCCGGGATAGCCTCCGATATGTTTCATCAGCACATCCACATCCTCGCACTTGAAGCGCAACACTTCGGGAAACATCAGACGCAGGTCGCCGCCGTCGCAGTTGCCGCATACGGCACGCAACGGGCGGAATGCCGCCAGACGTTCGGCCAACTCCGTACTGCATATATCCCCTGCATGCCATATCTCGTCGCAAGGTTCAAAGTACTTCAGATACTTGTCATCCCAATAAGCATGGGTATCGCTAATAATTCCAATCTTTTTCATTGTTTTATTTTTTATCCACAGATTCTTTTTATCCACAGATTATCACAGATTGACACGTTTATTTTAAATTATCACAGATTTTTAAATATCTAAAGATATTTTTGATTTCCACAGATTACGTTGCGCAGCCAAAATCTGTGTTAATCCCCAAAAAATTAATCTCTGTGTTAATCTGTGGGTTTAAAAAATCTGTGTTAATCCAAGATAATTTTTTATCTGTGTTAATCTGTGGTTAAAAAGAATTCTTCATTTTCAAGAATTCCCTTATAAACTCCGCTGTGCCCTGGATTCCGAGCCTTGACGAATTGACACACAGGTCATAGCTGTCGGAATGGCCCCAGTGCTTGCCGGTGTAATAGTCGTAATATGACGAGCGGTCGCTCTCGCCATTGGCAATCATCTTGCGTGCTTGCTCAGGAGTGCATCCCTTGCGCTCTGACACACGGCGGACGCGGTCTTCAATGTCGGCGGTGATGAACACGTCTATCTTGTTAGGCATGTCGCGCAGCACATAGTCGGCACAACGTCCTACGAACACGCATGACGACTCTGAAGCCGCGTGCACAATGGCGTCGCTCTGGAACTTGAACAGGCTTTCCTGAGAAAACTCATTGCGATAGAATGAGCCTTCGGCGAAAGAGCCGTGCATCTGGAACATCGACTTGAAGAAGCCCTTGTGCTCATCGTTCTGCTCGAAGAACTTCTCGGAGAAACCGCTCTCCTTGGCTGCAAGGTTCAGGAGTTCACGGTCGTAGAACTTGCAGTTGAACATATCGGCAAGCAACCTTGCCACGTCGTGTCCGCCACTGCCTATCTGGCGTCCGACGGTTATGATTATCTTCTTATCCATATCATTATTAATTATATTGTCAAACACAGAGTTACAGAGTCACAGAGTTTTTCTCTGTATCTTCTTAAACTTATAATATATTCAAGTTTCTGATATACTCAATGTTTTGGGAGTTAAGGAGTTAAGGAGTTAAAGGAGTTAAGCCATTAGTATTGAGCATTGGATTTAAGTGCAAAGACATTTAATCGCATGTACATTTGGCTTAACTCCTTAACTCCTTAACTCCTTAACTACCAACAATCTACCTTACTTCCGAAAGTCGAGTAATATAAACTTTGTCTCTTTGTGTCTTTGTGTTTTAAATCTAAATGCGAGACTTCATCAAAAATTTCTTGAACATTCTCATATATCTCACCATCATCACCAAAGCGAAGATTGCCGAGAAAGTGTCGGATATCGGCATCGCAATCCACACACCCGTGATGCCGAAGAACAGCGGCAATATGCCCAACAGCGGCACAAGGAAGAGCAACTGGCGCGAGAGCGAGAGGAAGATGCTTATCTTTGCCTTGCCGATGCTCTGGAAGAAGTTGGTGACCACCATCTGATAACCCACGATGGGCATTGCCGCCATCATCAGACGTATTCCATTGACTGACAGTTCGGTAAGCACCGCGTCATTGGTGAAAAGACGCACGCAGAGGTGCGGCATAAACTCAGCCACGAGGAAACCCGAGGTGGTGACGCACGTACCCGCTATCATCGCCAACGTGAGAACACGCATCAGGCGGTCGTACTTCTGCGCCCCGTAATTATATCCCGCAATAGGCTGCATACCCTGGTTGACACCCATGTTGATCATCACGAAGATGAAAGCCACACGGTTGGCAATGCCGTAGGCTCCCACGGCAAGGTCGCCGCCGTATTCCAGCAGGCGCTGGTTGACAAATATCGCCACAAGGCATGCCGTGGCGTTCATCGCGAAAGGCGAGATGCCAATGCCAAGAATGTTCTTGACAATTTTGTTGTCAAGCCTATATATGCCGCGCTTGAGGTGGAGCAGCTCGTTCTTGTCGCTGAACAACCTTGTCTGCCATACCAAGGCAACGGTCTGCGAGAGGATAGTGGCAACGGCGGCACCGCGGATTCCCATGTCGAAGGTGTAGATGAACAGAGGGTCGAGAATGGAGTTGAGCACCACGGTGAATATCGTGGTGTACATGGCCTGCCGGGGCTTGCTCGCCGCCCTGAGCACTGCGTTCATTCCGAAATACAAGTGGGTGATGATATTTCCGAGAAGGATGATTATCATATACTCACGTGCGTAGGGGATGGTCTGTTCGCTCGCCCCGAAGAAATAGAGGATGGGGTCGAGGAATACGAGTGACACCACCGAGAATACCAATCCGATGATGATGTTGAGAGTGACGTTGTTACCCAAGATACGCTGCGCCGTGGAATAGTCTTTCTGTCCGAGTTTCACCGACAGATATGACGAGGAGCCAATGCCTACTCCTGCACCGAACGCAGCCGAAAGATTCATGAAGGGGAATGTGACCGCAAGACCTGAGATTGCCAATGCTCCCACACCCTGACCGATGAAGATGCTATCCACCATATTATATAACGACGAGGCGGTCATCGCTATGATGGCGGGCAGGGCATACTGGGTGAGCAATCGGCCTACGGGTTTTGTCCCCAATTCCAATGTTGCTGTGTTTTTGTTCATATTTATATAGTATTATCGAGTGCAAAGTTAACAAGTTTTGGCGAGAGTAGCAACTTTTCTCTTGAAAAATTTGGTTTTTACGTAAAATTGCAGTAAGTTTGCACCCAATTTTGCATAGCAACCCGATAAAATAACATGGCTCGAAGACCATTTTCACTCATTGCCCTCGCCTTGGTGTCAGTTGTCATCTGGGCATCCACAACAGGCGCGACGCCGAGAATCAAGTTTCCCGGCAGCAAGTGCCACACCTTCCGCATTGCCCTCAAGGACAAGCACGGATGCGGCTATACAATCGACAAGCCACGGCAGTTCCTGTCGCACAAGGCTATCGAGAGGCGCAACAGGTTCGGCATTGCCATCGACTCCACAGACCTGCCCGTGAGCTACCAATACCTCAGGCAGATCGGCACTGAGGGACTGCGGATTATCGGTACGAGCAAATGGAACAACACCGTGCTCGTGAACTGCACTGACACAAATCTCATACAACGCGTCAGGCGACTGCCATGCGTGATTTCCGCCACAAGGGTATGGACATCGCCCGACAGTATCACGGCAAAGGTGAAACGGCAAAAGAAAAACCGCGACGGATTCAACTCGTGGGATTCGGTGTATAACGTTGCCTACGGTCAGGCTGAGGCACAGATCAAGGCACTTGGCGGCATCAGGCTTCACGAACAGGGCTACAGGGGCGAGGGAATGACGATTGCCGTGATGGACGGAGGATTCGCCGAGGTGGACCGCAAACAGGTGTTTCAGAATATAAAAATCAAGGGTACGAGGGACTTCGTATTTCCTGCATCCACGAACTTCTACAACGAAACCGACCATGGCACCAAGGTCCTGTCGGCTATGGCAGTAAATGCACCCAACGTGTATATCGGCACCGCACCAAAGGCAACGTATTGGTTGCTGAGATGCGAGGACCAGCAGTCGGAGCAACCCGTGGAGGAGGACTACTGGGCCATGGCTGCGGAGTTTGCCGATTCAGTGGGGGTGGATGTAATCAACAGTTCCTTAGGGTATTATGAATACGACAACCACTATGGCGACCATCCCCTGTGGCATCTCGACGGACGCACCGCCCTCATCTCGCGCACTGCCTCCATGCTTGCCGACAAGGGTATCATACTTGTCAACAGTGCCGGCAACAACGGTATGGGTCCCTGGAAGAAAATCACTTTCCCCGCCGACGCACACGACATATTGACTGTCGGAGCGGTGACTGCGGAGGACAAAAACGCCCCGTTCAGCGGGGTTGGCAACACCGCCGACGGAAGAACCAAGCCAGATGTAGTGGCATTGGGCAGCCCCACGGTTCTCGTGTCTTCGCGCGGAACTATCATAGAGGATATGGGCACATCGTTCTCCACCCCGCTCGTCTGCGGACTTGTGGCTTGTCTTTGGCAGGCTCTGCCATTCATGTCGCCACAGCAGATCATGCAGCTTGTACGACTCAGCGGCGACAATGTGAATCATCCTGACAATATCTTCGGTTATGGCAAGCCCGACTTTGCCAAGGCCCTGCTCTTGGGCAGGAAAGGTGTTTCAGCCATTAACACGGAAGGAGGTGAAAGATGAACACTGAAAGACATTTCTCACTACAACAGATCAACCAGCTCGTGCGCGATGCCATCAACTCGTGTCTCAGCGGTGTGTATTGGCTGGAGACGGAGATTGCGCAGATTAATGAAAATCGCGGACACTGCTATCTTGAATTCATACAGAAGGAGCAGGGATATAACACTCCCTTGGCAAGGGCGCAGGCAAAATGCTGGCGCAACACATGGGGGAACATAAAACCATATTTCGAGCATACCACAGGACAAACCCTGAAAGCGGGAATGAAAGTGCTCGTGCTTGTACATCCCGACTTCCACGAGGCTTTCGGATTCTCGTGGATAGTGGATGACCTCGACCCGAGATTCACCCTTGGCGACATGGCACGACGCAGGCAGGAAATCATCAAGATTCTGAAGGAAGAGGGAGTATTCGACCTCAACCGCGAACTGCCCCTGCCGCTCTTCACGCAGCGAATTGCCGTCATATCGTCAAGCACTGCCGCAGGCTATGGCGACTTCTCGCGCCAACTCTCGGACAACACCTACGGATTCCGTTTCACCACCACCCTATTCGAGGCAACCATGCAGGGAGAGGGGGTTGAGAACAGCATTATCGCAGCACTCAATGCCATCAACGACGACATCGAATCGTATGACTGTGTGGTTATCATCCGCGGTGGCGGGGCGACAAGCGACATGTCGGGGTTCGACTCGCTTGCGTTGGCTGAGAACGTGGCTAATTTCCCCATTCCGATAATCACGGGTATAGGACACGACCGCGACGAGTGTATCCTCGACATGGTGTCGCACACAAGGGTGAAGACCCCAACGGCCGCAGCCGCGTTCCTCATCGAACGACTCGCCACGGTTTCAGACAGAATTGACTCTGCCGCAGAGCGCATCGCCTCATACGTGCAGCAACGGATGACGGCGGAGAAAAACCGACTGACGCGCGCCTCAGAACGTATTCCGATATTGTTCTCGCTCGTAAAGACCAAACAGGACAGCAAGCTCGAAAGGCTCAACCAGGCAATGCTTCACAGCATCCGCCTGAAACTTGACAAGCAAGGCATGGCACTCGACTCAATGGCACAGCGCATACCTCCCGCCCTTGAGCGCATGATTCTCAACCGCCGCCATCGTCTCGACATGCTCAGTCAGCGTGCTAGTTCTCTCGACCCAGCCCTGCTCCTGAAGCGCGGCTACAGCATCACCACCCTCGCCGACGGACATGCGCTCCGCTCGCCCTCACAGGTGAAACCTGGAGACGTAATCACCACCCGACTTGCCTCAGGCTCAGTCACATCTATTATATCACCCTCAAAACAACAATAAGAAAATGAAATACGAAGCAGCAATAAAAGAACTCGAGACCATCGTAAGACAAATGGAAAACGACCAGCTCGACATCGACACTCTCGGCGAACAGCTGAAGCGTGCGCAGGCACTCATAAAATTCTGCCGCGACAAACTCACCAAGACCGACGAGGAAATCAAATCCATCCTCGCCGATTCTTGACTTAAGTTTTTTATCCACAGATTATCACAGATTGATACGTTTATTATAAATTATCACAGATTACGTTGCGCAGCCAAAATCTGTGTTAATCCAAGATAAATTATTATCTGTGTTAATCTGTGGTTAAAATCCATATTATATATCGCATTATCCTTTTTTTACAAAAAAATCGACGAAAAAGTTGCATATTACAATTATTATATGTAATTTTGCAATCTGAAAGAACAAAAAAAGAATAAAAACATAAGAATATGAAAGATTTGGATTGGGCAAGTCTGTCGTTCGGATACAGACGCACAGACTACAACGTTCGTTGCTACTACCGCGACGGCAAATGGGGCGAAATAGAAGTTTGCTCCGACGAATACATCAACATGCACATGGCTGCCACTTGTCTGCACTACGGACAGGAGGCTTTTGAGGGACTGAAGGCTTACCGCTGCCCCGACGGCAAGGTGCGAGTGTTCCGTATGGACGAAAACGCCAAGCGCCTGCAGAGCACATGCCGCGGCATACTCATGCCTGAAGTATCAACAGAGTTATTCGAGGAGATGGTGAAGAAAGTCGTAAGACTCAACCAGGAATGGATTCCCACATACGAGAGCGGTGCCACTCTTTATATCCGCCCGCTGCTCATCGGAACAAGTGCACAGGTTGGTGTTCATCCGTCAAGCGAGTATCTCTTCCTTATCTTCGTCACACCGGTAGGACCATACTTCAAAGGTGGTTTCTCTACCAATCCTTACGTCATCATCCGCGACTTCGACCGTTCGGCTCCTCTCGGAACAGGTAAATATAAGGTGGGCGGCAACTATGCTGCTTCGCTTTATGCCAACAACCTTGCCCACGAGAAGGGATATGCCTGCGAGTTCTATCTCGATGCCAAGGAGAAGAAGTATATCGACGAGTGTGGTGCCGCCAACTTCTTCGGTATCAAGGACAACACATACGTGACTCCGGAATCCACAAGCATTCTGCCGTCCATCACCAACAAGAGTCTGATGCAGTTGGCAGAGGACTTCGGCATGAAGGTGGAGCGACGCCCAATACCTGAGGAGGAGCTTGACACATTCGAGGAGGCAGGAGCATGCGGAACAGCTGCCGTGATCTCCCCCATCTCATATCTTGATGACCTCGACAACGGCAAGCGCTACACATTCAGCAAGGACGGCAAACCAGGTCCCGTCTCTACCAAGCTGTATAACCATCTGCGCAATATCCAGTATGGAATCGAGGAAGACAAGCACGGATGGACGACGGTGGTTATTGAATGAAGAATGAAGATTGAAGAATGAAGAATGGCTGCGCACAGGCATTTCATTCCTAATTATAAATACTTTTAAATAATTAAAAAAATTACGACTATGTTAAACAAGAAAGTAGAAGAGGCTATCAACGCCCAGATTAACGCCGAAATGTGGTCGGCATATCTTTATCTGTCGATGGCAGCATGGTGCCATGCAAACGGTAACCCAGGTATGGGCAAGTGGTTCGAGGTTCAGTTCCAGGAGGAGCAGGACCATGCCAAGATTTTCTTCAACTACGTGATTTCACGTGCAGGAAAGGTTGACCTCAAGCCTATTGAGGCTGTGCCAACATCTTGGGAGAACATCCTCGACGTATTCGAGAGCACACTCGCCCACGAGCAGAAGGTTACAGGTCTTATCAACAACCTCTACGCTCTCAGCGTTGCCGAGAACGACTATGCCACAACAAGCATGCTCAAGTGGTTCATCGACGAGCAGGTTGAGGAAGAGGAGACAGCCCAGGGATATATCGACAATATCAAGATGATCAAGGACAACGGTTACGGACTCTATATGCTCGACAAAGAGCTTGGCTCCCGCACCTATTCCCAGGCATCTCCCTTGGCTGGAAAATAAGTTTTTTCAGTTGACAACTATAAAACATGTCAAAAGGCAAACTTCAGAAATTCGCTGAAATGGAGACGTTCAGCAACGTCTTCCAATATCCTTTTTCTGTAATCGACAATACTCCCTTCGCCATGAAAGGCCATTGGCGTGGGGAGTATTTCCATAACGACAATCCTATAGTGCTCGAACTCGGCTGCGGCAAGGGAGAATACACGGTAGGCTTGGCCAAGCTATTCCCTGATGTCAACTTCATCGGAGTGGATATCAAGGGGGCGCGCATGTACACCGGGGCAAAACAGGCCCTTGAGGAAGGACTGACGAATGTGGCTTTCCTGCGCACCAACATTGAAATCATCGACCGTTTCTTCGACACCGACGAGGTGCAGGAGATATGGCTGACGTTCAGTGACCCGCAGATGAAGAATCCGCGCAAACGCCTGTCAAGCACTTACTTTATGGAGCGCTATCGCCGCTTCCTGTCTGATGGAGGTGTCATTCACGTGAAAACCGACTCCAACTTCCTCTTCACATACACCACATATATGGTGGAGCGAAACAACCTGCCTGTTCTCTTCCGCACGGAAGACCTGTATCATACAGATGGGTTTGACGAACAGACACTCACCATCCTCAGCATCCAAACTTACTACGAGGCGCAGTGGATTGAGCGTGGCCTGAATATCCGCTATCTCAAGTTCCGTCTTCCCCACGAAGGTAGTCTCGAAGAGCCGGACATTGAGATACCACTCGACGATTATCGTTCGTACAAACGACCGAAACGCAGTGGATTGGAAGTGAGTAAATAGAGAGTGTTCGATGGAATAGTTATACTAATCGTTGAATTTTAACACAAAGACACAAAGAAACGAAGATTTTCTTTAGATACAAAGACAACAAGCAACTTAAAAGTCGCCACAAAGCCTTGCAGTGGGAAACTTTGTGGACTTTGTAAGCAGCTTTTCTGCTCATTGTATCTTCCGTAAGCGAAAAATGCTTTGTTTCTTCGTGTCTTTGTGTTTAGAATTATACCAGCAGAATAGTTTCATACTTGCTAAAGTTGAGTTAAACAATGCAAAAAAAGCGGCGGATGTTTGGCATTTACCGCTTTTTTGTTTACCTTTGCGGTCGATACGAGGGGTGCTTGGACAAGTGTTCAGGCTGAGATTATACCCATGGAACCTGATACGGGTAATGCCGACGCAGGGATATGTCATAATTCCGCCATTTAGTCCACCCCTTATTTCATTTTCAACAAGTATGTATATATAATAAAATAAGGTAATAAAGAAATGGAAAAATTGATTATTGCAGGGAAGGAGTTCTCCTCCCGCCTGTTCCTCGGAACTGGTAAATTCAGTTGCAACGAGTTGATGGCAAAGGCTATCGAGGTATCTGAAACGGAAATGGTGACAATGGCAATGAAGCGCATTGAACTCGGAAACGACGAAGACGACATGATGAAGCATATCGCCAAACCAGGCATCCAACTGCTGCCAAACACCTCCGGCACCCGAAATGCCGAAGAGGCTGTATTTGCCGCCAAGATGGCGCGCGAGGCGTTCGGAACAAATTGGCTCAAACTGGAAATACATCCCGACCCTCGCTATCTTCTGCCAGACCCTGTGGAAACTCTCAAGGCTACAGAGATTCTTGTCAAGGAAGGATTCGTTGTGCTACCCTATTGTCAGGCCGACCCTGTCCTCTGTAAGCGTTTGGCAGAAGCAGGAGCCGCTACCGTGATGCCCCTCGCCGCTCCTATTGGAACAAACAAGGGACTGCGCACTATTGATTTCCTGAATATCATCATAGAAGAGGCAACAGTGCCCGTAGTGGTAGATGCCGGAATAGGTGCACCGAGTGACGCTGCCAAGGCAATGGAGATTGGTGCCGACGCTTGCTTGGTCAATACCGCCATATCAGTGGCAGGTGACCCCGTGGCTATGGCACGCGCATTCAAGAAGGCTGTGGAATGTGGACGTGAGGCATACGAGGCAGGACTCGCCGTGCAGCATGCGGACATGACTGCCGAGGCAAGCTCGCCGCTGACGGCTTTTCTTAATTAGAAATGAGGAATAATATGAAGATAAAGATAAATAACAAAGAAATAGAGACGACGGCAAAGACCGTTGCAGAATTGGCAGTGGAGCAGAATCTGCCGGAAAAGGGTGTGGCTATTGCTATCAGCAATAATATGGTGCCACGCACCGAATGGAGTAACCGTCTCCTGAATGAAGGTGACGACATAGTGATTCTCAAGGCATTCTGCGGTGGATGAAAAAAAATGAAATAACATGTTTTACGACGAAATACAGAAATACGACTGGGATGAGACAACCAGTCAGATAATGGCAAAGACGGACGCCGACGTAAGGCGTGCACTCGCCAAGCAACATCTGAATATCGACGACTTCATGGCTTTGGTGTCTCCTGCCGCCGACAAGTATCTTGAACAGATGGCACGATTGAGCCGACATATCACAAGAGAGAGATTCGGCAATACAATAAATATGTTTATACCTATTTATATTGCCAACTCATGCGCAAACTCTTGCGTGTATTGCGGATTTCACGTGCAAAACCCAATGGCACGCACTATCCTCACGGAGGAGGAAATCGTCAGGGAATACGAGGCCATAAAGAAACTGGGTCCCTTTGACAATCTCCTTGTACTAACGGGAGAGAACAAGGTGCTCACGGGAGTGAAATACATAGCCAAGGCTCTCGACCTGGCAAAACCTTACTTCAACAACCTGCAGATTGAGGTGATGCCGCTCGCAACAGAGGAGTATGCCGAACTGCGCAACCACGGTCTCAACGGGGTCATCTGTTTCCAGGAGACTTACAACGAGAAGCGTTATAAGGTGTATCATCCGCGTGGTCCGAAGTCAGACTATAAATGGCGCCTCAACGGCTACGACCGAATGGGAATGGCTGGAGTACACAAAATCGGAATGGGAGCACTCATAGGCCTTGAGGACTGGCGCACTGAGGTGGTTATGCTTGCACGCCACCTGCGCTATCTCGAAAAGACCTATTGGCGCACACAGTATTCTGTCAACTTCCCAAGAATGAGAGTGGCTGAAAACGGAGGTTTCCAACCTAACGTGGAGATGACCGACCGCGAACTGGCCCAGGTGACTTTTGCCATGAGAATATTCGACCACGACGTGGATATCTCCTACTCTACCCGTGAGACTGCCGAAGTGAGAAATAACATGGCAACTCTCGGTGTCACAACTATGAGTGCCGAAAGCCACACCGACCCGGGAGGCTACTGCTGCCATCCTGACTCACTGGCACAGTTTGAAATCAGCGACCCTCGTACGGCAAAGCAAGTGGATGCCGACCTGAGAGCCATCGGAATGGAACCGGTATGGAAAAACTGGGACAGAAGCTTTGATTTTAAATGAAGAGTGAAGAATGTAGAATGAAGAATGAAGAATGAAGAATGAAGAATGAAGAATGAAGAATGTTCAAAATATATTGCGGTTCTGACTATTGCGGGCAGCGACTGTAGCGGCGGAGCGGGAATACAGGCTGATATAAAGACCATTTCGGCTCTTGGATGCTATGCTGCTTCTGCCATTACCGCCATAACCGTGCAGAACACGCAAGGCGTGACTGCCGTGCATGCAGTGCCGCCGGAAATCGTGGCAGGACAGATACGCGCCGTGATGGATGACATCAAACCTAAGGCAGTGAAGATCGGGATGGTGAATGATGCTGAAACCATCAAGGCTATTGCCGACACCCTTGCCGACTACGACATCGAACATATCGTGGTTGACCCTGTTATGGTATCCACCAGCGGGTCAAAACTAATGCAGGACGACGCAATAAAGGTGTTTATCGAAAAGCTGCTTCCGATGTCAACTCTGATCACGCCAAACATATACGAAGCAGAAATCCTGGCAGGAAAGAAAATCACGGATGAAGACGCCATGAATGATGTGGCTGGCGAGATTCTCTCCAAGGGTGCTGAGGCTGTATTAATAAAAGGTGGACATATAGAAGGAGACAAGAAGGTTGACCTACTTTATAATGCCATCCGCAAAACGGAAGCCCGCTCCAGTGAGCTAACCATGATGATTGGTGATTCATTCGAGAGCGAAACCGTTGAGACACGCAACACCCACGGTACGGGATGCACCCTTTCGGCTGCCATCGCTTCAAATCTTGCCATGGGATTGGGAATCAATAAGGCAATAGACAAAGCCAAGTACTGGCTCACATCAGCTCTCATTGCTGGAGCTGACGTGGAGATAGGCAGCGGACATGGACCCGTGAACCACTTCTATGCTCCCAAGAAGATGCGAATCATTTATAATGACTAATATGCGATCAATACAATTCATCACCCACCAGACCGACAGCATCAGTTATGCCGAGGGAGCGAGGATGGCTCTCGAAGGCGGATGCAAATGGATTCAGCTGAGAATGAAGGATGCAAGCGACGACGAAGTGAGGCAGGTGGCATCGGAGATACAGCCGTTATGCAAGCAAAACGATGCCATATTCCTGCTTGACGACCGTGTTGAGCTGGCCCGCGAACTCCATGCCGACGGTGTGCATCTCGGCAAGAACGACATGCCCGTTGACGAAGCGCGACGTGTCCTCGGCGAAGAGTTCATCATCGGCGGCACCGCCAATACATTCGAGGATATAGAACGATTGGCGCAACAAGGAGCCGACTACATCGGTTGCGGTCCTTTCCGATTCACGACAACAAAGAAAAACCTTTCGTCTGTGCTCGGCATTGAAGGCTATCGCAGCATCATGGAAAAGATGCGTCATGCCGGCATCAACATCCCCGTAGTGGCAATAGGCGGAATAACAGCCTCAGACATCGACGACATCCTCGCCACCGGAGTCAAGGGAATAGCTGTGAGCGGAAGCGTGCTGACAGCCGAAGACCCTGCGGACATGATGAGGACGTTAATAGACAATTAAAAAACAAAAAGATATGAACAACAACATCAAAATCAACTATCCGAGTTCAGAGAAAATCTACATGTCAGGTGAGATTTATCCCGAACTGAAAGTGGGAATGAGACGAGTGAACCTCACCCCCACCGTGACAATTGAAAAGGGCGAGAAACGTATGGAAGAAAACGCGCCTGTGTATATCTACGACACCAGCGGCCCATACAGCGACCCCAACGTGGAAATCAACCTTGAAAAAGGCCTGCCCAAACTACGCCAGCCGTGGATTGACTCACGCAAGGAGGGAGAGACACAGATGGCTCTCGCAAAGCGTGGCGTAATCACACAGGAAATGGAATACGTGGCAATCCGGGAAAACATGAACTGCAAGGAAATGGGCATCGAGACTCATATCACTCCTGAGTTCGTGCGCCAGCAAGTGGCTGCAGGACGTGCCGTAATCCCCGCCAACATCAATCACCCCGAGGCTGAGCCGATGATTATCGGAACAGACTTCCTCGTGAAGATTAATACCAATATCGGCAATTCCCACCTCAACTCAAGCATCGACGAGGAAGTGGAAAAGGCGGTATGGAGCTGCAAGTGGGGAGGCGACACTCTGATGGACCTCTCTACGGGCAAGAACATCCACGAGACACGCGAGTGGATTCTGCGCAACTGCCCAGTGCCAGTGGGTACTGTGCCAATGTATCAGGCTTTCGAGAAAGTGAACGGCAAGGCAGAAGACCTCACGTGGGAAATATTCCGCGACACGCTCATCGAGCAGTGCGAACAGGGTGTTGACTATTTCACCATCCACTGCGGCATTCGTCTGAAGAACGTGCCACTGTCGCAAGGACGCCTCACGGGTATGGTGAGCCGTGGAGGTTCTATCATCTCAAAATGGTGTATAGTTCACCAGCAGGAGAGTTTCCTCTACGACCATTTCGACGACATCTGCGACATATGTGCAAAATACGACGTTGCCATATCACTTGGCGACGGACTCCGCCCCGGCTCAACCTACGACGCCAACGACGCAGCACAGTTTGCCGAACTCGACACCATGGGTGAACTGGTTGAACGCGCCTGGGCAAAGAACGTGCAGGCATTCATCGAAGGTCCCGGACACGTGCCCATGCAGAAGATCCGTGCAAATATGGACCGCCAGATTGAAAAATGCCACGGTGCACCGTTCTACACACTCGGTCCGCTCGTAACCGACATTGCCCCCGCCTACGACCACATCACAAGTGCCATCGGTGCGGCAATGATAGGATGGTATGGCACTGCCATGCTCTGCTACGTCACCCCGAAGGAGCACCTCGCACTGCCCAACAAGGATGACGTGCGCGAGGGAGTGGTGACATACAAGATAGCAGCCCATGCCGCCGACATCGCCAAGGGACACCCCGGAGCCACAGTGCGCGACAATGCCTTGTCGAAGGCACGATATGAGTTCCGCTGGAAAGACCAGTTCAACCTCTCTCTCGACCCCGAGAAGGCTCTTGAATACTACAAGACCTCCAACAAGACCGAGGGCGAGTTCTGTACAATGTGCGGCCCTAACTTCTGCGCCGCACGTATCAGCCACTCACTCAAAGACTGCGAAAAATGAGAATAATCGTCATAACCTCGCCGGATTTCATTGCCGGCGAGGTTTCGCTTATAAACGCCTTGTTTGACGGTGGTATCGACCGCATTCATATCCGCAAGCCCCAGGCATCAGCCGACGAGGTCAGAAGACTGATTGACGGCATCGGGAGCAAGTGGCACAAGCGCCTCTCGCTTCACGACCATCACCACCTTGCCATTGAATACGGATGCGGGATACATCTCAACGGACGTAATCCATACCCTCCAGAGGATGCAAAAAAAGACACGCTAATCTCCGCTTCCTGCCATTCTGTTGGGGAAGTGGAAAAAAAGAAAACACAATGCGATTATGTATTTATGAGTCCGATATTCGACAGCATATCCAAACAAGGATATTCAGCCGCATACTCACAGGACGAACTGAAAGAAGCATCAGCCAAAGGCATTATTGACAAGAATGTCATCGCCCTCGGAGGTGTCATCCCGAATCATATCCCCTATCTTGAAAAAATGGGATTCGGTGGGGCTGCCTTCCTCGGACACGTATGGCAGCATGCCCGTGAAGGATTATTTGACTGCTCCTTGGACACCATTTTCAACGGGTATGTCAAACCAGAACATTGAGCCTTCACCCGGCTCGCTCTCTACACCGATTAGTCCGCCAAGACGCTGCACGATTTCCTTGCTTATCTGCAATCCCAATCCCGTGCCCTGGGCAAAGGTGTTGAGCTTAACGAAACGTTCAAATACCTTGGCCTTCTTGTCCTCAGAAATACCGATGCCAGTATCCTCGACAAAGAACCTTATCCTGTCTCTCTTCGAAAGATGATATCCAACTATTATGTGTCCGCGGGAAGTGAACTTGGCAGCATTTGACGCAAAGTTTATCAGCACCTGCTTGATACGGTTGGGGTCGCTCATTATATGACAGTCTTCTTTCTGACAATCCACCTTGACCTTCACACCCTCTTTCACCTTCATTTCAATCGAGGCAGCCACTGCCTTGCAGATATTATTCACATCAACGTCTTTCTCGAAGAACTCTATTGTTCCCGCCTCCAGTTTAGAGAGGTCGAGAATGTCGCTAATCAACTGAAGCAGCAGTTCGTTGTTGGCCTCAACAATCTTCATCATCTCGTTTTTCTCAGCATCTGGCACATCCTTATGACACAGCATCTGCGAGAATCCCACGATGGCGTTGAGCGGTGTGCGTATCTCATGGCTCATGTTGGCGAGGAAAGCCGACTTGAGTTTGTCAGCCTGTTCAGCTTCCTCCTTTGCCTTGACGAGCGAATGTTCAAGTTTCACCTGGTGGTTTATGCTCTGCGTCAGAGTGCTTATCTCAATGACACCGTATTGCGGTTCATATTTGGTCACTACCGAATACACCTGCAGATAGTCCCATTCGTCCTTGGTCCCAGGTCTTCTGATTCTCATTCGCTTGTTGAGTCTCACGTTTTTGCCTTGTCTTACGGCATTTCTGAAATCATCGCTTACCCTGCGGTCGTCAGGATGGAGAATATCCACAAAATCCGAGATACCCGTAGAACTGTCGTCGATGGGCATATTGTTGTTCTTGTACCATTGTCTTGTGGCATAGCCGGTATTGTCGATGACGTTGATTCGGGCATACCCCAACTGCGCGAAGTCGGCGGTCAGGGATATAATCTCGTCCAGCTCGTGAATTTTCTGCGAGTTGTTCTGCTCGCGGGTCTTGTCAACGTAAGCCACAAGATATGCTATGAGCTCACCCTCTGTGTTGTAGAGCTTGCTGTATCTTGCCATCACGGTTATGCGCATGCTCTCGCAGTCTCCCTTCTGGTCAAACGGCATCTTGCCATAGCTGTATTCAAACGAGGCATCCACAACATCCTGCTCCCTGATGCTTTTCTTGACAGGCTCGGTGAGCAGTGTGCTCTTGAAGACATTGAATTTCCTCGCCTCGTCAAAGGACTTCACACCGAAAATATTCAATGCCCTCTCGTTGGCAAACGTAATATCTCCATCAATATTATACAGGCACAATCCTATTGGCATGTCCCTCAACACCTTTTCGAGTTTGTTTCTCTCCGAGGCGACATCTTCACGCGAGCGTTGCAGCCTTCGCCAAAGCATCATAAGGTTGGTCAAGTCCCTCAACCACATCAGGTCAGCCTCCGACCATGAGTAGGGCCTGTCAAGAATGTCAATTGCCAAGAAGCCCGAAATCTTACTGTATCTGATGATTGGCACGCCGAGATGCGACCTCACTCCAAGGCTTGCCAGAAGTTCCGCAGCCGTAGGGTCATCCCATTGCATTGCCTGGGCATCATCTACCACGACACACTCTCCAGCTTCGAGCTTGTCATACCACCATCTGTGCTTAGGAAAACGTTCCTCCCTTCCCACCATAGATGACGTCACGCCATCCGCAAGCACCTCAAACACGCAATACTGCAAGTCGGGATTGCGTCTGTCAGTTGACATAATAGACACCCTTCCCGCCTTGAAATAGTCGAGCACTTCATGGAGCACGTCGCTGAACGCCTCCTGTATGTCATCTGTGTGTAATATCCTTTCCAGGGCCTTCGACATGGTCTTCTGGTAGATAAACTGGGCTTGCGTATTGTCTGTCATCATCTTATGGCTTTTATAATAATGTCTTTTCGGCGGCAAAGTTACAATAAAAAGTTGTCAATTATACACTTTACTCCTAAAAAAAACTTAAATCCTTGCAAATTTTTCGCAAATAATTCTTTTTTCTCCCCAAAAAGCAATAATTTTGCACCCGCAATTGCTCAAGGAGAGGTGCTCGAGTGGTTGAAGAGGCACGCCTGGAAAGCGTGTAACCGGCAAAACCGGTTCGCAGGTTCGAATCCTGTTCTCTCCGCTTTTTATCCAATTATGAAATACATCAGATTGTGGATTGTCTCAGCGGCAATCATTGTTATTACAACACTATGCCCGGCAACCGCCGTGGCTGACTCCACCAATATTTCAAAAGTGGATTCCACGGAAATTACTGCTCAGGCTGCTGTCGCCGACTCGGCGGCAACTGATTTCGTTGCCGATGACGAACTCATTGAGGCGGAGGAAACGGGAGGAATGCACAAGGAACTGAAATCTAAGTTCATTGAGGGAAATGCGGGATTCATGTCGCTCGTGGCATTGGCACTTGTCATTGGCCTCGCCTTCTGCATAGAGCGCATCATCTACCTCACCCTCTCGGAAATCAACGCCAAGAAATTCATGGAAACCATCTGTCGCAAGATTGAGGAGGATGACATCGAGGGAGCCAAGGATATCTGCCGCAACACCCGCGGACCTGTGGCTTCGATATGTTACCAAGGTCTCTTGCGCATAGGCGAGAAGATTGAGAACATCGAACGCTCAGTGGTGTCATACGGCTCTGTACAGATGGCAAATCTCGAACGAGGCTGCTCATGGATAAAGCTCTGCATCACCATTGCGCCGTCACTGGGATTCCTCGGAACGGTGATTGGTATGGTCATGGCATTTGACGACATCCGGGTGGCTGGCGACATCAGTGCCACTATCGTTGCCTCGGGTATGAAGGTGGCTCTCATAACCACCATTTTCGGTATCATCGTGGCTCTTGTGCTTCAGATGTTCTACAACTATATAGTGTCGAAGATTGAGCACATCACCTCGCAAATGGAGGAATCGGCAATCACACTGCTCGACGGTATAACGAAATACAAGAAAAGATGAAGAGAAAGATGATTGTCAACAATTGGCAGTCATGGCTCAAGATTGGCCTGGTGGCTGTATCTGCCGTGGTGTTCGCCTTGTTCTGGCTCGTCGGATATGACATGCCGTATGAGGAGGACGCCGACTTCAACGCCCCCTTGCTGACAGACGCGCTTTTGGGATATGTTTATCTGTTAACTGCAGTGGCTGTGGGAGTGGCTGTCTTTTCTGCCATACACGGCTTCTGGACGCGCAGCCGACAGGGAAGCGTGGAGAACGGTGTGCCCACCGCCCGCATAAACACCGTCACGTGGGTCGTAACAGCCCTACTTTTAGTAATCACATTCGCTTGTGCCTCAACAGAGCCAATCAGGGTGAACGGAAAACTCTTCACCGAGACTATATGGCTGCGACTCTCCGACATGTTCATTGTTTCGTCAGGAGTGATGATTTTGTTGGCAGTTATCGCCGTGGCATTCGGTATGTCAGGCTATTCCCGAAGGTCAAAGTAACGTAATTCACTCAACTATGCTGTTCGGAAAGAAAAAAGACCGCAAGATACCGGCACTCAACACCACGTCAACGGCAGACATCTCGTTTATGTTGCTGATATTCTTCCTCGTCACCACGTCACTCGACACCGACGAGGGACTGACCCGCTATCTGCCTCCCATGCCGCAGAAAAACGAGCAGAAACAGATGGACGTGAAACGCGAGGACCTGATGAACATACGAATAAACGCCGAAGACCGTTTGACCTGCGACAACGACACGGTGACGGCAAGCCAACTCACGGGAAAGGTGGCGCAGTTCATCACTGAGCGCGGCAAGAAGCACGTCATTTCGGTGATGGCAGACAGGCACAGCAGCTATGAGGCATATTTCGCCATGCAAAACGCAATCGTGAACGCATATACGGCAGTCAGGGAGAACATTGCCCGCAAGGAATACAAGATTCCTTACAGCCAATGCTCACAGGAACAGCGCGACGCCATAGCACGCATTTGCCCGCAGAGAATCTCGGAGGCTGAGCCAACGGAAGGAGGTGAGCAATGAGCATGTTCAAAAGGCGAGACCACAGCGTCCCGGGACTCAACACGGCTTCGCTGCCCGACCTCATCTTCACCGTTCTCTTTTTCTTCATGATCGTCACTCACATGAAGGAAAACCAGATGAAGGTGAAATTCCAGGAACCGCAGGGAACAAAATTAGAGAGACTGACCAAGAAATCCACAGTGTCGCATATCTATATTGGAAAGCCGTTTAAAGGCGGACAACAGGATGTGGTTCAGGTGAACGACAGGATTGTAGAGGCATCGGAAGTGGAAGACTTCATCGCTGCCGAGCGAAAGAGGATGTCACCCGAGGACGTGAAGAAGATGACGGTGAGCATCAAGGCCGACAGAAAGGCAAACATGGGCGTGATTACGGATGTGAAACAGTCGCTCAGACGTGCCAATGCCCTCAAAATACTGTACTCGGGAAAGAAAGAAACACCAGTTAAAAAGTAAAAGTGTGTCAATTTCCATCTTTTTTCATAAAAATGCTTATAATTTTATTGTAAATGCAGATTATTTTGTAACTTTGCACCACTAATAAAAAATATAAGAAAAAAATGGCAAATCAGAAGATTGACAAACTTGACAAGCAGATTCTGACTATGATTGCAGAGGATGCGAGAGTGCCTTTCCTGGAGGTGGCAAGAGCTTGCAACGTGAGCGGAGCCGCCATCCACCAGCGCATTCAGAAACTGTCGAATGCCGGAATCATCAAAGGGTCAAAGTTCATCATTGACCCAGAGAAAATCGGCTATGAGACGTGTGCCTATATAGGCCTTAACCTCAAGAATCCTGAAAACTTTGATGTTGTGGTGGAGGAACTGCAGAAGATACCCGAGGTGGTGGAATGTCACTACACCACGGGAGATTTTGACTTGTTCATAAAAATCTACGCCCTCAACAACCACCACCTGCTCAATATCATCCACGACAAGCTCCAGCCATTAGGTTTGGCAAGAAGCGAATCCATCATCTCGTTTAACACTGCTATCAACAGGCAGATTCCTATAGTGAACATACCTGTGACTGAAGAGGAATAATCACCTCACATAGTCAACAAATGCGTAGCGATGAGCATGACGCTCGTCAATGTCATGCTCTTCGCGCATTACTTCTTTCCATATTTCTTTATATGGCGGAAAGAACACATCGGCATTCTCCGGCATGTCGTCTATCTCTGTCAGACAAAGCCGGTCGGCTATGTCCATTGCCTGGGCATACACACTTGCTCCACCTATTATATATATATCGTCATCCTCAATGCCATGCTGGCGACATTCCTCTATACTGCAATGCCTGAGAGCCTCGTCGAGCGACTCATAGCACTCGCATCCTGGAAAATCCGCCTGTGTGCGGCTTAACACGATATTGCGGCGGTTGGGCAATGCCCCCTTAGGCAATGACAGGAAGGTGTTGCGCCCCATGATGATAGTATGTCCGGTTGTTAGTGCCTTGAAGCGCTTGAGATCATTGGGCAACCAATACAACAGTTTATTTTCAAATCCTATGCCGCGGTCTTTTGCCACGGCTGCAATCACGTTTATTCTCATACGTTATTTAACTCCTTATAACTCCTAAAAACTCACACCGACACCGCTGCCTTGATATGCGGCCACGGGTCATAGCCTTCGAGTTGGAAATCCTCGAATTTGAAGTCGAAGATATCCTTTACATCAGGGTTTATCACCATTCTCGGCAATGGGCGCGGAGTGCGCGTCAGTTGCAGTTTCGCCTGTTCGATATGGTTGAGATAAAGATGGGTGTCACCTGTTGTATGTATGAAGTCTCCAGCCTTCAGTCCCGTCACCTGTGCCATCATCTGCAAGAGCAAGGCATAGGAAGCGATGTTGAAAGGCACACCGAGGAATGTGTCGGCCGAACGTTGATAAAGTTGTAGGCTCAATCTGCCGTTGGCTACATAAAACTGGAACATGGTGTGACAAGGAGGTAGAGCCATACGTTCCACTTCTGCCACGTTCCATGCACTGACAATCATACGTCGTGAATTGGGATTGTTTCTGATTTGATTCACCACGTACTTTATCTGGTCGATAGTGCCTCCGTTTTCGTCAGGCCACGAACGCCACTGGTGCCCATACACAGGACCGAGGTCACCATTTTCGTCTGCCCACTCGTCCCAGATGCTCACCCCGTGCTCTTTCAGGTATTTGATATTAGTGTCTCCCCTCAAGAACCACAACAGTTCATATATTATCGATTTGAGATGCAGTTTCTTTGTTGTGAGGAGCGGGAATCCCTCCTCAAGGTTGAATCTCATCTGATTTCCGAAGATACTGACGGTACCAGTTCCCGTCCTATCCTCTTTCTTTATGCCCTCCGTCAGTATGCGGTCGAGCAGTTCCAAGTATTGCTTCATAACTCGAAATATCTATCTAAATTTTTAATCCTTAATTATTAAATCTTTTAACTCAACTCTCGCAAGTATTTTATTAAACACAAAGACACGAAGAAACAAAGCATTTGTCGCTGTTAGAAGATACAGAGAGCAGCAAAGCTGCTATTAACAAAGCCCACAAAGTTTCCCATCCGCAAGGCTTTGTGGCGACTTTTAAGTCGCTTGTCACCTTTGTATCTAAAAAAACATTGTCTTCTTCGTGTCTTTGTGTTTTAAATCCACTTCCGAACCTTCAATTCTTTAATTTTTTAATCCTTTAATTTTTCAATATTTCCCCCCTCCTCTCCGGCACGTGAGTGCTTTTAATTCTCCATTCCTTCGGGTAGAGGTTATTTGCACGGTTTCCGATGTTCTTGGCCTGTCCTATATCCACCCCCCGGTATGTCAGTGTTATGATTCCCCTTGGAGAGTCATCCGGCAGTCGGATAGCCTCGCGTCTCAGGTATGCTATAGCAGTGTCATAGTCTATTTCAACCCTTGGCGCAGTGGCTTTCCCCTCGCCGCTTAGTCGCGTCAGTTCCATACGATGCAGCATAGGCGGCAACTTGTCGAGAGATGGCTTCTTCTGAGCCTTCCACTCCCCCTCCTTTCTCATCACAGCCATGAATATTCCCTCTCCGCGTGTCACACCTGGGATAAACCTATACACAGGTCCGTCAAATCCTGCCAACAGCGAACCCACGACATTCCATTCCTCGCGAACATCCACAGGCAGAATCTCAGCCCCATACTCATCCATAATCCATCTCACGTTCTCCTCGTTCTCGCGGGTGTTGAACGTGCATGTACTGTAAATGAGTAATCCACCCGAACGCAGGCATTTCCATGCCTCAGCCACTATCTCACGCTGCAACTGTCGGCATTTCTCAACGTTCTGCACGCTCCATTCACTTATAGCCTGGGCATCCTTGCGGAACATGCCCTCGCCCGAACAAGGCACGTCGCACAGTATCACGTCGAATTTCAGTTTGCTCTTGCTTATCTGCTCGGGATAGTTATTTACGACTACCATACGTTCAGAGCCCCACTTGCTCACATTCTCAGCCAATACAGACGCACGCTGACGTATAGGCTCGTTGCTCATCAGCCAACTGCCCTCGGGCAGGGTGGCTATCGCCGCAAGCGACTTTCCTCCCGGGGCGGCACACATGTCAAGCATCTCCACCGGCTCGGTGACATACTGCCCAAGAACCCGCTCGACAAACATCGACGATGCTTCCTGAACATAATAACACCCCGCGTGGAGCAGAGGGTCGAAGGTGAAGTTGGGACGGTCGGGCAGATAATAACCGTCAGCCGACCAGGGCACACGCTCGCCATGCACCACATCGCCATCCCACTTCGCCCTGTTGACGCGGATGCTCACAGGGGCTTCCTCGCCAAGTCCTGACACGAAGGCGGCAAACAAATCCTCGCCCATCGTCTCACGGGTATAACTCACGAATGATTCGGGTAAATCTTCTATTCTTGCCATAATCGACTGCAAAATTATGAAAAAAAACGCAGTTTTCACCTATTAACGACGTATTTCTTACAAAAAAATCACTTTTTTTTCGTAACTTTGCAACCAAACAGTGTTTCATTACGTCAAAAGGACAAAGAAAACAATAAAAACAATGTTGAACAATTAAATAAAAGAACAATATGAAAAAGTTAATGCTTCTCCTGTCAGTCGCCACTCTGCTGGCAATGCCAATGACTGACGCTTCGGCGCAAAGCCACAGGCACACGCCGAGAACAACGGCTAACGTAACGGTTGACAAAAACGGTGCCAAGGTAAGTGCCGCCATCGACAATGACACAATCAACGGTGTAGTGGCATTCTCCGACACTACAAGCGCAACCGCCCAGGACGAGGATTCCCAGGACGAGGAATATACATACCAGTACTCTTCAGACAATGACATCCAGGAACTGAAGGACGTGATGAACGCTCTCGGCACCTCTGTCTTCCTGCCGATAGCCCTTGTGGCAATATTATTCGTGGTGGCCCCGGTGATCATCATCATCATCATCTGCTACTTCATCTACAAGAACCGCCAGCAAAAGCTGAAGCTCGCCGAAATGGCAATGAAGAACGGACAGCCCATCCCCGACTCCGTACTCGGATATTCGACAAAGAAACAAAGGGCCAATAATTCCCAAAATCCAGGGGATTCTAGGAATTCTATGAATTATAGGAATTATAGTAACTCTAGTAATTATAGTAATCCCTCCGCTCGCGGCAACGGAATCCTCGCCTCAATGCCCACCGACGACCCGCTATGGCGCAAGGGCGTGATGCACTTCTTCATCGGATTAGGACTGATGCTGCTGCTCAACACGATGATGGGCGACTTCGGATTCTCCATCGGTGTTCTCGTCACTCTCTACGGAGCCGGACAAGCTTTCATCGCCTGGACAAGCAACCGCAACAACAATAACACCGGGTATGCCGACAATACCGGAGATTCCACCGACCAAGCTCCCAATGCCGAGGAAGAACCTGCCAAGGAAGAAACGACCGACAATATGGAGGTATATCCCGACGACTCCAACAAGTAATATCTCAACTTTGGGGAGTTAAAGAAGTTAAAGAAATTAAGAAGTTAAAGCAAGTGGGTACAATAAGTGATTTGACACTGATTGCGCAGGTGGTGATGTTCGATAACAAGCGCGCCTTCGACAGTCTGGTCCGCAAATACCAGTCAAGGGTGAGGAAGTTCTTCCTCGCCCAGACTTTGGGTGACGAGCCTTTGAGCGACGACCTCGCCCAGGAGACCTTCGTCAAGGCTTACCTGAAGGTATCCACTTTCCGCGGCACGTCGAGTTTCTCCACATGGCTATTCCGCATAGCCTACAACGTGTATTACGACTACAAGCGGAGCCTGCATACTACTGCAGACATCGATACTGCAAACGCAATACCAGCACAGGGTGCAAGCGACACCGCCCTGCAAATGGATTTATACAACGCCCTCGCCCTACTCTCTGACATGCAGCGAACTTGCATCACAATGCAACTGATTGACGGGAGAAGCATCAGCGACATAGCCGACATCACGGGCATCAACGAGGGCACCGTCAAGTCGCACATCTCGAGAGGCAAACAAAAAATGACTGAATATTTAAAATCTAATGGATATGGAAGATAACAAAGACATACTACTGAACAAACTCTTTGAGGAGGCAGCAAATACGGAAATCGCCGACAACGGTTTCACAAGGCAGGTGATGCGCCTCCTGCCCTCGCGTGCCCAGCGATACAACCGCATCTGGACTGGTGTGTGTGCATCGTTGGCAGTTTTCCTGCTCACGTATTTCAAGGCATGGAACTACTTCCTCGATGTTGTGATAAACACATGCTGCGCGTTCGTGAATATCAATTGGCTGCATATACTTGCCGTCATCATACTTTTGCCCGCCGCAACAATGCTTATATCATCTGTGTTCGCCATCAGGGAACTAAAACTACAGGGCTAACGGAATGTCAATCTTTAAACATTCCGTAGGTGGTGCGAAGCACACGGAACTCCGTGCGGCGGTTGAGTTGGTTGCATATTTCCTGCTGCTCAGGCTCTTTTAGCTGCTTGATGAATTCCTCTGAGAGCACATCGTTCTCCTTGAGGAATGGCTGCTTCTCGGCTAATTTCTTGTTGACCGTCTTGGGTCTCTCCTTTCCATATCCAACTGGCGTGAGACGGTCTTCGGCAATACCGCTCTGCTTCAGATATGCCACTACGCTCTCTGCCCTTCGTTGAGAAAGGAGTTTGTTATATGCCTCCGAACCCTTATAGTCGCAGTGGGCACTTAGCTCGATGGTGACATTGGGATTCTCATTCAGCAACTTGACCAATTGGTCGAGTGCGACGGTTGACTCTGGACGCAAGGTGGCCTTATCGAAGTCGTAGAAGATATTGTCGATCAGCACGGGAGCGGTGATTGAAGCAAGAGCAAACTGAAGCGTATATTCAGTGGATTCCTCCACAGGTTCCACCTTCAATGACTCGGAATGGTTGAGATAACCCTTGCATGTGCCAAGAAAAGCGTATTCCACTCCAGGTTTTATCTGATGCTCAAACGAACCGTCGCCCTTGACGCTGAGCTTAAGGTTTGTGCCGTCGTCACCTATCATATACACCACACCCTGGGGAAGTTCATATCCGTCTTTCTCATACACCCAACCCTTCACTGTCTGGATTATCTCTGGATTCACGAAAGAATAAATATGGTCCCATCCCTTTCCGTCTCCACGGTTTGAGGAGAAGAAACCACGGTTGAGCAGTCCCTCAAATGTCATGCCGAAGTCGTCACCTTGTGAGTTAAGTGGGTATCCTGGATGCTCGATGACATACGGCTGACCGTTTTTCCTTTCAGGGTCATACTGTTCATTTGGCTTGGCGATAAAGATGTCCAAACCACCCATTCCCGGATGACCGTCTGACGAGAAATACAGGTCACCGTTAGGACGGAAAGAGGGAAACTTCTCATCGCCGGGAGTATTTATAGGCTCACCTAAATTCTCTATGGCAATTACGTCTCCATTGTTTGCCAACTGTGCCCGCCATATATCAAACCCGCCCATTCCTCCTGGCATGTCAGAGGTGAAATACAACCATTTTCCATCTGGCGACACCGCAGGATGGGCAAAGTTTGAGAGGGTGTCCTTGGTGAGCACCACGTCCTGCGGTTTGCTCCATGAAGCGTCGGAGCGCGACGAGCGGCATATCTGTGCATAACGGGGATATGACGGGTCGGTGACGCATTTCGTCAAATACATGGTCTTGCCGTCTGGCGTGAGCGCACAGGCTCCCTCGTCAAACTCAGAGTTCAGTTCAGAGTCGATGTTTTCAGGTCTTTGCCATTTTCCTTTCTCGTCCTTCTGAGCCATAAATATATCCCCGGTTTTCTGCCCCGTGATACCGCTCAGTTCATCTCCCTTGGTTTGGTTGCGTGTTGAGGAGAAATAGAGAATCTCTCCTTCCTCACCGCCCAATACGGGCGAGAAGTCGGCACGTCTAGAATTGAAGTTGTTCTCTTTCTTCACGGTATATCGCGAGCCTTCCTTTTTCCACTGTGGAGCCATCTCCGCCGACTTCATTCCCGTCTTGGCAAGAGCGAGGTATCCCCTCATCTCATTTACCTTTGCGCTATTAGCTTCACCTGCCCCTCTCATTTCGCTGATGGCAGCTGAGATGGTATCGGCGGCAGCGGCAAATGCAGTGGCGGCAGCCTTATAGTTGCCGGCGAGCATCTGCTGTTGACCAAGTCGCAGCAATGTGAGGCTATCGGCTTGTCCGTATCTCACGGCGTTGTTATAAGCCGAGACAGCCTTTGCTGTATAGTTGATTCGGCGATAACAATCCGCCATCTTCAGCGCACGTTGTCCTCGCGTCTTCCTGTCCTTGGCAGGAGTCTGCTGATAAGCCTTGCGGTATTGTGTAGCCGCATCATAGTATTCACCAAGTGCATAGAACTTATCGCCCTTATTAACCGCCATATCGGCAGTGCCACAGCTCCAGAAAAGGAGCAGTGGAAGCAAAAGGGGCAAATACGACACGACGCCAAGGCGCCATACACAGGAGCTGTTATTCTTCATTCTTAATTCTTCACTCTTCATTCTTCACTCTTCATTCTTCATTTAAAATGGTTTCCTATAGTTGCAGCCCTCTTTCCATCTGCTGCATCCGTAAGCCGTTTTTCCCTTTATGATGACGCCCTGTCCGCAAAGGGGGCATTTCTGCCCGATGAGGGCATCCCCTGCCTGCGATCCATTTCCTCCCTGCGCCCCATTCTGCGCAGCAGCCACCGTTCCCGGCGATTTCGTCGCTGGGCCTTCCGCCTTCGCCGCCGGGCCTCCCGTCTTCGTCGCCGTTCCTTCCGCCTTAGGCGCAGCCTTCGCCTTCGGAGCCATTTTCTTTTTCAGGTCCTGCTCCGATAGCACCGTCACCCTTCGGTTGCTGTTGTCCGAGAGCACATCTCGCACTATCTCGTCGATTTGACCTTTCAGTTCCTCGATAAACTGCCCGGCATCATATTTCTTATGCTCTATATCACGCAGCTTCTTCTCCCAGATACCCGTGAGCTCGCAGCTTTTAAGCAGTTCCTCCCTGATGAGGTCAATCAACTCTATGCCAGTAGGCGTGGCTATGAGGTTTTTACGTTCGCGCTTGATATAATGCCTTTTAAACAAGGTCTCGATGATACTTGCCCTCGACGACGGACGGCCTATTCCGTTCTCCTTGAGTGCGGCACGCAATTCGTCGTTATCCACAAATTTTCCTGCTGTTTCCATAGCCCTTAGCAGCGTTGCCTCGGTATAGAACTTCGGCGGGGTTGTCCATTTCTCGGCAAGACTCGGCAGGTGTTCCCCACTCTCTCCCTTAACAAACACGGGGAGGGTGCGCTCCTCTGCCTGTGCCTTGTCGGGATTGTCAGAGCCATCACCTTGTTCGTTGTCTCCATTTCCCGCAGCTCCGCCCTGCTGTCCCTTGCCATACACGGCTCGCCATCCCTCATCGAGGATAGTCTTACCGCTCACCTTGAAATCCACCTTCTCCACCTTTCCCAGCACCGTTGTAGTGGCGAATTTGCAATCTGGATAGAACACGGATATAAATCTCCTTGCAACAAGATCATACACATGCTTCTCTATGTCGGTGAGATTAGTGGCAGGCACTCCCGTGGGGATAATGGCATGGTGATCGGTCACTTTCGATGAGTCGAACACTCGCTTTGTTTTCTTCAGAGGCTTGCCTGCCAATGGAGCTACTAATGCCTCATATCCACGAAGGCCGTTGAGCGTAGTGGCACATTTAGGATAGATGTCATCGCTAAGGAACTGGGTATCCACACGCGGATATGTGGTAAGTTTCTTTTCATACAGGCTTTGTATGACGTTAAGCGTCATCTCCGCACTCATAGAGTATTTCTTGTTGCAATCCACCTGCAGCGATGTCAGGTCATACAGATGGGGAGGCTGTTCAATTCCGTTCTTCTTCTGCACATCAGTCACGGTAAAGGGTTTTCCCGTTATCTCATCCAGGAACTGCTGTCCCTCCTCCTTTGTGGCAAATTTTCCCTTTGTGGCAGTAAACACCGTGTCGCGGTATGTGGTAGATAACACGTAATAAGCCTCAGGCTTGAAGTTCTCGATTTCCTTCTGTCTGTTTACGATGAGCGCAAGCGTGGGGGTCTGCACACGTCCGATGCTCAGCACCTGTCTGTTCTGACCATATTTCAATGTATATAATCGAGTGGCATTCATACCGAGAAGCCAGTCGCCGATTGCACGGCTAAGTCCCGCGAGATAGAGTGGCTGATAGTCGGTCTGGTCTTTCAGGTTCTGGAATCCCTCGGCAATAGCCTCGTCAGTCATCGACGATATCCACAGTCTCTTCACCGGGCATTTAGCCTGCGCCTTCTGCATCACCCATCGCTGGATAAGCTCTCCCTCCTGTCCGGCGTCACCACAGTTGACAATGCTGTCGGCATTCTGCATCAGTTTTTCAATCACGGCAAACTGCTTCTTGATACCATCGTTCTCAATCAGTTTGATGCCGAACCTCTGTGGTATCATAGGCAATGAGCCTAACGACCACGTTTTCCACATCGGCGTGTAATCGTGAGGCTCTTTCAGTGTACACAAGTGTCCGAACGTCCAGGTCACCTGGTATCCGTTGCCTTCAATATATCCGTCCTTAGAAGCGTTAGCCCCTAAGATTCTCGCAATTTCCCTTGCGACGCTTGGTTTCTCAGCTATACAGACAATCATTTATTTTATTCTTTCTTCATTTTTAGGGTGCAAAATTAATCAATTTCGGCGAAATAACCAAGCTTTGTTTCATTTTTCTTGGTTATATCGGAAAATGTTACTATCTTTGCAGACAATTTGCGAAATCAATATTTTAAAATAAGACAATAATTGATATGACTAAAAAACTGTTTATTGGAATGATGTTTGCCGTTGCCGCCATGACCGCTTCGGCTGCAGACAAGGTTGTGAAAGCTAATGACGACAACGTCAGCTTCACGGGTAGAGTGGAGAAACTGGCTGACGGCAGAGTAAGGTATGACTGGGTGGGAGTGTATATGCAGACACAGTTTACGGGAACCAAAGTGGCTGTGGATATATCTGACACCGGCACCAGTTATCACAATGTCTTCATCGACGGACAACTGAAGGAGAAAATCAAGGTGACGGGAAGGGAACGCCACACAATAGTACTTGCCGAAAAGCTCAAGAAAGGCACTCACACCCTGAGACTTCAGAAATGCACGGAGGGCGAATACGGATGCACCACTATCTACGGACTGACATTCGACCAAAACTCACAGCTCTCACCAGTGGCTCCCAAGAAACGCCTCATCGAGGTGTATGGTGACTCATACACTGTAGGATATGGTACGGAAGGAAAGAAGGCAAGCGAGAGATTCAAGTTGGAAACCGAAAACTGCAATATGGCATACACCTGCATCATAGCCCGCTATTTTGACGCAGACTACCGCATCACCGCTCATTCGGGCTTTGGAATGGTGCGCAACTGGGGCGACAAGAAGCAGGAGTCAAATCCCAACATGTCAACCCGCAGCACCCAACTCTATGACCATTTCTCCACCGTGCAGTTTGACTTCAACTGGCGACGCCCTGACATTGTCATGATTAACCTCGGCACCAACGACTTCTCGCCAACAGCAATTCCGGAGGCCGACAATTATGTCAACGCATATATCAAGATGATTGAGCAGATAAGCGGCAGATACGACAATGTGCCAATACTCTGCATCACCCCCCACTCGTCCAACCGATATCTGCGTGCTGCCATCTCGTTGCTTCGCGAGCGCACACAGAACAAATATGAGAACGTGTATTTCGCTGAGTCGATGAACAACATCATTGACGAGAAGGTTGACCTCGGCAACGACTGGCATCCCAACTATCAGGGACAGTGCAAGATTGCCATGTCGCTCATTCCGCAGATCTCAAAGATTCTCGACTGGAGAGTGAGAGAATTCTGAGTTCTTTGAACAAATATAAACACAGAGGCACGGAGACACAGAGGTTTTTCTTAAACCTCTGTGTCTCCGTGCCTCTGTGTTCAAATCCCCAAAGCCTCATGGTATTTTTCCATAAGCCAAGCCTTCTGCTCGGATATGGTCATGTGGCTGTTATCAAGCTCGATGGCATCATCCGCCTTGCGCAGGGGCGAGACCTCGCGATGTGAGTCGATATAGTCGCGCTCCTGCACGTTTTTCAATATGTCGTCATAGTCGGCAGGCATTCCCTTTGCCTTCAGTTCGTCATACCTGCGCTGCGCACGCACCTCGGCAGAAGCAGTCACGTATATCTTCAACTCAGCGTCGGGGAAAACTGTCGTGCCAATGTCACGCCCGTCCATCACTATGCCCTTGTCCTTGCCCATCGCCTGCTGCTGTGCCACCATCGCCGTGCGCACAAACGGCAGGGCAGCCACCTTGCTCACACGCGATGACACCTCCATCGAACGTATCTCATTCTCAACCACCTCACCGTTGAGACAGGCATCGGGACGACCAGTGGAGGCGTTAAGGCTGAAGTTCACCTTCACCTTGCCCTCATCCATCGCCGTCTTAAGTTCTGCGGCAGCCACATCGCCATCGGCATCAAACAATCCGCCACGCAGGGCATAAAGCGTCACGCAGCGATACATCGCGCCCGTATCCACATATATATATCCCAATTCGCGTGCCAAATCCTTGGCCATCGTACTCTTTCCACACGACGAGAATCCGTCGATTGCTATTGTTATCTTCTTGTCCATAATGTTGTATTATCCTAAATGATTACAATGTATAAGTCACGTTGAAAAGCAGCGAGGAGGCCGACACGTGATACTTTGCGTATGCCACCTGCAACTTAAACCTCTCCAGCTGCAGTCCACCGCCAAACGAGAGACCTGCCCCGTGGCTGCTCGAGGATTCGGAATCCTCTATCTTCATCTCGTTAGAGCGTCGGGGATTCAGTCCACCGCCTATCCATATATTGTCAGCCAAGAATGCCTCGGCACCAAAGACGAGATGGTTGATAAACTTGTCGTCCCACTTGTTCATACGCACCATAGTGACCGAGAAGCGCAAGGGCGATTGTCCCAAACGCTTCGACACGCCCATCTGCAAATCCACCGGCAACTTCTCAAACTCATCCTCATAAGCCTTAACTTGTCCGCCGAGATTCCTCGCCACGGCAGACACCGACAGGTTAAGTTCCGGATTATAATAATTAAGACCGAGATCCACCGCCACAGCCATCGAACTGTAGTCGGCAATATTGGACGACACCACCTTGGCGGTTATACCTCCGGCAATCTTGTCGCTCAGGGCATAGCTGAACGTTCCGCCAAGCACGATGTCCTTGGCAGACACGGTGCCAAGCAACTCGTTGTCGGCAGTCGTGTGCTTCATACTGCCATAGTCGATATACTGCGCCTCAACAGCCCATGTCGCCCTCTTGCGGTATGCCTTTACAAATGACGCACTCGCCACCTTCACCCCCTCCATATAAGTCATATAGTTGAGGTTGAGGGAGCGGTCGGAGACGTTGCTCGCCAACGCAGGATTGTGGAATACCAGCGTCGGGTCATCGTCATCTATGGTGATGTTGTCGCCGCCGAGAGCAGCTGCATGCGCACTCACGGGTAAACGGAGGAAATTGTACACAGTTTCGCTCTCCTGTGCCCTGATTTCGTAAGAAAAAAGGACAAAAACGGCCATAATTAATCTTTTTTTCATCTATTTTTGAGAATTTGACTGCAAAGATACGATTTTTTAAAATATCTGAGCTATTTTTGTAGCGAAAATCGCACTTCTACTAAAATAGAACGTAAAAAAAGCGGTTTTATTGTATATTTAGAATGGAAATTAAGAAGAATATTGGAGCCGACCTTGAAGAAGGACGTACGACGAGATTCCTCATGGGACTCATATTCGTTTTGGCGTCGATACTGGTGGCTCTCGAATGGAATACAGGCGAAGGCGATGACGGTGATTTTGCTGATGACCTGCTTGAGGACGTCACCCACGAGATGGAGATGATGCCCGTGACGCAACAGGAAAACCGCATTGCCCTCGTGCCCAAGAAAAAGCAGGAAGCCACACCGCAGAAGATTCGCGTGGTGGACAATGAGGTAATGCCACAAACTGAAGAACTGCAGAAAGCCGATGGTGACCAAAAAGGGGAGGACGCACCTGAGGAGGGCACCAAGGAAGATGAACCCGATTTCGCTCCTGCACAGGCTGACCTTGGAGAAAACCCTTTCAATTTCCACACGGTGGAAGACTTGCCGAAGTTTCCCGGAGGAGCTGTGGAACTGATGAAATGGCTGACCAAAAACCTGAAATACCCTTACGATGCCCAAAAGAACAAGAAAGAGGGCAAGGTGGTGGTTCAGTTTATTGTGAACAAGGACGGGACGATGTCCGACCTCAAGATTGTCAAGAGCGCACAATATGCGTCGCTCGACCGCGAGGCTCTCCGAGTGATTAGGATGATGCCCAAATGGACTCCCGGGGTGCAGAACGACAAGCCATGCAGAACCATGGTGTGCATTCCGGTGGTGTTTAAGCTTTAATTAAAAATTAAAGAATTAAAAGATTAAAGAATTAAAAGATTAAATATATGAAAACATCTGATGAACTGTTTGAGAAGGTGAATACCTTCATCGAAAAACTGCCTTACAACCGCGAACCCAAGTCATTGTACGAACCTATACAATACGTACTGTCGTTGGGAGGCAAGCGCATTCGCCCAGTACTTATGTTACTCGGCTACAACCTTTGGAAAGATGACCCTGAGAGGATTCTCATGCCTGCCGTGGCTATAGAGACCTATCATAACTATACCCTCCTGCACGATGACCTTATGGACAACGCAGACAAGCGCAGGGGGAACGTCACTGTACATAAGAAATGGGATCCCAACACAGCTATCCTATCCGGCGACTCAATGCTTGTGGTTGCCTATCAGCGCATGGCTTCCGTTGACAAGGACAAACTTAAGCCTGTGCTTGACCTCTTCACAGAGACGGCTCTCGAAATCGGCGAAGGACAGCAATACGACATGGACTTCGAACATCGCAACGACGTCACTGAGGATGAGTATATCGAGATGATACGCCTCAAGACCAGCGTTCTGCTTGCCTGCTCCCTGAAGATTGGAGCAATTCTTGCCGGTGCCCCTGTATCCGACGCTGAGGCTCTCTACAAGTTCGGCGAGCAGATTGGGCTCGCTTTCCAGTTGCAGGATGACCTCCTCGACGTATATGGCGACCCGAAGGTTTTCGGCAAGGAAATTGGCGGCGACATCATGTGCAACAAGAAGACTTACATGCTCATCAACGCCTTCAACCGTGCCAACGCCACCCAAAAGGCTGAACTCGTGAAATGGTGCAGCGGTGAGAAGTTCGACCGCAAGGAAAAGGTGGCGGCTGTAACCAAGCTTTACGACGAAATCGGCATTCGCAAGCTGTGTGAGGCTAAGATAGAGTACTACTTCGAGGAAGGCAAGAAATGGCTCGACCAGGTTGCGCTACCCGAAGAGCGCAAGCAGGAACTGCGTGCCTACACCAACAAAATGATGAAGAGGGAGAATTGAAGATTGAAAGATTGAAAGATTGAAAGATTGAAGATTGATGGAATTTATTGACACACACGCACATATCGACGGCGAGGAATTTGCTTCAGACCGCGACGAGATGATCCTGCGCGCCCGAGAGGCGGGTGCCACGGCAATCCTTGTCCCCGCCATCAACCTCGCATCCCTGCAAAATCTCCGTGATGTCGTCAGCCGATACCCCGGTTATGCCTACGCAATGATTGGACTCCATCCCGAGGATGTACGTGACGACTGGAGAGATGTCCTCGCCGAGATGCGCAGCATACAAGCCGCCTCTCCCGATGAGTTCATCGCCATCGGCGAGGTAGGACTCGACTTCTACTGGAGCCGTGACTACCAGCAACAGCAGCTCGAATGTTTCGAGGAACAGGTCAAGTGGGCAATAGACTCCCGTCTGCCTCTCGTAATCCACTGCCGCAAGGCACAGAACGAACTTGTCGGCATATTGAAGAAATACCGCTCAGAGCTCTCTGGCGGCATCTTCCATTGCTTTGCCGGCAACGAGAAGGAGGCGGCTGAACTACTCTCATTCGACCGTTTCCTCATCGGTGTGGGCGGAGTGTTGACTTTCAAGAAGTCCCATCTCCCGGAAGTATTGCCGTCCATTCCCCTCAACCGCCTTGTCGTGGAGACCGATGCCCCATATATGGCTCCAGTCCCCATGCGAGGCAAGCGCAACGAGAGTGCGTTCATTCCTCACATCATCGAGAAAATGGCGGAAGCCTACGGCATATCACCCGATGAAGTGGCGAGACAAACCACCCTCAACGCCAAGACTCTCTTTAATCTCAAATAACGATATATAAATGAAAAAGATAATCATCACTTCTGCGATTGCCCTGATTATTGCAATCTCCCCATCCTCTGCCGCCATTGCCATTGGCGACTGGACACCTCACGTGCAGAAGGACGGCACTACAATAATGGTGAAACTCGTAGGCGACGAGTTCTCACATTATTATATTACAGAGGACGGAACCATTGTGGAGCAAAATGCCGATGGTGATTTTGTTCCGCAATTGGTGCCCGAATTCAATTCTCTATTCAAGGAAAGCATCATGCGTGACTATACCAATACCAGACGTGCCCAGGCCATCACAAGTGGCATCATGTCAACACCAGGGAAGAAGAAACAACTGGTATTACTCATGCAATATCCCGATAAGCCCTTTCTAAATCCCGACCCTAAAGCCTACTGGAACAACGCACTTAACAATGGCAATATTGACAAGACATATGCCATAGCTTCGCTCCACCAGTATTTTCTCGACCAGAGCAACGGTATTTTTGACGTTGAGTTTGATGTCCGCGGTCCATTCACCACCAAGCACAACAGGGCATTCTACGGTAAGGATGTGAATAACAACGATCAGCACGCCGACTCGCTCGTCATTGAGGGATGCTTAGCTCTTGAAGGCCAAGTCGATTTCAGAGACTACGATTGGAACGGCGACGGCGAGGTGGAGCAGGTGATTGCAATATATGCCGGCGACGGACAGAATGACACAAATTCACAGGACCAGGCTGAAACCATATGGCCCCACCAGTGGTGCATTTCATACTACTCTCCAGGTAAAGCCCATGTACAAAACGGAATGACTATCAACAAATACTGTGTCGTGAACGATGAGTTCAGGGGAGAGAGTGACGGTTTCGGAACACTCGCCCATGAGTATGGGCACTGCCTTGGATTGCCCGACTTCTACTCCACACAGACACAGCACGGATATGACAACTTTGGCACATACGACGTGATGCACTCGGCATATTTCGGCTATCAGGCATGGGTGCCAGCGGGTTATACGGCATACGAAAAAAAATTCATGGGATGGTTCGATTATGAGGAACTCACAGAACCCATTACTGTAAGTAACCTCAACTCGCTCGCCAACGGCGGCAAGGCTTACATCATTCGCAATGATGCCCAAAGCCAAACGGCCGACGAATACTACCTGCTCGAAAACAGGCGCCGGGAGGGATGGGACACATACATTCCAGGTGAAGGGCTTCTGATTACCCACTACGACTACAGTTCCATTGCGTGGAGCTTCAACATCGTCAATAAAGATGCCGGGCATCAGCGGGCGGTAATCATTCCTGCCAACAATTCCAGCAAGAGCACCTCTGGCTTTCCTTATCCATACACAACGAAATCAATCGACGGCACTGTCACCATAGCCAACGACTGTCTCACCGACGACAGCAAACCCGCAGCATCAGTGTTCAACACCACTATCAATGGCTGCAAGCTCATGGGCAAACCCGTCACCAATATCCGCCGTGATGAGCAAGGACTCATCTCTTTTGACTTCATGGGCGGCACATCAGGCATCAGCGGTATCATGACCGATTCCGCCCCAAGCGACCTCGAATACTTCGACGCACATGGGCGCAAGGTCAGCACGCCCTTGCACGGTAGTATATATATAATAAGGAATAAGAAAACAAACAAAACATATAAATCATCTTTTTAAAATAAAAACAGTATTATGGCAAACATTCCCGAATTCAAGTATGCCCCAATGTTCCAGTTGGGCAAGGACAACACCGAATACCGCCTCATCTCCAAGGAAGGCGTGTCAACAGGTGAGTTTGAAGGAAAGACTATCCTGAAGGTTTCAAAGGAAGCCCTCACTCTGCTTGCCCAGCAGGCATTCCACGATGTGGAGTTCATGCTGCGCCGCGAGCACAACGAGCAGGTGGCTAAGATTCTCTCCGACCCCGAGGCATCGGAGAACGACAAGTATGTGGCTCTGCAGTTCCTGCGCAATGCCGAAACTGCCTGTAAGGGCATCCTGCCTTTCTGCCAGGACACCGGTACAGCCATCATCCACGGCGAGAAAGGCCAGCGCGTATGGACTGACTTCGAGGACGAGGAAGCACTTTCTCTCGGTGTATATAACACTTACACCCAGGACAATCTTCGCTATTCGCAGAACGCCCCTCTCAACATGTACGACGAGGTCAACACCCGTTGCAATCTCCCCGCACAGATTGACATCGAGGCTGTAGAGGGCGACGAGTATCGCTTCGTGATGGTGGCAAAGGGCGGTGGCTCTGCCAACAAGACCTATTTCTATCCTATGACCAAGGCAACTATCCAGAACGAGGGCACTCTGCTGCCGTTCCTCGTTGAGGAGATGAAGCATCTGGGAACAGCCGCTTGTCCTCCATATCACATCGCCTTCGTCATCGGCGGCACTTCTGCAGAGAAGAACCTTCTCACCGTCAAGCTCGCCTCTATCAAGTATTACGACAACCTGCCCACCACGGGCGACGAGACCGGTCGCGCATTCCGCGACATCGACCTTGAGGAGAAGCTGCTTAAGGAAGCTCACAAGATTGGTCTTGGCGCACAGTTCGGCGGCAAGTATCTCGCCCACGACATCCGCGTCATCCGTCTGCCGCGCCACGGTGCAAGCTGTCCTATAGGTATGGGTGTCAGCTGCTCTGCCGACCGCAACATCAAGGCTAAGATTAATAAGGACGGTATCTGGCTTGAGAAGATGGACGACAACCCCACTGAATTGATTCCCGAGGAACTGCGCAAGCCGGGTGAGGGCACCAAGGGTATCGAGATTGACCTCGACAAGGGTATCGACGCCGTGCGTGCCGAACTCTCCAAGTATCCCGTCAGCACTCGTGTCAACCTCAAGGGTACTATCATCGTGGCACGCGACATTGCCCACGCCAAGCTCAAGGCCCGTCTCGATGCAGGTGAGGCTATGCCCGACTACTTCAAGAATCACCCGATTCTCTACGCAGGACCAGCCAAGACTCCCGAGGGTTATCCTTGCGGTTCGATGGGTCCGACCACAGCCAACCGTATGGACCCGTACGTTGATGAGTTCCAGGCCAACGGAGCCTCACTTGTGATGATTGCCAAGGGCAACCGTGGCGACTGTGTCACCGAGGCTTGCAAGAAACACGGCGGTTTCTATCTCGGCACCATCGGCGGTGTGGCTGCTGTTCTGTCACAAAGCTCCATCAAGAGCATCGAGTGCGTGGAATATCCCGAACTCGGCATGGAGGCCATCTGGAAGATTACCGTGGAGGACTTCCCAGCCTTCATCCTCGTTGACGACAAGGGCAACGACTTCTTCAAGCAACTTAAGCCCTGCGCCTGCTGCAAGTAATAGCTTTTACACAATAGTAAATGTGCCAAGGATTTTTTGATTTCCTTGGCACATTTTTATGAATATAAATCTATTAGTTGTGAGTAGAATCAATATACTCTATATCAAGCCCTGTAATCTGAGCGATTTGACCAGAAGCGATACCAGCATCTTTCAAAGCTTTAACCATTGCCGATAAAGCCTTGTCCTTCTGCTCCAACTGGGCATCCTTCTGCTCCAACTGGGCATCCTTCTGCTCCAACTCCGTCCTTTTCTGTTCCAACTCAGCCCTTTTTTCTTCTATTTGCTTATTAAGTATCATAACCGTGGTATCCCTTGCCTCCAATGCCGAAAAGAACTCATCCTCAACATTCATATCCTGCCTGACATCTGGGTCTGCTGCTGCGGATGCCAAACGGCGCATTATATATTCCATTTCTGGATTTTTGGCTAAACGTGCCTCATCCACTGCTATTAGATGGCTGTCCTCTGACCAGCAGTTCGACTGGTCAAAACAGAAGAGTACTTTGTCGAGATTGGGGTTTACCTTACCATGAAGCAACGGTATCTGGACAATAATACTGTCGTGGGTTAGACTCGCCACAAACGGGTCTTCCATCCCGTCCTTCACTTCGTTGCCATAATAGTCGTATGGTTTGTGGGTAACATAGAGTACTGGTTCCTCTATATTTCCCACCCTGTGACCGAGAATATATATAGCCACCATAGGTAAGGCATGCTGTTCGGATCCCTTGCCCACCACATTGTCAGATTTGTTGTACTGCGCTCCGAGATACTGGCGGAAACGAAGCGTCTCCGTCTCCACCCATGTCTTCTGAAGTTCGATGAGTATGTGTTCCTCCTTCCCTTTCTCGTCACGCACAGTGGCGGAAAAGTCAATTCGGAACATTGTCACGTCCTTCTTGGTAACGTTGGTATGCTCATGGGCACGCTGAGACACTGCCACTACCTTCTTCTTCAGCAGAGCTGTAAGTATGGTAGCAGCAACACGCGTATCCTCCATCAGATATTTGAATACAGTGTCGTATATCGGGTTTGCTCCAAAATATTTCATAATCCGGTCTCCAATAATAATTAATCCGTTGCAAAGTTAAGGTAAAAATGAGAAACTTCCAAATCTTTTGCCATTTATTTTATAATATTCACAAAATTAACCTATTACCTTGTCAACAAAATCAATATCCGAAGATTTCCTCAGTGGTGAGGTATCTTACAGGACCGAGTTTCTCAAGAGCCTTGATGTCAAGTTCGTCCTTGTTGCCAAGGATAAGACGGCGGCGAGGTTTGCCCACCACATTCTTCTTCTCGAAATCCACGATGTCCTGAAGCGTGAGCGACGGGATTCCTTCGTAGATTATCTTGTTGAGATCTTCCTTAATTCCAAGACGCTCCAGGGTGATGTATGAATACAGTACATTCTCGCGAGTTATGCGCTGGCTCTGCAGATTCTTGATGATGTTCTGCTTGGCAATGTCGAAGGCACCCTGCGACTGCGGAATTGTGTCAATAATCTCACGGAAGGTGCTGATGCAGTCCATCATCTTGTCGTTCTGGGTAATGATATAGTCATAGAAGTACTCTGGGTCCTCAATCTTGGCGGGACTGACGTATTTAGCAAAAGCGCTATAGGCAAGTCCTCGTGCCTCGCGCAGTTCCTGGAAAACGATGGAGTTCATTCCACCTCCGAAATACTCGTTGAAAAGTCCACGCACGGCTGCCTCGTTGGCATCCCACTTCTTGCCCATGTTCATTACCTCAATCATATAGATGTTCTTGGCATCATAGGGCGCAATCACAGTCTCGTTGGAGTCAAACTGCAACTGTTTGTAGGGCTTGCCCTCTGGCACTGGTGTAAACTTCTTGGGAGTCTTATGGAGTTTGGCGAGCAGCGAAGTCAGTTCCTTCTCTGACGAGGGGCCGAAATAGAGCACACGATGCTGGATGTTGTTGAGTGTCTTGAGCATATCAGGCAGCGACTGAGGGTCGGCAGCCTTAAGCTCACCGATGCTGAGGGTGTTGGTTAGACTGTTGTAGCTGCCACACATACCGTATCTTTGCAATGCCGAGAAATTGGATTTCTGGTTGGTCTTCGCGTCGGTGCGCTGCTTCTCCAACAGTGCCACATAACTGTCATAGGACTCACGGTCGGCCTTGGCGTTCTTCAAAAAATCCTCCAACAAGGCAAGAGCCTTCGGCATATTCTCGTTAAGACCGCTGAGACAAACCTCAAGGGCATCCACCCCAACATTAACATCATATTCACACGCCAACTTATAGAACTCCTGCTTGATCTGAGAGGCAGACTTCTTGTCAGTACCTATATAATAAAGGTATGCAGGCGCAAGTCCAAGTCCCTTCACATCCTCACCGCCAAATTCATACCTGAATGTCAGTTCGAACATACCGTCGGCGGTGTTCTGCTTGTAGAGCACGGGTAGTCCCTGCTTGGTGGTAAACACCTTCATATCCTTGGAGTAATCCACGAACACTGGCTGTATAGGCTCAGCCTCTGAAGTTGTTATCTCGTCAAGGAAACGGCTGTGGAGGTCGCGGTTGGACGGGATGGCGGTGATGGCAGGCTTGTCAATCTTGACAAGCGTGGTGTCCTCACCCTTACGCTTATACACGCAGACATAGTTGTCGGCGAAGTGGTTGTTGAGGAAGTCCACAATCTGCTGCTTGGTGATGCCACTCATGCGGTCAATCTCTCCCACAGCCACATCCCATGGTCTTCCGCTGACGAAGGCATCCACAAACTTGTTTGCACGCTCCTGGTTGCTGAGCAGTGACTTATAGTAATCAAGTTTCAAGTTGTTCTTAACCGACTCCAACAAGTCGTCAGCAAACTCACCGCGCTTCATCTTCTCAATCTCATCGAGCACAAGTTTACGGGCATCCTCAAGCCTCTGTCCCTGAACGGGATTCACAAGCATAACCAATGCCGAATAGTCGGTCATGGCAAAGGGCATGACATACACCGACTGCACCTTCATCGGCTGCTCCAGGTCAATCTCCATCACTCCCGCCTTGCCGTTGCACATCATCTTGGCAATTACGTTAAGCGTGTCGGTTGACAGCTCCTTCTGTCCGCCCAATCTCCATGCAAGCATCAGGCTCTCAGCCTCAAGTCCTACTACTGTAGTGTCCTTGTGGGCAGTGATTGGCGCAAGGTCTGGATATTCCGGACGGGAGAGTTGGCGGTTGGGTTGCCAGTCGCCGAAATACTTGTCAATCTGTGCTATCGCGACGTCCGGGTCGAAGTCACCCGACATACAAACTGCAATATTATTAGGCACATAATATCGCTTGTAGTAGTTCTCGATATTCACGATGGACGGATTCTTCAGATGCTCCTGAGTACCGATTACCGACTGCGTGCCATAAGGGTGTGTGGGATATAAACCTTTGAGCAAGGCATTGATACTCTTCTCCTGGTCCTTGGCCAGCGAAATGTTATATTCCTCATACACAGTCTCCAATTCGGTATGGAAGCCGCGGATGACGGCATTCTTGAATCTGTCGCTCTGAATCTTCAGCCAGTTCTCCACCTCGTTTGACGGTATGTCCTCGGTGTAGCAGGTGACATCGGTGGAAGTATAGGCATTTGAACCATTTGCACCGATGCTTGCCATGAGTTTGTCATATTCATTGGGTATGAAATACTGCGCTGCCAACTGCGACACGGAGTCAATGCCATGGTAGAGCTGTTTGCGAAGCACCGGGTCCTTCTCCTTGCGATAAACCTCAAAGCGGGCACGGATATCATCCAATAAGGGTTTCTCCTTGGCATAGTCGGAAGTGCCGAAGTGGGTGGAGCCTTTAAACATCAGGTGCTCGAAATAGTGGGCAAGACCCGTTGTCTCGGCAGGGTCGTTGCGGCTGCCGGTGCGCACTGCTATATATGTCTGGATTCGCGGTTTCTCCTTGTTGACGGTCATATACACCTTCATTCCATTGTCAAGCGTATAAATCCTCGACTTCATAAGGTCGCCCTGAACGGTCTCATACTTGTAGTCCTTTGCCTGTGCCGGCAGGAGAAGAGCCATGGCACAGAGGGCTGATAAAATTCTTTTCTTCATACTATTCGTATTTATTATAAACACAGAGTTAAAGAGTCACGGAGATTTATATCTTTGTAAAATATAAAAACTCCAAGTCTCCGTATCTCTGTGTTCGATTATATTTACAGTCCTTCCAGGAAGTCCTCAAGCTGCTCCTCTGATACATCTCCAAGGGCAAACTCCTTCTCGGCGTCCTTTCTGATGCGTGCTATCCACTGCTTTCTTGCCTCGTCGCCCTTGCGTATCATCATCTGAACATCGTCGGCTGTGATGGTGTCGAGGTTGTAGTAGTTGAGAGCCAGGCGATAGGTGTAGTTCCACTTGTATTCACCGTAATGCCTGTGGATGTCTAAAAGCCTGTCATCCACCTGATATAACTCGTCAAGAGTGGCGAAACGTATGTCATCCGTGAGCTGCTCGATCTCTGACTTCGGAGCCAGCAAACCGCTCAGGTCAAGCCATTCGCCAGTGCCTGTGGATGACGACGGCAGCCCCTCGCCCTCCTTCTTCACCGACTCGGCAATAAACATACGTATAGCCATGTCATAGAACCCGATGCCACGCAGTGCCGAACCATTGCGCATGGTATATCCCTTGGACGTGGCGGTGGTGTCCGTCTCGTCTGCAAGTTCACCGTTGTCCTCCAGCTGCCTGAGATAGTTCCTTCCTTCCACTACCGACTGAATCACGTAAGGACTGAGCCACTCACTGTTCACCACACTTCGGCGTCCCGTTTGCGGTCGTTTGTCGCGCTTGGGCCATTTCATTATGTCGCGGTATGTTCCCACCGTGGCGAAATTGCATCCCGGAACAAGCCATGTGGTCATACCCTCAGCGATGACATACGAGAACGGGAGATTGACAGTGTCGGGATGTGTCTGCACCTTACCCATGCACATCGAGAAAGCACCGATGTTGGCAGGCATGAGGATATGCGCTCCGCTGGCAGTTTTTGAGCCTCTATGCAGAGTGCCGTAGTGTATCGGTCCCATCTTATAGGCATGGTTACTATAGTTGGTGGCGGAACCGGCGTTATAGAACGACGTCTCCACACCAATGAGCAGCGAAGCCTTGTGATGGCTTACCGAGAACGGTCCGCAGAAGGCGGCACACGACTCACCGTTGTCCATATATGAATTGGCGAAGAAGACACTGCTCTCGGCTGAGAATCCCCTGCCTATATGACAAGCCTCGCCCACAAAGCAGTTGTCGAGCTTTGCACCGTCGAGGATTGACGACCCTGACTGCACGATACTGTTCTCACAAATCACGTCATGGCCTACATATATGCCGGCATCCGACGAGCCTTTGAGCGTAACCTCAGAGAGACACGAGGCACCGTTGATTTCGCAGTCGTCGCTGACAACGACGTTAATCATTTCCCTCGTATTCACAATCTTCACCCTATATCCTATCTGTCCCCTTTGGGGATTGGCTTTCTCTACATACGCAGCCACCATCTTCCTGATGGCATTCCACACGTCCTTGTCGCCTGAATAACGCATCATCAGGGCAGCCATCTGGGATGTGAGTGCATCGTAAAGGATAATGTTAGGGTCACCGGCCTCGTTTAGCAGTGCCACCTGGTTGTTCTGTCCGAACGTGGCACTGTCTGTGGTGGATATTATTCCCACGTTTGAGATGACACATTCCTCACCTATGTCATATCGGGATATGTAGTTGCCAACATTCTCGATAAGGCAGTTGTCGCCCACTGTCACGTCGCGCAGCACGGCACGACTGATACCAGCGTGGCGTGAGAATCCCTCGTCAATCTGTATTGCCTTGTCAAAGACTCCGAGGGTCACTTCGCCATAGAAAAAGACGTCGCGGATGAACTTGGGCGAAAAATCTTCCGCCACGGTGATGCCCGACCAGTCTTCGGCGCGGCATCCGTTGTTTTCGAGATACTCAATCTCGTCTAATGTAAGGCTTCTCATTTTCTTTCTTGATTTAATTTTTTCAAGTTTCTGAAGTATTACTATCGAGAATGCACTGGGGACGGGGCATCCGCGCAGCCATTCTTCATTTTTCATTCTTCACTCTTCATTCTTCATTTATATCATAAAGGAAATCATTGTAGGGGTATTTCTGTACATGGAGCTCGCGAACCTTCTTATATAGCACCTCGCGCATCTCGTCGATGTTCTGCTTCTCGCGGGCGGAGATGAATAGGCAGTTGTCCTGCATCTTCGCCATCCATGTGCGCTTAAGCTCGTCGAGGGTGATGTTCTCCTTTGTTGCGGGAGTCAGGTCGTCAGGTTCCTTCTCTATCCATGTGTATGCGTCAATCTTGTTGAAGACAATCATCGAGGGCTTGTCGGCACAACCCAAGTCTGCAAGGGTCTTCTCCACCACTGTTATCTGCTCCTCGAAGTCGGGATGGGAGATATCTACAACATGCAATAGCAAGTCGGCCTCGCGCACCTCGTCCAGTGTGGATTTGAACGAATCCACAAGGTCAGTGGGCAACTTGCGTATGAATCCCACGGTGTCGGCAAGCAGGAACGGCAGATTGTCGATTACCATCTTCCTCACCGTGGTGTCAAGAGTGGCAAACAACTTGTTCTCGGCAAATACGTCACTCTTCGATAGCAGGTTCATAATGGTGGATTTTCCCACGTTGGTATATCCCACGAGAGCCACACGGATAAGTCGTCCTCGGTTCTTGCGTTGCGTGGTCTTCTGCTTGTCTATCTCCACAAGACGCTGTTTCAATAGCGTGATGCGCTGCAGGATGATGCGGCGGTCCATCTCAAGCTGGGTCTCACCCGGACCACGCAGTCCAACACTACCCTTTCCGCCTCCGCTACCCGAGCCACCTCCTTGTCGCTCAAGGTGTGTCCACAAGCGTTGCAGACGCGGCAGCATGTAACGGTGCTGAGCCAGTTCCACCTGTGTCTTGGCCTCGGCACTCTGTGCGCGCATGGCGAAGATATCGAGTATGAGCGACGTGCGGTCGAGTATTTTCACCTGTAGTGCCTTCTCGACATTACGTATCTGCTTAGCCGACAGTTCATCGTCGAAGATAACCATTCCCACCTCTCGTTCCTGGTCTTCCTCGTCCTTTATAAACTGCCTTATCTCGTCGAGCTTGCCCTGTCCTACGTAAGTCACCGAACTCGGTCCGTTGAGCCTCTGAGTGAATCGTTTAACGGTGACAGCCCCTGCCGTGTCGGCAAGAAACTCCAGTTCATCAAGATATTCCTTGGTTTTAGCCTCGTCCTGTTCCTTGGTGATTAGTCCCACCAGTACCGCTGTCTCAGCCTTTGCTTCAGATATTACAAATTCTTTCATCTATTTCATTTAATGCATTAAAAAACGGTGCAAAAATAACTATATTTATCGAGATATACAAGAAAATGCCACATTTTTTTATAATAAAACACAGAAAATGCCACATTTTTTTATAATAAAACACAGAGACACAGAGATACAGAGATAAAAATACTCTGTTACTCCGTGCCTCTGTGTCAAATTCCTAATCCCTAACTCTTAATTCCTAATTCCTAATTATTGAAGGATAGTCTTCCCTCTACAGCATCGATGATGATCGGTTTGTCACGCTTTACTTCGTCGGCAAGTATCTTGCGCGAGAGGTCGTTGAGCACTAAGCGCTGGATGGCTCTCTTGACAGGACGCGCACCGAAATCGGGGTCATATCCCTCGGTGGCGAGGTAGTCGATGGCGGCATCGGTAACCTTAATCTCAAAGCCCTGTGGAGCAAGCATCTTCTCAACCCTCGACATCTGCAGGCGCACTACTTCGGCAATCTCTTCCTTTGTGAGCTGCTGGAAGGTCATGATATCGTCGATACGGTTGAGGAACTCTGGACGCACCGACTGGCGCAGACGCTCCTCGCTGTAGTTGGAGGTCATGATGATGATGGTGTTCTTGAAGTTGGCTGTGCGCCCCTTGTTGTCGGTAAGCCTGCCGTCGTCGAGCACTTGCAGAAGGATATTGAAGACATCAGGATGAGCCTTCTCAATCTCGTCGAACAACACAACCGAATAGGGTTTGCGCCTTACCGCCTCCGTCAACTGTCCACCCTCGTCATATCCCACGTATCCGGGAGGCGCTCCTATCAGACGGGAGACGCTGAACTTCTCCTGGTACTCACTCATGTCAATACGCGTCATCATCGTCTCGTCGTTGAAGAGGTATTCGGCAAGGGCCTTGGCAAGCTCTGTCTTACCTACACCTGTGGTGCCGAGGAAGATGAACGACGCTATCGGTCGTTTCGGGTCTTGCAGTCCCGCACGGCTGCGGCGCACGGCGTCACTCACTGCCTGTATGGCATCATTCTGACCGATGACACGCTTGTGGAGTTCCTCTTCGAGATGGAGCAGTTTCTCGCGCTCGCTTTGCATCATACGTGATACAGGAATGCCGGTCCAGCGGCTTACCACCTCGGCGATGTCGTCGGCAGTGACCTCCTCGCGCACCATCACGTCGGCACCTTGCTGCGAGTGAAGCTGTTGCTGAATAGCGGCGATGTCATTTTCGAGTGCCTTTATCTTGCCGTATCGTATCTCAGCCACGCGACCGTAGTTACCCTCGCGCTCAGCACGTTCTGCCTCAATCTTGAGGTTCTCTATCTGCTGCTTGTCTTCCTGTATCTTGTTTACGAGAGCACGTTCTCCCTCCCATTTCGCACGATACTGGTTTTCCTTGTCGCGAAGTTCTGCAATCTCCTTGTCGAGTTGGGCGAGTTTGTCTGTGTCATCCTCACGTTTAATCGCCTCTCTTTCAATCTCCAACTGCTTGAGTCGGCGTGTTATCTCGTCGAGTTCCTCTGGCACTGAGTCACGCTCCATGCGCAGTTTGGCGGCAGCCTCGTCCATAAGGTCGATGGCCTTGTCGGGGAGGAAACGGTCGGAGATGTATCGCTCTGAGAGCTGCACGGCGGCTATGCAGGCATCGTCCTGAATACGCACACGGTGGTGATTCTCATAACGCTCCTTCAATCCGCGGAGGATGGAGATGGCACTCAGCTCATCAGGCTCATCCACCATAACGGTTTGGAAACGACGCTCAAGTGCCTTGTCCTTCTCGAAGTATTTCTGATACTCATTGAGCGTTGTAGCACCGATGCTGCGCAGTTCTCCGCGCGCCAATGCCGGCTTGAGGATATTGGCGGCATCCATGGCTCCCTCGCCTCCTCCTGCTCCCACGAGGGTGTGAATCTCGTCAATGAAGAGGATGATACGGCCGTCGCTCTTGGTCACCTCGTTGATAACGGACTTAAGCCTCTCCTCAAACTCGCCCTTGTACTTCGCCCCTGCCACGAGGGCACCCATATCGAGCGAGAAGAGTTGCTTGTCCTTCAGGTTCTCCGGCACGTCGCCCCTGACGATACGCTGGGCAAGTCCCTCAACGATGGCTGTCTTTCCCGTTCCCGGCTCACCTATTAATATAGGGTTGTTCTTGGTGCGGCGCGAGAGTATCTGCAGCACACGGCGTATCTCGTCGTCACGACCGATTACCGGGTCGAGTTTGCCGGCACGCGCCTCCTCCACGAGGTTCTTGGCATACTTGGCGAGACTCTGGTAGTTGTCGTCAGCCGACTGCGACTGCACCTTTTGTCCCTGTCGCAGCTCATTGATGGCTGCGCGCATCTCCTTTTCATTGCATCCTGCGTCTTTCAGAATCCTTCCTGCCGTGGATGACGAGGCAAGAATGGCGAGAAGTATTGGCTCCACACTCACGAACTGGTCGCCCATCTTCTGCGAGATATTCTCGGCATTGATGAGTATCTGGTTGGTGTCGTTGGAGAAATAGGGTTGTCCGCCCTGCACGCGCGGCAGGTGCTGGATTTCCTGTTCCAGGAGCATGTCTATCTGCTGGGCATTGACTCCGAGCTTTTGGAAAATGAAGTTGCTCACGTCACGAGCCTTCTCCATCAAGGCCTTCAACAGATGAACTGGCTCTATGGACTGCTGTCCCGAACGTTGCGCAAGGTTCACAGCCCCCTGGACTGTTTCCTGCGCCTTGATTGTAAACTTGTCGAATGTCATATCAGACTCCTTTCTTTATTATTAATTCTTATTTTTTAATTCTTAATTCTCAAAACTCGTGCCGAAACGGGGTTTACTGACAAAATGTCATACTATAGCATAAAAATAAATGGGAAAATCCTTCGTAGTTTGATTTTTTTGATGTACCTTTGTCCCCAAAATAAATAATGTAATATTATGGAACAACCAATTGAAGCAACAGCTGATGCTGTAATGGAATCAAAGGAGGACAAGAGGAAGCGCAAGCGCAGACAACTCGCCAAGGACTTCTTCTTCATTTTCTTCGGCATATTCCTGTATGCCTTCGGATTCACGGCTTTCATACTGCCAGAGAAGGTGGTGATGGGAGGCGTGTCGGGTGCCTCGGCATTGTTATACTATGCCTTCAACATCCCGCCTGCCTTCAGTATATGGGGGCTCAACTTTGCCATGCTTGCACTGGCGTTCAAGCAGTTGAGCAAGCAGTTTGTATGGCGCACGGTGGTCGGTGTCACCATGATGTCACTGCTCGTGGGTTTTCTGCAACCGGTTTTTGCGGCTTATCCGATTATCACAGCCGGCGAGGACAAGTTCATGCACGTGCTCATTGGAGGTATGCTCGGCGGTGCCGGTCTTGGCTTTGTATTCTCACACAACGGTTCTACGGGTGGCACTGACATCCTCGTGGCACTGTTGAACAAATACACGCGCATGAGTTTCGGCCGTGCCATGCAGATGTGTGACTTCTGCATCATCGGTTCGTCGTATTTCCTCTTCAAGAGCACCGAGACGATAGTATATGGTGTGGCGTTCACGCTGATTGCCGCCTATATGTGCGACTACGTCATCAACGGTACGCGACAGACAGTGCAGTTCTTCATCATCTCGAAGAAATACGACGAGATTGCCGACAAGATTACCAAGCGTATGCACCGCGGAACGACCATGATCAAGGGCATCGGCTGGTATTCCAAGCACGATGTGCAGATTCTGATGGTGCTCGCCCGCAAATACGAGTCGCAGGAGTTGTTCGACTATGTGAAGTCGATTGACCCCGATGCCCTCGTCTCACAGACATTCTGTCAGGGTGTCTTCGGTGAAGGATTTGACAAGATTAAATAATCTGGGAATAATAAACACAGAGACACAGAGATACGGAGATAACCATTAAGCTATAAATACTCTGTGACTCCGTGACTCTGTGTTTATTTTAAACAAAAAGAATGGAAAGATACAGCCGACATATACTGTTGAAGGAGATTGGACGGGAAGGACAGGAGAGACTTGCCGAGGGCAGGGTGCTCATTATCGGTTGCGGTGGACTTGGCTCCCCCGTGGCGATGTATCTTGCCGCCGCAGGAGTGGGAACCATCGGACTCATGGACGGCGATGTTGTGGATGAAACCAACCTGCAGCGCCAGGTAATTCATTTCACTGCCGACGTGGGAAAACCCAAAGTCACCTCCGCCGCCGACAAACTGCGAGCCATCAACCCCCACATCCGCATTATCGAAATCCCCGAGTTCTTCACCGCCGAAGTCCCCCCAAAGCCCGAAAAGCCCCAAAAGCCACCGTTCCGGGCAGTTTCGCTGCCCGGCCCCACCTCTCCAAACGCCTCCATCCTCACCGACTACGACTTCATCATCGACGGCACCGACCGCTACCACACCAAATACCTCATCAATGACGCCTGCGTCAAAAACCGGAAGCCCTACTCCCACGGCGGCGTGCTCCGCTATAGCGGCAATGCCTTCACCTACGTCCCCGGTCATGCCTGCTATCGCTGCATCTTCGGCGACGAACCATCGCAGGACGACATCCCCACGAGCAGTCAGGTGGGTATATTAGGAACGGTGGCTGGTATGATTGGTATCATACAAGCCACCGAAACAATCAAATATCTAACAAAAACCGGTGAACTGCTCACCGACTCACTGCTCACCATAGACGCAATGACGTGGGAGACGCATAAGATCAGCGTTTCACCTTCGCCGTCTTGTCGTCTATGTCAGTCTCTTTCGTAGCGTTCACTATCTTGGTGTTCTCGATAGTCACGTCTATGCAGTCATAACCCTCGATGCCATGGGCATATATTCCAGTACCTGCACCGCGACATACCACATTATTTATATGTATGTCGTGGAAACGGGGAATGTAAGTCCCCGAAGCCCCCTCCAAACCTCCCCGAGGGGAGGCTTTTGGCTGCGCAGTGCTTGCCGTATTGCTTAACCCCCCACCGGGGGGCAGGGGGGCTGCACCCGCCGGCCTATTGACATAGTCACACTGGAATACTATCGCCTGGTCATTGATATCAGTCATCACCACATCCGAGATATACACCTTCTCGGTCTCACCTCCACGACCTATGCCGCTCTTAAAGCGAAGACCGGTGTCGGTGCCTGAGAAACGGCACTGGCGCACCACCAGTCGCCTTGTTCCGCAGATGTTCTCGCTGCCTATCACGAAACCGCCATGGGCATGATACACCGTATTATCCTGAATCAGAATATCCTCACAACCATTCACCAATGAGTTTTCCTTGTATTTTCCGCTCTTCATGCAGATTCCGTCGTCTCCGGCATCAACGGTGGAATTGACTATCAGTACCTGATGGCAGTCGCTGATGTCGATGGCATCGCCGTTCTGCGCGTTCCATGGACAGCGCACCGTGATGCCGTCGATGATGATATTGCGCGAGTTGAGCGGATGCACATGAAAACGGGGGGAGTTCTGGAAGGTGACACCCTCAAAGAGGATGTTCTCGCAGTCAGTGAAACGGACAAGGTCGTTGCGTCTTTTTTCCTGAGCCTCAGGGGTATCACCGAGATTCGGCGATCCGTCCTTCATGTCCCACGGATACCATAGCTGACCGTTGTTGCGCTCCACTCCACCCATTTCCTTGAAGCGTTTCCACTCCACGTCGCTCACCTTCGAGCGTTTCACCGGTCGCCACTGTGCGCCGTTACCGTCGATTATACCCTCACCCGTGATGGCGATATTCTTACGCTTTGAAGCCTTGATGCAAGGTTCCACGCGACTCGAATTTCCATCCTTGTCTATGTATAGACTCTTGTCGGGAGAGAACATCACGATGGCGTTCTTCTCGATGCGAAGCTCGATATTGTCCTTGAAGGCAATAGGGCCCGTGAGCCATACACCCTGAGGCACAACCACCCTTCCGCCACCTTTCTTGACAAGTGCGGATATAGCCTTGCGGAATGCCTCAGTATTCAGTGTCTGTCCGTCGCCCACTCCACCGAAGTCTGTGATACTCACCTCATTGTCGGGAATAACCACCTCCACTACAGGCTTCACCTCGGTGGGCAAGTTCTGGTAATACTTGGCATAATCCTTGGCATCTGCCATAAAGGCGATGCCCAATAACATCAAAATGGTTGTAAGTCTTTTCATAGTTATCCGTAGATAATCTTTCCGTTTTCGTCCTCGTAGGGAGTGAGGTCCTTGGAGTACTGGTTCATTGCACGGAGACTCATACCCATCGACGAGAATCCACCGTCGTGGAAGAGATTCTGCATAGTCACCTTGCGTGTGAAGTCAGAGAACATCATCACGCAGTAGTTTGCGCAGTCCTCAGCCGAGGCATTTCCCAGAGGAGACATCTTGTTGGAGAAGTCCATCAGGTTCTCCATGTCCTTGATACCCTTACCGGCAGTGGTTGGCGTAGGCGACTGGGAGATTGTATTGATACGCACGTTCTTCTCGCGTCCATAGATATAGCCAAAGCTGCGGGCGATGCTCTCAAGCATGCTCTTGGCGTCAGCCATGTCATTGTATCCGAAGAAAGTGCGCTGAGATGCCACGTATGTCAGGGCAACCACCGAACCATATTCGGCAATGGCGTCCTGCTTCTTTGCCACCTGCAACATCTTGTGGAACGAGATTGCCGAGATGTCGAGAGTCTTCTGGAGGAAGTTGTAGTCGAGGTCATCGTATGTGCGGTGCTTGCGCACATTGGGACTCATACCGATAGAATGGAGCACAAAGTCAACCTGTCCTCCGAGCAGTTTGACTGACTCGCTGAATACCTTTTCAAGATCTTCCACGCTTGTGGCGTCAGCGGGGATAACCGGTGCGTTGAGTTGCTTGCTCAATCCGTCAAGCTCGCCCATGCGCAGTGCCATGGGAGTGTTGCTCAATGTTATTCTTGCACCTTCTTCAACGGCCTTCACGGCCACTTTCCATGCGATAGAATCCTCGTTCAAAGCACCGAAGATAATACCGCGCTTACCTTGTAACAAATTGTGTGTCATAATACCTATTTTTACAAATTCGGGTGCAAAATTACACATTTTCTTTGAAAGTGTGCATATAAATAAAGGATTATTAACGTATTTCTTGCGTAAACCTTTACGGAAATATCTTTTTTAACCACAAAATGCTTGCATTTGTCGTGAGAATGTCGTAAATTTGCAGTCGGTAATAGTACCGAAAACATTTTAATAACATAAAGTATTATGGACATCAACTCAAAATTCGGACAGGCGGCGGTGATTGCCGCCAGCATAGCATTCCTCGGAATGTGCATCAACGATGGTATCGACGACTTCGTCAACAAGGATAGAGTGGTTACGGTGAAGGGACTTGCCGAGAAGGAAGTGGAGGCTGACAAGGTGACATGGCCCATTCCGACAAAAGAATTGGGCAACGACCTGCCTGAGCTTTACCAGCGCATCAATGCCACCACTGCCAAGGTGAAGGCTTTCCTGAAAAGCAATGGCATCAAGGACGAGGAAATAAGCGTGAACGCGCCAGTGGTCATCGACCTCAATGCCGACCAGTACAACAACAACTTCCGCGCCTTCAGATACAACATCACGTCTATCATCACCGTCACCTCGCATAACGTGAAGCTCGTGCGCAGCATTATGGCGCGCCAGGGCGAACTGCTCAAACAAGGTGTGGCTGTGGTGGACGGCGGATGGGACAACCGCACCACCTACGAGTACGTCTCCTTCCAGAAGATGAAACCCGAGATGATGCAGGAGGCTATCAAGAATGCTGAAATCACTGCCAACCAGTTTGCCGAGAACAGCAACAGCAAGCTGAGCAAGATTACCAAGGCCGACCAGGGACAGTTCTCTATAGAAGACCGAGACCAGAATACCCCATATATAAAAAAGGTACGCGTAGTGACCACTGTCACTTATTCGCTGAAGGATTAATGCCGATGATTGCAACGCAACAATACGTCAAGGAGAAGTTCGGGGAGTTTAACCGCCTGATTTTCGGCGGCAAACTCCCTATGCTTCCTATATGCATGAGCAACGCAAGGACATTCCTCGGGGCTTGCACTTACCGAAGGAAGCGAAACCTGCTTGGGAAAACGTTTTTTTATGACTTCAAACTGAAAATCAGCACCCGTTTCGACTTGCCTGAAAGGGAACTCGAAGACACCATAATCCACGAGATGATTCATTATTATATCGCCGTCAACAAACTGAAGGACACTTCAACTCATGGCCACATCTTCCAACAACTGATGGGCGATATAAATACGAAGTTCGGCAGGAACATCACCATATCCCATAAATCCACCAAGGAACAGCGCGAGCAGATGATGGACAAGCGGGAGAAATGGCACGTGGTGGCGGTGGTGAGCATGAAAAACGGCAAGACCGGTATAAAGGTCTTGCCGCGTGTATGGCAGAGCATCAACAAATACTGCGACGGGGTGAGGCGAAGCAATGAGTTGGAAGACATAAAGCTCTATCTCACCAAAGCCCCATACTTCAACCGCTTCCCCACTTCCTCAGCCCTGCGTGTCTATTATCCTCCGATGGAGGAACTGACTGAGCATCTGAAAGATGCGAAGCCTCTTGTCAAACCATAAATAACAAGTTCCTGCTTTACCAAAGTTTTGGAAATTCACTTCTGCTTCAGCAGGTTCAGCGGTTCCTTCGGAGCAAGCACATTTGTGGTCTTCTCGGTGTATTCCTTGATATTGGCTTTGGCTGTGCCACGCACGTCTGCTATATTAGCCGCCACACTGAACGTGTATTCTCCCGCGGGCGCAAGCCACCGGCTGTTCTGCTCGTCATACGACGCAAGGTCTCTCACCGGTATCACCATCTTCAGCGTCTGGCTCTCACCCGGCTTCAGCGAACGGGTCTTGGCAAACGACTTCAACTCCTTCGCGGGAACCTCAAGAGCCGACTTCGGTGCCGATACATACACCTGCACAACCTCCTTGCCCTCAACACTTCCCGTATTCTTCACGCTGACTGTAACCTCCACATTGCTTCCGCTCACCTTCACCGACGGTTTGCCATATCCAAAGGTGGTATAGCTCAAACCATAACCGAAGGGATATGCCACAGCCTTGCCGAAGGTGTCGAAATAGCGGTAGCCCACGTATATGTCCTCGTCATGATTGGTGAAGTCCACATTCTTGATAGGAGCACCCCACCCCTTCATTTCCTTATAAGAATAGAGAGTCATGTCCTGTGGGAAATTGGCGGTAGAAGGATGGTCGGCTGCAGTGACAGGCCATGTCATGGTCACCTTGCCCGAAGGACACACCTTGCCCGTCATGATGTCGGCAATACTGTTTCCGCCCTCTTCTCCCGGCTGCCATGCCATGATGACTGCATCGGCACGGTCGCGCCACGACACTGTCTCTATCACCGAGCCGGAATTGATGATCACTATCACCGGTTTGCCTGCCTTACGGAACACATCGCTCACACGGTCGATGAGCTGGCGCTCCAACGGAGTGATGTTGAACTCCTCCTCAACTGAGCGGTCCATACCCTCGCCTGCCTGTCGGCCTATGGTGATGATGGAGGCATCAGCCTCGGGACAACTCTCGCTGATGCAACGCGGCGAAAGCTCTATCTCCGGCAGTTTCACCTTGCCGAACATCGGCATCTGGAACCACTTCGTCGGCTCACGGTCTGCCTCAAACTTCACCTTTGCATATTCCACGTATTTCTGATATATCTCCGTGAGTGTCTTGGTGGTCGATATTCCGGCATTCCTCAGTCCCTGCACCATATCTATTACGTATGGCACGTTCACATTGCCCGAACCACTGCCGCAATGCAGGAAGTCGTAGGAGTTCACTCCGAAGAGAGCCACTTTCTTCACATCCTTCAATGGCAGCACGCCCTCGTTCTTCAGCAACACTATACCCTCGGCAGCCGACTGTCGCGTGATTGCCGCATGGGCCTTGAGGTCGGGAGCGTCCGACGGCTTTGCACCGTTCATCTTTGGCGAACGCACACAGAGTTCCAAAATACGGCGCACACAGATGTCCACGTCCTCCACACTGAGCTTGCCCGCCTTCACCTTATTTATAATATCCTCAGTCTGCGAGCCATATCCAGGCATCATCAGGTCGTTGCCGGCATGCACCTGTGCGGCAGTGTTGCGCAGTCCTGTCCAGTCGGTCATCACCATGCCCTTGAATCCCCAGTCTGTGCGCAGAATGTCGGTGAGCAGTTCACGGCTTTCCTGTGCAAACACTCCGTTAATCTTGTTGTATGACGACATCACCGTCCACGGGTCACTCTCCCTCACGGCAATCTCAAATCCTCGCAGATAAATCTCGCGCATGGCACGCTGCGACAGTCGCTCGTCAACCTTTGTGCGGTCGCTCTCCTGCGAGTTTACGGCATAGTGCTTGATGCTCGTTCCCACATTCTCGCTCTGCACTCCACGTATGTATGCGGCGGCGATACGTCCCGTGAGCAGGGGGTCTTCAGAGTAATACTCGAAGTTTCTGCCGCACAGTGGATTGCGGTGGATATTCACACCGGGGCCAAGGATTACGTCGCAGTTGTATTCGCGCGTCTCATTGCCGATGGCCTTTCCCACCTTCTCCACCAGTTCGGTATTCCATGTGGATGCCAATGTTGAGCCTACGGGGAATCCCGTGCAATAGTAAGTCTTCGTCTGACCGTCGCGCTTTGGTTCGATACGCACTCCCGCAGGGCCGTCGGCAAACACGAGCATAGGCACTCCCAACCGCTGTATTGGCGCAGTCACTCCCGCAGCACCAGGCACTAAGTTCTTGGTGTAGCCTCCCATGGCTCCGCCCGTTTCCGACTGGTTAGTTGCTCCCACGAGCAGGATAGCCTTTTCCTCGAGGGTCATGGCCTTCAACACCTCATCGATGTTGTTGGCATTAAGTTGCGGCGCAGTCTGTGCCGATGCCGACAATACAGCTCCTGCCGCCAAAACAAGTAAGTTTTTCTTTAGTTTCATCATATCTAAGTTTTAATTACTGATTTTCAACGGCACAAAGATACCACAATTTTACGGAAACACCAAACAAATTCCCCTCTTTTCACCTTTTATATAGTTAAATACATAAAAAAACTTGGAGTATTCAGTAATTTTGCTTACTTTTGCACGAAAAAGAAAGTATGAGTCCAGTGTTTAAACGAGAAAACGGATTCACATTTAGAATCTATTCTAATGAAGAAAACAGAATCCACATTCACGTTCTTAAGTCAGATTCCGAGGCCAAATATTGGTTGGAACCTCAAATTGAGTTGGCCGAGAATAATGGATTCGCAGAATATGAACTTAATAAAATAAAGAAAATAGTTGAGAAATATGGAAATGAATTCAAGTCGCAATACATACGACACATTGGTAAACGTGTTGATGATTAACTCCCAAGGTATTATGCTTAATGTTGGGGGAAATGATTATTTTGTATCATATAACCGACTTCCGTGGATGAAGGATGCCACTGTGAAGAGTGTACTTAATGTTCAGATGGCAGGGAAAAATGCCATAGAATGGCCAGACTTGGATGTTGACCTTGAAATAGACAGTCTGAAACATCCAGAACGTTACCCTCTTGTAATAAAACGCAATGAATTTGACATATTATAATAACTTATTCCTTAAAAATTAATCAATGATTATGAAGAAACTAACTATTATCATTGCGGCATTCATGATGCTGCTCGTGCCCGCAGAGGCAAAAAAAACTAAAAAGGTGGAAATGAACGACCGACAGTACTGGTGCTCACAGGCCTACAAGATGGCGCAGCCCGTGCTCGAAAACATGGCGAAGGGCGAACTGCAGAAGAACATGAAGACGGAGTTTAGCCCGAGCTTTGACAGCCGCGACCGACGGGTGGTATATATGGAAACCTTCGGCAGACTGATGGCCGGTATCGCCCCTTGGCTCACCCTGCCCGATGACGACACACCTGAAGGACAGCAGCGCCGACAACTGAGGGAATGGGCATTGGCAAGCTACAAGAACAGCGTTGACCCGCAGTCGCCCGACTACCTCTGTTGGGGAGTAGCAGGACAGAACCTCGTGGATGCCGCTTACATCGCCGAGAGCTTCCTCCGTGCATACGACACCCTTTGGATGCCTTTGGACGAAACCACCAAGCAACGATATATCAAGGAGTTCCAGAAGCTCAGGAGCATCGACCCTCCCTACACCAACTGGTTCCTTTTCTCATCCATCATCGAGAGCTTCCTCGCCAAGGCTGGCGGACAGTATGACGAGTTCAGGGTGAACACCGCCTGCCGCAAGGTGGAGGAATGGTATGTTGGCGACGGTTGGTATGCCGACGGCCCTGTGTTTGCCTTCGACTATTACACCAGCTACGTCTTCCATGCCATGTATCTCGAAACACTCCAGGCCATGGTGGATGCCAAGGCCAACACACGTCTTGACTACAAGAAATATCACGACCGTGCACTGAAACGCGCACAGAAGTTCGCCATCATTCTCGAGAGATTCATCTCTCCCGAAGGCACCTTCCCCGTCATCGGACGCTCCACCCCCTACCGTCTTGCAGCCATGCAGCCCTTAGCTCTCATCGCATGGTATCAGAAATTGCCAAATGACCTGAGCAACGGTCAGGTGCGTGCCGCCCTCACTAAGGTGATGCACCGCATGTTCGACATCCAGCAGAACTACAACGACGGTGGCTATCTCACGATCGGCTTCTGTGGCAGCCAGCCCGAAACAGCCGACTGGTACACCAACAACGGTTCTCTCTATATGACTTCCCTCGCCTTCATGCCTCTCGGTCTTCCCGCCGACCACCCCTTCTGGACCGACGAGCCGCAGCCATGGACCCAGGTCAAGGCATGGGGAGGACAGCCCTTCCCCAAGGACCACCGTTGGGCAGATGATATAACTACAAAAGATAAATGGTAAATTTTAGGAGTTAACTCCTTAAAAGAATAAAAAAAAATATGGAAGAAATACGTTTGTGGGCTGAAAGCCTGATGCAATCCTCCGGGGTATCCACTTCCGGAGCCGTATATATCACCGATGCCATATTGGTGGTATTGACATTGTTGCTGTCCTGGATAGCATTCACTGTGTGCCACCGTCTGTTGGTGCCTATAACAGTGAAAATAACAGAGAAGACGGACATGAAATGGGACGATGTGCTCTTCAATGAGTACACGCTCCGCAAGGCATGCCTCATTGTCCCCGCGATTGTCGTATGGATGTTCATCCCGCATATTTTCTTCCGTTCTCCCGAGATAGAGGAAATCCTCGAAAGGATCACAGCCATATACATAACGCTCACCTCCACAAAACTCGCGCTTGAGGTAGTCAACTCTATCAAGCTCCTCGATGTTGACGAGCGTTCCGCCCATCATCAGTATCTCCACACCTTCTGTGGAGTACTGAAGATTGTGGTATGGTTCCTTTCTGTGATCGTGATTGTCTCGATAGTCATCAACCGCAACCCGTTGACTCTCCTCGCAGGACTCGGTGCCACCTCAGCCATCCTCATGCTTGTGTTCAAGGACACCATCTCAGGACTTGTGGCAGGAATACGTCTCACAAGCAACGATATGCTCCACAAGGGCGACTGGATAACAGTTGATAAAGCAGGTGTCAACGGCACTGTGGAGGAAATAACGCTCACAACAGTCAAGGTGCGCAACTTCGACAACACCATCATGACCATAACTCCCCAAACCCTCGTTGACGACTCCTTCCAAAACTGGAAGCCGATGCAGGAAGGCGATGGTCGCCGTGTAATGCGCCGCGTCTATATCGACGTCCGCAGCATCCGCCGCCTCGACCAAGAAACCCGCCAAGCCCTCATCTCCCGCGCCTATTTCCTCACCTCCGAAATACCCCCCACCCTATCCCCCGAAGCCCGCCCCACCTGCAACGAAGCCACCGTTCCTGGCGATTTTGTCGCCAGGCCTTCCTCCCCCGTCGCCAGGCCTTCCTCCCCCGTCGCCCGCCCCGCCGAGGTCAACCTCACTCTCTTCCGCCGTTGGGCAGACCGCTTCCTCGCCACCCATCCCCTTGTCAATCCCGACATGACCTACATGGTGCGCCAGCTCGAAGCCACCCCCAAAGGCCTCCCCGTAGAGTTCTACTTCTTCCTAAAAGAAAAGGAATGGAAAACCTACGAGAACCAAAAAGATGAAATCTTAGAGCAGATATACGCCGCCATCCCAGACTTCGGCCTGAGAATCTACCAATTAGAAATGAGAAATGAGAAGTTATAATTTCTCACTTCTCATTTCTGAATTTATACAGTTGCCACGAGTTAACTATATTATGCCAGATGGAGTAAAAGCCTCCGGCAGTCGCCGTTATCGGGGATAAGAACGTATATCCAAGCCAAATGATAAACACTGTGTTCTTCTGTCCCAAAGCCTGTCCAGCCTCCATACGTTTGCCATAATGCCTTCCTATCCACTTGCCGAAGGCAAACTGGAACAAACAAGCCACTAACGTCACAACAGCAATACCAAGAACATTCCACATCGACTCATCACTATGCGCCAATGCCTTGCAAGTCACGGCAATGGCTATCGCCAACGACACCGCCCACATATAAAAAGCCAAGTCCTTTGTCGCCACTATCCTCCTGTGCACCCCAGGCATCAGATACCTGACAAACCAAGCCAGGAACAAAGGAACAATCAACAGCGGAAACACCTTATTTATAATAACAGTAAAGGCAGGAATAAAAGACAATCCCGCCTGCGGATGAGCCACAGGCAAAAGCAACGGACAAAGCAGTGCCACCACCATATTTATAATAATGGTATAAGAAGTGGTGGCAGCCGAGTCACCACCGAGCTTCTGCGTCACCACTGCGCAAGCCGTGGCCGTAGGGCATATAATAGCCAACATAAAACCCTCGACAATAACCCTCGACCCCGTATCGGGATAAGCCCAAAGAAACAGGCAAGCAATCGAAAACAACAGGCACTGCGTCAGCAGCAGCCACGCGTGCCAAGTGTGAGGTTTCAAGTCCGTAGGCTTGATCTTACAGAAAGCCACAAACAGCATAATAAACAGCAGCACCGGCTGCATCACCTCCGTCACAGCCAACATGTCCGCCTTCACCTCGTAAGGCAGCGGCAATGCCCTGCACACCAAATATCCCAATGCCCCGCCAATCATAGCCACCGGCAGAGTCCAGTTCTTCAGAAATTTAATCAAACCCATAATGTAAAATCACATTTTATCGGATGAATAACCGGTGCAAAGGTACACTTTTTCGGACGAACAGCCAAACATTTTCCACACTTTTTCGTCGCAATGCCTCTATTTGTTACATAAAAAGGGATAGGACTTTTCGCCCTATCCCTCTTGGAATTTATTGGATAACAATTTTTAGTTACACTTGTTTCCTAACATTACTTAACGAACTTCTTGCCGTTCTGGATGCGGATACCCTTAGCGTTAGCGTTAACCTTCTGACCAGCGAGGTTGAAGCTCTGAACCTTCTTGGCGTTAGCCTCGATGCCAGAGATGGCAGTGGGTGTGCTCTTGGTAACTGCTACGGTGAGATTCTCAAAAGTAACATCTACCTGCTTACCTTCACTATTCAAACCGCTTAACAGAAGCTGAGGAATCTCAATTTTAGTATCATCAGCAAGAGACTCATCTGCCTTCACGGTAACCAAAAGAAGAGAACCATTCTTAAAATTCTTAAGATTTGGATTGGTAAGAGTAATAAGCAGATACTTATCTATAAGAGTCTCTTTATAGTTATGACTTGCTAAAGGCGCAGTTCCCTTAAGAGCGTGAACTATTATAGGTTCGCCATCTTCATCTGTTGATTCATGCTCTACGAAAGTCAAACCTTCGGGCAAGTTGAAATCAACTTGGAAATTTGAGAAGTCAACATCCTCCTTCTCATAATTAATAGCAAATGTAGCCTCTTCGCCTGGAGCAATTGTAATTGGGTCAATTGTTATTTTCTGTGCATTTGCAAAAGTAGCAATGCCCAACATCAGAATAAGAGAGCCTAATTTCTTTGATATTGAATTGAATTTCATAATCTATTATTTTTAAATTCATTTATTTGCAGCATGAACTTTTGAAAGAGTTGCTGTATAATCGAAAACATTCACTTTACCATCATTATTGACATCACAAGCGGGATCATCACTTAAGTTCATAATGGCAGTGAGAACTGCTGTTACATCAAAGATGTTCCAAACACCGTCTCCAGTAGGATCGCTCACGCAAGTGAGCTCTACCTCCACCTTGCTGTCAAGAGGATATGCTATACCCCACTTGCTTGATACAATCACGTCGGAGATAACCACGTTGCCTGAAGTGAATTTCTTGTTGCCTGCGAGGTTCAAAGCAAACAGAGTACCTGTCTCACCTTCGAACACGTCGCTTGTCAGAGAAGAAATAATCACTGTATATTGGTTATTTACCTCTGGATTTGGAGCTACGGAAGCAGTTACATTGCCTGAGAGACGGTCGCTATAGGTGATGAACTCACCCTGCTCATCCTCTACGAAGTTCACGCCCTCGGGGAGAGTTACGTTAAACTGCATACCTACTACATCTATCAAGTTGTCAAAGTTGACAGCCAACTGAGCCATGTCCAAAGGACGAACGATAATCTGGTCGTAGTCAACGTTCAGGTCACCTACATGCACACCGGCTGTAACATTACAATCCTCCATATCAAGTCTTACCGACGGGGAAACGGTTCCGTTACTTCCGATGATACGTGACATCTTAATGGATGAGCCTGTGTAGTTGTAGTCTGCCTTAACCTGAATTCTGAAAAGAGCACCTTCATTACCCTTGACTGACGAGTTGGACATTGCAGAAGATGTAGATATAAAGCCCATACGGTAAGCACCTTCACCATCACCCTGCTTAACGGCCATAATGCTATGGCTTGAGCGGGTGATACGCGATGTTACTTTCTCAAGACTGCCCTCTACGTATGTCAATCCTGTCGGGAAAAAGATGTCAAATTGGAGAGAAGACACTGGATCCTCGTTGTCGAGGATAATGTCGAGAGTCTTTGTCTCTCCGGGAGCGATATCAAAGTCCTCGATATACAGTTTGTTGGTGCCCTGGGCGAACGCTGCGATGCATCCCATGGCGAGCAACATCACTGTAGCCGAGAAGCGTGATGCCATTCCCTTAAGAATGTTATTTGTAACTTTCTTCATAATTTCTGTTATTCTTTAAATTGTTTGAATCTTGGCAACACTTGCCTTTGTCTCATATGGGCAGTCGCCAAACCTCAACGGCTTAAGGCGACTGCCGTGATGATTACAGAGTTACGTATTACTTATTTAACAACCTTCTGGGTCTTGTTGTTTTCACCAACGATGATGTTGATGCCCTTCTTAACGGCCTTCATCATCTGACCGCCTACAGAGTAGATGCGCTCCTTAACCGAAGCTGCCTCGATGCCGTCGATGCCTGTCGGAACGATAGGACCGTTCTGAGTCAGGTAATATCTGTTGGCCTGAGTGTCAGAGAAGATTACGTTGTCAACAAGGATGTCGCCACCGTTGTAGTCGCTGCCTACCTCAACATCGAGATAGATGAGGGCGCCGTTGCGGCCGTTGAACTCATGGTTCTCAACGGTAGAGGCAACCAGACGGTATGTGCCGCCGCTGATTTCGTTGGCGAGCAGCTCATGTCCGTTGGCACGGTCAGAGAGGCTCTGTCCGGCGAGCTTCATGCCCTGAGGCAGGGTGATATCCATCTGACCTGCCGAGAATGCGGCTGAGTGGTCGATGTTGATAGCCATGCGGACGGTCTTGCCGAAGATTGTTGTCTCCTCAGACTCGTTGGCGAGTGTAATCTTGTCAGCAGATGCGTCGATAGCGCGGGCTCTTGTAGCGGCAGCGGCAGCAGGACCTTCCTTAGTTCCGTAGAAGATAAGGTTAGAGATGCTTGTCATGTCGGCAACAGTGAACTTCTCGTCACCGTCAACGTCACCGGCATAGCGCTGTGCCTCGGAAACGTCAGTGAACTTCTTGGCGGTAAGAATCCAACCGCGAACCTCAGAGTAGTCGTTAACAGTTACGTCCTTATCGTTGTCGGCATCACCCACGATGTATGCGAGGTCAACCACATCCTTGGCGAGCTGCTCGGCATCAGCCTGGAGCTTGGCGATACGCTCAGAGAGGATAGACCATGCTGAAGGACCATTGTAGCTCTCTTCGAGGTAGTTGATATTAATCTCATAGAGATATTCGCTCCAGTCATACTTAATACGAACGTCCTTACCATCAATGTCGTATGCTATGCTGTTGTCCTGTGCATCTACATTGAATTTCTGAGCAAGACCTACAAGACGGCTAATCTCGTTGGCTCTATTCTGAAGTTCAGCTGCACGATTGCCACCATAGAGGCTAATTTTCTTGACCTCAAGAGATGCAGATACAGAAGCGTTAACATCATTGAGAGAATTATCAGCCTCATATACACAAGCATCCTTCTCCATATTATAGATAGAGCTGCTCAGACCATTGATTATGCTGTTCAGGTCACCCGAATTGCTCAAAGTCACATTCTTGTGGGCTGTCTCAAGCTGCTCGCCATAAGTCTTAATAGAAGTGCTGAGGTTTCCGTAGGTAGTATTGATGAGATCCTGACCGAATGTAGCCTTGCGGTGTGTGAAGACATTGATGCGGCCGTATGCCTCCTCAAGACTTGTGCTATAAGTCTCAAGCTGGGTCTTCAACTGGCTGTAAACGTTGTCGTTTGTCAGCTGCTTGTTGTACTCAACGTACAAAGCGCTGCCCCATCCTGGAACTGCATTAGCTACGTTGTCGAGGTCGAAGAGCAGAGCATCCTTGTAAATCAGGATCTGTTCAGCCTCAACCTTAGCCTCGTAGTCAGCATTGATCAAATCATACTCGCCACGGAGAGCGGCAACTTCAGCCTGATAAAGTGCACGTGTTGCATCATTGTAGTCAGCCCAGTTCTCAGCCTGCTTGAGAGCATTGTCGATGTTAGAGAGCTTAGTGTCGATAGCAGCCTTGGCGTCAGCAATCTGGGTGTTCTCGTACATAGCGTTCAGCTCGCTGTTAATCTTAGCAATTGCAGCCTCCTGTGCGAGAAGAGCTTCACGTGCTCCGTCGAACATATCGTCCTTGCGGTTGTCATACTTGGTCTTGATGGCAGCAACTGCATCGTAGAGTCCCTTAATCTTGGCATCGTAATCCTTAACCAAATCAAGGTCTGTCTTTGCAACCTGGTTGTACTCTTCCTTAACCTCGTCGATGATAGCGTTAAGGGCATCAACCTCACCATAGATAGTCAGATTCTTCAGGGCATCAATCTGCTGTGGGAAACCATCGCGGTTCTGCGGGCTAACGAATGTATTAAAGAACTTCTCGTTGGCAACGCAAGCACCGTTCATCTTCCAGTACTCTACCTCTTCTCTCTCAGACTTGATTACGTTAGACAATCTCTTAACCTCACTATATACATCACTTGCCTGGTGAGCAACGATGAGAGTATTGATAGCGTCAACAATATCGTTGAAGTCTGACTCTACGAGAGTGAGAGCTGTGTTGATTCTGCCGTATGCCTCAAGGTTAGCCTTGTTGCCTGCCGACTGGTTGAATGCCTCCTGGTATATATCAGAGTGATCAGTATTGGCATCAGTTCCGAAATAGTTAGCGGCTTTACCAACACCCTTGCCAATATATGGACGTACAGAGTTCTCGATGCTGTAGTCAGATGGATATTCAGAATACTTCTTGGCGGCAAAGTCAATTGTGGCAGCCTTCAAGTTCTCAAGCTTCTTTAGATAAGCAGCATTGTCGATTTCAGCAAATTCACCGATAGCCTTCTTCTCTTCCTCGTAAACAGCAGTTACGTCATCATTGAGCTTCTTGTACTCAGCAGCGCAAGCAGCAGCGAGGTCATTATCCAACATTGTATAGATATTGGTGCTGAGGGTTTCAACCCATGTGTCAACATTAACGGCATAGAACTTATCGTGGATAGTGCCATCTTTGTCGATAGCGCCAGCTGCCTTAGCTTCAGCAATTACATCCTTAACATCCTTGAATGCATTTGCCTTGCCAGAATAAATGAACTTGGAGATGCGGCTTTCATAACTCTCGACATTTGACTTAGCGGAAGTAACTGTTGACTCGAACAGTTCCTTAGCCTTCTGGTTAACCTTGTCCTGATATCCAGCGAGCTTCGTATTGATGTCTGCCTTATATGAGTTAGCTTTCTCAATCCATGGCTTAGCGCTGTAGATGTCGTCCGTACCGTCAGTAACGTCAGTAACATACTTATCGTAGTCGTCACCCTCTTTAGCCTTAAGGTCGCGGAGTTTGTCTGCGTATGCATAGATATAGTCGTGGGTCTCGATGAGGTTATCGAGTGCTGTCTGCAATGCACCATTCTTAATATTGCTGAACTTGTTGAGAGCTTCAACAGCATCTGAGAATGCCTTGTTGGCTGCCTCGTATGTCTTGAGGAAGTCGTTGTGCTGAGCCAGGTTGGTGGCGTCAACGTTAGCATCGTAGTTGTCCTTAGATGCCTTTGCGATTTCGTCGATTGCAGCTGTGATAGCGGCAATCTCTGCCTGGATGGCTTCATCCTGCTCAACTGACTTGCCATTCATGTATGCCTCAGGAACGGTTGTGTTCTTGAGAGTGTTAATCTTCTCAAGCTGCTTTGCGAGATCTGCGAGATATTCGCGACCCTTGTCTGAGAGGTCTTTGTCAGATACTGTGTTATATACGCTTGTCCAGTGGTCGCCAAGGATAGTAACATCTGATACCTGATCAGCAAACTTGTTCTCGTTAGCAAGAACTGAAATAGCAAACTTCTCGGCATTAGACTTAATATTATTAGCTCTGTCAGTAAGATCCTTCTCGCTGTCAGCAAGTGTGATGGCTTTGTATCCTGTTTTTGTTTCTTCAGAAACCTTATCGAGATCACTCTTCCAGCCGGTCATGGTCTTCTTGTAATACTCGTAAGAAGCTGTGTGAGTATAGTTGTTTACAGGACTCTCCATTACCTCATCAAGCTTTGTGCTTGCAGCTGTAATGGCAGCTGTGATATTGTCATAAGCTTTCTTGTTGGCAACGGCAGCCTTGGCAGCTGTGTCAAGAGCAGTGAGGTCAGGCCCAATCTTGTCGAGTTCTTCTGATACTGTTGCAAGAACAGCGATAGCATTAGCTGCGGCTTCTTTTCTGAGTTCGTCAGACATTCTGTCGTTGTTCTTCGCCTTGTTAAATGTACTCTCGGCATCAGTCTTGGTGGCATTTACTTCATCAAGTTTCTTCTGCAATTCATCCTTCTTGGCATTGATAGCAGTTTCCTGATTTCCGAAGTCACCTGTTACGCCATCGAGAATATCCTGGAATGCCTTGATGCGCTCTCCTGCCTCAGCAAGAACATTCTCTGCAGCCTTGATGGCAGAGTTTCTGTCATATACAGACTTGTTGTCTGCATAGCTGTCTGTCAAGGCCTTGATATTCTGGCTCATGCCAAGCTTTGCGGCTGCCTCGATAGCAGTCTTGTGATTTGCATCGTTCTTTGTGTTAGCATTGGCAACTGCATCAGTGATAGCCTTGATATCGTTATTGATAGTAGAAATCTTGGTTGCGTATGACACACCATCCAACTCACCACCAACAGTTACATTGCGATCAGTAACAGTTTCAACAAGCTTGTCGAGCAAATCCTGTGCATCTGCGGCATTCTTAACTGCGGTCTCGTATGCTGCGAGACATGCAGCGGTATTTTTACCGTAGTCAGAGATACCTTTGGTGATCTTGGTATTCTTGCCAACGAATGTATTATTCTGGTAGCTGACAGCTGTTATGTTCTTATATGCATTGGCAACATCAGTTGACAATGTGTTGATCAATGTCTGAATACCGCTTGCTGTAGCTGTGTAGCGGGCAGCGGCATTGTACTTGCCGTCCTTTGAAGCTGTAGCAGCCTTAGCCTTGGCGTCATCAAGAGCCTTCTGTGTAGTGGCAATAGTTGCCTCCATAGAAACCTTGGCATCATAGTTGGCTGTCAAGGTATTCCAGGCATGACCATTGTTGTCATCAATGTTGCCGACAGCTTTTTTTATTGTATTAATCTTGCCATTCTTGTCATTCTTCAGCTCGTGCTTTGCATAAAGAGTTGCAATTTCAGCAGTCAGATTATCAATAAGCTTTTGGGCATAGTTGATATCAGCATCACACTCGGCAAGACCGCGCTTAGAAAGCTCGTCCTTAATGTTGTTCAGTATATCCTGCTGAGCCTTAATTTTTGAAGTATAGTCATTGTTAAGGTTTTCCTGAGCCTGCATTGCTTTGACATAACCATCAACAATATTATTGATTTCTACGTTAGCTGCATCAATGACATCCTTCCACTTGCCACCTACAGTAGCTGACTTCTCATCCTTATACAGAGCCTCGTCTTCAGCCTTTGCATCGTTGATAATACGATACTGGTCAACGAGTTCTGCCACAGCGGCATCCTGCCAGTCCTTATAGTTATCAGATGGCAACTTAGCAATAGCATCCTGAGACTGTGCGAGGTAATTTGCCTTGGCTGTCTCGTATGCAGCTAAAACTGCCTGGTGAGCTGATTCATTGCCCTGGGCAGCAGTTTCGTCAGGCTCAAGGTTCTTGCTGATTTTATTAACCTTATCAGTAGCAGTCTTGATATCACTCAAAACACCAGCCTTTTCGTCAAGGACAGTTGTCTTCTTGGGGTCATAGGCGGCAATCTTTGTGCCAATGGCCTCAACACCGATTGCCTTCAGAGCAGCAACCTTTGCTGCGCTGGTAAGAGGATACTTCGAAGTAAGCTTAGCCTCAGCAAGAACACCTGAATAATTAATATTCAGAGTGTTATAAGCGTCTTCAAGCTCAGCCTTTGCATTATAGGGAGCCTGAGCCTGGTTTGCTTTGCTCTCAGCATCTGCGATTGCCGATGTGAATGCGTTCTTTTCAGCCTCAGTGATTTCAAGGATTTCGTCATTATCATAGATGACGTTCATCTTAGCAGTAATTGTACTGAGCTCAAGAAGCCAATCCTCTTTAACATTAGGATCATTAGCCTCGATACGGTTTGCAGCAGCATTAAGCTGGATACGAATCTCATCAATGGCAGCCTTTTTGGCCACGATGAGCGCTTCCTTCTGCTCCTGAGTCAAATCCTCGGCCTGAACATAGGCAGGGGCGAGTGCCGCAATAGCGGCAACAGAAAGTGTAACTTTGTTCATAATCTGTTTTTTTAAGTTAATACTATAATTACATTTAAATCCTTACATTAATATATATGTGTAAAGTCGGGCGGTATTTCCCTATAACATTCTTTTATATATAGAACTGCCCTCAATCACGATTTGCGAGGGCAAAATTACATATTTTTTTTGTACCGCAACTTCTTTTTATTCCGTCTTTTCGTGAAGCAATCGGTTTTATTCGTGAATTTCGGGATAAGTGTAAGAGGATACACTTATTAATGACTCAGGTTTAGGAAGAAATTATTCGACCGGTACGATTGAAGGGAACTCCCACCTCGCCCACGGTCAGATGCGGATGCCACTGGGAGCGTGGGCGACTCGCCCGCGGCCAACGTAGAGAGTAACCAAAATAATAGCAGGAGAGAAATACGCAAATATGGGTGTTGACGACAATCTCCGTGACATCCTTCCACTCGCCTTCTTCTTTGCCATTAGCACGCATTTCACACTTGCCGCTCATCACGTTGCGGCGAAACTGATATATGTCTTCCATGCCCTATTAAGCATTAAAACGATACATTTTCCAATACCCTATGACTTCCCTCTGTATTACCTAACCCTGAAAGGGCTTGGCGTCCGCATCAGCCGCGGGCGAGACGCCCACGCTCCCAGTGGCATCCGCATTGATTGCTGGCAATATTTATTACAATATTTCACTTTTGCAATGTTCATCCTTTTTTCTTGCTCCAATGCTACAATAATCACCATTCGTTAATTTATGTATATACAATCGAAGGATGAACGAAGGATGAACGAAGGATGAACGGAAGATGAACGGAGGTTTATCGACAAGAAATCGGGCCAACTGTTAATTTTAGAGGTGAAAAATTAACTAAAATGACAATTATATGCCTTATTTGTTAAATCTAATTAAGACTTTGTGAAATGAGCCATAGTCGTACTCTATTATTTTGAGAAACACTGCATTATTTCCTATAACCAATTAATAAACAGACATTTAATCATAAACAACACTACATCAACACTGCACTAACACTACACATACACTGCATAGGTATTTATTGTAACAATACTTTACATAATCCTCAAAAATCAATATGTAGTGTTAGTGCAGTGGTTATGTAGTGTTAGTGCAGTGTTGATTCCCATTATTCCACTGATGCACAAAGCATTAAGTCGGAAAATGCAGTGTTTCTCGAAAAAATGGCGCACCCGGATTTTTCCGTGGATGCCCCCAAAACCTGCCTAACTGCATAAATAAGGGGATTAGCAATTATCCATATATCTTATAGACTCTGTAGAAGAAGAACGGCAGGTTTGATATTCCATGCAGTTCAGGAAACTCCTCGAAGAGAATGTCCATCCGCTCCTTCTCTGGAATCTCCAACAGCCATCTGAGCACCGTTTCGGCCTTCACGCCTGCGATGATGGCAATGATAGTCAGAAGACGGTTGCGGACGGGGTAGTCCTTCACTGAGGTGTACTCTGTGAAGCCATTGGGGCTCAATGACGCACGCTGCTCGGCAGTCCTGTTGTCCTGCTCGTCAAGGTAGATGTGCACGTTATGCTTGAACGGCTGGTAGGTGCCGTCATTACGGGCAATGTCCTCGTCATGCAACTTGACAATGTCAAACTGGTCGAGGATGTTCTCGGGAAGTATCAGTGATACCACACCATATAGCAAGTTTCTCTCTTTGTCAGTCATAAATTTATAAAATATGGTGCAAAGGTACAACTTTTTTGGTAAACATACAAATAAATACCCTTATTTATGCAGTTAGGCAGTTTTTTGGGGGCAGCCACGGAAAAATCCGGGTGCGCCATCTCAACTCTCCCCCTAAGTTAGGGGGAGTACCCCTACGGGGGGAGGGGGTCTGGCCCCGCCGCATGGTCAAATCATATACTCAACTTTCGGAAGTGATAATTCCCTATGTATAAGGGGTTTATTTAAACCACAGAGATAAAGAGGATAAGAGTTTTGGGGCATTCAATCTCTTTCATAATATTAATACTCTTAATCTCTTAAACTCTGTGGTTCAAAATCCACTTCCGAAACTTGAGACCTTTATTACAATCTGAATAGGGCTTACGCCCTATTCTGAGTTATGCCACCCTTTCAGTGCTATAGGTATTGAAAAAGGGGGCGATGCCTTAGCATCGTCCCCTCAAAATTGTTACAGCAAGGAGTTTTACTCCCAAACCAAGCAATATTACGTTTATTTAAAGTTTAACTGTTATTTCACGAATTTCTTGCCATTGATAATGTAAATGCCGTTCTTCTTCACCGAAGTAACCCTGCGGCCGGTAATGTCGTAAATCTTACAGTCTGAATTCTCGTCAACAGTGACATTGTTGATTCCGGCAGCAAGCTCATTATCCACTATTCTTGTAATAGTCATGAACGGGTTGACAATCACCTTTGAGGGATCAATAGAAGTCGGGTCGTTCAGATACATTCCGAATTCTTCGTTACCTATGGTTCCAGGCTGCAACACGTATGTATATTGGGTTGGCTTCAGCTCGCCGTATTCAATCGGTGTATCAAGCACCAATTTCAAAGCGGGATAAAGTTCCATACCAGGTATCTCGTAAGGTTCAAAATGTCCGTCACGAATCTTCTCTGAACCAGTGTATTTCAATATAGACACATACATGTTCGGATTAGCGCAAATCTTTGAATATTCATTCGGATTAACATAAATAACGAGATCATTCAGCGACTCATCTGTAACAGGTGTCGATACATTGACGTCATTCAAGATAATGAAACTGAAGTCCTTGATGAAATCATCCGAAGGCTGATAAGCTTCCTTTACGCGGAATGGCTTTGTTATCTTCTTAATCTTCTTGGGTTCGCCATCTACCTTACACTTGAATGTACCCTCTGGTATGACTATAGTGTATTGGCCGATACTCATGTCTGATACAGGAATAGTGAACACATTGTCAAAGCTATCCACTATGTTAATGGTTGCCTTCTTCTTGCGCGTGCCGTTAAGGTCAGCAAAGTAGGCATCTGCATCCTCTGAAACGGTGAAGTCAGTTCCCTTCTGGAATGTCAGGGTAAGGTTTCCGCTTCCTTCGATGATATCAGGAGTCAATGTGTATTCCAAGTCAACGGCTTCCATTGGCTGCTCTACCTCTGTTAGTGTAAAGGCACTGGAGAAGTCCTCTCCGAAAAGCAGTTCGTAAGACGGGTCGGTTGCCACAGACTTGCCGCCCAAACTCAAAGCTGCATAAGCGGATTTTGCCTGACCTGTAACCTTATCCTTGCCTAAACCTCCCTTGATTGACCAAAGACCAAAGGTTTTCTTGCTGTCAACTGAAGAGAAGACAAACTTAGACAGGGTGAGATTATTAACTTCTGAAAGCGTTTCTGTCACATTCCTGCTTGACGTGGCGTCATACTTGTTGTCTTCAGAAGAGAGAACATGCATATACAATCCATCGTATGTCTCGAAGACTACTGTGCTGTCAGCATTTAGAGTAGCTTTAAATGGAGCTGCGTTCGCAATGTCTGAATCAAGGGAAACGCGTCCCTCATTATATGAGAGATACAACAACTCGCCATTATTGTTTGTACCAGCGATGCTGTACCACTTGTCTGTTTCGGGCAATGCCACCTCTTTCTCAGCATAGAAATCAGCCATCAACCTATTGAGTTCATCGTCAGAGGGCGTAACCTGCGACTCCACTGCAGCCTTAAGGGCAACGCGGGCGGAGCTGTTCTCAGAAGGATAACCCACACCGACTACGTTAAGCAGTTCTTTGGCAGCCTTCATAGTCTCAGAATCAGGCAGCGGTTCTGGATCTGTGCCTGGATCCGGGTCAACGGGATTAGATGATATAGTATATGTCAAAACGAACTCAGGATTATATCTTTCCGACATGCTTCCTGTGCCATAGAACGCATTGAATATCCTGCCCTCAGGAACCTCGATTGTAAATTCACCGTCTTCAGTGATTGCCGAGTTGACATTAACAAAGGTAATAACGACCTTATTGTCGCTGCCATCCAGCTTCGTCATCTTTATAGGACGGAAGTCGGCATTGTCCTTCTTCAGGACAAGCATCTTGCTGTCAACATGTCCCACTGCACTTGGGAATTCCAAGAGGATACTGTCATTAATCACCTCCACCTTGCCGGTATTTGGAGTAACGGAAGTGTATCCAAAGGTGTTCTTCGGTATAACAACCTTGAATGTGTATTTCAGTTCGGTGTTCTCATAGCCATCCTTGTCTTTGAAGCACTTGGCAGGAACAGTAACTGTATATGTATCGTCAATCTCTATTTTCTCTTCCAGTGAAAGTGTAATCTCCTTACCCTCGAGAGTAGCCGAGAGTGGTTTAGAAATACTTCCGTCGGAGTTTTCCACTTTAATTCCTTTCGACGTAGTCATTGTCATGTCATTCTTGAAGGTAAGCTTAATGTCCTTAAAGAATGGTATGACATCGTCATTGTTAATATCTGATATGGGTACGAGGATATCAGATGGAGTAATGTAGTCAATGCGGATAGTCTTGAGTTTTGCCATTTGCGAATTATTGTAGAATGTCACACTATCCACATCCGCACCTTTACACTCCCATTTCCTGTTACCTTCCTCCCCAAGTTGTTCTCCAGGTTCACCGTTCTTAAGATAAAGGTCACCTATTTCGCTGTCATCAGAGAACTTTATAGACTGTATTCTCGCACCATCCACGGTAGAAAAAGTCATAGAGGTGGTGGCAGTAACTCTAAGATGATATGTTTCGTTAGCTCCATCGCCGATAGTTGCTATCTGTGCACCAGTCGGCTGTGCGCCTTTTTCAAAACTGATCCTGATAGGCCCGTTTTTAAATACCAAGTCTGTAATCAAAACGACATTGGCATTACCATGTGTGGGAGATACTGACGGAGTTAAATTATAAGGATTAGTAAAATCAAATACCTTATAATCCAGTTTCTGTGCGCTCATCGGAAGCGCGCACAGAAGCATAAGAAAAGAATATAAGTATTTCATAATTATCTATATTGATGACAGAATACTTTAGATTTCACTCTTGTCAAATTCCTGTCCAACAGTTTTGACACACAGTTTCCATTGTCCGTCGATTTTAACCGGATTAAACATAAATGCAGTGCGAGGTGCCTCCTGGGTACCCGCAGATTCCGGAGTGCCAAATGTCACCATGTATTTTACGTCATTACAGCCCTCAAGCTGGAATGAATAATAGTGGCGTTCATATTCCAATACAGGGAATAACTGGAATCTTCTTCTATATGCTTTCTCCAACTCCTTTGAAAGCGGCTTCACCTCTTGTGTGGAGTCGTTATATTCATATAAGGTAGATATAACACCGTCGATATCCTTATTCTTCAGTCGCTCCATAGCGTCATCACAGAGCTTCAACATAGACGTTGTGTCTTCCGAAGTCAGCTGACTGCGAAATTCCTCAATCTGGTTTTCTTTGCTTTGTTGCTGTTTCTTATTACCGCAAGAAAAGAATGTTGTACATCCAATAAAAGCTAATACAAATACAAATATTTTCTTCATAGTTATCTGAGTTGTTAAACATAAAAAAGAGGGTGTGCCGCTCATAGTGGGCACACCCTCATTATAGAGCTTTAGATGTTTATCACCTATTGATCATACATCAATGACCGGTTGTACGGTTGATGTGCAGAGTCATAGTCTTGGTGAACTTACCCCATGTGTATTCGATAGTTACAGGGATCTTCACGTCGAACTCGGTTACGTTGTCACCGTTGTTTGCATAGTAGATAGAACCGTAGCTGTCCTTGTTAAGAGCGATATCGCTCAAGAGGGCTGCATTCAGGTTCTGAGCGTTGTAGCTTCCGAACGGCAGGTTGTATTTAACGGCACCCTTAGTCATGCTCGGGTAGCAGTAGAGCTCAGCCTCAGTTGTGATGCTGCTCAGCTTAACGAATGTAGAGCTGTTAGCCTGATGCATGTTGGTGAGTACGTTAGCAGGAGTTGTATCGATAGTGATAGCGTTAACTCCATAGTATGCCCAGAACCACTGGTGATCATCCCACATGTAACCAGCATCTTCACCACGCCAGTCGAACAACTTGATGAGTTCGAAGATGTTGATGATGTTACCGTTGGTGTTAGCATCGATAGCCACCTTGTTCTCGATATCCTTCATGTTGATAGGACGCTGCCAGCTTACGAGGAATGTACCGTCTGTAACCTTCTGAGCAAGACCGCAACCATTAGAAGAAACTACACCTACCCAAGTTCTCATCTCAGTGTTGATGTTAGCGTGGTTAGCTGTGTAACCAACAGCGTTGAGGACGAGCTTGCACTGGTCGTTCTTGATAAGGCTGATCTCACCAGTTGCCTGATTCAGAGTAGCAATCTTGGTGTAAGTTGAACCGATTACTGCATAGAGAGCGTCATTGTTGAATGCACCCTTAGCGTAGTCGATCGCGCAGTTCTCAAGGAGCTCATTCAGCTTGTCAACACTGTAAGCGTGCTTGTCAGCAACAGGAGCAGTGATGTACTTGCAGAAGATGTTGTTGTAGTTAACATCAGCAGCGCTGCTTGCAGAAGTGATAGTGTATGTTGCACCACCGTTGTTCTCATCCTTAACAGTTACGTTAATAGGAGCAAAGTAGTACTTGTGAGTACCAGTTGTGTTCTCCACGTTGTTAACGAGAGTTGAGCGGATGCCACGTGTGAATGAGTTGATGTTACCACCGTCTGTAGGCTCCTTAACATCGAATACGATAGCTTCCTTACCACCGTCCTGACCTGTGAGGCTGAACCAGTAGTTGTTGATCTTCTCACCGAACTTGTTGGTACCGATGGTAGCACGAGTCAGGTCAACAGTCATCTTCACGAAGATGTATGGCTTCTGAGCGAATGAACCAGGAATAGCCTTGAAGCGGATGTAGCGAGTTACAGTCTTAACTGTTCCAGGAGCGCTCTCATGTGTAAGCTTCTCGAGTTCCTCTGCAGAGAGTGTCCAATCGAATCTGTGGTTTGTAGTACCCATAGTGTTAGGAGTATATGTTACCAAACCAAGAGCTGGGCTCTCAGGAGATACATTACCCTTAGCAGGAGCTGATGTGAAGATATTCATCTTATAATATGGGTTACCATCAGCGTTAGTACCAACAGGACTTGAAGAAGCGAGGTCAGGCTCATACTGAGCGTCGAACTCTTCCTTAGTCATGTTCTCCATACCCTGTGTCAGGATATAGTCGTTGAACATTGACCAGTTAGTTACAAATACGTCCTTATCGTTGCAGAGGTCGAACTGAGCCTTCTGTGTAGGATAGAGGTCGATGATCTTGTTAGGAGCCTGGTCAGGAGCCTGACGAGCGATGTGGATCAGGATGTAACCATCGAGAACAACGTCACCATCAGCGTTCTTAACGAGTACCTGTACGAGGGGCTCACGGTCAACTGCTGTAGCAGACTCGCCATCAGCGTGAGTACCGTCATACTTAACGTTCCAAGCACGGATAACACCGTTAGCCTGGTCAACCCACTTAGCATAGCGGCTGTCGCGTGTTACGTTGCCGTCAACAGAGTAGTCGATGAGGTTGAATTCATACTTCAGACCCCAAGCGCCTTCTTCACCGTACTTCCAAGTACCCTGCTTGAGAGCGTTTGCACGAGGAGCGAGTGACTCCTTAACATAGTGAATACCGAGCATCTCACCGATCTTGATACCTTCCTCGCTGTCGAAGTAGAGCTCAAGAGCAGCACCGTCTGCATCCTGAAGAGCCTCCTTCGGAGTGTCATATACGTGAACTCTCTTAGTAGCATCAAGTGTGCAGTTCTCGTCACCTACGCGTGATGCGGAAGCAGCAGCATAAGTAGGCTTCTTAACCCATACCAGACCCTCGAGCCAAGCCTCTGTCGGACGGAGGAGAGCGTAGTCAGATGTTACAGTAGCCTCTTCGCCGTTGCCAGACTTTGTTCCAACCTGGAGAGCGATAGTGTTGTCCTTGTAGTTCTCGTAAGAATCGGTAGGATGCTTCTCGAGAAGCTCAGGATGCTTGATCTGAAGACCTGCTGTCAGGATACCGTTGCAGTTCATGAAGAGCTGTGTACCAACGAAGTTCTTCTCAGGAGATGTAACACCGAGTGAAGAGCTGATAGCACGTGTTGTGTAATAAACCTCAGGATTCAGAACGCTGTAACCCTTGATGTCGTCATAAACTGTAGAAGAGTTAGAGGGGTTCATGTGATACTGAACTGACCATGCTGGACCATAGTTGTAGGTCTTGATTATAGCAGGAAGCTGATAATCCTCTGTATTTCTAACAGTCTTGCCCTGGCGGTTAACAAATGTACCACCATCAACCTTAGCAAGAATTGAGTCGTGAATCCAAGGATACTCGATTGTCTCAATACCGTCGAGGTAGATAGTTGGCATGAACACGAGGCTGCGGAGGTCACCTGACAGAGAGATGACGATAGCGCCTGTAGTTCCGTTTACACCATTAAGTGTAAGGGTTGAGTTGCTAAGAGTAGCAGTGATAGAACCGCTTGCTACATAGCTGATAGTGGTTGACTGAACCTTCTCACCATTCTGGTAGATGTCGAAGCAACCAGTCTCAGGGTTTGGTACATAGTACTGTCCGTTCTCACCGTCAGCACCGGGTGCACCGTCTGCACCGTTTGCACCGTCAGCTCCATTGGTTCCATTGGCACCGTCAGCACCAGCTGCACCGGTATCACCCTTGTCACCCTTGTCGCCCTTCTCACCGATGGCTCTGTAGTCAGTCTTCACGCCATCCTTATACCAATAGCCATCTGCACCGATAGTCCAGGCAGTACCAGGAGTACCATCCTCGCCATTGGTCAGATTGAATGTGTTACCGTTACTCAAAGTAACAACGATACCAGATGCATTAGGAGCTACGCTTGTGATAACGCTACCGCTCTTAATGAGATTCTGGATGTCACTGATGGCTTTTGAGTCGGCATCAATTTGTTCCTGCAAGCGAGAGATGTCGTCATCATAGTCCTTACAAGAAACAAGAGTACTCGTCGAAACCATCGCAACGGCTCCGAAGAGTAATGCACTAAAAATCTTTTTTCTCATTTTGTTAAAAATTAAATTAAACGTATGTGTTATTAAATTCTATGTTCACCTTATCTCTATATATATTGCAAGAGGTATCTGATTTACACTCAGAGCGTTCGACTGCTTTTAAGCACAGTTTTTCCGACCTTTCGCCTTTTCAGACATATACTCTTGGTTGCAAAATTAGGAAAAATGTCTGATACGGACAAGGATTAGTGCTAAATATATTAAAAATATCGCAATAATCTTGACTTAAATCAATTTTCCCGAATTTACCTTATTTAAGAGTCTTTTTCACTGTTCCGTCGGCATAACGGGTTATGACGAGACCCTTGGCGTTCTTCGACACTTTCTGTCCGTTGGCAGAATAACGGGCCACAACTGAGTGGTTGCTGCTGTTGGCTACGCCATTGATGCCTGTAGGGTCGATGGTGACGTTGAGGGTATAAGTCTTGACATACTTGAGCTCCTCGTTGTACATGTTTACGACCAAGGTGTTGTTGCCTTCCTCGTAATGGATAAGGGCAAAGGCGTTGTCGCCGTTGGCACACTCGAAGTCGATGTCCTCGTCGGTGGGGATTTCAGCCAGGGTGATGTTGTATGTGGTATTGTCAGCAGAGAATCCTTCCACTTCCTTGTCGAAGATGGTCATTGACGTGGGGACAGGGGCATAGTTGAGTTCAACGTCATCGATGTAGAGCACGTCGGGATTAGAACTTGACTTGCTGCCGCCTCCAGGCACTGAGCAGGTGTTGATGGTGACGAGGATGGAGGCAGGGTCAATCTCCTCGTCCACCTCCTTATTATATATAAAAGGTATAGTGACCTTCTGCCATTCGTCGGTGGCCTTCAGCTCCGAGGCGGCATTGGCGATGAGGTTGTCGTAGGCTGTGCCTTCGGGTGCCGGCTCCTGGAAGTAACCCTCACCGATGATGTTTGCGCTCAGCATGGCGGGATAGGGGTTGTCCCCGCCGTTCTTGAACTTATACCAGAGGCTGATGGATGTGGGATGTCCGTTGAATGTGTTATAGAATGGGTCGCCATTGCCGTCAACATCCGTGGAGTTGGGGTTGACGAAGACATTGTTGTCGCTGCTCGCGGGGGTCATCGATCCCACTGCCATACGACCGGTGGTGATGGTGCCGTTGGCTGAGATGCCCAATGTCACGCCCGACTGGAGTTTCACGGACTTGCTACCTGTTGACTCAGCTGGAACATCATCGGATATGAATGCGCTTGCACCTGCGAATGAGGCGAGACCTGTTCCGCTCTTGATTCCGTGCCATCCGTTTGGTTCGTCGGAAGTGCCTGCCTTGTGCCAGTTCTCGAAATCGGCACCGTAGATTTGTGTAGCCTGATTGCAGAGGGCAACATTGACACCTACTGCCGGCACTTTAAGGCGGATAGCGAGCAAGTCACCGGCAACGAATCCTTCCAATGTTGTTGGAAGAGGCTCCACAGCTGCCCAAGCCCCGCCGAGGGTTATTGTGCCGTCATAAGTGAGGTGGACAAGTCCGAACCCTGATGTGGCATCAATATTATTTATGGTGATGTCGCCTACGGGCATACCGCCGAAGGAGAAGTCCTTGAGCAGGATGTCGTATTTGCCGTCGGCGTTCTTGTCGCATGTCAGGTCAATCTGCATGTATGGACTCGGAGCGCCATTAACGTCAACGGCCAGTCCGCACCTGTAGGTGTCTGCCATTGCGGACAGCGACATGAGGGCTGCCGCCACTAAAGTAAAAATTTTCTTCATAACTATTATCCTTTCTTTTAAAAGTTGTTATTTTAATTTATACGTTAATCCGATAGTGCCGTAGATGGGATAAAGGGTTTGCTCGATGGTCTTGAACGAACTCTTGAAGGCATCGTTGAGTCCCCATGTGAGGTCGGCATACACTCCCAAGCGCTTGCCTATGCGGTAGTCGGCACCAATGGCAATGCCCACATGGAACTTGCGCATGTCTTCGCTGAAGTCGTATGTGGGGCTGTCCTCGTCCTCGGGTCCCATATCCACCTTGTCGCCGGTGGGATTGCCGGTGCGCAGATAGCCGTCATAGACGTGCCCCTTGAACGAGCGTGTGGCTACGTAGGACATGTAAGGTCCGCACTTGATGAGCCAGCGGCCTGTGTGGAACGTTGCCATGACGGGCACGGTGAGCATCCACAGGTTGCACTCGGTGACGAGGCGTCCGGTGTACATGCCCTCAAGCCGTTCGCCGCCCTGAATCATCTCCATGTGGTAGTTCTTCACGGTGGCGTCAATATTCATACCCTTGTTCTCAAGTCGCACTCCGGCTGCAAGTCCCCATTTGCCCCAAAGGTCCTTCTGCACGTCGAGACCGAGGCTGATGTTGGGCTGGAAGTCGTAGCTGTTGAGCTTGCGGATGGTGGCGGGCATGCCCACTGGAGCGGTGCCGCCTATGTTGTAACCAATGCGGAATGTATAGTTGAGACTGTCGGGCAGGCTTATGCCCCACGATGACAGGGTCATCGCCAACAATACGGCTAAAATGAACAGTTTCTTCATATCTCGTAAATACAATTATTTCTCTTCCTCACATTCAAGACGTACATTATCTATATATAGGGTGCTGCCGGGGGCGCCTTCGTAGTAGGCACCGTCGGTACTTGAAGTAAAGACGATGGTGAGGCTATATCCCTGACGCTCAAGCTCGTCGAGGTCGATGTCTTCCTTATAATTGAACACCATCTCAAAGGGAGTCCACTCGTCGGTCTCGGGGATGACACTTACCTCGGCAAATGCCACGATGTTAGGGTTGGTCTTGCTGTCGTTGCCGTTTAGCACAATCTCGTTGCCCTCGTTGTCGTGATTGCGGAAGAACGAGGCATATATGGCGGCACGGTCCTTGATTTCGGGATGTTCCTCAATCTTACCGTTGACAAATCTCCAGAACACGTCGCCAGCCTTATACTTATACATGCCGGTAACCTTGATAGGCTTCTTGGCGAAGGGACGACCCATACGGGTGGTGAGCATGGTGTTGGTGAGAGCCTTCGACACGTCGAACTCGCCGATGAAGAAATTGCCTGCGGCGAGGGGACGACGCACGAGGAGTCCCCAATCGCCGGTGCTGCATGTGGTGAGTTTGACAGATTTGCCCTCATATCCGTCTATAGCCACCGACGGATATTCATCGGGAGTGGCGCTCGACTTCGACAAGGCAAAGCCCGCATTGGCATTTGCCCAGTATTCAATCTCCGTTTCGCTCATGCTTTTCTCATACCACTTATAATAGGTTGCCTTTTTATTGGCATCCTCATACACCTTTGCGTTCTCGAAGTCGAAGAGAATTGAAGAGGGGATGGTGACAACGGTGGGCATGAAGCTCACGGAATACTGTCGGCACCATTGCTTGTCCTCAGAGGTGACGGTATATGCGACAGAACCCTTGGAGAAGTCCTGCACCGAACCGTTGGCGGGGGTGATGGTGGCTCCGGGGGTTATCTCGAATAATGGCGCCAGATGGCTGACATCAGCTTTCCTTCTGACGGTAAACGATATGTCGTTGCGGTCGTACATCACGTTGATGGCGGTATCGGAGAGTTGGTAGAAAAACTCGTCGGGGTTGTCGATATGCAACCATGCCTTAGTGATGTCACATTCGGCATTGGGGGCTTCGTCCTTGAAGCAGGATGTGAGCGATAGTGCCGCCAAACCGACCGATAGAAGTTGTATAATTCTCATTTTTATCTGCTTTATCTGAAATCTGCCGCAAAATTACAAAAAATCTTTCAATCTATCGACTGTTTTGCCAATAAATTGAAAGTTTTTAGGTGTTTTTGAATAATTTATTCTACCTTTAGGTAATTTTAAAACACAGAGACACAGAGTCACAGAGTTTTTTATATTTTTAAACACAAAGGAACAATGAGACAATGCTCTTTTTCGGCGGCGGAAGATACAGAGAGCAGCTAAAGCTGCTTGTAACAAAGGGCACAAAGGTCTCCGTGTTCAATTTTTATTACACGAGTATCACGGTCACTCCTCTTGCCGCCTGTGCTCCCATCACGAGGGCCTGGGCGATGTCGGCAGTCTTGGAGGGACCGCTAATGAAGGTGCCGTAGCCGTAGTCGTTCATCTCTACGAGACGGTATGCCTCGTGCATGTTATCGACGATCTTGGTGTGGTCGAGGATGATTACGAGATATTCGGAGATGAAGCAGACGGCCTTCTCCTTCATGGTCTGGGGAATCCAGATGCATCCGTTCTCTGCCACTCCGAACATACCGCGGATTACTCCCACGTCGGTGCCGTTGAGTTCCTTGGCCTCTTCCACGGTGTCGGGATTGAGGTTGGCGATGGTTATCTCGGGCTGGTTGGAGGCAATCACCTTGGCATCGGGATAAGCGCGACGGATGATGTCGTTGAGGTTTTCACCGGGCTTTGCCTGGATGACCTTGCCGCCGACGGTCTCGCTCATGCTGATAAACTGTGCGAGGCTGTCCTCGTACTTTGTTGCCTTGATGTCGTCAAGTGAGGGCATGTCATAAGTCTCGCGTATGTTGCCCCTTATCTTTGATAATAATTCTTCTTTATTCATAATATTCTTTTTTGTCCACAGATTATTTTTATCCACAGATTATTTTTATCCACAGATTTTCACAGATTGATACGTTTATTTTAAATTATCACAGATTTTTAAATATCTAAAGATATTTTGATTTCCACAGATTATTTTTATCCACAGATTTTCACAGATTGATACGTTTATTTTAAATTATCACAGATTTTTAAATATCTAAAGATATTTTGATTTCCACAGATTACGTTGCGCAGCCAAAATCTGTGTTAATCCCCCAAAAATTAATCTCTGTGTTAATCTGTGGGTTAAAAATATCTGTGTTAATCCAAGATAAATTATTATCTGTGTTAATCTGTGGGTTAAAAAGTCTGCGGGGTTAAACTTTTCCGTTTTTCCACATACTCTCGAAGGACTGCTTGGCAAATTCGGGGAGTTCGCGTCCCTTGCCCCAGGCATTTAAACCATTGTACTTGGTGAAGCGGGGGAGGGAGTTGACTATCGGGGCGAACTTCAACGCAGTGGAGAAAAGGGCGGGACGGTCGAAGATAAACTTCATGCCTTCGCTCATCATCTTCTTCATCTTGTTGGCCTTGCCGAGCTTTTCAAGTTCCTGTCGCCACAGGTAAATCTGTTCGGAGAGGTTCACCTTGGCAGGACACACGTTGTCGCATGAACAGCAGAGCGAACATGCGCTGACATTGTCGTGATAGGTGTAGCGGTCGCGCATCATGCCGAGGTTGATGCCTATGGGACCTGGGATGAAATAGGTGTAGGAATATCCACCCGAGCGGCGATATACCGGACAAGTGTTCATGCACGAGCCGCAGCGGATGCACTTCAATGTCTGCCAGTGGTCCTTGGAGGCGAGGATGTCGCTGCGCCCGTTATCCACAAGGATGATGTGCATCTCTGCACCCGGACGTGCCTTGCGGAAATGCGAGGTATAAGTGGTGGTGGGTTGTCCCGTGGCACTGCGGCAGAGCAGTCGCTGGAAAACGGCGAGAGAGTCGTAGTCGGGGATGACCTTCTCAAGACCGATGGCTGCAAGATGCAGCTTGGGCATGGATGTGGACATGTCGGCATTGCCCTCGTTGGTGCATACCACGATGTCACCCGTGGCAGCCACACCGAAGTTGGCTCCCGTCATGCCGGCATCGGCAGTGATGAACTCGTTGCGCAGGCTCAATCGTGCCTGATAAGTAAGGTATGTTGGGTCGTAGTTTCCCTTCTCGCTTCCCAACTCCTTCTCGAAGAGTTGTCCCACCTCTTCCTGTGTGATATGGATGGCAGGCATGACGATATGGCTTGGCTTGGAGTGCATCAGCTGGATGATACGCTCGCCAAGGTCGGTCTCAACCACCTCGATGCCGTGCTTTTCGAGATAAGGGTTCATCTCACATTCCTCAGTGAGCATCGACTTGCTCTTCACCATCTTCTTCACGTTGTGCTTCTGAAGTATGTCGAGCACAATCTCGTTGAACTCCTTGGCGTTCTTTGCCCAATGGACGATAACACCGTTGCGCGAAGCGTTGTCGGCAAACATCTCGAGATATTTGTCCATGTGGGTTATGGTGTGACGCTTGATGAGGTCAGCCTTATCGCGGAGCTGTTCCCATTCCTCCACGCCCATAGCCATGTTGTCTCTCTTGGCGCGCACCGACCAGAATGTGGCGTCGTGCCATTTAGCCTTGTCGGCATTCTTCAGGAATGTCTCGGCAGCCTTGCTATGTAGTGTACTCATAATGTTAAAGTCCTGATGCTAAGATTTGTACTACGTGAATAAACTTGATAGGCTTTTCGTTGCGCTTGGCAATGCCCTGGAGGTGCATAAGGCACGACGAGTCGGGACCGGTGATATATTCGGCTCCTGTGGCGATGTGGCGTTCGAGCTTGTCGGTTCCCATCTGTACCGACACGTCGGGTTCCTCAACTGAGAACATACCGCCGAAACCGCAACACTCGTCAACGCGCTCGGGCTCCTTGACTGTGATGCCTTCCACCATGGCGAGAAGGTCCTTGATCTTGGAGAACTTGGGCACGTTGCGCTCGCTTGGTGAGGAGAGTCCCAACTCGCGCACTCCGTGGCATGAGTTATGCACGCTCACCACATGTGGGAACTTGCCGGGGAGAGAGGCTGGCTTGACCACGTCGTGGATAAACTCCACCACATCCATGATTTTCTTGGATGTCATGCACTCGTGTTCGCCATGCAACAAACGTGGATAATTGATCTTGACGAATGCGGCGCAGCTGGCTGACGGGGCAACGACATAGTCGAAGGGGGCAAAGAGTTTGTCGAGGTGTTCAGCCTCTGTCTTTGCCATTCTCTCGAAACCCGCATTTGCCATTGGCTGTCCGCAGCAGGTCTGATTGAGCGGATATTCCACATCCACCCCCAAGTGTTTCAATAGTTTGTAAGTTGCCACGCCCACCTCAGGATATATGGCATTGACGTAGCAAGGAATAAACAGTCCAACTTTCATATCATTAATATTTTAATTCTTTAATTCTTTAATTCTTTAATTATGAAGCACAAAGTGCTTCATACCATGCCCTCCCCATGAGTTGGTGCCAGCATACAGGAATCCCACCTTATTATATAATAGCTCGGCCTTGGGATTGCCAACATCCACGAGGAGCCCTGTGGAGGGAAGGCCGAGAGCACGGCTCTTTTCGATGGATGCCTGCAGGAGGAGCTTGGCTATGCCTCTGCCACGGTAGGTGGGATCGACGGCGAGGGAGTCGAGATAAAGCTCGCCCGCCTGGGTCTCGTCGGGGATGGAGCTGTGGTCCATGTTCCATTCTTTTAAGGCGGTGTCGATGAAGGGCTGGCGCAGCTGGTGGAGCTTGCCGCCATCATAGCTGACGCAGATGCCGAGGATGCGACCAGGGGCGTCCTCTTCTATAGCGACGAGGGTGTTGCTATAGCTGTACTGGGTGTCGGGGCGGGCAACGAGTGACGACATGACACGATGGAAATCATGGATGCCGTGATTCGGTCCGCAGAAATGGAGGCAACATTCCTCCGTCATCGCCATGATGATAAGCTCGGCGATGCGGGCCGCCTCTTCGGGTCGGCCTTCTCTAATGGTTATATCCTTGTTGTTCATATGTCTTTTATCTCCTCTTATCTCCTTAACTTGTCAATTTCGCGGCTAAATTACTCAAAAATGGTGAAATGGCAAAGGTTTTTTCCTTATCAATCATTAAAGTAATTAAAATAAAATGCAAAATGTGGTTTTTTTGAAGAAAATAGTGTAACTTTGTCCCCGAATTTAAATATAAAAAGGAGATTATGAACTACAATGATTTTCATTATGGTGCGGTTTCACATAACCGCGACTTGGAGATGCAGGCAGCATTTCCTGTATTGATGCGCAAGGTTTATACATGGATGACACTTGCAATGGTGCTCACTGGTCTCACCGCTTACGGTGTGGCTACCAGTCCCGGCATTTTGACAGCATTATATTCCAATTCCGGGATATTCTGGGGATTGGTGATTGCAGAGTTTGCATTGGTTATCGGTATCAGTGCTGCCATCAACCGTCTTTCGCTCACCACGGCGACACTGATGTTCGTGGCATATTCAGTAATTAACGGAGCGATGCTCTCGTCGATATTCCTGGTTTACACGGCATCGTCGATAACGAGCGTGTTCTTTATCACGGCTGCCACGTTCGGTGTAATGGCTTTGATAGGCTATACCACCAAGACCGACCTGACATCGGTGGGCAAGATTCTATTTATGGCTCTCATCGGTTTGGTTATTGCCACATTGGTGAATATGTTCATCGGCAGTAGCGGTCTTACAATGATTTGTAGTTATGTGGGAGTGCTGATATTCGTGGGTCTCACGGCATACGACTCTCAGAAAATCAAGCAGATGCTTATGCAGGCTCCCGATGCAAGTGAGTCGTCGCAGAAGCTCGCCCTTCTCGGTGCCCTGACTCTCTATCTCGATTTCATCAACCTATTTATCTATCTGCTCCGCATCTTCGGGGAAAAGAAGGATTAAAATGAAGAGTGAAGAATGAAGAATGAAGAATGGCTGCGCAAACCGAATGCAGAGCCAAGCTTGCTTGAGCTATGCTGAGGTGCAGCCAGCCATCGACGAAGTCAATGAAGAATAAAAAAATAAGTGTAGATTAAACCTTTAATTGATATAATCGTCCAAATGTCAGATAATGATATTTTGGACGATTAATTTTTTATATTAACTATTTATGAAGAAAGCATTGATGACATTGGTTCTTGTGGCGTTCGCCTTGATGGTGCAGGCACAAAGGACAATCACGGGAAAGGTGATTGAAGCCGACACAGGCGAGCCACTACCCTCAACAACGGTGAAACTGATGAAACGCGACAGTACACTTGTCAAAGGTGTGCTCACCAACATCGACGGTAATTTCAGCGTCTCAGTTCCAGCCGACGGAAAGTATATCCTGCGCCTGTCATGCGTAGGATACAAAAACTATGTGAAGAATATCACTGTGGGCGGCAAGAACGTATCGCTCGGAAAAGTCTCCATGCAGGCTGATGCCATCATGCTTGAAGGTGCCACTGTGACTGCCAATGCCGCCAAGGTGACATTGAAGGAAGACACCTTCGTATATAACGCAGCCGCATACCGCGTGCCCGAAGGCTCGGTGGTGGAAGAGTTGGTGAAGCGACTGCCTGGAGCACAAGTCAGTGATGACGGCAAGATTACCATCAACGGCAAGGAGGTGAAGAAGATTCTCGTTGACGGTAAGGAGTTTATGACCGGTGACACCAAGACTGCGATGAAGAACCTGCCTACATCTGTGATTGAAAAGGTTAAGGCATACGACGAGAAAAGTGACCTGGCGAGAGTGTCGGGAATAGACGACGGAGAGGAGCAGACTGTGCTTGACTTCGGCATCAAGAGAGGAATGAACAAGGGTATGTTCTCCAACATAGATGCCGGTATGGGTACTGAAGACCGTTATTCGGCACGCGCCATGGGAGCGGTCTTTAACGACAAGATGCGCGTGATGGGTTTCTTCAATGCCAACAACACCAATGACATGGGATTCCCCGGAGGCGGTGGCGGCGGACGCTTCGGCGGTGCGCGCAACGGACTGAATGCCGCTAAGATGGTGGGACTGAACATGAACTACGAGATAAAGGACAAGTTCAAGTTGAACGGTAACCTCCGCTGGAACCACAGAGACGGTGATGTGGCATCGCGCAGTTCATCCGAGAACTTCGTCAGCCAGAAGAGTTCCTTCTCCAATTCGTTGAGCAACAGCTATTCACGCAGTGACTCGTGGAATGCCAATATGCGTTTAGAGTGGATGCCCGACACTATGACCAACATCCTCTTCCGTCCTAATTTCTCTTATTCCAAGAACGACGGATTGTCATCGTCAGAGTCAGGAACATTCAGTAACGACCCATATCTATATACAGATGACCCCCTGTCAGATGAAGGTCTTAAGGCTTTGGAAGCAGCAGACTCTGTGATGGTTAACCATAGTCTGAGAAACGGTATCACATATTCCGACTCGAAGAACTTTGGAGGTATGCTCCAGTTTAACAGGAAGTTAAGCAATACCGGACGTAACATCACCGTGCAGCTCAATGCCAACTACAAGGACTCGCAGAGCAAGAGCCTGTCGCTGAACAATGTACATCTGTATCAGGTGATGAATGCCTTGGGTCAGGACTCCACCTACCAGACCAACCGCTGGAACCTGACTCCCTCGAAGACATACAGTTATTCGGCAAAGTTTACATACAGCGAGCCGATTATGAAAGCCACATACCTGCAGTTCAGCTATCAGTTCAGTTATAACCGCACCAAGAGCGACCGCTCGACATACGACTTCAGTAATCTCGGCGAGGACTTCTTCGGAGGACTCGTTCCCGGATACCGCAGTTGGGATGCCTATCTCAACGCACTCGGCCGTCTTGGCAATCCGTTTGAGAGCTATCTGGACAAAGACCTCAGCAAATACTCTGAATATAAGAACTATATCCACGACATCGACGTGATGCTGCGAGTGATACGCAAGGCATATAACTTCAACGTGGGAGTGAAGGTGCAGCCACAGCAGACCAACTTTATCCAGGATTATCAGGGAGTGTATGTGGATACAGTGCGCCATGTCACCAATATCACTCCTACCGCCGACTTCCGCTGGAAGATATCCAAGGTGAGCCAGTTGCGCTTCAACTACCGCGGAACAACTTCGCAACCGAGTATGACCGACCTGCTCGACATCACCGACGACAGCAACCCGCTGAACATCAGCAAGGGTAATCCCGGACTGAAACCATCGTTCACCAACTCCCTGCGCCTCTTCTACAACAACTATATGCAGAAGTATCAGCAGGCGGTGATGGTTCACCTGTCATACCAGAACACAAGAAATTCAATCAGTTCGATGGTGACATACGACCCTGTGACCGGTGGACGCACCACAAGACCTGAAAACATCAACGGTAACTGGAACACATCGGCAGGATTCATGTTCAACACAGCCCTCGACACCCTCGGACGCTTCTATGTCAACACGTTCACCGACTTCAACTACAGTCACCGCGTGAGCTACCTCAACCTCGACAACAAGGAGGTTGCAGACAGAAACACCGTGAACACCACCGGAGTGAAGGAGACATTGACAGCCGGACTGCGCAACAGTTGGTTGGAGTTTGAGCTTACCGGTACGCTCAACTTCCAGCACACCCGCAATGAGTTGCAGCCGCAAAGCAATATGGACACATGGGACTTCTCATACGGTTCGAACATCAACGTGACATTACCGTGGGGCATGACCCTCGCCACCAATCTCGGCATGAACAGCAGGCGCGGATATAGCGACGCGTCGATGAACACCAACGAGTTTGTATGGAACGCCCAACTATCCCAGAGCTTCCTCAAGGGAAAGCCCCTGACGGTCAGTCTGCAGTGGTATGACATCCTGCAGCAACAGAGCACCATCAGCCGCACCATCTCGGCAATGATGCGCAGTGATACGGAATATAACAGCATCAACAGCTATGGTATATTGAAAGTGACATATAGATTTAATGCCTTTGGAGGCAAGGAGGCACGAGCCGGAATGACCGGTGGACCTGGTGGTCCCGGCGGTGACAGGGGACCAGGTGCCCATGGAGGCAATCGCGGCAACCGTATGCCAATGGGCGGCGGTTTCGGACGACCGTTTTAAAGACTGAATACATTGGCAATTCTGCTGCAAAGATAAATTTTTTACGTTGCTACTAATAAAAATCGAAAAATTATTTGGTAGAATGTAATAAATTCCATATCTTTGCAGCAGTTTTTATTATAGGAGATTAAAGTATGAAAAAGAAAATTCAGTTTAGTCTCGTTTATCGAGATATGTGGCAGTCCTCGGGCAAGTTCCAGCCCCGCAAGGACCAGTTGGAGCGCATTGCGCCCGTCATTGTAGAGATGGGATGTTTTGCGCGAGTAGAAACCAATGGAGGTGCATTTGAACAGGTGAACCTTCTTGCCGGTGAGAATCCCAACGATGCTGTTAGAGCCTTCTGCAAGCCTTTCAACGAAGCTGGCATCAAGACCCACATGCTCGACCGCGGTTTGAATGCGCTCAGAATGTATCCAGTGCCCGACGATGTGCGCCAGCTTATGTATAAGGTGAAGCACGCTCAGGGTGTTGACATTCCCCGTATCTTCTGCGGCCTGAACGATGTGAGAAACATCATCCCCAGTATCAAGTGGGCTGCCGAGGCGGGAATGACTCCCCAGGCCACTCTCTGTATCACCTCGTCGCCGATTCACACCGTGGATTATTACAGTGCCATTGCTGACAAGCTCATCGAGGCTGGTGCCCCGGAGATTTGCCTGAAGGACATGGCGGGTATCGGACAGCCTGCTATGCTCGGTGCGCTGACCAAGAAGATAAAGGAAAACCATCCCGACGTCATCATACAGTATCACGGACATTCCGGTCCCGGACTTTCCATGGCATCCATACTTGAGGTATGCAACAACGGAGCCGACATCATCGACACTGCCATTGAGCCTCTGAGCTGGGGCAAGGTGCATCCCGATATCATATCAGTGCAGAGCATGCTGAAGCACGAGGGCTTCGACGTTCCCGAAATCAACATGAACGCCTATATGCACGCCCGTTCGCTCACACAGGAGTTCATCGACGAGTGGCTTGGCTACTTCATCAATCCCGCCAACAAGCACATGTCGTCGCTGCTTCTCGGTTGCGGTCTGCCCGGAGGTATGATGGGTTCGATGATGTCCGACCTCGGTGGCATTCACAGCATTATCAACAAGTTGCGCAAAGGCAAGGGTCAGCCGGAACTCTCCATCGACGACATGCTCGTGAAACTGTTTGACGAGGTGGCATACGTTTGGCCACGCGTGGGTTATCCACCACTTGTCACTCCGTTCTCACAGTATGTCAAGAACATAGCCCTCATGAACCTTCTCACCATCGAGCAGGGCAAGGGACGCTTTGTGATGATGGACGACTCGATGTGGGGAATGATTCTCGGAAAGAGCGGAAACGTGCCGGGAGAGATTGACCCTGAACTCATCGAACTGGCAAAGAAGCAGAAGCGAGAGTTCACCAATGACGACCCGCACACCCTCATACCCAACGCTCTCAACGGATTCCGCAAGGAAATGGCAGACAACGGCTGGGAGTGCGGACAGGATGACGAGGAACTCTTTGAACTTGCCATGCACCCGGAGCAGTATCGCAACTACAAGAGCGGACAGGCAAAGAAGAACTTCCTTGCCGACCTGCAGAAGGCAAAGGACGCAAAGCTCGGTGCGCAGCTCACTCCCGAACAGCTTGCCGCCTTCAAGCATGCCAAGGCAGACGCAGTCATCGCTCCCGAGGCTGGTCATCTCTACTGGCAGTTCACCGGCGACGGGGAATGTTCGCGCACTCTCGAACCGTTCATCGGCAAGGAATACAAGGAAGGCGATGTCTTCTGTCATATCCAGACCAAGTGGGGCGAGATTATCCCCGTGCCCGCAGCCCTTGGTGGCAAGGTCGTGGAGATTGTAGCCAAGCAAGGCAAGCAGATAAGGCGTGGCGACACGATTGCGTGGATTGAGAGAGAAAATAAAGATTGATAACTTGGCACGATTGACATTGTTTTTTAGGCACGGATAAACACGGCTCGTTAGCAACCGAGACAAACTAAGCCGTGAACTTGCTAAGCAAGCCGTAAACACGAAGTGCCGTGATAAAACGAACCTATGCGGAGACAAAGCCGTGTCTTTGAAAAAGCCGTGGATTTCCGTGCCTAAAAGAATATAAGATTGAAAGAATACGTAAAAGAATTATTTGATAAGTACTATCCTGAGGGGAAGAAGAATAGTGAGGAAGCAAAGTTGCGACGCTTGTTGCTGAAGCACAGTCGCGACGTGGCGGACAAGGCCCTCAGGATAGTGGATGCACATCCGGAGCTCCACCTCGACAGACAGTTTGTCGAGGATGGGGCTTTGTTGCATGACATAGGCATATTCCTGACCGATGCCCCGGGGATACATTGCCATGGCACACGTCCGTATATCGAGCACGGCAGGGCCGGGGGCGAGATACTGCGTAATGAGGGATATGAGGCATTGGCACGGGTGTGCGAGCGGCATACAGGAACTGGCCTTCCGGGCTATGAGCCGGAAACCATGGAAGAGCAAGTCATCTGTTATGCCGACAAGTTTTTCTCGAAATCCCATCCCGACAGAGTAAGGACAGTGGAGCAAACAGCCCAAAGTCTGAGGAAATTTGGCGAGGAAGGAGTGGAAAAGTTCATGAAATGGGCAAAAATGTTCGAGAATGAGTGTTAAAAAACTGAAAGCATAACGATATTCGCCGAATTATCAGTAATTTTGCAGCCGTGAAGAAAATAACGTTCATATTACTGATGCTGTTCGCCTTCATTTTTGTGTGGGCGTCCATTGAATCCTTGTCTTTCCCTCAAGACAAGAAAGGGCAAGTCGTTGCCGCATTTGCGGAGGACTCGGTGCCCATGGACACCATAATAGAAAAAGGTGGAGTAGCCAAGGCGGAACAGAAAAGAAACAAGCCCTTGGAGCCGGACACCACGCAGATGGATTCCCTCCAGCTCGCCATATACAAATATAACAAGGCCATTGACGACTCAATAGCCCTTGACAGTATCAATCGCCGCAAGAAGAACGGCATAGACGCCCCGGTGCAGTATGTCGCCAATGACTCGCTCATATACGAAGGCGGTTCGGGTATGGCATACCTCTTTGGAGAGTCGAATGTGAAATACGAGGATATGGATCTCAAGAGCGAGGAGATATACATGTGTCTCGACAGCAGTCTTGTATATGCCCGTGGCGGCAAGGATTCCACAGGTGTGGAATTCGGCACTCCCGTGTTTGTCATGGGCAATGACACCTACGAGACTGATTCAATGGCATTTAACTTCAAGACAAAGAAAGGTCTCATCAGCAATGTATATACCGAGCAGGAAGACGGATTCCTGACCAGCGAACTGTCAAAGCGCAACAAGAACGGTGAGCTTTTCCTGCAACACGGCCGCTACACCACGTGCGACGACCCTCATCCCGACTTCTACATAGCCATGTCGAGAGCCAAGGTCACTCCGGGCAAGAAGGTGGTTACGGGTCCGGCTTACCTCGTTGTGGCAGACGTTCCCCTACCCTTTGCCATCCCCTACGCATTCTTCCCCTTCAGCAAGAGCTATTCGAGCGGACTGATTATGCCGACGTACGGCGACGAGACCGAGCGCGGATTCTATCTGCGCGACGGAGGATATTACTTTGCCATAAGTGACAAGATGGACCTCAAGGTGTTGGGTGAGATTTATACCAAGGGCTCGTGGGGACTGTCGGCAGCCAGCAACTACAAGAAGAGATACAAATACAGCGGCTCGTTCTTCGCCAGCTATCAGAACACCATCAACGGCGAGAAGAACATGCCCGACTATGCCAAGCAGACAAGCTTCAAGATTCAGTGGAGCCACCGCCAGGATGCCAAGGCCAATCCCTTCCGCACACTGTCGGCAAGCGTGAACTTCGCCACCAGCAGTTATGAGCGCAACAACCTCAGCTCGATGTATAATCCGCAGAGTTACTCGCAGACCACACGTACATCGTCAGTCTCGATGAGCAACACCTTCTCGAGCATAGGCATGACGCTGAGTACAACAATGAACCTCAGCCAGAACATGCGCGACTCAACCATCTCGATGACCCTACCCGACCTCAATATCTCCATCAGCCGATTCTATCCGTTCAAGCGCAAGAAGATGGCGGGAAAGGAGCGTTGGTATGAGAAAATCTCGATGAGCTATACGGGTCAGCTCTCCAATTCAATAAACACCAAGGAGGACAAGCTGCTGCATTCCAGCCTTAGCCGCGACTGGCGCAACGGTATGCAGCACAGTATTCCAATCAGTGGCAACTTCACCCTGTTCAACTATCTGAATATCAACCCGTCTATCAACTTCACCGACCGTATGTACCTGAACAAGATCAACCGCTCTTGGGATGATGTGGCACAGAAGGAGGTGACAGACACCATCGACGGATTCTATAATATCTACAACTGGAGCATGAGCGTGAGCGCATCCACCAAGCTCTATATCTTCTACACTCCGTGGAGAAAACTCTTCGGCGACAAGATCAAGACCATCCGCCACGTCTTCACTCCACAGGTGAGCTTCAACTATGCCCCCGACTTCAGCAGCAGCCGTTATGGATATTACGAGACCTACCAGAAGACCGATGCCAACGGCAACGTGTCGCTTGTGCAGTATTCTCCATATTCCAACGGTTTGTATGGAGTTCCAGGAAAGGGAAAGACGGGAAGCCTGTCGGTGGATATTTCGAATAACATAGAGATGAAGATTAAGTCGGACGCAGACTCCACGGGCGAGAAAAAGATAAGCCTCATAGATGAGTTGGGAGCCTCGATGTCATATAACTTTGCCACTGACATCCGACCGCTCAGCGACTTGAACATGCGTCTAAGACTCAAGCTCACAAAGAGTTACACATTGAACCTCAATGCAGTGTTTGCGTCATACGCATACGAGCTTGACGAGGATGGCAAGCCATTCCTTTCCAACACCAAGACATTGTGGGGAATGGGTAAGTTCGGACGATTCCAGGGTATGTCGCAGAACATCTCCTACACTATCGACAACAACAAGTTAGGCAATTTCTTCAAGTGGTTGCGTGGCGAGAAAGTAGAAAAGAAGGACGACAAGAACAAGCGCAACGACCTGGACGACGAGGACGAGGAGGATGAGTTCAACCGCGAGACCAATGAGGACGATGACCTTCAGCGCGGTCAGCATGGTGCGCGCAAGGAGAACGCCGGAAAGGCAGAGACCGACGATGACGGATATATGAAATTCAGCATGCCGTGGTCTCTGAGCTTCGGTTATGGTATTTCGATGCGCGAGAATACCGGCGGCAACTTCAATTACGACAAGATGCGCTATCCCTACAAGTTTACACAGACGCTCAACTGTAGCGGAAACATACGACTGTCTGACGGATGGAACATCAGTTTCTCCTCAGGTTATGACTTTGAGAACAAGAAAATCTCAATGACCACGGCATCCCTTGGACGTGATCTCCACTGCTTCAACATGTCGTGCCAACTGGTGCTTGCTCCTTACACGAGCTACAACTTCTCCTTCCGCTGCAATGCCGCCACCCTCACTGACGCGCTCAAATACGACAAGCGCAGCAGCTACAGCAATGCGGTGCAGTGGTACTGATTAAATGAAGAGTGAAGAATGAAGAGTGAAGAATGAAGAGTGAAGAATGAAGAATTATGGCAGAACTTCCTGAATTGGTAAAAGACTTGGCACTGATTCTTGTGGTTGCGGGAACGGTGACCTTGCTGTTTAAGAAACTTAAGCAGCCGCTTGTGCTGGGATATATCGTGGCAGGATTTATCGTCAGTCCGCAGATGCCATATACAATGTCGGTGATGGACCGTGCCGACGTTCAGACATGGGCTGACATCGGTGTCATCTTCCTGCTCTTTTCTCTTGGACTCGACTTCTCCTTCAAGAAGATTATCAAGATGGGAGCTGCACCCGTGATAGCCTCGCTCACCATCATTTTCTGTATGATGCTCATCGGAGTCACCGTGGGCAATGCCTTCGGATGGAGCCAGATGGACTGCATCTTCCTTGCCGGTATGTTGGCAATGAGTTCCACCACTATTATATATAAGGCGTTCGACGATATGGGGTTGCGCCAGCAGCATTTCGCATCGCTCGTGATGAGTGTGCTGATATTGGAGGACGTGTTGGCGATTGTGATGATGGTGATGCTCTCGGCAGTTGCCACGGGCAGCAATCCCGACGGCGGACAGATGATAGGCAGTGTACTGCGCATCGGTTTCTTCCTCATACTGTGGTTTGTGGTGGGCATATCTCTCATTCCGATGTTCCTGCGCTCCGTGCGCAAGCTCATCAGTGAGGAGACACTTCTTGTGGTGTCGCTCGGCTTGTGTTGCCTGATGGCAGTGATATCCACACAGGTGGGATTCTCCAGTGCCTTCGGTGCCTTCGTTATGGGAAGTATATTAGCGGAGACCGTTGAGGCTGAGAAGATTATAAAAGTTGTTGAGCCGGTGAAGAACCTCTTCGGGGCGGTGTTCTTCGTGTCGGTGGGTATGCTTGTTGAGCCTACGGTACTTATAGAATATGCCTTGCCGATAGCAGTCATTGTAATGGCAATCCTTCTCGGACAGTCCATCTTTGGCTCGTTCGGTTATCTGCTCAGCGGACAGACTCTGAAGACCGCCATGCGCTGCGGATTCTCTATGGCACAGATAGGCGAATTCGCGTTTATCATCGCCAGTCTTGGACTTTCGCTTGGCGTGATAGGCAAGTTCCTCTATCCTGTAGTGGTGGCAGTGTCGGTAATCACCACCTTCCTCACCCCCTATATGATACGCGCATCCGAACCGTGCTATAACATGCTTGAGCGTCGCCTGCCCGAGAAGTGGATAGTGACACTCAACCATATCACCCTTGCCCATCCTTCGGGCAAGGGGGCAAAGAACAACTGGAAGAACCTGCTGCGCCAGATGACCATCAATACTGTCATCTATTCCATATTGTCGGTGACGGTGGTGGCGCTCATGCTCACCCTCTTCCTGCCTTTCATCCGCCATGTCCTTGTGGGATGGCACTGGACGGCAAACTTCATCTGTGGCGCACTCACCGTGCTTTTCATAGCCCCGTTCCTTCGTGCCATGGTGATGAAGAAGAACCACAGCGAGGAGTTCAAGGCACTGTGGGAGGAGAGCCGTATCAACCACCTGCCACTCATCTTCACCATCATCGTGAGGGTAGTCATAGCCAGCAGTTTCGTGTTCTATATATGCAACTATCTCAGCCGCTTTGCCGACGCGCTCATCATTGCGATAGCCGTGGCAGTGGTGCTGATGATGATAATGTCGCGCAGTCTCAAGCACAGCAGCATCAGGCTTGAACGTATGTTCGTGCAGAACCTCCGTTCGCGCGACATCGAGGCACAGGTGCATGGACGCAAGCGTCCGCTCTACGAGGGACACCTGCTCGACCGCAATGTCCACATGTCCGACGTGGATGTGCCTATGGATTCCACATGGTCGGGCAAGACGTTGCTCGAACTCGAACTGCGCCAGCGCTTTGGAGTGCATGTGAGCAGCATACTCCGAGCCGACCGCCGCATCAACATCCCCGACGGCAAGACCTTGGTATTCCCCGGCGACAGGCTGCAGGTGATTGGTGCCGACAGCCAGTTGGCAAAGATGGCGGAGGCATTGCAGCGCGAGGTATATGGCTCCGACCCCGACATAGAATCCAAGTCGATGCGCCTGCGCCAGATGGTTATCACCGGCGGCAGTCCCTTGCTCGGAGTCTCGCTCCGCGAGAGCGGCATACGCAGTCGCTACAACTGCATGGTGGTGGGAATTGAGGAAGGCGAGGAAAACCTCTCGCAGATGGCGCCCGACCGCAAGTTTGAGAAGGGCGACATTATATGGATTGTAGGCGAGGAGAGCCATCTTGCAGAGTTGTTGGACAGGTGAGAGTTAACACAAAGACACAAAGGAACAAAGGTTATCTTTGGATACAAAGGTGACAAGCGACTTAAAAGTCGCCACAAAGCCTTGCGGATATAAACTTTGTGGGCTTTGTTAAAAGCAGCTTTGCTGTTCATTGTATCTTCCGACTGCGAAAAAAAAATCTTTGTTTCTTCGTGTCTTTGTGTTTAATAAAAAATAATAATATAAATATAGATATGAGAGAGAGAATGTTATCATTGATGCTGATTGCGGCAACAGCCGCAGCAGCACAACAAGGGCCATTGTGGATGCGCTATCCCGCAATATCGCCCGACGGCAGGCAGATTGCCTTTACCTATAAGGGCGACTTGTTCTGCGTGGATGCCAATGGAGGTCAGGCACGCCAGTTGACCACCAATCCCGCCTTTGACTATAAGCCGGTGTGGAGCCCCGACGGCACTAAGATTGCCTTCGCCAGCAACCGCGAGGGCAGTTTCGACGTGTATGTCATGGATGCCCGTGGCGGCGAGCCCCGCCGTCTCACCACCAACAGTGCGGGTGAGACTCCTATGGCATGGAGCGACAACAGCCACATCGTGTTCCAGTCGGCGGTGATGCCCACGGCTGAGTCAATCATCTTTGCAGGCAGCTTCGCACAAGAATATGAGGTGGATTTGGACGGACACCGTCCCACCTTGTTCTCAACATTGCAGATGGACGACATCAGCATCAACAGTAGCGGGGAGATACTATATCACGACAACAAGGGATATGAGGACAAGTGGCGCAAGCACCACACGTCGCCGATAGCTCGCGATATATGGCTCAACAAGAACGGGGCTTTCAAGAAGCTCACATCGTTTGCGGGTGAGGACCGCAATCCTGTGTGGAGTGCCGACGGCGACTCGTATTATTATCTCAGCGAGCAGGACGGCACGTTCAACGTATATATAAATAAGGTGTCGGGCGGCAATCCCCGTCAGCTCACCCGCTTCAGCGGCAATCCAGTGCGCTTCCTATCGTCATCGTCCGACGGCAAGCTCTGCTTCGGATATGACGGCGAGATTTACACACTCGTCCCCGGTCAGCAGCCTGCAAAGGTGGCTATAGAGGTTATTGCCGACCGCAACGACCGCGACCTCGTGAGACAGATTAACGGAAACGGGGCAACCGAGATATCCGTGTCGCCCAACGGCAAGGAGATTGCCTTTGTGATGCATGGCGACGTGTATGTGACATCGGTGGACTACCGCACCACCAAGCGTCTTACCGACACTCCCGAACAAGAGCGTGACATCTGTTTCGCTCCCGACGGACGCAGTGTCGTATATGCCTCTGAGAGAGGAGGGGTGTGGCAGATATATGCCACATCGATAAAGGACAAGGACGAGAAGTCGTTCACATACGCCACGGAACTCACTGAGGAACGACTGACCAACACCAACATCACATCCCAGATGCCGCAGTACAGTCCCGACGGCAAGATGGTGGCATACTTTGAGGACCGCAGCGACCTGCGCGTCATCAACCTCAAGTCGAAGGACATCACCACAGTGCTCGACGGCAAGAATGTGTATTCATACAGAGACGGCGACCTCTTCTTCGAATGGAGTCCCGACAGCCGTTGGCTCATATCAAGCTATATGGGCGGCGGTGGTTGGAACAGTGCCGACATCGCTCTGGTTGACGCATCGGGCAAGAAGGCTCCCTTTAACCTCACCAACAGCGGCTATAACGAGGGCAGCGCAAGATGGGCACTCGACGGCAAGGCTATCCTATTCAGCAGCGACCGTGCCGGATTCCGCAGCCATGGCAGTTGGGGCTCGGAGGGGGATGCCTATCTGATGTTCTTCGACCTCGACGCCTACGACTATTTCCGCATGACCAAGGAGGAGTCGGAGATTGCCGACAAGAACGACAAGGACAAGAAGAAGGAGGAAGAGAAAAAGAAGGAGGAGGAGAAGAAGAACAAGGACAGCGAAGAGGTGAAGGTGGAGAAGGTGAAAGCACTGGAACTCGACCTCGACAACTGTCGCGACCGCATAGTGCGACTCACCAACAACTCGTCGCGTCTCGGCGATGCCATACTCGCCAAGGACGGCAAGAAACTCTATTACATGGCACGCTTTGAGGCCGGTTACGACCTGTGGGTGAAGGACTTGCGCGAGGGAAGCACAAGGATTCTCGCCAAGGGAGTGGGCAACGGCTCACTGAATATGGACAAGGATGGCAAGTTTGTGTATCTATGCAATGGCGGTATCAAGAAGGTTGACCTCGGAAACGGCTCTACCAAGAACATCGACTTCGAGGCATGGTTCAACATGAAGCCCTACGAGGAGCGCCAGTATCTCTTCGACCATGTTTGGCGACAGGTGAAGGACAAGTTCTATGACGTCAATCTCCACGGTGTTGACTGGGAGGCAAAGCGCAAGACCTACGAGCGTTTCCTGCCGTATATCAACAACAACTTCGACTTCTCGGAGATGCTCAGCGAGATGCTCGGCGAGCTTAATGCCTCGCATACCGGTTGTCGTTATTACGGTAGTGGGGCATCATTATCTACTCCATCGCTCGGACTGTTCCTCGACGAGAAGTGGACTGGCGACGGATTGAAGATCAAGGAAGTAATCAAGCGCGGACCGTTTGCCGTGAAGAAAACCGGTGTGAAGGCTGGCGACATAATTGAGAGCATCGACGGTGTGAAGATTGTTGCCGGAGCCGACTACAACGCATTGCTCGACGGCAAGGCGGGCAAGCCAGTACGCATCGGCATCAAGGGCAAGCGTGACGCCGTCATTATCAAGCCCATTTCCCGAGGAGCACTCAATGAACTGCTCTACAAGCGTTGGGTTGACCGCAACCGTGCCTTCGTGGACAGCATCTCGGGCGGACGCATTGCCTACGTGCATGTGAAGGAGATGGACAGCCAGAGCTTCCGCAAGGTGTATGAGGAACTGCTCAACGAGAGCAACCGCAACCGTGATGCCGTGGTGGTTGACGAGCGTCATAACGGAGGCGGATGGTTGCACGACGACCTGTGCACATTGCTCAGCGGCAAGGAATACCAGCAGTTTGTGCCCCGCGAGAGATACATGGGACGTGACCCATTTAACAAGTGGACCAAGCCGTCGTGCGTACTGATATGCGAGGACGACTACAGCAACGGACACGGTTTCCCGTGGGTATATAAGGAGTTGGGCATCGGCAAGCTCATCGGAACTCCCGTTGCCGGCACGATGACTGCCGTATGGTGGGAGACGTTGATGGACCGCTCCCTCGTCTTCGGCATTCCCCAGGTGGGATGCCGTGACATGCGCGGGGTATATGGAGAGAACACCACCCTCCATCCCGACATAGAGGTGTATAACACCCCCGAGGACTACATCAACGGATATGACCGCCAGCTCGAAAGGGCAGTGCGCGAGATGATGAAATAAGTATATAATAGAGTAGGATAAACAAATAAACGCCAGATGTAATCGAATACATCTGGCGTTTATTATGTGAACCCGATGGGATTCAAACCCATGACCTTCAGAACCGGAATCTGACGCTCTATTCAGCTAAGCTACGGGTCCATTGTATGCAATTCAGGTGCAAAGGTAGTGAAAAAATATGAGACGTGCAAATGTTTTTGCACTTTTTCTCTTTTTATTGCCCAAATATAGCAGTTTAGTGAATTGTTTTATTTGAACACAAAGAAACAAAGAAACAAAGACTCTTTTCAGATACAAAGACAACAAGCGACTTAGGAAGTCGCCACAAAGCATTGCGACAGGGAAAACTTTGTGGACTTTGTAAGCAGCTTTGCTGCTCTTCGTATCTTTATGACAGCTAAAAATACTTTGTTTCATCGTGTCTTTGTGTTAAGATAAAAAACCTCTGTATCTCTGTGCCTCTGTGTTCAAAACAATGCAAAATGCAAGCCGATAATCAAAAAATCATATCAATATGCAAAATAATTAGCCAAAAAGTTTGCAAATTAACAGAAAAGTAGTACCTTTGCAGCGCAAAATAAGAATTTAACGCAAACAGACATGAGCAAACTAATCAAACCGCAAGGTTACACCGCCCTGCTCGACATGGTACAGACAGAGCATGGCATCAAGCAGATAAAGGAGTTCTTCCAGCAGAACCTGTCAACCGAACTCCGTCTGCGTCGAGTGACAGCACCGCTGTTCGTTCTTCAGGGACTCGGTATCAACGACGACCTCAATGGCGTGGAGCGTGCAGTTACGTTCCCCATCAAGGACCTTGGAGACGCCAAGGCAGAGGTGGTACACTCGCTTGCCAAGTGGAAGCGACTGTCGCTCGCCGAAAACAAGATTGAACCAGGATACGGCATATATACAGATATGAACGCAATCCGTGCCGACGAGGAACTCGACAATCTCCACTCACTGTATGTTGACCAGTGGGACTGGGAGGCTGTCATACGTCCCGAGCAGCGCACTGTTTCTTTCCTCAAGGATGTGGTGGAGCGCATCTATGCCGCCATCCGCCGCACCGAGTATCTCGTATGCGAGAACTATCCCTGCATAAAGCCCTTCCTGCCCGAGAAGATTACCTTCGTGCATAGCGAGGATCTCCTGGCAATGTATCCCGACAAGTCGCCCAAGGAGCGCGAGGATGCCATCTGCGAGAAATACGGCGCAGTGTTCCTCATCGGCATCGGCGGCAAGCTTGCCAACGGCGAGAAGCACGACGGACGTGCCCCCGACTATGACGACTGGACAACCATTGGCGAGGACGGCAAGGCCGGACTCAACGGCGACATCTTGATATGGTACCCCGTTCTCGGTCGCTCGTTTGAGCTTTCATCAATGGGTATCCGCGTGAACAAGGAAGCCCTTGAGCGCCAGCTGAAGATAGAGGGCAAGGAAGAGCGTGCCCAGCTCTATTTCCACAAGAAGCTCCTCGGTGGCGAGTTGCCCGAGAGCATCGGTGGAGGTATCGGTCAGAGCCGCCTCTGTATGGTTCTCCTCCACAAGGCCCACATCGGCGAAATCCAGGCAAGTATATGGCCTGAGGACATGCGACAGGAGTGTAAGTCCATGGGGATGAATCTTATTTAGTTTAAGCCCTACAAGGGCAACATAACACAAGGTAGCCCTACAAGTGCGACATAGACCAGCACAGGATTTCAACCCTGTGCTGGTCTATGTGTTTCCCCCTCAGGGCTATGATTATGCAAATTCCAACCGTACCGGTCGAAAATATCAATACAGCAAAAATCCCATATTTTCGTATTAATCACTCTCCTAATTCATCATTCTTCATTCATCATTCTTCATTCATCATTCTTCATTCATCATTCTTCATTCATCATTTAAAACGTCTCCGCTCAGCATCTCTATCAGGTTGCGCAGTATGGGCTTGGGAAGAATCAAGGAGTGGTTCTTGCCGTTTGCATCGGCGAGGAGGGCCACCTGCTTCACTGTGTTGACATGGAATATATGATGTAGGTTGATGATATACTTGCGCCCCACCCTAATCAGAAACCTTTCTTCGGCAGACAGGGCATCCAGCCTCTTCTCCACCTCGGAAAGTCCGAATGGCACCATGAAATGCGCACCGGAGATATATGTGACATGGGTATAATGATCGTCAGCCTGCATATATAGCACGCTGTCGCAATGTATCACATACATCTCATTGTATGAACTCAGCACTATCCTCATCTTCAATCACTTAATCTACTTGTTTCAGGCCGGTCCAAATTCACCGACAACTAAATTTCTACAAAGGTACAACTTTCCTCGATAAAAGCACCACTTTAATCAAAACTATTTCGTGAACCCCGCAATTTTATACGTGAAGACACTAATTCATAATTTAAGGGGAAGGAACAAAACATCACGTTCTGTCCTTCCCCTAATACATTATTAATAATCCTTGTTACACTTTTCTTGAATTATTTCTGGACAAACTTCTTGCCCTTCATTATGCGGAGTCCTTTAGTGCCGAATTTCACGCCGCCGAGGTTATAGCTTGCAGCGTTCTTGGAGTTAGCCTCGATGCCGGAGATGGCTGTGGGAGTGCTCTTGGTAACAGCAACGGTGAAGTCAGCGGGATTCTCGATAATAAGCTCGTTGTTTTCCATACCGCTGAACTCGATAGTGCTCACAATGATTTCAGAAGACTCGGCGAGAGTCTCATCAGCCTTAACCTTGAATGAGAACAATGTTCCGCTATTCTTGATGCCCTTGTTCTTCATGTTCATAATCAGGAAACGAAGAACATTAGTCTGGCCATTTTGGAAAGCATACAGAAGATCGTGAGTAGAATAAAGGGCTGTACCCTTCACACCATAAGTATATTCAACTTCCTCGTCATCATTGATAACCTCCTGCTGAACGAAAGAGAGTCCATCGGGCAATGTGAAGTCAAACTGGATATTTGCCCAGGGCTTAGTACCCTCATAGTTGATAACTATCTCGGCTTCTTCACCGGGAGCAACCGTTACAGGGGCTATGCTGAGCTTTACATCCTGTGCACTTACAGATGCAACCATTGAAATCATCATAAAGGCTGCACCAATCATCTTAGAAACGAAATTCATAATTCAGTAAAATTTTAGACATTAATAAAATTAATTACCAAGAACCTTAGATGCAGCAACAGTGACGTCTGCTGAAGACACCTTGCCGTCGTTATTGGTATCGTAAAGAGTTTCCTGAACTCCCTGAAGAACTGCATTGGCGACAGAGGTGATATCTGCTGATGTCCATACACCATCACCTGTTGGGTCTGTCACTACAGATACATTATACTCAAGAACATCGTCGATGTCATAAAATACGTTGTAAGGGCTTGAAACAACAATGTCTGAAACCACTACATTGCCAGAATAGAAATTCTTGTTGGCATGCAGGTTCATAGTGAAGATATTGCCGTCGTTGCCATGGAGCGCGTCATTGGTGAGAGAAGAGAGAAGCACTTTGTAAGAGTTGGGTTCACCCTCTATTGGTCTCAATGCCACGTCAACATTCTCAGAAACACGGTCGCCCTTGCTGATCTCGCCATCAATGGAGAAGTTAAGACCTTCGGGCAAAGTCACCTTACACTCAATATTTGTCAAAGCAATAGTGTTAGCAAATGACACTCCGAGTTCGCAATCGCCGAGCGGACGAATGGCTGCTCCAGTCTGGTCTGCAGAAGCATTGCCAACGAAAGGAGCTACAGATACATACACCGGATCACTTTCGCCAGACTCATTCTCGTTGATGATTACAGGCTTTGCTTCGAGTATAGTAGCGTCGCAAGCTACAATACCTGACACTGAGAAAGAATATTTCTTCTCCCATAAAGTTACTGGAGCATAATCAGGGTCAGCCTCTACCTGGAACTCAAGGATGGCTCCGTTTGTTCCCTTGATGGCAGAGCTTGCCATAGTTGCGGATGTTGACAACACACCAACGTGATAAGAACCCTCATATTCACTGGTTACAATAAGACTGTGGCTATCGCGTGTGATACGGTCTGTGACCTTTGTAAGACTTTTGTTCACATACTTAAGTCCGTTATTGAAATAGAGCATGAATTCAAGGTAAGAAACCTTGTCATCCGGGTTCTCGAGAACGACCTGCACGGTCTTTTTCTCACCAGGGATGATGCTGAACGAGTTTACAGCACCACTCTCAGCGTCCCTGATATACAGCTTGCTGCCGGCGAATGTTGCAACGCAACCCAAGGCAAACAGCATCACTGTAGCAGAGAAGCGGGATGTTAGTCCCTTAAAGAACTTATTTTTGATATTCTTCATAATTTTCTACTATAAGATTAGATAAATAAATTGCGTTGATATTGTCCTGTCGGCAGGGCTACCGCGATTCACACCGCAGTCGGCCCCAACCGATAGGAAAAATATAACGAATTACTTGTTGTTCACAACCTTCTGGGTCTTGTTGTTTTCACCAACGATGATGTTGAGACCCTTCTTAACGGCCTTCATCATCTGACCACCTACAGAGTAGATGCGCTCCTTGGCAGTAGCAGCCTCCACACCGTCGATACCTGTCGGAACTACTGGACCGTTGTTGGTCAGGCGATAGCTATTGGCACGTCCGTCGGTGAAGATAGCGTCGCTCAGCTCGATGTTGCCACCGTTGAAGTCGCTTGCAACCTCTACATCCAGATAAACGAGTGTACCACTGTTGCCATAGAACGAGTTGTTCTCTACTACAGAGACAACCACACGCTTCATACCGTTCTCAAGGTCGCCAGTGAGCACCTCGTGACCGTTTCCGCGCTCAGATACTGATGCACCTACAAGCTTCATGCCAGCGGGCAGCTTAACGTCGAACTGACCTGCAGTGAAGGCAACACCAGACTCAACATTTACAGCCATGCGTACGGTCTTACCGAAGATAGTTGTCTCCTCAGACTCGATGGCAGCTGAGATCTTGTTCTCTGCGCTGAAGTCAGATGCAAAGAGCGCAGCACGTGAACTGGTTGCATTTGGACCGAATATGATGTAAGAAATGGCAGAGAGGTCGGCAACGTCGATAAGCTTGTCCTCATTGGCATCGGCTGCAAACTTAACGGCCTCTTCCTCGATGTCATCGTATCCTACAGCACAGAGAATCATATTGCGAACACGAGCATAATCAACTACAGTTATCTTTCCGTCGTGGTCAACATCACCAAGTTTGTAAGACATGTCGTCAGCATCCTGATACAGCTGGTCAGCTATCTCCTGCAGCTCAGCTACCTTAGCCTGAAGTACATACCATGCATCAGCAGAGTAGTCGATTGAAACCTTGTTGGTCCAAATCGGAGTACCATTAGGATTGTCATTGGTATTGGTAGCCAACTGATTTCCATCGATATCCCAAATGAGCTTACCAGAATAATATGCATCATCATTGTATATACATGCATTATTGTAAGCATCAACAAGCTCTGATCTTCTATTCAACAGGCTACGACGAGTTGTTGACGTATATCTCTTATTCCTGATTCTCGAATATATGTCATCGATAGTATTCTGGAGATTATAAAGATAAGTTTTCGTAGCCTCATAATACTTGCCATTCTTCTCGAATCGCTTGATGCTATTATTGATATTATTTACATCAGTATTGTAAATTGATGTAGATGTAATACCATTCTTAGCGGCATTATTGATAGCAATATTAGCATAGTCGGTGGCAATCTTGGTGTTGAGAGCCTTGAGCAGCGGATCGATTACCTCAAGAGTCTGCTTGTCCTTCCAGCTAATCATCTTAGGAGTACCATCTACATAGGTATCGTTAGATGCAACCTCGTAGTCGAACTCGAGAGCATATACCAACTCCTTAACCGCTTTGTATGTCTCTTCGATAGAGGCAACCTTGCTGAGCATTGCTGTATGCTGAGCCTCATTGTTAACATACTTGTCGTAGTTAGCCTGGAGATTACCGCTACCAGTAAGAAGATCCTCACTGTTATTTAAGATGCGCTCGAAATCCTTCAAGAGGTTAGCCTTGTAGAATGTCAGAGTGTTCTCAGCGAACTTAGCCTCAATATCAGCATTGACATAGTCAAGCCAAGCCTCAAGGTCAGAAGCATCCTCATCGTAGTATTCCTTAACGGCAGGAATCTCATCAACCTTAGCGCGGATAGCGGCAATATTTGCAACTACCTCAGCAGACTTGGCATCGAGAACTTCCTTAGCCTGCTCAAGAGCCTTTGGCTGGTAGTCCTTGTTGATAGTGTAGCTCAGGTCGGCAATCTTCTTCTCGAAAGCGAGTAGGAATGTGTATGCACCCTCGAAGTCATTGGGACAATCCGAAATCTCAGATGACAAATCAGAAATCTGACCATCCAAAGTCTTGTCCTTATCCCAGTCAACACCGAGTTCCTTGATGGCATTGTTATACTGCTCCTTGATGCGCTCAATCTCTACCGAAGATAGTGTATTATACTCTTCACTCTGAGCGGTTGTCTTAGCAGTCTTAATTGCGTAAGCGAGTGTACCCCATTCAGTCTTGTTAACATAATTACTTACTGTAGTCTTAAGACCACTGAGACTTGTCCAAGTGAGGCACTGCTCTTTATAAGTGTCGAGCTGGTCGTACATAGCCTTAAGGGCTGCAGCGGTCTGGCTTCCGTCGATGTGGGCAGCGAAGAGCTTGTTAAGAGTCTCTGATACAGCGTCAACTCTTGTCTCAGCCTTATCAATCATATCAAGAATCTGACCCTTGTAGTTGAGGTTGAGCAGGTCAGTCTTAGCATCTTCGTATGCCTGTGAGTGATATGCCTTCTCATCGGCATCCCAACCATAGGTATAGTAACCCCACAAGTCATTAGACATTGCAACAACTCCAGTGTATGTTGTACCATTGCGGTCGAATGCAGTCTTCTGAGCATCGATATGGTCTCTCTTATAATTATCAATAATGCGGATATATCCAGAAGCATCGATATCAGTCTGTGCTACGAGGAACTCACGCTCAGCTGTATAAGAATTGCATACCTGAGTGTAGATGTCGTTGAACTCATTCTCAGCAGCCTGCTGCTTCAGGCCATCGAGAGTCTTTGTAAATACTGTTCGCTCAAGCTTCTCGAATACACCGTCCACCTTGTAAGCGAAGTACAAGTCAACCTTAGTCTTGTCGTAAGAGTAAACAGGTGATATTGTGTTTCCTGTCTTACCACCGGCAGCTGTAAGGATTTCATCAACCATGCTCTTTACACTGCTAAACGCATTGGCCTTAACAGTTGCAGAGTGATAGCTTGTATTGATGTAGTTCTGTGCAGTGGTAATATCGTTGAATGCATCGTTAATCCATCCTGAATAGTTGTTCCATGCCTCCTGGTTAACAGCATCTGCATATGCCTCCTTTTTGGACTTAATATCCTCTGCAAACTCATTAGCCTTGTTAATGAAGGCCGTGGCAACATAGAGCTCTTTCTGGTTGTGGTTAGCAAATGCTTCTGCTTCTTCAGCCTTGAGCTGGCGGAGCTTATCAGCATAGTTGAAGATATACTGGTGCTCAGCTACAAGACTTGCCATAGCAGTCTGCAATGCCTCGTTCTTGATAGAGCTGAACTTGTTGAGCAGGTCAACAGCGTTGTCGAACTCTTTCTTGGCAGCAGCAAAGCTACCATCGAGGAAGCTTGTCTGGTGCTCCTTCTGGTTGTCCTTGAGGAGCTGATCCTTCCACTGGCTGGCGATACCCTCAACCTCTCTGATCTTGTCATCGATAGCCTTGTGAGATGCCTCGATAGTCTCCTTGTCGGTAAAGCTCTTGCCTTCACCATACTTAGACTCGATAAGAGCATCCAGAGTCTCCATGTTGGTCTTCTCTGTAGCCATCATCTCGAGCATCTTGGCAGAGTTAGAAGTCTGGTCTTTCTTTACGATATCATATACCTTGTCGTAGTACTGCTGCAGACCGCCGGCGAGAACGCCTTCAGAATTACGCACACCGTCAAATGCGGCACGCTGGTTGTCGTATGCGTTCTTGTTGTTGTATGCATTGTTAGACTGTTGATTTGCCTTATCCTTGAGGTCATTGAGCTGCTTGCTGTAGTTCTGCTCCTCAGAGTCCTTAACCATTGTACCGTTCTTGTAAGAGGTCTCAATCTTGCCTCTGAGAGTTGCCAGTTCGCTGGTCTCGATAGCTGTCAGGATACCATTGAAGTGGTCGTAACCTGGATCATCTGAATAAACTCCCTCATAAACAGTATTCTTGATATATGTACGTGCTGCATCAACAGCATTCTTCACATTGAATGTAGGAGCGGCAATAGCAGTTGCAGAAGCCATATCCTTAACTGCATTGTAAGCTGCGAGGTTAGCCTCAGCGGCAGCTGCGGCTTTCTCAATCTCAACAACGAGGTTGGTCAAAGAATTAACCTTGGCAGTCCAGTCAGCATTCTTACCAGAGATTTCCTCTGCCTTGGCAACCTTACTAGCTACATTCTCTGAAGTGCTCTTGTCAATATTGTTGTATGCAGTCTCAATATCATCAAACTCAGTAGTCAAGGCTGTAAGACCTGTGAGGTTAGCGTTTCCGCCTTTGATAGTGGTGATAGAAGTATTGATGTTTACAGCCAAAGTACAAGCCAAAGTACCAGTCTGCTCACCATACTTGCCAGCGGCGAGGTCATCACTTACTTTCTTAACGCGAGTTGCGAGGTCATCGAGGTTTCCACCTACAGTAGCAAGAACTTCCTCAGCTGCAGCGAGCTTAATGTTCTGTGCATAGTTGATAGAGTTGTGGTTGTAAGTCTTTGTTACTTCCTCAATGTTAGACTCAACAACTACTGCATTTGCTTTATCCAAAGATGATTTGTGTGATACACCTTTAGTTGCAGCAAGCGCGTTGTCAATATGTCCCTTGATAGAGTTAAGCTCTCCCTCAACGGTTGTGATAAACACACCATAAGAAACGGTTTCCTTACCAGCCTGTCCGTCGATAGTAACATTACGGTCAGTAGCCACTTTCTTCAGTTCGTTCAGCAACATGAGGTTGTCATCATATTTCTTCTGAGCAGTCTCGTATGCTGACTTGGCATCAGCGGTATTTGTTGCATAAGCATTTGTCTTGGTGTCAATAGATGACTTAAGATCGCTGTAAGTCTCACCATTTGCATTTCTTTTGCCATCATTCTTGAAGATAGTAACGTAATTAGACCAAGTACGATTATTCTGGTTACCGATCTTCTTGACAGTCTCATTCCACTGAGTCTGAGCGAACTTCAATACACTTGTGCCAACTGTAAGGTCATTACCGATGAGGCTATTTCTGATTTCATTCTCCTCGGTGATGTAATGAGCTGCAGGATTATAAGTAGGATATGCTGTAGAAGCAACCTTGGCAGCAGTAACCTTTGCGTCGAGAGTCTGAGTCTTGACAGCCATCTCAGCAATGATTTCGTTGTATGCCAACTTATCATTATAGATGTCTGTAGCTCTTGTGCACAGGTCTGTGTACTTCAAGTCTGTAGTAATACCACTGTACTGAGCATCGAAACCATTTCTCTTTGTCTTGTCGGCAGCCACAGTGTGTTTTGCGTATGAAGTAGCGATCTCATTCTTGAGGTTGGTCAGCTGAGTGATGATATTATTAAGACGTGAATCCAAGACAGTAACACCTATTTCCTGTTTGTGCAGGTTGGTAACATGACCATTAAGTATGGCAAGAGCTGTAGAAACAGTTCCGGTTTCACCTACAAGTGCGTCATTAGCTGTCTCCTGAACATTCTTTCTACTTACATTTGAAGAGTAGATCTCGTTGATTTTGCTTATGGCTTTAGTGATATCGCGAGAATTGATGTCATAATTCTCAAGACCTTTTGCATCGTCTCGAACAGCTGTACCTGCATCGTAGCACTGCTTGTTATACTGTTCAACGCGAGCTACCTCCTGACGCCACTTACCGAGGGCATCATAAGCCTCCTTATACCAGTCGCCGTAAACTGACTCCTGAGGATAAAGAGCACGAATTTTGTCGAACACATTGTCGATAGCTGCATTGGCACGTGCAACCTGATCAACTATTTCTTGATAAGCATTCTCATTGTTATTTGCATTAAATGCACCATCAAGATTCCTTGAAGAGAATTCCCACTCTAATGCAGCTTTAATACCAGCAAGCTGTGCTCTAATTCCTGCAGCATCATCAATAAGAGTTGAAGCAGGATCTGCCGGGTTGTAAGCGTTAATCTTAGTCTGAAGAGCAGTAAGACCGGGGTTCTCTTCTGTTATGGCATTGTTCATATATGCCTGAAGAACTGGGAGCTTCTTATTGTAGAAGTCCCATCTTGCTTCATCATCTGCAACATTATATACATTAAGATTAGTCTGAGCAGTTGCATAAGCGGCATTAGCTGCATTCCAATTTTCCAGCAAACCATTCTTTACATCGTAAGGCTTCTGGTCGGCAGCAGCCAAGTCAACAACGGCACGGGCCTGAGCCTTCCAGCTCTGAGCGTCGATAGCTGTATTTGCATTAGCAGGGTCACGAAGCCAAGCAGCAAAATTCGCACTGACAGCGTTTATCTTACTCAAATAGCTGTCCGAGTCTGTTTCCACACCCTTTACATCATTATAAGTTTCAATAAGAGCCTTAGCCTCATCAATGTAGTTATTAACATCATCGATGATTTGATCTCTTGTTTGATCAGCGGCCTGTGCTTGTACAGGCACTCCGACAGCCGCAATAGCGGCAACAGAAAGTGTAACTTTGTTCATAATCTGTTTTTTAAATTAATAATTATGTTTTAAATGTTTTCTCTACATTATTATATATATAAGAGCTGCATTTTCCTGCCGAAAATAGCTTGGGCACACTCTATACTCGGCTGCAAAGTTACGTATTTTTTCTGAATGGAATAACCATATCAATTGTCCTTTGGACGAACTGCGAGGAATAAATGACGAAGCCAGGGGATTATTGTTTGAAGAGAAACAAGTGGCATTAGATATTGTAAAAGGCTATTGTAAGGCCAAGTGACATTGGCTACGTGAGTTTGTTAGCATAGGCATTATAATTACCCAATAATGAGGGCTTGAATTTGATGAGGAAACGTGTCCGGTTTATATTCCGCAGTGGGGAACTTATATTCCGCAGTGGGGAACAGACGTTCCGCAGTGGGGAACGTATATTCCCCATTGCGGAATATAGAATGGAATATATGTAATGGCATATTACGATGCCCTTTCGTGGATAATTACATATAAGTGTCCTCACACTTTTATATAAGGTAAAGTGATAGTAGCTCGTTGCCCATTCCTTTACGCGCGCTCGTGCGCATTCTATAATTTTTCATTTTCTTCTATCACTTCTATCACTAAATACGTTAACAGTCTTATTATCGGACAGTTAAATAGTGATAAAAGAGTGATAGAAGGGGTGATAGTAGTGATAGAAGAAAGGTTTTTTAACTAAAATAACATATATATTCACGGATTGACACGGCTTTTTGTATAAAAAGCATATTCTTTCTACTGTTTTTATTTTGTATACATTGGGAATTATCACTTCAGAAAGTTGAGTATTTTACAAGTATGCAACTTCGACTCCTTGTCGTAGTTTATTCCCACGAGAAGGATGTCTCCTGTATAGTCAGCCAACTTGGCAGGATAGTTCTTCCGCTTGATTTGGCTGATGGCACTGTCTGTGGATTGGTTGTATTTCAACTCGATGACGAGTGCAGGCTTTGAGACATTGCGACGGGGAATCATCACAAGGTCGGCATAACCCTTGCCCGTGGCATACTCACGGTGAATCACATACTCATTCTTCGCCCAGATATAGGCAATGGAAAGCACGCAGGCAAGCGAGTTCTCATCGTTATAGGAGAGGATGCTCGTATTCTCGTCATGGGCGAGGTCGATGGCCTTAGCCACGGCTTGCTCGTTGCCGGAGATGGTGGCGGCAAGAAGGTTCTTCGAGTTTTGAATCGTTTTGGCCAATTCGTCCCAAGCAGTCGCCTTGATTGCGTTATTCATTTCATCCCCAACCTCCTTGTTCGGGATAAAGCACTCTTGTTCATCCTCATCGTATGCCAGATAGCCGAGATGAATCAACACGGTGAGGACATCATTCTTGCTGCGCACTATGTGCATGTCGTTCGTAAACTCTGTCGTATCAACATACACGTGCTCTCCCGCTAACATACGGATAATGTCATCCTTCAGACCATCAAAGTTCATCTGTATATAAGTGACCACGGAGTCGTATGCCCCGGTGGTAGTCCAGTAGCTCCGACAATCTCCACGCTGGATGGCTTTCATCACGGAATATGGATTATAAATGGACTTTTCCCTGCCGATGTTATATCCGTCATACCACATCTTCAGGTCTTCCATGGATGCGTTGTGCTGGTCTGCCAATGACCGAACTTCATCCTTGGTGAATCCAAAACACGGGGCAAGAAAAGCAGGGTCTATGACCGAATACTCATTAAAGTTGTTCAAAGCCGACTCAGTGTTATACTTCTTTATTGGAAGGATTCCCGTGAGATATGCCCCGGCAAAGACACGGTCGGAGTCCTGGGTCTTGAACAAGCGGCGGAGCAGCATGACATACTCGTCAAGGATTGTCGGGGCGGCACCCGACGTGTCTCCCTTCAGTTTCCTTCTGTCGGGAAACTCACGACAGATGGCATCCCACTCGTCGATGATGAAGAAGAACTTCTCGCCAGTGGAATTGTGAATGGCTGAGAGCACACCCATCAAGTCTGTTGTTTCTGAATAATCAATATCGGAGAAACATTTTTTCAGCTCTGAAATAATCTCGTTTTGTATCACCCTCACAATTTTATCCCCAAGCTCGGGCCTGGCAGTGAAAGATGTCACATCGAGGTAAATCACGCTGTATCGATTCAGAAACTTTTCGAAAGACTTGTCCTTCTCGGCATCCAATCCTACAAAAAGCTCGCGCGAGTCGCACGACTTGTCGTAATAGGCACACAGCATCTTTGCCGCCATCGACTTGCCGAACCTCCGGCTGCGGGTCACACAGCTATAGCGACACTCGGTGTTGAGCGTCTTATTTATTAATGGTATAAGCGATGTCTTGTCAACATACTCGCCATTCACTATGTCAGTAAACTCACAGTTGCCTCTATTAATATATGTACCCATAATTATTTCGCGTGTTGCAGGAGAGATCAGCCTGCATCCGATTGCAAAGGTACAAATATTTTTCATCCAATCCAAACAATAACCTCGCCATCCACATTTATTTACAACAAATTAACAGAAGTCACATTTTTCAAGGAACTATTCAGCTGGTATAATTTTAAACATTTTAAACACAAAGACACGAAGAAACAAAGCATTTTTCGCTTACGGAAGATACAATGAGCAGCAAAGCTGCTTACAAAGTCCACAAAGTTATCCCGCAGCAAGCCTTTGTGGCGACTTTTAAGTCGCTTGTTGTCTTTGTATCTAAAGAAAATTTGTGCAAACGAGCGCAGAGCATCAAGCTTGCTTGAAATGCTATGCCGAGTGCAGCCAAATTTATATAAAACCTTCGTTTCTTTGTGTCTTTGTGTTCAAATATATAGGAGTATCCCCTACTCCTCGGTGAGTTCCGCCTTGTAGGTTTTCAGGAGTTGCTTGGGGAGCTGGAGCGAGAGGGTGTTCTTGTTGCCGTCGAAGAGGGTGAGCTTCTGCTTTGCAACGTTGATGTGATGAAGGAAGTTCTGGTTGATGACAAGGCTGCGGCCGAGCCTTACGAACTCGCAGGTGTTGTCGGAGTCGATGGACTCGGCGAAGAGCTGCTCCACCTTGGAGATGCCCATGGTGAGCACCACCTGCACTCCGCTGATATACACAATCTTGGTGTAATTGCCGTCGGCAAGCATATATGCCACTGTGTCGGGATGCAGCACTATAAGCTCGTCCCTGTTCTTAATATAGACTTTCCTCATTATTAACCTATACTCTCCTTGTTCTAAAAAAAATAGTCAGATAATATCATGGCACAAAAAAAGCGTGGAACCGTCGGTTGTCCGTTCCACACACTGAGGCTCTTGCATTGCCTATCAAAGTTGAACAGACAACGCCAGAAGCCCACGCCGATATGAAGACACACGACCAATGGGTATTATACAATGATTGCTTGCATAATATCCAATTGGGTTGTGATACAACACACCCGGGGCATCTACCGTTGCTAAGTTCAAGACTTTGATATATGGAGGTTGCAAGATTCCAGTGTGTCCCAAACAGAGCGCCGTGTAAACGCCTATATTATGTCACGACTCCTGCCCACCCACCCTTGCATTGGCATCAGCATTGCTGCTGAAGCACAGCAAAATCGGCGTAAGCGGTTGGAGTCGGTTGCAAAGTTAAGAAAAAAATCTGAAATACTTGCATATTCGGAGGAAAAATTGTACCTTTGCACCCGATTTTTAACTTTAGTAACAAAAAATGTACAAAAACAATTCAAGAAGGAAGCCTGGAGTGATTGTGTTCAAGAGATTTGGACGCAAGGGTTACTCGCTGTTTGCCTGTCTTGGACGTGAGGTGATCATCAGCACACTGAGCGTAGCCACACTGACGTATGCAAGTGCGGAGAGCGTGAGCGTAAAGCCAGTGACCGCCGACAGCATCGCCACCAAGACCGACCGCGAGATGACTCTCGAAGAGGTGAACGTCATGGGTTCAAGAGCACCTATGACCCGCAACCAGGCCGCGAGAATGGTAACTGTACTGGAACGCAGCGACATTCAGGCTGCGCCGGTGCAAAGTGTTAATGATTTGCTGAAATACGCCGCAGGAGTGGACGTCCGCCAGCGTGGACCGATTGGAGCGCAGACCGACGTCAGCATCCGGGGAGGCAACTATGAGCAAATCGCAATCCTGCTTAACGGCATCAACATCTGTGACCCGCAAAGCGGACACAACGCCTTTGACTTTCCCGTTGACATCAGTGAGATTGAGCGCATCGAGGTGCTCGAGGGTCCCGCAGGACGAGTGTATGGCACATCGTCGCTCGTGGGAGCCATCAACATCGTGACCCGTCCGCGGGAGAAGAGCAGTGCGTCGGCCCACGTGGAAGGCGGAAGCTACGGCTATCTGTCAGCTGGAGCGAGGGCCAACGTGAAGTCGGGCTACTGGAACAACCAGTTGTCGGGAGGCTACACACGCTCAGACGGTTACAGCCGCAACAAGGCGGGCGGCCTGAATGCCGACTACAAGGGCGGAAAGGTGTTCTATCAGGGTAACTACAGCGACGAGGACGTGCTGTTGAAATGGCACGCGGGACTGTCGGCGAAGGACTGGGGCTCGAACACGTTCTACGGTGTGAAGTGGGATGACCAGTATGAGCACACGCTCAAGACCTACACCGCAATCCAGGCTGAGAACAAGAACGGAAGGTTCCACCTGAAACCGTCAATCTACTGGAACCACAACGAGGACAGGTTTGAGCTATTCCGCGGAGCTGCCGACAAGTATCCATTTAATTATCACCGCACGGACGTGTTCGGGGTGAACCTCAACGGATACTTCGACTGGATTCTTGGACGCACTGCCATCGGAGCGGAACTGAGAAACGAGGACCTCGTGAGCGGCAACCTCGGTGAACCGCTCGGCGAACCCAAGCACATCAACGGCACCGACCGCATGTATGAGTACGGACTTAACCGCACTAACATCAGCTTTATGTTAGAGCACAATATCATATTGGAAAGATTTACCCTGTCGGCAGGATTAGTGGCGGTGAAGAACTCGTGGAACAACATGAGCATGAAGGTTTATCCGGGAGTGGATGTGAGCTACAGGATAGGCAACGACTGGAAGGTGTATGCCTCTTACAACACGTCGCTGAGAATGCCATCCGTGACTGAGCTATATTATTCGGTGGGCGGACACAAGGCTGACAAATACCTGAAGCCTGAGGAGTTAGCGGCTGTGGAAGGAGGCATAAAGTATGCACACGGTGGAGTGACAGCATCGGCAAGCGTGTTCCACAACCACAGCAAGAACATCATCGACTGGATTCTTGACACCAAGGACGGTGAGGATGCGGTATGGAAATCCGTGAACTTCACCAAGATAAACACCTTGGGCGTACAGGCTAACTTGGCGTTTGACTTCAAGCGCATGCTGCCGGGGCAGAATATTCTGAAATCATTTAACATCAGCTACACCTATCTCGACCAAGACCAGAAGGAGGTTGAGGGTATTCAGAGCAAATACACATTGGAGTATCTGCGCCATAAGTTGGTGGGCAACCTGCAGCTGCATATATGGGAGGGGCTTGACCTGGGCATCAACTACCGACACCAGGACCGTATGGGAACATACAGCGATGTTGACGGCAATGTATGCGATTATAAGCCCTATTCGATTGTAGATGCCAGATTGTCGTGGAACGCATTCAATTACAAGTTATACGTAGAGGCGAATAACCTGTTTGACAAGACATACGTTGACTATGGCAACATACCACAGCCAGGAACATGGGTGATGGCAGGAGCGAGTGTCGAGTTTTGATTCTCAAAACTCGAAATTAAAATATTAAAAAATTAAAGAATTAAAGTTCGTTTGCGATTGTTGTACGCAAACGAACTTTAATTCTTTAATTTTTTAATTCTTTAATCTCCGGATTAAGAATTCGGAACCTTAGTTTCCGAATTCTTAATCCGGAAAGACGTTTCAATACTTGAAATTTCTTCACAGAATGCCTTATCAACCTTCAGGCGGTTTTCTATTGACGTGCATGAATGGATTACCGTGGAATGGTCGCGGTTGCCAATGAGCTGACCAATGCGCGAGGCGGGCATCTTGGTGTATTTCTGGGCGAGATACATAGACACCTGGCGCACAAGGACATAATCGCGCTTGCGACTGCGACTGAAGACGTTCTGCTGGGTGACATTATAATGGTTGCACACCTTCTCAAGGATATCATCCACGGTGAGGGGATGATTGTCAATCTTCACCGCACGCTTGATGACACGCTCGGCAAGACGCATATCAATATTGCTGTTATACACAACTGAATAAGCAAGCAGCGAGTTGATGACACCCTGGAGGTCGCGCACACTGCCGTTGGCGGTGCTGGCTATAAAGCGGATGACATCATCGGGTATCTTCAGTCCGTCACGACGGCACTTGCTCTTCATGATATCCACACAAAGCTCCACGTTGGGTTTCTCCATCTCGGCAATAAGACCACACGAGAATCGGGTGAGCAATCGGTCCTTCATACCCTGCAGGTCAACCGGCGGACGGTCGCTGGCGAGGATAATCTGCTTGCCGTTGCGGAAGAGATGGTTGAAGATATGGAAGAAAGTGTCGAGCGTCTTGGTAGCTGTTGCCCACTCCTGAATATCGTCAACGATGAGCACGTCGATGCTCTGATAGAAGTTGATGAAATCATTGGTGGTGTTCTGACGCACGGCATCAGTGAACTGCACCTGGAAGAGGCGGGCACTGACATAAAGCACACGCTTCTGGGGATAAAGCTCCTTGCATCTCACGCCAATGGCATTGATGAGGTGAGTCTTGCCGCATCCCGAAGGTCCATACATATAAAAAGGATTGAATGTGGATTTGCCCGGATGCTCGGCAATGGACATACCGATGGTGCGAGGGAGCTTGTTGCTGAAGCCCTCTATGAAGTTGTTGAATGTATGCTTGGGATTGAGCTGCGGATTGAGGTCCTGCGGCACGGCGGCATCCAAGGGCGACGGAGACTTGTTGCCACGGGATGTGGGCTGCGGATGTTCGATATCCACAGCATCGTTGGCCTGCACATCAGTAGTGAGACCGTGTGTCTTGTCAGCCACTATGCGATATGTGAGCCTTACCCCATTGCCGAAACAGCGCGTGAGAACCTTGCTCAACAAGCCAATATAGTACTCTTCCAAGTACTCGTAAACATACGGACTTGGAACCTGCACCAAAAGCGTCCTGTCCTTCTCGGAGAAAGACTCGAAGACGATGGGCGAAAACCACGTATTATATTGCTGCTCAGTGACATTGTCCTTAATCAAGGTTAGGCATTTGTCCCAAAGTGCTTTATGAGATTCTATCATTGACTTGTCGTTTATATTAAAATTCGGCTGCAAAGTTCGCACTTTTTTTTGAATTATGCAAATTCACATATTTTAGCCATTGGTTTGAACACACACCTAACTACCTAATTAAAGGCACGTTATGATGTTTCACGAACAAGGGTTGTAAAAGAGACACTTGCAGAATTCGAACCTTTTGGGTATCAGAATATTATAAAGCAAAACCGCTTTTGCCGAATGAATCGTCAAAAGCGGTTTGCCACATTTGAAATCCTTTATAAATCAAGCTCTTCGTATGACTTGCGTCAAACTTTCGGAAAGAGCACAGTAATTTATACAAAATCTAAATAGACGCCCGTCTTGCAAAATTATTTGTCCTTACGCCCGAAGAGCGAGAAGTGGACATAACGCTTGGGATGTGACTTGAGGTCGATGAGCAATTCGTTTGCGCTCTGCATGGTGTTGCTCAGGTTAAGATAGAGCGAGGGGTCGCGCATAAGGAGACCGAGAGTGCCGTCGCTGCTGTTGAGCTTGGCGGTCATCTGCTGCACATTGTCGAGAGTGAGATTGACACGGTTCATGGTGGCCTGAACATCAACCTCGCTGAGGTTGCGTGTGAGGGTCTCGGTGTTGTCCATCACGTTGTTTGCCTTCGCCATCAGCTGCGGCAACTGCTTGTTGACGCCTCCCATCATGGTGTTGAGCTGTTGGGTGGTGACTGTGAGGTCGGCAGTTATCTTCTCAACATTGTGAAGTGAATTGGCAATGGCAGGATCGGCCAGGAGAGCATTGACACTATATAGAATAGAGTCGAGTTTGGGCAGCATCTTCTCGATGGCAGGCACCATCGCCCCTACCCTTGCCATCAGTCCCTGGTTCATGTCGCCCTTGATAGTGTCGCCGGCATTCATGCGCTCGCGCGGATTGTTGGCAAGCAGCAGGTTGAGCTTGATATTACCGAGCATGTCAGACTCAATCTCGGCAGAGGTGCCCTTGGGCAAGCGCATCTGTGCGTCGATGTCGAGCACAGCCACATTAGGCTGTTCACCTCCATAATTGAAGATGATGTCCTTGACGATACCCACCTTATATCCGTCGGCATATACGGGACAGTTGGCTGACAAGCCGCTCATGTCGTCAAACTGGGCATAGTATCTTGCGTCGGAAGACGTAAGGTTGATACCCTTTAGAAACTGCAGTCCAAAGAAAAGGACCACCAGGCCCACAATGGCCACAAGTGCTATTTGCACTTCCTTAGTAAAGTATTTCATAACCCTAAATATTTTAATTTTTTATTTTTTTAATTTTCCTAAACTCCCTCACCGCCTCCTGCACGTCCATTCTCTGTCCGTTTCTGAATGCAATGATGAAAGCCTCGGGGAACTTGTTGAGCACCTGCTTGCGCAGGCGGTATATCTCGTTGTAGTTAGTGGAGGAGCCAACGGTATATTTGTATATACCCCCATCCTTATAGAAATCTACTCCATCCAGTCCCTTGAATTTCTTGTTTCCGGCAGCCAACTTGACATTGCTCGTCAGAATCTGCACCTTAAACACGGGTGCAGAGTCAGTATTTGCAGGAGACGAAACTGTATCTTTTGGCTCCACAACAGTTTCCGGTTTTGTCTCCACCTTAGGCTCGGGTTTTGCCTCCACCTTAGGCTCCTGTTTTTCTTCCTCCTTGGAAACTTCCCTCTCAGGCTTGAAAGGCACGGTGAATGACTTGTCGTATTTGGCAAGATAGTCGCAGAAGGCAAGGTAAATTCCCCTTCCCATATTGGCAACGCCCTCATCGGTGTTCAGATATTGTTCCTCGGATGGAGTGGTGATGAACCCGAGTTCAATGAGGCAACTGGGCATCGATGTCTCGCGGAGCACGAGGAAACCAGCCTGCTTGACTCCCTTGTTGGGGCGGCGGGCTGTGGCACAGGTGCGCTTCTGCACCAACCTTGCCAGTTCAACGCTCTGCGCCATATTCTTGTCCTGCATGAACTCAAACATGATATAGCTTTCTGAAGAGTTGGGGTCAAATCCCTCGTAATGCTGCTGATAGTCCTTCTCAACAAGAATAACAGAGTTCTCGCGCTTGGCCACATCGAAGTTTTCGGCTGCACGGTTCATACCGAGGGTGTAAGTCTCGAGTCCCACTGCCCTTACCCCTTTGGGCAAGGCGTTTGTATGTATAGAGACAAAAAGGTCAGCCTTGTTTCGGTTGGCAATGTCGGCACGCTGATGGAGCGGCACAAAGACATCAGTCTTGCGGGTATAGACCACCTTGACATTGGGACAGTTGCTCTCCACGAGTTTTCCGAAAGCGAGGGCAACGTTGAGGTTGATATTCTTCTCCTTGGAAAAAGAGCCAAGGGCACCGGCGTCGTGTCCGCCATGTCCTGCATCAATGACAAGGGTGAATCCCTTCTTTGCGGCAAGTGCCACAGAGATGGAGAATATCAGTATTATCGTTGCAACAATCCTTCTGTTCATATAGATATATTAAAATTATCTTGCAAAAGTAATAATAAATATTGGTATATCACACAAAATGCCCTCATATTTATTATTTATTAATAAAACTCAGCTCAACACCCGCCCCACGGCAGTCGGCTCCCATGGGCGGATTGTCCTTGGAGAGCCTCACGCTGATGGCTGATACCTGCGGGTATCTGTCGGCAATGGAGCGGACTATCCTGCCCGCCACATGTTCGAGAAGGCGCGAGGGAACCGCCATCTGGGACTTCAGGATATCATACAGGTCGGCATAGCTGATGGTATCCGTAAGGTCATCGGTATCAATGGCACGTGAGAAGTCATACTCCACACGCAGCGATACGGTGAAGTCCGCACCCACCGCTCTCTCCTGGGGCATGACCCCATGAAAGGCATGGAAGCGGACTTCGTCAATAAACACAGAGGTCTTCATTTATCCGCAGCGGCTGGCTCCGCAGTTCTTGCAGATTAGACATCCTTCCTGATACACCAAGGTCTCCTGTCCGCATTGCGGACACTTCTGACCTGTGGCAACGGTGCCGTCGGTGATGTATTTCTTCAAGGCACGCTCCACACCGTTCTTCCATGTGTTGATGCTCTCGCTCTTGAGCTGCAGTGAGCTGACGAGGCGGATGACATGGTCGATGGGCATACGGTAACGCAGCACACCACTGATGAGCTTGGCATAGTTCCAGTATTCGGGATTGAACTTCTCGGACAGTCCCTCCACTGTGGTCTTGTAGCCGCGCTTGTTCTCAAACTGGAAGTCATAGCGGCGCTTGCCGTTCTCGTCGGTATTCTTGATAATCTTTCCCTTGGTGACAGTCTTTGGAAGCACGATACCCTCCTCGTCGTCCTGCAGACCGGTGAATATCTCGTAGGGATAGCCGTTGAGCAATCCTACGAATGCCACCCACTTCTCCTTGTTGTTCTGGAAGCGCACAACGTCGCAGTCGAGCACCTGTGGACGCACCTCAGTGACCTCGGGACGCTTGCAAGGTGTCTCGGAAGTGCCCTCGGGTTTGCCGTCCTTCTTGTCTTTCTTGTCCTTCTTTGACACAGAGATCATGACACCGCTGCGACTGCCGTCGCGATAGATGGTACATCCCTTGCATCCCGAGCGCCATGCCTCTACATATAGACGGTTGACAAGCTCCTCATCGACATCGTTCGGGAGGTTGACGGTGACACTGATGGAGTGGTCAACCCACTTCTGGATGGCTCCCTGCATCTTCACCTTCATAAGCCAATCGACATCGTTGGCAGTGGCCTTATAATATGGAGACTTCGCAACGAGCTGGTCAATCTCCTCCTGGGTATATTTCTTGGTGGTGTCATATCCGTTGACCTCCATCCATGTCATGAACTTCTTGTGATAAACGATGTACTCCTCGAATGAGTCGCCCACCTCGTCAACATAATCCACATGCACAGCCTCATCGTTGGGGTTCACCTTGCGGCGACGCTTATATACAGGCAAGAACACCGGTTCGATACCGCTGGTGGTCTGTGTCATCAGCGATGTGGTGCCGGTTGGGGCGATGGTGAGACATGCAATGTTTCTACGGCCATACTGCATGATGTCGGCATAGAGTTGGGCGTCAGCTTCCTTGATGCGGAGAAGGAAAGGGTTGTTCTCCTCGCGCTTGGCGTCGAAAACAGTGAACGCTCCGCGCTCCTTTGCCATCTCGACGGATGAACGATAGGCAGTGAGGGCGAGGGTCTTGTGAACCTCAACAGAGAAGTCGGTTGCCTCCTGGGTGCCGTATCTCAGTCCCATGGCTGCAATCATGTCACCCTCGGCAGTGATGCCCACACCGGTACGGCGGCCCATTCCGCTTTTTCTCTTAATCTTCTCCCACAGATGATACTCTGAAGCCTTCACTTCGTCGCTCTGCGGGTCAGACTTCACTTTCTCCATTATCTGGTCAATCTTCTCAAGCTCAAGGTCAACGATGTCGTCCATCACCCTCTGGGCCATGAAGACATGCTTCTTGAAGAGGTCGAAGTCGAAATATGCATCCGGTGTAAACGGATTGACCACGTATGAATAGAGATTGATGCTGAGCAGTCGGCATGAATCGTAGGGGCAGAGAGGTATCTCGCCGCATGGATTGGTTGACACCGTGCGGAACCCAAGGTCGGCATAGCAGTCGGGGATGCTCTCGCGGGTGATGGTATCCCAGAACAGCACACCCGGCTCAGCGCTCTTCCATGCGTTATGTACAATCTTCTCCCACAGTCTCTTGGCATTAACCTCCTGGGTGAACTGGGGATTGTCGCTGTCAATCGGGAACTGCTGCACGTAAGGCTTGTCCTCAACGGCACAGCGCATAAACTCGTCGTCAATCTTCACCGATACGTTGGCTCCAGTCACCTTGCCCTCGGTCATCTTGGCATCGATGAATGCCTCGGAATCGGGATGCTTGATGCTCACTGACAGCATCAGCGCACCACGGCGTCCGTCCTGAGCCACCTCGCGGGTGGAGTTGCTGTAACGCTCCATGAAGGGGACAAGGCCCGTGGAGGTAAGGGCAGAGTTGTTAACAGGAGAGCCCTTGGGACGCAGGTGGGAGAGGTCGTGACCCACTCCGCCACGTCGTTTCATCAGCTGCACCTGCTCTTCATCCACACGCAGGATAGCACCGTATGAATCCGCATTGCCGTCGAGACCGATGACAAAGCAGTTGCTGAGGGATGCCACCTGATGGTTGTTGCCGATACCCGTCATAGGGCTACCGGCAGGTATAACATACCTGAAGTGGTCGAGCAGTTCAAAGACCTGCCCGGCAGACATCGGGTTGTTGTACTTGTTTTCGATACGCGCCACCTCATTGGCTATACGCCAGTGCATCTGTTCGGGCGACTGCTCGAAAATGTTTCCGAAACTATCCTTCATGGCGTATTTGTTCACCCAAACACGGGCTGCCAGTTCATCGCCTGCGAAGTACTTCAATGAGGCCTCGTATGCCTCGTCGTAAGTGTAAGTTTTTAAAGGTTCCATTACTAAGTTTTATGAATTGCGGCGCAAAGTTACGACAAATATCTGATATAAAAAAATATTTTTGGGAAAACTTTCATAAAATATTTTAGAGAAAAGTTTTCCAAAAAGAAAATTATTTGTACCTTTGCACCCATAATTATTATATAAATATATGTATATGAACAATATCCTTACAAGACGTACCATACGCAAGTATGCAACAAAGGACGTCGATAACGAAATGCTCAGCGACCTGCTCGCAAAGGCATCGCGCACCCAGACTATGGGAAACATGCAACTCTACAGTGTCGTCATCACTCGCAGCGAAGAGGGCAAGAAGGCTCTCGCACCGGCACACTTCAACCAACCGATGGTGACCCAGGCACCGGTGGTGCTCACCATCTGCGCCGACTTCAGAAGGGCCACCGACTGGTGTCTGCAAAGGAAAGCCGACCCAGGATATGACAATTTCCTGTCGTTCATCAATGCATCGACGGATGCACTGCTATATACACAAACGTTCTGCAACCTCGCGGAAGAGGCGGGATTAGGACTGTGCTTCTTGGGAACAACGGTGTATATGCCGGAGATGATTATCGACGCTCTCAAACTGCCGCAGCTCGTGATGCCAGTGGCGACACTGACAGTGGGATGGCCCGACGAGGAGCCAGCCCTCACCGACCGCCTGCCATTGGAGTCGTTCGTACACGAGGAGACATACAAGCCCTACACGGCTGAGACTATCGACAAATATTACTCAGAGAAAGAGGCGTTGGAGGAAAACCGCGAGTTTGTGAGAATAAACAACAAGGAAACACTCGCGCAGATATTCACCGACATCAGATACACCCGGAAAGACAACGTCGCAATGTCCGAGGGTATGATTCGGGCATTGCGACGCCAGGGATTTATGTAATAACATATACCTCCGCATTTACCAAAGACGCTTGGAGATGCGGAGGTTTATCACCGGATAAACCTTAAACTTCTTCATCACGTCAACATAGTCGCCAACCTTGCCGCCTATGTTTCTGACATCCTTAGCCAAGTCAACCTGTCGGACGTTATGGATAACTGTGGCTTCCCTGACCTGCACCATCATAGGATTACCAAAATCATCAAGCATTGGCTCGCCTTTGTCGTCGAGCAAAGGCTCAAGTCCCTTGTCCTCAACCACATCAACGGCATTCACGAGCACCTTCGGCGTTCCTCCCCAAAACATCACACCGGCATCAAAGGAAATCCTGAAGTCATCATTCTTCTTGGACAAGCGTCCACCATATCCAAATCCGAGGTAGGGGCGGAATGAATTCACCTTCATATTGCAAATCATCATATTGTTCTCGTCAGGCTCCACATAGCAGGGTTTGCCCGTATCAACATATTCGCCCAACTGCACCTTCATCCTACCATAACTCTTGAAACTGTTATATGTGTTGTCGTCCGGATAGAGGTCCTGGCCACCCAAGGACATATACGGTTTTTCCCACTCTGACCACAGGTTGTTGTAGGAATTGAGTACACGGTCATACATACTGTTGTAGAATGATGCTGACACAAGTGAAGTGGCGTCATATACTGCATTTTCAGCGTATGCGACACGAGACGGTCCCCAATAAAATCCTGTAGTGAAATGCCAGTTCTTATTGCGGAAGGGTGTGACATCAACCAAGAACTTGAAATTATTGAACTTGGGGGTTCCCACCATATCGACCTGCTTGTCAACCCTGGTGCCTATCATCTCATAAAGCATATCGGAAAGACGATCAAACTTCTGGTCTTTCTCCTCTTGGGTCATTGACGCATCACCTGCCTCAAATCCAAAATGCATAGTCACATCAAACTGTGGCATATATGTGAATCCTGCCCGTACGTTGACCCACTTGTCAACCACAGGCATTGACAAGTCGAGACCGATACCGTCGGAACCGAGGGTAAGTCCGAGGTCAAGATGTTTTATCAGCTTGTAATTTGCTATATTGCCATTGTCCGCAATATCCTGGGCAAAGGTCGTATTTAAGCCCATTACTGCCATGGCAAAAACAGTTAATAATTTCTTCATACTTACATTCTATTATAATTATCGGCTGCAAAATTACGCATAATTATTGAAACACCAAAGAAAAACACGAAAAAAATCAATATTCTACCTCGTCAACGAGAACTTTACACTTAATCCGAAGTCCTGGGTTGTAGTAGGATAACTACTGCTTGAGAGCAACGGGGTATTGGTCTGGCGGTCATAGTATGCCGATAGCGTGAGCAGGCGAGACAGGGTATAGTCTGCCATAAACGACATCTTGAACGCCGTGTTTCCACTGCTTGCCGACGAGGTCACAGTGGCTATGTCGCGGGTGATGGCTGCCTGCTTGCGCAACGATATGTCGAGGCGCAGGTTGAGGTCGTGGTTCACACCGCGGGAATTGCCCGTTGTGGTGGTCTTGGTGGCGTTTTCGTCTGCCTTTGCCTTCGCTCCCCTCTGTGTCTTTTTGATCTTGCGCGAGGTGTTGGAACCGAAGAGGTTGAAGTTGCTTATCTTATATCCCACTCCGATTACCCAGTCCTTGCTGAGCGACTCGTTGATCTGCACACTGGTCATACTGAGCGAAAGCACACGTGTGGTGCGGTATTCGAGCTTGCCAGTGAGGTTGTTCTGCATGGTGAAGTCGATACCGAGGAGAGGGGCAAACGACTCGTTGATGCTCACCGTGGAGACGTTGTACATCGAACTTGGAATGGATGCGCCCGAGGTGGCGTCGGTGATAAATCCAAGACCGTCCATATACTCACGGTAGGTGCTATAGGAAGCATAGCTGCCCACGGCGAATACACTCTTGTATCCGTGGTTGATGTTGAAACTCTTGAATGTCTCGCTGAACCACGGCAACTTGCCCAAGCCGCTATAGCGCAGTGTCCAGTTGGGGAGCATACGGCGCAGAGCCGGGAAAATGTCGAGCGAACCGCCGCCACTGGAGGTGTAGGCATTGAGGAAGGCGGGGATGAGCACATCACCGCTATACTGCTTTACCTCACCCACTCCGTCGATGCCGGCATAACGGGCCTGCACACGGTCGCGGAATCCTGCTATGGAGTTGCAGAACGTCTCGAACGACTTGGAGTAATAGCCGTTGTTGGCATCACCCATACCTTCGAGCGCGCTCTTCAGACTGAGTGTAGTCATCGTGAACGAACCGCTGTGGGTGGTGGGCGAACCCTCATACATATATTGTATGCTCTTGGCCTTGTTGACAGTGCGGCTTGCCGAGAGGTCTATCTTCAGGTCACGTATCGGCTCAAGGGTCATCTTCACCTGCAGGTCTTCCGTAGCGTTGGTGTTGGCAGGAGTTGCCACACTGTCGGATGACATGAGCCAACCGCGGTCGTAGCTCTTTTTTACGAAGTCATCACCCGTAAGTCCGAAGGCGAAGCCCAAACCAGGGGCAAGTGTTCCGCCACTGCTACGCTGACCGAAGATGTCGCCAGCCTCGGGCATGAATCCGGGCAGGGACATACTGTACTGGTTGCGGTAGGTGAAGCTCACACTGCGTATCATCATCAGGAAACGGGCAGCACTCTGGGCGGGTTTATACCACCACTGTGTGTCGAGTGCCGGTTTCGGGGTTACACTGAGCATAACATTCACCGAGTCGAGGTTCTTGATGAGAATCTTGTTCTCATCCACCACCTTATATTTAATAGGATAAGCCTTGCCCTCCTTGGTCTTCGCACTTACTATGAGCCGCTTCGATTTCTTGCCGTGGCTGACGGTCACGGTGGTGTCGGGCTTGAGGGCTATCTCCTTCTGGAACGTGTTCTTGTTCAGCGGCAGGAGTTTCTTGTCGTCCTTGCCGTTCTTGACGTCTTTAGCGTTCTTGGAATCCTTGGCATCCTTCTTGTCCGTCTTCTTCTGCGCCAACTTGTTCTTTACCTGCTTCTGGTTGCGCGTGTTGTTTGACTTCTTGAACTGCTCGTTCACCTTCTTCAGGAATGGGATATGGTTATAGAGGGTTTCAAGATTCCACTGCGAGTTGATGTTGAGGTTGCGGTTGTTGCTGATGGTATTTCCCAATGATGTACCATCGTCGAGTTCGGTTCCGCGCACCCATGAATATGTGGCATTGTAGCTCACGTCGGCATTGAGCCAGTCGAATATCGGCATCTTGTTGAGCGGCAACTTATACGATGCCTGGAAGCTCTGCTGATAGTCGAGCGGGCGACCGAAGGTCTTGATGCTCTGCCATACGGAGTCCTTCCATGCCTCGTATCTCTCGGGATATAGGTCCTTGTTTATCGGGGTGTATGGCTCCTCTATCTCGGCATGGGTTGCGCTCTGGAAATTCATGTGGAGGTTCTTGGTGAGGTCCCATCTGATTGAGAACTCACGGTTCCACAGGAACTGCTCACTGAATGTAAGCGGCAGTTTGGAATCCACCCCGTTCTCAACGTCACGCTCCTGCAACTCGTAGTAGGTGCGGGTCATGTCGGTATTGAACGTGATGTTCTGTGGCAGATAGTTCAGTCCGAATGCCTTGGGGAAGTCATTCCACTTGCTCTTGCCCTTGAGTTTCTTGAATGGCTCATAAGTCTTATACACAGGACTATAGCTATAGTTGAACGAGCCCTTCCACTGGTCTTCCTTCTCCCACACTGTGGTCTCGCCGGTGGTATAGTTGTGCGAATGACTATAGCTGAACGAGAAGTTGGCTGGGTCGTAGGGCATGGGATGACGCTTGGTCTTTATGCCCACACGCACGTTGGACAAGGAGAAGTTGGTGGAGGTGGTGCGCGAGACGGCAAGCGACTTGAGCGAGTCGCGCTCATGCTGCGTCCCCATGGCGTCGAGGGCATCGCTAAGCTCCATGTCGGTGTCGAGAGGATTATAGCGCGGCGATGTCTCTTCCTTTGTTATACTATAATAAAGAGGTATAGTGACCTTTGCCTTGTCGGGGAACAACTTGCCAAGCTCGAAGTTTGCCGTCAGACTGTATGTCTTGTAGTCATCGGTGGAACGTTGGGATATGCCTTCCTCTATACCGCCGAAACCGTCGGTCATGATTTTTCCCGTGAGGTTGATGGTGGCAAAGTCAGAGAGCTGCATGTTCAGTGCTCCCGAGGCTGCCCATCCGCCCTTGTTGTTAAACTCCTTAAGGCGCATCTCATTAACCCACACCTCTCCCGACTTGGCTGTTGTGGCAAGGTTTCTCACTCCGATAATCATCGTCTTCACCTCACCCAACGAGGGATTACCCATTACGGATATCCTGTTGTTGGGCTTGTCGGAGTCGTATTCCGAATATTCCTTCACGTATGCTGCCTCTCCTGCCGCCTTCTGCTTGTTGCGCTCTTTCTTCAGGGCGGTAAACTTGTCGAGAGGGATGTCGAGCATGTTCTCTTCGGGCCATACCGCCACCCTGCCCTCATGTGAATCACTGTAGTGGTTCTCGGGGGTGAGTTTCAGCGGTATCTCATATTCATAATAGTTGTTCTTGTAGTCGCTGCCGAGGCGCACGAACACAGCCAATTGGTTGTCCTGAAGGTTGGTGGTGTTCTGCTGCAAGGCATTGGCGTGCACGAACATCTGCATACGCTTGTACTGACGGAGGTCGAGGTTGGTGTTCTTATACACTGCCTTTGACTCGCCCTGTGCCAATTGCTTGACGATGAAGCTCAATGCCTGCTCGTTGTCTTCCACGAGCTGCGGCTGCGACGGGTCGGTGACACGGCTGATACCCGGGGGCAGGACGTAGTTGACGGGGAGCTTGTCGGTGTGCTCCTCGATGTTGACGTTGGTTGTCTCAAGTTCGCCGGTGGATGTAGTGGCGGCATTAGAGAGGTTCTGTTCGTAAGTGCGCCATTCACCGCGCACAAGGTCGAGGCTACCGAAGCGGAGCACGATGGGTTTCTCCCATCCTGTGAGGAACATACGCATAAAGCGCACACTGGACAGGTCGCTGATGGAACCTACCTTCTCGCGGTCGGGAGAGTTAAGCGGAATGCGGAACTTATACCATTTCACGTTCTCCTTGTTACCATTGCGCAATGTGGCTGACGACTCTCGTATCTCTGCAAGGTAGTTGAGACCGACACGACTCTCGTCAAGGTCTTCGGGACGTATGCTCACCTTATACTGATAATAACGCTCGTATTCGTTCAGCGTATAGTCCTGGTTGATGTCCTCCACGTCGGGAGTTGTCTTGTACGATGTGTCGTAGCTCTCCTGGTTATTGTCGTTGTCTGGAGAGTTGCCCTGTGGGTTGTTGATACGCTTGTAGCGTTCGAGTATCGAAGCCTTGCGGTCGTCGAGGTCGGTACCACGGCTGTAGTGATAGTTGTCGTTGGCAGGGTCATTTGTCCATGCCTGCTTCAGACTGTCATTGGCAAGTGTCTGCACGAAGTTATTAAAGTCCTGATAGGTATCAAACATCCGCTCTTCCTCATCATTCAAACCATTGAGACCCACGTCCTGCTTTTCTCTCGAACCGGCTGTTGTGGCAAAGGCGTATGTCTGTGTGGCCTGCACGGGTATCTTACCCCATTGTGTGGTGGTGTAACTGCTTGTTCCATCCACTGGCATACCGCTCTCGTAATATTTCTTACCGTCACGCAGGATGTCCTCGCTAATCTCTCCGAGGTTGATATACAGGTCACCACCATAGGCGGAGGCATCGGGACTGTTGCGAGAATAGATGAAGGGGTCGAGCAACCAAAACTCCACATACTCTATGTTTGCCTGCTCGAAGTCGTTGGTGTCCAACTTCCTCATCAGTCCTCCCCATTTCTTGTCAGGCTGGGGCAGTGAACCGTCGGGATTAAGACTTGTCGAGAAGTTATATGGTCCACGCTCGGTGGGATAGTATGCGAGGTTGAGGATTGACAGGGTTGACGTGGCTCCGCTGTATGTGCTCTGCTGGCGGTTGGGATAAAGCTCACTGACGTATATCTCCCTGACATAATGATTGGAGAGCTGCTCAAGGTCGCTCTTGATATGTGCGGGAGTGAGCGACGAGGAACGGTAGGTAAACAGCGGGTCGATGGTGTACCATGCCAGTTGCGCCCTGTTGAAACCGCTGGCGAGGGTTGTCTTGTCGCTGCTTTCGGGGAACATTGAGGGTACGCTTGACAGTACCCACGACTTGGGCTGCGATACGTCAATGCCGTTCTTTGTGTTCTCGAAGTCATCGATATATGATGCATCGTCCTGCACTCCACTTGCCTGACCGGCGATAAGTTGCGCAAATTCTCCTGTGAACGAGATGTTTGAGGGCTGGGTGAGATGCAGGAATGGCAGTTTGTCGAGCATGTCGGTGAGCCACTGGCTCTCCTGCTTCCAGTTGACATTCAGTCCCCACAACATATTATTGAGAGGCTCGCTTCCCATTGCCACCTTGGAGGTGAGGGTCTGCTCATGCACACGCTGCAATGTACCGCTCAACTGGAAGTTCTTGGTGAAGTCATACTCCCAGTTGATACCGTAGAATGTCTTGCGCTGCATACCGTAGTCACTGTTGCTCTCCAACGACACGTTGACAGCTGTTCCGGCATCTATGATGCTCTGGTTGAGGATGGTTACCTCTCCCGCTGAATAATCGACACTATAGTCAGAACCTTCGGTGAGGGTTACTCCTCCCGCAGTGACAACAACAGAGCCTCGGGGCACATTATATGCACCAAGGGAAATGACACCGGCCGACGATCCCTTGAACTGTCCCGTCAACTCAAACTTGTTTTTCTCGGCAATCTGTTTCGCCGCGGTCTTCGTGGTGTCATACAGTTCAGTGAAGGCGTATTTCTCAGCCCTGTCATTTGCAACACCCTTTGATACAAGATAGTCCAACAGGTATTGTCCGAAGGGTTCCGCCTTTGGGAAGAACACACGTCCGTTGCTTACGGTATATCCCTCCACATAGTCGAAGTAGCCGTTAGGGTTTGCCTTGTTGTTGTTGTCGAGGCGGTCGGCTCCCAAGGCACGGATGAGAATGGTGTTTTTCACCTGTGGCTCAGGGATATATGTAAGATAAACTCCTGTAGTGTCGCTCTGATATTTGACATCCAGTCTGAACTTGGTCTTCTCGATGTTTTGGGCGAGATAATACACGTTTTTCATCATCAGTCGCCAGTTTGCCATCATCGGTGCCGTGCCCGTGTTCTTCAACGACTTGACAAACAGGGCCTCGGAAGTATTGGTATTGTCGGATGCAAACTCACCCACCTGATAGGTCACTCCACCGTATGTGTATTCGAACGCCACAGCCAATACCTGGTCGGTCTGAAGTGTTGTCTTCAGACTGACATATCCCAAGGCACTGTTGAGTGTGTATTCCGAAGAGGTGAGCAGTCGTGCGCTCTGCACCTTTTCATAATCCACACCACCCGTAAATCCTCCTATTCCATCCAACACGGTGTTGGTCTGGTCGATGTCACGGGCGGCAGCATACTGAGTCACCATCGCCGAATACTCACCGTTGGCATCGTTGCTCGGCACAACATCGCCCTTGCCTCCCCACATCGGGTTGCCAAGGTTACTACCCTCGCCCAAGTCGGTGAGAGCCACGATATTACGTGTATTGCTCGTCGTTCCTGTCTTGTTTGTCACCCATATCTCCACACGAGTGATCTTGACACCGGTCATCAGGTTCGGCAGTGTTGACATTGCCTGGTCGTACTTCTTGCGGAAATAATGGCTGAGGAAGAAGTGGCGGTTCTCCTCATAGTCAGCCACGTTGATTTCAAACGGGGTTGTCTGCGTGCCGCCTTTTGAGCTGACACTCTTGGAGGTTGACTTCTTCTGCGACACGACGGTCTGCAATTTCAGCTTACCAAACTGCATGTCAGTCCTGATACCGAAAAGTGATGACGCACCAGTGACGAGAGACGAATTTGAAGGGAACGAAACGTTTCCCGCTTCAACGAGTTTGATAATCTCGTCTTCCTTACCCTCGTATTTGAGTTTGATGTTCTTGGTGTCAAAGTCGAAGGTGGCGTCGGTGTTGTAGTTAAGGCTCATGTTCACCTTGTCGCCCACCTTACCCGTAAGGTTGAGGTTTACCTTCTCGTCAAAGTCGAATGCCGTGGTCTTACGGTTGCGCTCCGGCAACGAGGGATTATCCACGTTCTTCTTGTTTACTCCCAATTTCAGCTCCGCAGTTCCCTGGGTCTTTATTCTCACACCGCCGGGACCAAAGATCTTTTCGGCTGGACCGAGGTCGAAGTGCATGTCGGTGAAGTCAAACTTCTCCTTTCCCTTATTCTCGAACTCAGTGGCATTCTTCGACTTGAAGAAATCGTCCAATGCCCTTTTCTCGCTCCATTTGCGATATTCCTCGGGAGTCATCATCACAGGAGCGTTGAGATATGAATCTCCTATCTTCGAACCTATATAATATACGTTGAGCGAGTCGTCATACACCACCTCCTGCTTGATATTATCAGGCATGGAGAGGTCGAGCGGCGAACGGCGTAGGTCGCTCTGGCTATTGGGAACTGTCTTTTGGATTTTCCATCGTGCATGAAGGAGGGAATCAGGAATAGCATCATTTCCTGAAATGACAGGCTGCTCCTTGACAGCCTCGTTGCGGGCTGTCTTGTCATCCTGAGGAGGCACTGCCAGTGCACACACACTAAGGAGAATCACAATGGCTATTAGTAGTCTTGTCTTCACTTAATCTGCTTCAATGCGAGTTTAATAACTTCTTCTACAGGAGCATCCGGACGCTCCTGAAGAATAGAAACAACAACCTTCTGCGATGGGGCGGGAGAAAATCCGAGCATAGTGAGGGCACTCACTGCCTCGTCCTTCACCTGATTGTTGACAGGAGCCTGAATACTTCCTCCTGCGGGTATCTCTTCGGCAATGCCTAAGGTCACAATCTTGTCCCTAAGGTCAACGATGATGCGCTGGGCGGTCTTCAGTCCAATACCCTTTATCCCCTTTATCAGTTTCTCGTTGCCAGTGGAGATACTGTTGCACAGCTCGGAGGGCGACATGGAGGAGAGAACCATTCGCGCGGTGTTCGGACCGATGCCCGACACCGTTATCAGCAACTGGAACAGTTCGCGCTCCTTCTTGTTGACAAATCCATAAAGCACGTGAGCATCCTCACGTATCGACTCGAATGCATAGAGCTTAACGTCCTTTTTTCCCTGAATGGCGGAATAGGTGTTGAGAGAGATATTCAACGCATATCCCACTCCACCGGCTTCCACTACTGCCATCGCCGGACTCAGGTCGGCAAGCTCACCTTTTATATATTCTATCATGTCTATTTTCTATTTAAATAATGTGATACAATTAAAAAACGCATTTTACTTACAATTTATTGTATTTACAGCTAAAAAAATGTGGATTTATACAAATCTGCATTAATTTATCATTTTTTTCTTCCAATTTTAACGATATTCCAACGAAAATGTGTAATTTTGCAACCGCAAAGTCAAACAAGCTCAACTTTCAGAAGTGGGGGAGTTAAAGAAGTTAAGGGAGTTAAAGAAGAAGTTTCCTTGAGCGAAGCGAAAAAAAGACGTATGTTTTGGCCCTGATAATTCCCTAAGGAAGCGGAAAGACTATTTGTCTTGAACTCCATAAAACTCATTGAACTAAAAAAGTTTTGCAAAATAGAAACTTGAACTAAAAAAAGATATAGAAGAATGAAAAAAATCAGAGCAGCCGTAGTTGGTTACGGCAACATCGGACGTTACACCGTCCAGGCACTCGAAGCTGCCAATGACTTCGAAATTGCAGGTATCGTAAGACGTAATGGAGCCGAGAACAAACCGGCTGAGTTGGCACAGTATGAGGTGGTGAAGGACATCCGCGATCTGAAGGATGTTGACGTTGCTATCCTTTGTGCACCTACCCGTTCATGTCCGGATTTCGCAAAGCAAATCCTGCCTCTCGGAATCAACACCGTGGATAGCTTCGACATTCACACAAGCATCCTTGATTATCGCAACGAACTGATGCCTATCTGTAAGGAGAACAACACCGTGTCGGTTATCGCCGCAGGATGGGACCCGGGTTCTGACTCAGTAGTACGCACATTGATGCAAAGCCTTGCTCCCAAGGGACTTAGCTATACAAACTTTGGTCCTGGTATGTCTATGGGCCACTCTGTATGCGTGCGTTCTAAGGAGGGTGTGAAGAACGCGCTTTCAATGACTATTCCTCTTGGTGAGGGTATCCACCGCCGTATGGTATATGTGGAGCTTGAGGAGGGCTACAGACTTGAGGATGTGACAAAGGCCATCAAGGCAGACCCCTACTTCTCAAATGATGAGACTCACGTCTTCCAGGTGGCATCCGTTGACGATGTGCGCGACATGGGCCATGGCGTAAACCTCGTGCGCAAGGGAGTGAGCGGACAGACTCAGAACCAGCGTCTTGAGTTCAACATGAGCATCAACAACCCCGCCCTAACCGGTCAGGTTCTCGTAAACGTTGCCCGTGCCTCAATGCGCCAGCAGCCCGGATGCTACACCATGATAGAAATCCCCGTGGTTGATTTCCTCGAAGGCAATCGAGAAGACCTCATTGCACATTTGGTGTAATCTCATTTTTTGAGGAGTTAAGGAGTTGACTCCTTAACTCCTCCCTAAAATCATTAAATTCCCCCAAAGAAAACATAATTATCTTTAATTAATAAGGTCAATCAAGTTTTTTTATGTAAATTTGTAGGCTGATTGATGCAAGATTGACAATAAATGGCGCATTATTTCAATAAAAAAGTACGATTAAAGATAATTGTGGCGATATGAAAAAGATACTGACTATACTCGTTGTAGGACTTATGTTCCTACCTCTCGCATTAGATGCGCAGAACTATTCTTCCTTGTGGAAACAGGTGAAAGCTGCACAGGACAAGGACCTGCCGCAGACTGAGTATGAACTGCTCTTGCAAATTGCAGACAAGGCAGAGGCTGAAAATGCTTACGGACAACTGCTGAAGGCAAGGGTACAAGCACTTAACGCCCTCGTCAACATCAATCCAGACTCACTTATGCCCGCCATAAAAAGGATTGAGACTTCATACAACAACACTGGCGACAAGGTGATGAAGTCGGTTTATGCAGCCATTCTGTATAAACTTTATAACGTTAGGGAAAAGTCGGATGAGGAACCTGATTCTGAAGCTAAGGCTAAAATGTATCGCAAGGCTGCAATCAGCGACGTGCCTCTTCTTGCCAAAACCAAGGCTGGACAGTTCTCTCCCCTCGTTATTGAAGGTGCTAACGCCAATATCTTCGGTGGTGACTTGTTAAGTGTCATAGGAAATGAGACTGAACAGTATCTGCCTCTTTATGAGTATTATAACAAGAATGGCAACCGCCGTGCGGCATGTATTTCAGCACTAAAATACGTGCAAAAGGAAATTAAGGAAAACACGGGACAATATGCTGTTAGGAAATCCCAATTGGTTTTCGCACTCGACTCAATACTGCATGTCTATGAGGACCTTGACGTGGCAGGTGAGGTGGCAATTGCAAGATACGACGCCATGGGCAAATGCAAGGATGTAACCACCGAAGAACTGATTGGTTACATTCATTACGCTCTCGACAAATGGGGAGAATGGCAAGGTATGGGACTACTGAGAAATGCCGAAAGGACTCTCACCCGCTCGATGTTTACAGCCGAGTTGCCAAGCTGCGTGTTAAGGTCAGGAATGGATGTTTGGGCTAAACTTAAGAATGTCAGAAACGTGGGCACTGTAACAATGAACTTGTATAAAGTGGATATTGACGGAAAAAGGAACTATTCTCCGGATAACGCCAATGACTTCAAGTTCATAAAGTCAAGGATGAGTGAATATCCCTTGCAGACCAAAACAGCCAATTTTGGAGGTATTCCGAATTATGAGATTATAAAGACTGACTCCATAAAGATTGATGCCCTGCCAAGGGGGGCATATCTTGTGGAGTTCTCAACTAACCCCGCCACCGAGGTTAAAAGGAATATACTGTGGATAAGCGACTTAACCACCATCACTCAGTCGCTGCCTGGCAATAAGATCAAGTTTGTAGTGGTCAATTCCACCACCGGCCAGCCTGTCGGCGGTGCAAGGATTGACATCAGCACTTATTCGTCTAAGGACAAGTCAGTGACTCTCACATGCGACGCCAACGGCGAGGTTATATACCAACTGCCAAGCAAGTCTTCACTGAAATACTATACTTACACAGACAATGACAAGGCTTGTCTTAACTGCACGGTGTGGAGCGGCTTTAACTACAATGACTCAGAAGGAAAGGAAGAGGAAAACGTAAGCATTTTCACTGACAGGGGCATTTACCGTCCGGGACAGAAGGTGAAGGTGGCTGCTATAGTGTATGCCAAGGATTCATGGACCAAGGCTCATTCATTAGAAGGCAAGAGCATGACTCTCGTACTGCGCGACACCAACAACAACATTGTTGACGAACAGGAGGCAACGACTGACAAATACGGCACACTGAGCGTTGAATTCAACCTGCCGGAGAGCGGTATGTCGGGTTCGTATTTCATTAAGGCGGGAGGACAAATCAAAAGAATACGTGTGGAGGAATACAAGAGACCGACATTCAAGGTGGAATTCCCCACTGTCAACACTAAGTATCAGGGCGGTGACACACTGAGCGTTAAGGCTAAGGCATTGTCATACGCCGGAGTTCCCGTGCAAGGGGCAAAGGTGAAATACCGTGTGGTGCGCCGACCGTCCCTTTGGTGGTCACCTTGGTACAGCAAGCATGTCAAAAACAAGATTACAGAAGAGGAAACCATCACCGACGGTGACGGTCTTTTCGACGTGTCCATCCCGCTCATACTACCCAATGACGGTAATGACAGGATGTTCTACAACTTTGCAGTGGAGGCCGACGTGACGGATATAAGCGGAGAAACCCACAGTGGCGAGATGGTCATCCCTCTCGGCAACCGACCCACTGCCATCAGTAGCAGCATTGCTGAAAAAGAGTTAGGTGACAGTCTTAAGAATGTAACCGTTTATCTCAAGAACCAAGCTGGTATAGATGTCAATACTCCCGTGAGAATGAGAATTGACGAAGGCGAATGGCTTGAGGGACGGACAATGACTCCTATACAGCTGCCTTCGCGACTGGCATCGGGCAAGCACTCTCTGTATGCCCTCTGCGACAGTGACACTCTCAGACAGGAATTCATCGTGTTCAATCTCGACGACAAGACTCCATGCACTGACACCGACGAGTGGTTCTATATATCTGCCGACCACTTTGCCGACAATAACAGTATCGTGACGTTGCAGGCCGGTTCATCAAGGGAGGACATACATGTTGTATATAGCATAATATCAGGCAACAAGGTGCTGGAGAGCGGACGCGAGAATATCAGCAACGCTCTTATCAACCGCACGTTCAGATACAAGGAGGCTTATGGCAACGGACTTCTGCTCACCTATGCATGGGTAAAGGACGGGGTATTGCATAACTTCTCACAGACAATCCAAAGACCTGTTCCCGACAACAAGCTCCAGATGAAATGGACTACTTTCCGAGACAGATTAGTGCCGGGACAGAGCGAACAGTGGACAATGAGCATCCTCGACACCAAAGGCAAACCGGCTGACGTACAGCTGATGGCGACACTTTACGATGCCTCTCTCGACCAGATTATGAAGCACAACTGGAATTTCAACATAAGTCTTTGGACTCCCATGCCATACACGTCATGGGAAACGACATACCGCGGAAGACTCTCTTTCTCCGGTCATGCAAAACTGGCGAAACTGAATTATACCCAACTTAGCTTGTCACATTTCGATCCCCAACTATTCTATATAGGACCGAGATACTATTTCTCTCCACTTATGCGAAATACAAGGGTTGGCGGTATGAAACAGAGCATGGTTGCACTCGCCGCAAGCGGAGTGGACAACGCTGAAGCAAAGATGTTTGACCATGTGACAAAAGAAACAATGCCTGTATCCGATGAAGCCGCACATAAGGAAGAGAGCACCGTTTCGCAAGGGAAAGAAAACGAGGACGTCATCCGTGAGAATATGAACGAGACCGCCTTCTTCTTCCCGAATATCATTGCAGACAAGAAAGGCAATGCCGTCATTTCATTCACCCTGCCTGAGACTCTCACTTCGTGGCGGTTCATTGGACTGGTACATACCACGGACTTGTCCTACGGTATGCTCGAAAGCGAGACCGTGGCACAAAAGGAGATTATGGTGCAGCCCAATATGCCGAGATTCGTGCGCATGGGCGATAAGACTACTATCGCAGCCAAGATATTCAATACCGGCAATGCAACTGCCAAGGGAGACATACGTATAGAAATGTCTGACCCTGAGACAGGTGCGGTTATCATGAGCGAGACAAAGCCGTTCAACGTGGAAATCAACAAGACCACAGCCGTTGTTTTCGACTTTGCTCCTACAGCCTCCACCCCTTCACTCGTGGTATGCAAGATTGTGGCTAACGGCACGAGCGACAACGGACGCAGCTTCTCCGATGGCGAACAGCATTATCTGCCTGTTCTTCCAAACAGGGAGTTGGTAACTGAAACTGTGTCTTTTACACAGATTGGCAAGGGACAGAAGGTCATTAACATCGACAAACTGTTCCCCGTGAAGGACAATACCACCAAACTTACTGTGGAATATACCAACAATCCCGCATGGATGATGGTTCAGACACTGCCGTCAATTGGTTCTGCACGTGACAACAACGCCATCGACCAAAGCACGGTATTATATGCGAATGTTCTTGGAAGACATATCGCGGAAAGCAACCCGCGTATTCGCTCAGTATTCAACCTTTGGAAGGATGAGGCACGCAACGGAGGCGAGTCACTTCACAGCAGTCTCAGCCGCAATGCAGAATTGAAAGACCTGTTGCTCAGCGAAACTCCTTGGATGACTGCAGCTGACAAGGAAGAGGACATAAAGCGTTCGCTCGGCGACTTCTTCGACGACAACACCATGAATGCCCGTATCTCTTCAGCCGTTGACAAACTGTCGAAACTGCAGAACGCTGACGGTTCATGGAGCTGGTGGAAGGGTATGAACGGCTCTGCATACATGACCGCACAGATTCTACAGACTCTTGCGCGCATGGAATTCATGACGGGCGAAAATGCAGATACCAAGGAAATGAAGGCGTCTGCTGCCACTTTCCTCGACAAGGAGATTATCAAGGATGTCAAGGAAATGAAGAAGAGAAAACTGCAATATTTCTCGTCCATACATCTGCAGTATCTATATGCCAATGCCATCTCAGGCCGAAAACTGCAAGGTGAGACGAAGGCTGCTTCCGACTACCTCATGTCACTGATGAAGAAGGAAATAAAGAACCAGACCATATACGAGAAGGCTATGACGGCTGTCATCCTCGCCCGTAACGGCGAAAGGAAACTGGCTGCCGAATATGTAAGGAGTCTCAAGGAATATACCACATTTAAAGAGGATATGGGCAGGTATTTCGAAACCCGACGCGCCACTTATTCATGGTGCGACTACCGTATTCCCACCCAGGTGGCTGCCATCGAGGCCATCTCTCTTGTAGCTCCTGACGACAAACTGACTATCACGGAAATGCAACGCTGGCTGCTTCAGGAAAAACGAGGACAGATGTGGGAGACTCCCATTAATAGCGTGAATGCCGTTTTCGCTTTCCTCATGTCTTCCACGGATATGCTGGCACCCAAGGACGAGACTGTCATCTCCATCGACGGCAAGCGACTCGATATGCCAAAGGCTACTGCCGGTATGGGATATGTCAAGACTGCAACCAAGGTGGACAAGAAGATGTCAACCGTTTCGTTCGACAAGTCTTCGGAAGGCACTTCATGGGGTGCGGTATATGCCCAGTATATGGAGAAATCCACTAATGTAAGAAAGAGCAGTGAGGGTCTGGGAGTGAAACGTGAAATATTACTTCCCGATGGCGGTTTAAAGGTAGGTGCGAAGGTGAAGGTGAGAATCACCGTGACATCTGACCGCGACCTCGACTTCGTGGAGATTGTTGACCGCCGCGCTGCCTGTATGCAGCCTGTGGAACAGCTCACTGGATATAAAAACGGTGCATACTGCTCTCCCAAAGACAACACCACCAACTTCTACCTCAACGTCATGCCCAAGGGCAAACGTGTGATAGAGACGGAATACTATATCGACCGCACCGGAACCTACCAAACCGGCACATGCACAGTCCAGTGCGCCTATAGCCCTGAGTTCCGTGCAACAGCAGGCGGAGAGGAGCTGAAAATTGATAATTGAGAAATTAGGAATTAAGAATTAATAAAATATGAACTTAAAAGACATACTTCAATTCCTCCCCTCGGGGAGGTTAGGAGGGGGCTTCGGGGGCTTAGGATTGGCATTGGCCCTTACCGCCCTACCCCTCTCTGCCCAAAAACTCCAAGTTATCGACAAGACTGTCGATTGCGGAAAAGTGGAATACAACAAGCCTGTGACCGCCACCTTTAAAATGAAAAACAAAGGTGGACGCAAACTTATCATCTCTGATGTTAGGGTGAGCTGCGGTTGCCTGTCTGCGGAATATCCAAAAGAGGAAATCCCTTCTGGAGAAGATTTCGTACTGAAGTTGACATACGATGCACGACAACTCGGACATTTCTACAAAGAGGCTTGCATATATTCAAATGGTACGAAAGAACCGGTTTACCTTACTATGACCGGTATAGTCAAGGAAGAAGTGAAAGACTACTCCAAGGCATATCCTTATAAGGTGGGCGAGATAAGGGTGGATAAACTCGACCTCGAATTCGACGATGTCAACCGAGGAGACATGCCAGTTGAAGTCATCAATATTGTCAATGAAGGCTCCGCCGTGCTTGAACCTAATCTCATGCACCTGCCTCCATACCTGACGGCCGAATCGTCATACGAATATCTGAGACCCGGGGAACAGGGAAAGATTACGGTAACCTTGCACTCCGACCGCATCCATGACCTCGGTATCACCCAAACCACACTTCACCTCGCCAACCGCAAGGGCGACACCGTGAGTCCGGACAATGAGGTTAACGTCTCTGCTGTCCTTCTTCCGTCATTCTCACAATTGACGGAAACAGAACTGCTCAACGCTCCCCGTATTTCCCTCTCGGAAGAAGAAATCACGATGGACTTCGGCAACAAGGATAAATCATCCGCTAAAGTGGACATCACAAATACGGGAAAATCCCTTCTCGTCATCCGTTCTCTCCACATGTTCTCGGATGCACTGCGAGTGACACTGGGCAAGACGGAGCTTGCTCCCGGACAAAAGACCACCCTCAAGATCACCGCCGACCGCGACATGATGTCCAAGGCCCGCACCCAACCCCGTGTCCTCATGATTACCAACGACCCCAGCAAAGCCAAGGTCGTCCTAAGAATAAAACAATAAAAACAACAACAATGGAACACCCGGAAAACAGCAAAGAATACAAGGCCCTAACCGTCAACGACGGCGTAGCCCAGCCCTCCATAGTCAATCCCTACCTCAACCGCTCGCGCTTCAAGCGCCGCGAACTCACGGTGGGCGACATGGTTGAAGGCATAGTGAAAGGCAACGTGACTATCCTCAGTCAGGCTGTCACCCTCATCGAGAGTGTAAATCCCCAGCACCAGGCCAAGGCTCAGGAGGTGATTGAGAAATGCCTCCCCTACAGCGGCAACTCCATACGCATCGGTATCAGCGGTGTGCCCGGAGCCGGTAAATCAACGTCAATAGACGAGTTCGGCACTTACGTCCTCAACACCTACGGAGGCAAACTCGCCGTACTCGCCATCGACCCTTCGAGTGAACTCTCCAAGGGCAGTATCTTAGGTGACAAGACCCGTATGGAGAAACTGGCGCAGCATCCCAAGTCATTCATCCGCCCCAGTCCATCGGCTGGCAGTCTTGGCGGTGTGGCACGCAAGACCCGCGAGACCATCATCCTGTGCGAGGCAGCCGGATTCGACAAGATATTTGTTGAAACCGTCGGTGTAGGACAGAGCGAAACCGCCTGTCACTCGATGGTTGACTTCTTCCTGCTCATCCAGCTTGCCGGAACAGGCGATGAACTTCAAGGCATCAAGCGCGGTATCATGGAGATATCCGACGGTATCTGCATCAACAAATGCGACGGCGAGAATGTCGATAAATGCCACTTGGCAGCCACCAGTTTCCGCAATGCCCTCCACTTCTTCCCCCAGCCCGAAAGTGGTTGGACACCAAAGGTGTTGTGCTATAGTGGATTCTACGGCACTGGCATCAAGGAGATATGGGACATGGTGTATGAATATATTGATTTCGTGAAACAAAATGGATATTTCCAGTATCGCCGCAATGAGCAGAGCAAGTATTGGATGTATGAAAGCATCAACGAGCATCTCCGCTCCAATTTCTATCGCAACGAAACCATCCGCCAGCTTCTAAAAAAAGCAGAGGCCACAGTCCTCGCCGGCGAGAAGACCAGCTTCACCGCCGCCGCCGACCTCCTGAATATATATTTCCAAGATTTAAGAAGTTAATAAAAAATGCAAATAGAAATAGACAACGGCAGTGGTTTCTGCTTCGGAGTAACCACTGCCATCCAAAAAGCCGAAGAAGAGCTTGCCTCGGGCAAGACTCTCTACTGCCTCGGCGACATTGTTCATAACGGAATGGAATGTGAGCGCCTCAAGCGCCTCGGGCTCATCACCATCAATCATGATGACATGAGAAATCTCCGTGGCGTGAAAGTGCTGCTCAGGGCTCATGGAGAACCGCCATCCACCTACGAGATGGCACGCCAGAACAACATCGAGATTATCGATGCCACATGCCCCGTTGTACTGCAACTGCAACGCCGCATCAAAAAGCAATATGACACATGCCCCGATGCGCAGATTGTCATATTCGGCAAACCGGGACATGCCGAAGTCCTTGGACTGGTGGGACAGACCGAAAGCAAGGCTATTGTGATAGCTAATGTTGAGGAAGTGAAAAGGCTCGACTTCTCGCGCGACATATACCTTTACTCTCAGACTACAAAGTCGCTCGACGAGTTCCACCGCATCATTGAGTATATCCAGGAACACATATCACCCCAAGCCACATTCCAGAGCTTCGACACCATCTGCCGACAGGTGGCAAACCGTATGCCCAACATCTCGTCGTTCGCCACACGCCACGACCTCGTACTGTTCGTGTGCGGACGCAAGAGCAGCAACGGCAAGGTGCTCTTCAACGAATGTAAGAGTGTAAATCCAAACAGTCACCTCATTGAGGGACCGGAGGAAATCAAGAAAGAATGGCTTGAGGGCGTGAACACCGTCGGCATCTGCGGCGCCACCAGCACACCCAAGTGGCTGATGGAGCAATGCCGCGATGCGATTACTTCTTAAGCACCGGCTCACAAGTGACATTCACACCGAGTTTCTTGAATATCTTGCGGTCAACCTCCGAGAGCATTACGGTGCAATGCACCTGGCATCCGCGTAGCTTCGGCAACTGCTCCAAAGCCAAGCGGCAACGCTCGTCAACATTTGACAATACCGACAGTGCCACCAGCACCTCGTCGGTATGCAGGCGGGGGTTGTGACCGCCGAGATAGTTCACCTTAGTATATTGTATAGGCTCTATCATCGACTGCGGTATGAGCTTCGTGTCATGGTCAATGCCGGCAAGATACTTTGTTACATTCAACAGCAAGGCGGCACTGCATCCCAACAGAATACTCGAATGGGCTGTGATGATTGTGCCGTCTTCCAGTTCTATTGCCGACGATGTATGCCCGGTCCTCTTCAGACACTCCTTTGCCGCCACTGTAGTGCGACGGAAATCGGTGTTTATCTTCGCCTGATTGAACAATATCTGTATCTTGCTGATTTCCGACTCATTGCAGGCACCACTTGCCAACTTATTGGTGGCATCGTAGTAGCGGCGCACGATTTCGTTCTTAGAGGCCTCGCAACACACTTCGTCATCGGAGATACAGAATCCCACCATATTCACTCCCATGTCCGTGGGCGACTTGTATGGGTTATTTCCGTAAATACCCTCAAAGAGAGCGTTAAGCACAGGATAAATTTCAATGTCGCGATTGTAGTTGATGGCTATCTTGTTGTATGCCTCCAGATGGAAGGGGTCGATCATGTTAACGTCATTGAGGTCGGCAGTCGCTGCCTCGTATGCGATGTTCACCGGATGTTTCAGCGGAAGGTTCCATACGGGGAAGGTCTCAAACTTGGCATATCCTGCCCTCACTCCACGCTTGTTCTCATTATACAACTGACTAAGACAAACTGCCATCTTGCCGCTTCCTGGACCGGGAGCAGTCACAATCACCAACGGGCGTTCGGTCTTCACATAATCATTCTTGCCGAATCCCTCGTCCGAGGCTATCAGCGACACATTGTGAGGATAGCCCTCAATGAGATAGTGGCAATAGGTCTTTATGCCGTCGCGCTCCAGGCGCTGGCGGAAAGCAGCTGCCGCAGGCTGACCGTTATAGTGGGTGATAACCACTGAACCCACCATAAATCCCCTGTTCTGGAATTCACTGCGCAGGCGCAGCACATCCTCGTCGTAGGTGATTCCCAAGTCAGCGCGTTGCTTGTTCTTTTCGATGTCGGCGGCACTGATAACTATCACTATCTCAATACTGTCGCTAATCTTCTGGAACATCCTCAACTTACTGTCGGGTTGGAATCCCGGCAGCACCCTGCTTGCATGATGGTCGTCAAACAACTTGCCTCCCAATTCGAGGTATAGCTTACCGTCAAACTGGGATATTCTCTCCTTGATATGCTCAGACTGGATAGTCTGATATTTCTCGTTGTCAAATCCTATTTTCATCTTAGTATTCATTTTTAAGGTGCAAAGTTACAAATTAATTCTAACACCACCAAATATTATTCGGTTTTTCTTTCTTCCCGACCATAAGACAAGTGGTTGCCCTATCCACTTGGTAAGTGAATGCCCTATCCACTTGACAACTGAATGCCCTATTCAGTTGACAACTGAATGCCCTATTCAGTTTGCAACTGATTGCCCTATTCAGTTGGCAACTGATTGCCCTGTTCAGTTTGCAACTGATTGCCCTGTTCAGTTGGCATAAGGATAGGCATTGTTATATCACTTTTATACTAAACAATTTGTGATTTTTACTGCCACTACTGCCACCTTTGAGGTTAATATCCTTATATTCATAGGGTTAAGTGGTGGCAGTAGGGGTGGCAGTAGGGTGACAACGGTGGCAGTAGAAGGCATTTTTGAGGTAAAAATTTGCATATTTCGAATATTTTTAGTAACTTTGCAGCGAAAAAACATCATTATTTATACTAAAATTCTAAGCTTTATGGTAAAATTCACTCGAATTAAGTCAAATTCTAATGGAAAAATGGCAGTTACTAGCTGGTCTGCAACCAAAATTATGGAAAAGATTACGACCGATGACAGTAACATGAACGTTGCCCAGTTCCGAAGTTTCGCATTATATATAACGAACAGTATCGGACAGGGAGAGAGATGGCCAGCCAAATATGACCGTCTGCACAACCTGCCGAGCTTCCTGCCATCCGTGGAGATGAAAATCGACAAGGACGGCAACAAGATAATGAAGTCTTTCAACGGCATCATCACCCTAAGCGTTGACAACATCAACGACACTGCTGAACTGGAATCGGTGAAGCAGGTGGCGTCGATGATGCCGATGACACTTGCGGCTTTCGTCAGCAGCACCGGCAACGGTGTAAAGATATTGGTGAGGGTTGAGCCAAAGGACGGACATCCCATCACCACCATCAACGAGGCTGAACAATTCTGCAAGTCGGCATACGATATTGCAGTGAGGGTATATGTCGGTATCATCAACCACAATGTGCAGATGGCTGCCACTGCGCTCAAGGGGCACTGCCTGTATGCAGGATTCCGACACACTCTCGACCCTACCCCATATTTCAACCCGAATGCCGCTCCCATAATGGTGGAGAATACCGCATATGACAACGAGAACCGCCTTGTTCCCCAGCTTAACGAAACCCAGCAGAAAGAAAAGGAGTCTTCTGATATTGAAAGCCCCTCGGACATCCGTATGATGATAGAATATCTGAAGTCAAAATATATATTCAGATTCAACAGGGTGGAGAATGTAGCAGAGATGAAATTGCTCAACAAGCAGAACTATGGATGGATGCCGCTCGACGACAAGCATTTCAACTCCATTTTGCTCGACCTTCAGAGTAAGGGTCTGAGAGTGTGGGACAAGGACTTCAACCGGTATCTTCATTCCACAAAGGTGAGCGTATATGACCCTATACAAGACTACCTGTATGGTCTTGACAAAAAATGGGACGGAACCGACCACATAGGCCGGCTTGCCGACAGTGTGCCCACGGATTGCCCGCAGTGGAAGGGGTGGTTCAGGAAATGGTTTTTGGGCATGGTGGCACAATGGATTGGCAAGGACCGTCGCTATGGCAACAGTGTGGCTCCGCTGCTCATCTCGCCACAGGGCTACAACAAATCCACCTTCTGCCGCCGAATCCTGCCGCCGGAGTTCAAACAGACATTCATCGACAACCTCGACATTGCCGAGAAGAAGACCACTCTGATAGCCATGGCTCAGTCGCTGCTCATCAACCTCGACGAGTTTAATGCCATCCCACCCCGCATCCAACAGGGATTCCTCAAGAACGTGATGCAGTTGCCCACACTGAAGGTGAAGTTGCCTTATGCACGTTCGATAGCGGAGATACCCCGCCGTGCCTCATTTATCGCCACCACCAACATGACCGACATCCTTGCCGACCCGTCAGGTTGCCGCCGTTTCATAGGTATCGAGCTATCCGCACCGATAATAGTAGATCAACCCGTCAACTACGAGCAACTGTATGCCCAGGCAATGCATGCCATAATGAACGGCGAGCGATATTGGTTTGACCACGACGAAAACGAGGAGATTATCGGGCACAACCGCCAGTATCAGTTGCTGTCGCCCGCCGAGCAGTATTTCCGCCTGTGTTTTGCCGTCACGCAAGACGAGTCAGTTGGTCAATACATGACCGCCGCAGCGTTATTCGACAAGATAAAGGGCATGGCGGGTTCGTCATTAGGAGTAAACGGTCTCAACAAGTTCGGGCAATTCCTTGCAAACCTCGACGGAATAGTGAGGAAACGCACAAAGATCGGCACCGTGTATCTCGTGAAACCGATGTAAACATCGGAGGAAAGGCGATACTATTAAATATTATTAAAATATTCATTTTTGCCCCCTCTTTGTCCGTATTCTCGTGAAAGTTTATTAACTTTGCCCTCCAAATATATAGAATGTGAACCACTATGCCCTTCACCAAGTGTGACCGCATAGCCGACTATCGCCGTGCCTGGGCACATTTCGATAATATATTTAATAATAAGGAGAAATAATTATGATACAAGATTTGACATCATCACAGATTGACCGTCAGAACATACTTAACAACAAGTATGCCCTGCAGACAATACAACAGAATTTGGATATACAGTTTGTTAACTTCAAAGGAACGCTATACGTCACAAAGCAACAAGCTGCTGAATTCTATGAAGTGGATAACTCAACGATCAAACGTTGCTTGTCTGCAAACGAGTCAGAATTACGTTATAATGGCTATAAGATTCTTCAAGGTAACGACCTGAAAGACTTTAAGTTAGAGTTTGGTAGGGTCATAAATGAGCCGACCAAAACCACCTTACTTGGAGTCTTTGACTTTCGCTCTTTCCTAAATCTTGGAATGCTTCTGACTACAAGTGAAAAAGCAAAGAAACTTCGAGCCATGATGCTCGACGTCGTGATAGCTACCATCAACAATAAGACGGGGGGAGGAACAACCTATATAAACTGGCGAGACCGCGACTTCCTGCCTGCTGCCATACAGGAAGAAGATTATCATAAGAAGTTCACATCAGCAATAAAGGCGTGCGTATCCGGTAATGCTACTGGCAAATATGGCGAAATTACCAATATGATATACAAGGCTGTATTCTGTGAACATGCAGAGGTGTATCGTGCTCTCTTGAAATTGAAGCCTACAGACAATGTTCGCCGGACACTATACACAGAGGTGCTCCGTGTAATCTCATCATTCGAGAATACATTGGCTAAATCCATCAGACAAAAGAGTGAAGACTTGGAGCGCAAAGTATCATTGTCTGAGATTCAGCTCATGGTCAATGATATAGCTAAGAGTCCAATGATGGAACCATTCTTGTATGAAGCTCGTCAAAAGATGGCTTCCAGAGACTTGGGATTCCGTCAGATTACTCACGAGGAACTATTGGGTTATATAAAGGCCCTCTCTCCAGAGGAGTTTGACCGTTTCCTTGGTGACAAATCTGTAGATATTGAAAGACTCCTCCTTGAGAGCGATGAGAATAAAAAATTCCTACAAACTCTTAATTGATGACAATTATGGAATATGTATATCTGACAAAAGAAGACATATTGGAATACCATAAAGAAATCATCAATGAGATTGGTGGTTCGCATGGTGTTCGCGAAAAAGGTGGTATAGAACGTATTGTGGATTTCATCCAGAACGACCTGTACTATCCTACACTTGTAGATAAGTTGACCTATCTGGTGTTTGGCCTCTGCTCTGGCCACTACTTCATGGATGGCGATAAGCGCATATCCATTGTAGCAGCAGCTCACTTCCTAATCAAGAATAAAAAGCTCTGGGCTGGTGCACGTTTTTTCGAATATTTCCATTCATATGCTTGGCATATTGCTGCAGGAAATATTGACAAAGATCTGTTTGCCCGCATCGTTGACTGCTATATCAACAACAGAGAGATGGATGAAAGCCTAAAATTAGAAATCCTCCATGCTATTAGCAAAGGTCAAATATGTGATGAATAAGATATTCCGTGGCATCGTCAAGGGACAGAATAATGTATTGTTTGAGTACATTGCAAAAAGTTATTTAACCTGAATATTTCATACTCGGTTTAACACTGCTATTTATGTCGCCCAAAAA
>SAMEA3663208__coassemble_27_pt1 | contig 158238 bp, 151 predicted proteins | sample SAMEA3663208__metabat2_low_PE_010 | metagenome-assembled genome bin SAMEA3663208 (sample SAMEA3663208) | pig gut metagenome | biome: pig gut; feature: pig-associated habitat; material: faeces | place: China | collected 2013
ATAGTGTTAAATAACCTCACTTTTTTATTATTAGTATGAAATATTCAGGTTAAATCTATTGACATATGGGGGTATCGTGCAGAAAAAACAAGGCTTCAGTTTGAAAGGCAGTATGGAGTACCAAAAATGGCTTTCAGGTGTTATTCTGGGATTCCTTCCAATTGTGTATGCGCACCTATAGTCAGAGATTGGAGTAATGTTAACAGATATGTTTTTGTTGGTCAACTAATCAATAGAAAATACCCTGATTGTGTTATTGATGCTGTTGCAACAGTTGAAAAGGATAAGAACTATAGTTTTCATATCGTCGGTGAAGGAGCAATGGATAAAAAACTACAAAAACAGGTATTATATCTCAAACAGGAGAAGAAAATAGTTATGCATGGTAGAGTGCCTCGTTTAGATGTTGTTGAGTTTTTAAATAATTCAGACATATTTATTATGATAAGTCGCTATGAGGTATTTGGACTAGTGTATTTAGAAGCGATGTCTCGTGGTTGCATAACTATAGCATCTAAGGGAGAAGGCATGGAAGGAATAATAAAAGACGGGATAAATGGCTTTTTATGCGAAGCTGGAAATACAAAAGAACTGATTAGCATAATTCAGAGAATTAAAACAATGTCACCGCAACAATTAACCAAAATATCGCAAATGGGGCGTGAGACTGCTTTACTTCTAACTGATTTCAATGTAGCTAAAGATTATATAGAGACGGTGAAAAAATACAGCATGGAAATAACCAGTGCTAATGGACAAAATGATATACAACATTATCATTCATTAATTTAAGGAATAATTATTGATAGATAATACTACTTGATAACTATCGGAGTGTGGCGAAGAAGACGATGGAAATGTATAGGTCAGCACTGATGTGCTGACAATTAAAGAATTAAAAGATTAAAAAATTAAAGTTGGGCTGCGCATGGGCGGTCTTACACGAGGTAAGACCCTACGGCGGCGGAATTATTGATTGATAATGAAAAATATGGGGAAATGTTTGGAGGATTGGATTTTTATTCGTAATTTTGCCCCGGAATTTTAAGAAAGGACAGATATGAATACAATAATAATAGATGATCCGCACGTTTTTATGGGTGGTGAATTATTTGCAAAGGCAAATCATTCCAGCCTGAAAGAGTTGGTGAATAAGTACGTTGCCACATTGGCAGCCAATTTTTATTCTTCAAAGGAACACGCAAAGGCTAAAGTGCCATTGATGGAATCAGAGGAATTCAAAAAAGCGATGGCTTTTATGGATTCTTTTGTAATCGAAGACTTGTCTTCTGAAGTGCCTGTAGATGAAGATGGAAAAGGTGCTCTTGCACGAATAAAATATGGAGCATGAAAGCATTTATTGATACTAATGTTCTTATCGACTATATATGCAAGAGAGAGCCTTTCTTTATTCCTGCAAAGTCAGTCTTTGCAGCTTGCTTTATGGGTAGAGTTGATATAGTTGTTTCTGGTTTATCCATCGTAAACCTTCTATATATATGCCGAAAACATAACATCGCTGCTCTTAAGGCAAGCCTTATGGGGTTGAGTCAATACATAGAAATCATCGACTTGCCTTCGACATTCGTTATAAATGGATTGAAGTCTGATTGGTTAGATTACGAAGACTTTTTGCAGCATGAGACAGCTATAGCAAGTAATTGTGATTGTATAATAACCAGAAACCCAGATGATTTCTCAATGTCTCGTTTGCCTGTATATAATGCCTCGGATTTCATGTTGTCGTTGCGTGATGATTGATTGTATTAGGCACGGAAAACACGGATTGGCACAGATTATGAGCCGTTGGCTCGGAGGAGGGGGATTGATTGTTGATTGTTAGCCCCGTGGGGGCGACATAAATCAGGATAGGGCTTAAGCCCTGTGCTGGGGAATGTCGCCATTGCGGGGCTATGGGTGCGCAGCAATCAATAATCAGTCATCAGTAATCAGTCATCAATAATCACTTCATCAGGTAGGCGTATTCCTTTAGATTGAAGCATGGACAGGCCTTGGGGATGGCTCCGGGCATCTCGTTGTGACCGCGGATGACGGCCTTGGGGAACTTCTGCTTCAGGTCGAGAAGGAGGGCAAGGAGGGAGGCGCGCTGCTTGAGGGTGCGGGTGTCCTTGGGCTTGCCGTTGGCGTCGAGGCCGCCTTCGTAACAGATGCCTATTGAGCAGCGGTTGAAGGGACGGCAGTGGGCTCCTACCTCGTTAAGGCGGCGGTGCTGGGTGACGGAGCCGTCCTTGCGGATGTAGAAGTGATAGCCCACGTCGAGGAAGCCACGAGCGAGATGGTCGTGCTTGAGCTGCTCAGGGGTGTAGTCCTGGGTCTCGCGGGTGGCGGAACAGTGGAGGATGAGATAACTGACGGAGGTTTCTGGCATGAAGATGCCATTCTCGATCTTGGTGAGGAGGTGGTCCTCGGAGGCTACGGGGGAGCCGGCGAGAGTCATGGGAAATTTTTCTGAAATCATAACTTTTTTTTTAGAACAGCAATTTCCAGCAATATAACAGCAATTTAAGAAAATATTTTTTGTTCTTTTGCGTTATATTCTATGAATGTAGCTGTTAATACATAATTTTTTTAGAACAGCAATTACCTGCAATTATTCAGCAATTTTATCAGACACTTGCTGGCAATTGCTGTTCACAAAAAAAGAACTTAGAGTTGCGTGATGGCGCCGCCGGCGGCGCCGGTGATTACTAACTCTGCGATGCGCAGGATGTAGAGCGCAATCTGCTTCCAATTTACTTTCATACTCGATGTTTTAAGATAAATGAACATTATAAACTTCATGGGATGTTTTGGTTGTTAAACGCGAATTACCACGAATTATCCGCAAATTCAAGTAAATTATTCTTTATGGAAATTAACGGTTAATTTATGGCAATTCACGTTCAAAAGAAAAGACTACTGGCTGAGGTCGCCGTCGTCGATGACTTCGTCACCGCCTTCGCCGCCATTCTCGTCACCGCCGATTACGGGCGGGAGTTCCTCGTCAGAGCCAGTGCCACCGCCACCTCCGGTGTTGCCGGTGCCGCCGCTGTTGTCGGTGCCGCCGCTGTTGTCAGAGCCTCCGGGGTTGTCGGAGCCGTCGTTAGAGGTGTCGGACGTGGCGGTTCCGCCGTACTTTACGAGGGTGATCTTGTCGGGCAGGAGGTCGTAGATGCGCTTCTTGTTGACAAGCTTGAAGGAGGGGTTGAAGGTGGGGACAAGACCCTGGATGAGCTTGGCGGTTGCCTCTGCCTCGGTCTTCACGGTGCCGGAGGTGATGAAGCGGATGGAGAGGTTGCCGAAGCCGAGGAGCTGGATGTTGTAGCCCTTCTTGAGGTTCTCCTTGACGTAGTAGGCGTAGCGGTCGAGGACGTTCTTGACGTCTCCCGGGGTGGCACTGGACTCGGCTGCGATCTGGTTTGCCACGTCGTCGGTGGTCAGCAGGCCGTAGCTGAAGGGTTGAACACTGTACACGGTCTTGGGGTTCTTCTTGTCGAACATCACCGTGTGTTTGATTACTTTGTACGCTTTAGGCATAGTTCTATGAAATTAAAAAATTAAAAGATTAAAAAATTAAAGTTCTCTGCGTGATTGGGATGTGGCTCCTTCTGGCCAGTCAAGGGGTTTCTTCCCTTTTCACGATGCAAAGTTACTACAATTTATTTTGGCGGTGGCGCAAGAGGGCGCAAGAGGAGGGAGGATTGATGATTGATTAATGATTAATGATTAATGATTATTGATTATTGATTATTGATTAATGATGGTTGATGGTGATAACTGAATGCTCCTTTCAGTTAGTAACTGAATAGGGTAATCAGTTGGGAACTGAATAGGGCTATCAGTTGTGAACTGAATACTCCTTTCAGTTGGGAACTGAATACTCCTTTCAGTTGGGAACTGAATACTCCTTTCAGTTGGGAACTGAAAGCCCTATTCAGTTGACAACTGAAATTAAAGGATTAAAAGATTAAAGGATTAAAGAAACGAAGTTCGACGAAGTCAATTAAAGGACTCTGCGCAATGGGAACTTTAATCCTTTAATATTTTAATTTTTTAATTTCCTATGAGCTAGAAGCTCATAGGACTCACGGGTCTCCGAGGTATTCGATGATGAGACGGACTTGGCGGACGGTGAGGTCCTTCTTCTTCTTGCTCTCCACACCGAGGGCGTTGAGGGCGGCTACGAGGTCGGGACAGTTCTCTATCCATCGACGCAACGAACGGACTGCCTCTATCGGGGACTTGTCAGGGAAATACAATAATGCTAAATCGCGTCTTTTCATATATCGAAATATTGAAAAATTGAAAAATTGAAATATTAATAATTGCAGTGCAATCCGTGTCAGGTGTGAGAGGTTGCGTAAGGTGGTATAGCGACTTTTTATGAAATACTAATTAAAGCCCTACTATATAGTAACCCTTTAATTCAATTTACGCGAAAGTATGTATATAACCTTACACAACCTCGCACACCTCACACGCTTCCACTCTCAGAAGGGCAAATCCGTCTTCGGCAGATTGATGTCTTCGGGAACCACATGACCAATGTCGGATGCAGGTCGCTCAAAGAGTTTCCAAAACTTGCCATGATGAGAACGATAGCTCTCAAAACCAAGATCCTGCAGCGCCTTGCCCACCTGCACTGCCGACAGACGCACTTGTCCGCCAAAGCGGGCTACTATGTCGGAGGCAGTGAGATAGACGGCGTTCTCGTTCTCCCCGGGCTTGCGATAGCGGGTGGAGATGAGTTCGCGGGCGATGTTCGGCGTCTCATACGTGCGGTTGCGATGGTTGAGACGGGCAATCTCGTCGGTGTCAAACCAATATCTGAATCCAGTGTCAATAAGATGACGTATCTGCGAATACACCCCGGCATAGTTGATGGTGGCGGTCCAGGGGTTGTCGATATGGTCCACCTCGAACACGAGCCAACGGCGGTTGCCCGTGTCGTCGGTGAGGAACTGCATGTTGTTGCCCGTGGCACAGAAGGATGCCATGTGGGGCAGGCGCACCTTGCTGCGGCCATAGAAGGGGCGATCCTTCACAAACGGCTGCGACGCCATCGCCTTGAGCTGGTTGACCTCCTGTCGCCCCATACTGTCAATCTCCTCCATGTCGATGAGCACGTTCTCGGCCAGGGCAAAGGCATCGTCCTTGGTCATTCGCTGCGAGTTGGTCTTCATACAGAAGTACTGTCGCAGTTCGGGCGGCAGAAGGTTGTTCATGAACGAGGTCTTATACGTGCCCTGAGGACCAAGCAGCACAAATATCTGATGATTCACCACCGAGTCGTCGAGCGTGGCAGCCACCATCGCCACAAGCCATCGGCGCACGTAGAAGTCGAAGTCGGCGGGCGGGCAGTCGCGGCAGTGCACCATCCCCAGGAGGTCGGCGATATGGTCGTGACCGTCCCACTCGGGCAGAGATTCAAGATAATGCTTCACAGGATGAAATTCCTCAACATAATTGCTCGTGAGATAGGCGTGGAGAGTCTGCATGTCGGTGTTGAGTCCGGCGCGCTGCATGTCAATCCAAAGCGTGTTCTCGGCGGCGTCGGTTAATGGAATTAGGAATGAGGTATGAGGAATGAGGGATGTATATTCCACTTGCTGGGAGAGGATGTTGCGGCGGAAGCGATAGCGGGCTGTGAGAAACGCCTCCACCTCCATGATGGTGGCCTTGCTTGTGCGCGATTCAGTGTTGAAAGCCGAGGGCCGGCAGGTGTTGTGCTCCCCGGAGTGCTTGCCGTAGATGCTCTTCACGATACCCGCGACGGGATAACCGTTGGCGGCGTCGTATTCGTCAAACTCCTCCAGCGCCCACTTAAGAGTCTTCTCCTCGCTAATGCCAAAGCGGTTCATCCAGTAGATGGCTCGCGATACGTAGCGGTTGCGGTTGCCCTCCACATATTCCACTCCCTCGCCCTCCACGAGCGAGCGTGCTGTGGCTCCGGCCTTGAAGCTCGACGGCCGTCGCCCCGCCTTCTGCTTTGGAGTCTTGAACGACTTGATTTTCAGAGCCTTCGACAGCGGTCGATATACAGCCTTAGGGTCGTGGGCCAAGCCGCACAAGCGGTTGACATTGCCGCACTGATTGTCGTATTCCACACCGGTTATCTCCTTGATCTTCTCGTTGGCAGAGAGCCACGCGTCCTTGAAGTTGTCCTTGGTCACGTCGCCGTCCATCTTCACAATCACACGCAGACCGTGGCCCGAGATGGTGCGATAGGCGAGGTGGGCATACTCCGACTTCTTCACGGTGTCAGCCACAGCCGCCATCTTGTCAGCCGGGAGATGATCGAGATCCACAATCATGTAGGGCATGAATCGCGTGATGTCATTCGCCGACCTGCCGCCCTCCACCATAGCCTGGGGCATGATAGCCGGGCATTGCTGCTTGATGTGCGCCAGTTGCGACTTCAGATGACGCTCGCGCTCCTTGTCGCCCGCGGCCTTCGCCTGTTCATAAACGGCAAGAGTGGATTGATATTCACTGCACAGTTTTTGCAGTTGGTCGCCACGTATTATTGTGGCCACCGATTCCCACGACATGAGTTTTGGCTCCTTGTCGGTGAGGGATGAAAAGAATGTTAGTTCGTTTGTCATAATTGCAATAGATTTTTTAAGAATTATCAGGCAGCGAAGATACAAAATAAATAGAAGAAAACAAAAAAAAACGTACCCGACATGTTCGGTACGATTTTCAGAATAATTAATATATTTAAATAAAATTCAATATAAAAATGACAAGGAAAAGAGTATTTGAAGTAAATCCTTCGTTTGCCTCGTTCATAAGCGACGAGACGCGTCGTCTTGGCATTTCAGCCGAGAAAGTGTATGCCAAGACCGGTATCAGCAGGGAGGCGTTTTGGATTCTTAAATCGCAGATGCAAGAGAGCATGTAGCCTATCCCATGTATTATTACCTCGCCATTCTCAAGGCGATAGAATCCTTCTACGATTCCCCCGCCGACATAGAGCGTCTGCGCCAGAGATGGGTAGAGGCGCTGCAAGGTGTGAAAGTTATTCGCAGAAAATGATTACTCAAGGAACTCCTTTACCCTTCGGCCAGTGACCGTTGATATGCAAAATCCATAATATTTTCGCGAAATATTTGGTGGATTGGAAAATTTATCGTACCTTTGCTGCGAATTAAATAGAATTTACTCAATATGGGAAGATATATCAATAAAGGCAATGATGGTTTTGCTTCTGTCATCAACACAAGTTTTGTGGACAAAAGTATGCTCATCGAGGAGATGAACCAGGTGATGAACACCGAGAATCGTTTCCTTTGTGTCACACGTGCCCGCAGATTCGGAAAGTCGGTGGCAGTGAAGATGCTGAATGCCTATTATGATAAGTCTTCTGACTCGACGGATTTGTTTGCAGACTTGGCGATTTGCCATACCAAGGATTATGAGAAACTTCTCAACAAGGAAGCCGTCCTCTACTTGGACATGACAGATTTCCTAACTAAATACGGTAGCGATGACGAGAATTTAGTCGGCAAGATGAAGCATGACATCAGCGAGGAACTTCTCTCTTGTTATGATGACATATCAGTCACGGAGAATGACGACTTGATGGATGTCCTTGTGAAGATTGTTGACAAGACCGGGAAAAAATTCGTATGCCTGATTGACGAATGGGACGCTTTTTGCCGTGAGGGAATGGAAAAAGCCGTTGATGAATATGTAGAACTGCTCAGGCGGCTCTTCAAGGGAAGCAAGTCGGAATATGTCTTCTCGCTCGTATATATCACAGGAATACTTCCTATTAAACGCTATAACACCCAATCGGCTCTGAACAACTTTGAGGAATACACAATGTTGAGTCCCGCCCAGCTTGCCCCGTATTTCGGATTTACCGAGACGGAAGTGAAAACCTTGTGTGAGCGGAATGGCATGGATGCCATGAAGATGAAGCAATGGTATGACGGTTATGAATTGGGCAATGAGAAATCGATTTATAATCCCTACGCAGTGATGCGCGCACTGAAGCGCAAGCTGTTTGAGAGCTATTGGGTGAGCACGAACACATTTGATGACTTGAAACGCTACATCACAATGAATTTCGATGGACTCAGGGATGATATAGTGATGGCCTTGAATGATGTGCCTGTAAGAGTGAATGCATTGAAATTCAGCAATGATATGCACAAGGTAGGAAGTAAGGATGATGTCTTGACATTATTGTGCCACCTCGGCTACTTGTCGTATAGCCATGAGTCAAAAACTGCGGTTATTCCAAACTACGAGGTTAGGCAGGAATTTGAGATGGCAGTGGCGGATGCTTGGAAATAGTCTTAGTTGGCATAAACTATGACAAAACGACGAAGAAACATTCCTGTAAAATTGAAAAGATCATCGCTCATCATTATTGATTAATGATTATTGATTACTGATTTTTGATTAGGCGCGGAGCCAAGCCCCGCGGGGGCGACATAACGGAGGATAGGGCTTAAGCCCTATCTATTGGAACGTTTTTGCCTCTCCCTCCCCGCCGCCAATAGCGGCGGGGGGGGAGAAAAGGAAGTATTGTAATAATCACAGATAATATATACTACATGAAACTCAATTAATATATGAACATTCATTATTATAAAAGAACACTTAAAGAACTGAAAGATAATAAAACATTCTCTTTTAGGGATCCGGAGAATATACTTGGCAATTTGACATCAGAAATGTCCGAGGCTTTTCTAAACAAGCCTGCTGGTTATAATGACAAAGAGGTGGCACAAATTATTGCTCTTAACGATAACGAAGTTATTGGTGCATCAATGTATTTTAATAACTTCCTGAGATTGGATGGAAAGATTGTTTCATGTCAGGGCGGGTCTTATCTTTATTCACGTGAAGAGTACCGAAAACAAAACATAGGTGCAGATCTGTTCTTTATGGGTTGCAATCTTCAAAAGGACGTATGTTTCGCCGGAATATCACAGATGGCATTACCTCTGTACAAAGCTATGAGATTCATTACATTCTTCTTCCCGCGAATGATTTATTTGAAACATAGCCGTAGTGTCATTCACTCTTTGCTAAAAACCGAAAGTGTTTTGACCTATCCGCTGATTATGATAGCGGATTTAGGATTAGCTCTTCATAGATTATCGTTGACAGTTTATTCTAAGGTAAAATATAATCAATATGTAGTTGAAGAGACAAACGATATACCTGATGATGTTGAACGAATCATTTTAGAGGATAAACATCCATTTGCGGAGTATCATGACAGAAATTGGCTTGAGTGGAGTTTGAAATATTCGTTTAAGTCGCATCCTATGTACAAAAAGAAATTGTTCATAATCAAAAAGAATGGTAAAATCGTAGGCTTCTTTATCGCAAAATATGAATTCTTTGAACAAGCAAGTAGTAGAGGATTCAAGAATGTTTATCTCGGTTCGGTAATGGAATGGGGTATAGATAATGAGGAGACTCTTACGGAGGCAGACCTGTATCTTTTAGCAATAAGGACATTTCCAAATGAAATAGATGGCATTCAAGTAGCTACATCTAATGAAAATACAAAAAGATTGTTGAAAAGATGTTTGTTTATACAAGTTGGAGAAGCAAATATGTCAGTTAAAATAAGAACAATGAAAGACAGTCGATTAAAGGATATAAATAACTGGAGGATACGTATTGCCGCAAGTGATACATTAATGGATTAAATGTATTATTATTAAATAAATATAAACAATTATGGATATAAAAGAATTTATTGAGAATTTTGTTAATCAGTTTGAAGATGTTCCTTCTACAGAGGTAACTCCAATGACACAGTTTCATGAACTGTCAGAGTGGTCTTCATTTATTGCCCTATCTGTAATGGCAATGATTGATGAAGAGTATGACGTACAGATTAAGGCTGATGAGATGAGAAACTCTCAGACTGTGCAGGAACTTTTTGATATTGTGCAGTCTTATCTGAACAAATAAGGCTTATGGGTCAACTTACAGGAAAGCATATTTTGGTGACGGGAGCATCCTCTGGCATGGGCAGAATATTCTGTCAAATGATTGCCAAAGAGGGTGCCCGCGTCAGCCTCTTGGCCCGAAATGAAGAACGTCTGAAGGACACTTTGTCAATGATGGAAGGTGAAGGACACAAGTATTATTTATGTGACCTTACCGACGAGGAACAGATAAAATCAGCCATCGGGCAATTTGATGCTTTGGATGGTGTGGTATTCTGTGCCGGGATTAATGACTTTGTTCCTCTGAAGTTCGTAAAGCAGGAAAAACTGCTGCGAATATTCCAGACCAACTATTTCTCGCAAGTGATATTGACTCAGATGCTTGTAAAGAAAAAACTTATAAAAAAACAAGCATCGTTAGTCTATATATCTTCACTGAGTTCTGTGCTTGGAGTGTCTGGCACATTGCTATATGCTTCATCCAAGGCTGCTTTGAACAGTGCAGTAAGGGTGATAGCAGCAGAATTGGCTCCACAGGGAATTAGAGCAAATGCGATATGCCCAGGAATAGTGCGCACAGAAATGTTAGGCAATACCAATATTGATGAGGAGACCTTCACAAAGCAGGCAGTTGATTATCCGCTTGGATTGGGTACTCCTAAGGATGTTGGTAATGCGGTATTGTATCATTTGAGTGATGGCAGCAGATGGCTAACGGGCAACTGTATGGTCATCGATGGAGGTTACTCATTAAAATAATCAGAATTATGGCAATTATTAAATATCATAATGTTGGCATAACGGCCATGAGTGCATGTGTGCCAAGTAAGGTTGTAAGTAATCGTGACCTCGGTTATTTGATACCAGAAGAGGAGATAGAGAAGACCATCAACAATATTGGCATCGAGGAACGCAGGGTGGTAGATGACGATGTTTGTGCGTCAGACCTCTGCTATAAGGCTGCAAAGCAGTTGATGGAGGATAATGACATCGACCCAAACTCCATTGACGTGCTACTTTTCATGAGTCAGACGAGTGATTACCGCATTCCAGCAACTGCACCTATCCTTCAGCATCGGCTTGGATTGAGCAAAGATACTTGTTGCTTAGACTTGTCACTTGGTTGTTCAGGTTTCGTATTCGCACTCTCTACCGCCTTTGCTTATGCAAGTATGGAAGGGGTGAATCGAGTGCTGCTTCTTGATGGAGAGACTTTCTCAAAGATCTGCAATAAGAGAGATAAGGTTGATTGGCCTCTCTATGGAGATGGTGCAACAGCGACTTTGATTGAGAAAGGAGATTTTGAGGAAAGTACTTTCATACTGAAGAGTGACGGAAGTGGCGCAAATGCTGTAATTATTCCAGGTGGTGGAATGAGAAATCCAGCAACAGCAGATTCGTTAGTTGAGACTGTTCGCGAGGAAGGAAATGTCCGTAACGACCTCCAAATATACATGGATGGTATGGAAGTGTTCAATTTCGCCATGAGTGTTGTTCCTAAGGGAGTTAAAGAAATGGCAAAAGAGACCAATACCACACTTGATGATATAGACTGGCTTGTATTCCATCAGGCAAACAAGTTTATGACCGATTTCTTTGCAAAGCGATTGAAGTTTAATATGGACAAAGTGCCATACTGCATTCAGAAGTATGGCAATACAAGTTCAACATCTGTCCCTTTGACTATCGTGAGCGAATTGAGGGACAAACTTAAGAAAGGTGATAGGGTTGTTCTGTGTGGATTTGGCGCAGGCTTGTCTTGGGGCACAGCAAGAATAGTATTCGGAGATTGTAAGATTTCACCTGTAATTGAATACTAAGAACTATGTTGGATACAATGAAATTTCATCACATAGGTGTTGCTGTCAAAGATATTTCTGCGACAGCTGCCGTTTATGTGGCTGGAGGTTACAGGCAGTCGGAAACCATATTTGACCCAGAACAAAACGTGAACATCTGTTGGTTGACAAAAGAAGGGATGCCTGTTGTAGAACTCCTTGAACCAGTGGATGAGACATCTCCAATCAATAAAACTCTTGAGAAGAATGGTGTAACTCCCTATCACACATGCTACATTGTTGACGACATTGAAAGTGCAGTGAAGGATCTAAGAAAGATGAAGTACGTTATTGTCAGCAAGCCTGTGGAGGCAGTTGCAATCCATCGCTGTAAGGTCAGTTTCCTCTATAACAAGAATGTCGGACTGATTGAACTTGTTGAATCACCCGCAAATATTTGATATATGGCAAAATTTGTATTTAGAAACAATACCATAGAGCGTTTTTTCGGCAAGGATTACAATTTTTCGGGTTATGATGATATCTCCAATGTGCCACAAGATGTTGATGGCTATGTATGGTGGTATCAAGTGCCCGTGAAGTTTGAACAAAGTGTTCTTGCAGACGAAATAAGAGGATATGCCCAGAAATTGAGATTTGTGTTAAGCCAGATTGACGAGAAGAAGTCGTTTGTAGCTCTCACAATGGACATATTGTATGCAGTTATTTTTACGGATGACGACTACCAGTTGCAGACCGCAGTGGCAGAATACAACAATGCACTCTATGCTGCTGAAGCAAGTCACAAAAACGTGAAAGTGATTGACATTACAGAGTTTACAAGGAAATACAATGCTTCTGAACTGTTTGATTGGAAATTCTATTTCATCAGTCAGATGGGTATGAATCCAAAGTTGAATAAGGATTTCAAGGCTTGGTGGGATAGAAAGCTTAACTCCATCAGATTGAAGCGCAAGAAGTGTTTGGTGCTCGACTTGGACAACACTCTTTGGGGTGGTGTACTCGGTGAAGATGGTATTGAAGGCATAAAGATTGGTGGCGACTATCCTGGGAAGGCTTTTCTTTATTGGCAAGAGGCATTGCTTGAACTATCGAAAAGTGGAGTAATTCTAACCGTTTGCTCAAAGAACAATGAGCAGGATGTGCTTGATGCATGGGAGAAAAACCCATTCATGATTTTGAAGAAAGAGCACTTTGCTGCATATCGTATAAATTGGACAGACAAGGCAACTAATATCAAGGAGCTGGGTGCTGAATTGAACATCGGTCTTGATAGTTTTGTGTTCGTGGATGACAATCCTACAGAGCGCGAACTAATCAAACAGATGCTGCCTATGGTAGAGGTTCCTGAGTTTCCTGTACAACCCTATGAGCTGATGCAATTCTTCAAGCAACTCGTTGAGGACTATTTTAAGGTGTATTCTGTAACAGACGAAGACAAAAAGAAGACGGAGCAATACAAGCAAAATGCAGCTCGTGCGCAAGCTCAGGCTTCTTTTGCTGACTTCGACTCTTTCCTTGAATCTTTGAATATACAGATAACAATTGAATCAGCCAATGAATTCAACATCCAGCGTATTGCGCAAATGACTCAGAAAACTAATCAGTTCAATCTGACTACACATAGATATACCGATGCAGATGTTTGTGGATTTATTGAAAACGGTTGGAAAATATGGTGCTTTAGCGTAGCTGACAGGTTTGGTGACAATGGAATCACAGGAGCTATAATGATCACTCCAGAAGGCAATATTGACACTTTCTTGCTTAGTTGCCGTATCTTGGGCAAGGGAATTGAGATAGCTTTTGTAAAGTCCATCATTTCATTGCTTTATAGCGAAGGTTTGGAGACTTTGACTGCCTCCTATTTGCCAACTGCCAAAAACTCGCAAGTGAAGAACTTTTGGGAGATGGCAGGCTTTGCTTGCATAAAAGAGAACGAAGACGGAAGCAAGTATTATTCTTTGGTAGTAAAAGATGCTGACGTTGAGATTAAGAACTATTATCACATAACAATTAAATAAGAAAAAACATGGAAGAAAAAGTATTAGAAGTTTTGAAGGAAACATTCGAACTTGATAATGTTGACAAGACATGTTCGCAATCAACATGTGAAGCATGGGATTCGATGGGGCAGTTGAATCTTGTTGCTGAACTTGAAGATGCTTTTGACGTATCTTTAGAGCCAGAAGAGATTGGCACTATGAAATCGTTTGATGATATTGTTCGCATATTGAAAGAGAAGGGCATCAAATAGTTTATGGCATAGAAATTAATACAAATATTCATATTGAATGAGCAAGAAAGAATATGGAATAAATTACATGGAGGATTTTCCGTCACCCTTCACTAGTAAGGAAAAGGTGAGGCGTGGTATATGGAATTTTGTATGGAGGTTTTTAATAAGTTGGAATCCCCGTGCTCTATGTAATGGTTGGATTCGTATGTGGTACCGTATATTCGGTGCTCAGATAACAGATGTTAGCTATATTCATCCCTCAGCAAGAGTATGGGCACCTTGGAATTTGGAAATGGCTCCGTATAGTACAATAGGCAGTAATGCTTATATTTCCAATGTGGCAAAGATTACACTTGGAAGAAATTGCGTTGTATCGGAACGGGCATACCTTTGTACCGCAAGTCATAATATTTATAGTCGTAAGCACGAGCAATTTAGTAAACCAATAAGAATGTGCGACCGTTCATGGGTTGCTGCTGATGCCTTCGTGGGTATGGGTGTAACCATTGGCGAGGGGGCTGTCGTAGGGGCACGTGCCGCAGTGTTCAAGGATGTGAAGCCGTGGACGGTTGTTGGTGGTAATCCGGCAAAGGTTATAAAGAAGAGAGAGATTATTGATTGTTGATTATTGATTAAGTTTTATGAAGGTGATATTACATGCCGATGACTTCGGATATGATGAGGACACATTGGAGGCTACGATTGAGTGCTTTGAGAAAGGGGCACTGAGTAGTTGCTCGGTGATGGTGAACTGTGAGGCATCGGAAAGGGCATTCGTATATGCAAGGAAACACCCGGAGTTCAGCTATGGGGTGCATCTGACGTATGTGGATGGACTTAAGCCTGTGTCGGAGCCGGGCAGGATTGCGTCGTTGGTGGATGGCAACGGGGTTTTTCTTCCTTCTAATGACGTGAGAAAGAAGGCATTGACATTGGGAATTAGTAAGAAGGATATTATAACGGAGTCGCAGGCGCAGATTGACAAGATGCGGAAGGCGGGTGTGGCGGTGAGTCATTTGGACAGTCACGGGCATTTGCATAAGTTTCCGGCATTTATGTATGCGATGAAGCAGTTGAGAATTGGCGGCAAAGCGGTAGAGAGGGTGAGGTCGGTGCAGAATGTGTTCATCGACAAACCATCTATGAAATCGCCGGTGTATTGGTTGAATAAGTATTTCAGATGGTATTTGGGACGCAATTTCAGTAATCCCGGATATTTTTATATGAGTGCGAATAATATGGATACGGGGTGGGCGGATGAGATATTGCGACAGATGGAGATGATGCCACGTGATGCTGTAATCGAGGTGGGGGTTCATCCCGGGCATGACGAGGAATGGCGTCAGCGGGAGTTTGGGGATATTATGGATTTCGCCAAGAAAGTGAGGAGAAGGCATGAGATAGTGACGTGGAGGGAAATTATTGATGATTGATTGCTAATTAATGATTATTGATTATTGATTAAAATATGAGATTATGGGTATTAAGAAGATTTTTTACTTTGAGTCGGCTATTGAGCGGGTCTTTGACGGTCTGATGAGGGGATTGATGTTTTTGTTGTTTTTCCTCGTGGTTTATCTGCTGCTCGGGTTGACGGGCATGGTGATTTTGACCGTGGCCGAAGGGTTGTTCTTCTTGTGGAACAGATATGAGATGAGACATGCCAGCGGAGGGTGATTATTGATTATTGATTAATGATTGATGATTGATGATTAATGATTATTGATTGTTCGATGGATATCGAACCAAGAGATAGGGATCACGCCCTATACTAAGTATTGTCGCTCCATCGGGGCTATGACGTTATGCGTCCTGTTGGGACTATGACGTATTATTCAAATAAAATTTTTTATGCTTGATTTGACAGTGATTATACTTACGTATAATGAGGAGATTCATATACGTAGGTGTCTGGAGAACGTGTGCCCGATTGCCAAGAAGGTGATTGTGGTGGATAGTCCTTCTACAGACAGGACGGCGGAGATTTGCCGGGAGTTTGACAATGTGGAAGTGGTTGTGCATAAATACCCGGGGAATCAGGCGGAGCAGTTTAACTGGGCATTGGATAACCTCACTATCGACACTGAATGGATTCTCAGACTGGATGCTGACGAGTATCTGATGCCAGAGCTTATAGAGGAACTGAAAGAGAAACTGCCCGGTATGGAAAAGGGAGTTTCGGCCCTTTCTCTCTCTCTCGCGCGCGCTTTTTGCGGCAGGGTGCTTCATCATGGCATCGTGAACGGGATATGGATTATACGTATTTTCAGGAAGGGAAAGGCGCGGTATGAGAAAAGACTGATGGACGAACACTTGTCGATAGATGGCGAGATAGTGAGGATGGAGAATCAGTTTGTGGATGACAACAGGATGACTATCGGACAGTTCATCATCAAGCATGAGGGTTATGCCTCGCGTGAGGCTGCCCTGCTATTGGATGCGGAATATCAGCTCACCGACACGTCATCGCTCGCTAATGACCATGGGAAAGAGGTTGAGCGGAAAAGGGCGCAAAAGGCTAAGTATGCCAGTATGCCTCTGTTCTGGAGAGCCTTCGGATATTTCGTCTATCGCTATATTATCAAGCTCGGTTTTCTCGACGGCAAGGAGGGGTTCTTGTGGGACTTCCTCCAGGGATGGTGGTATCGCACATTGGTGGATGCCAAGGTGTTTGAGGTTAAGAGGGCTTGCGGGAATGACAAGGAAAAGATAAAGCGATATTTGAAGGAAAGATATAACATCAGTTTGGATGTTATGAATTGAGGAAGGCATTCCAAAAGTCGAGTTTATTATCAATTTATTATGCTTTTGCCCTTTCAGGGCGATTGTCGGGGGAATAACAAATACCCAGGGTGTTACCCTGGGCTGTGGGCTTTTGGGCTTTCAGCCCGATGATATGGGGGGGTGAGCTGTTGGTGTGGACTATTTGTGTTTAACTTTGTATATGGATTTATTATGAAGATATCGATTGTTACTGCTACTTACAATAGCGGAGCGACGGTGCGCGATACCTTGGACTCGGTGCTGCGACAGGACTATCGGGACTATGAACTGATTGTCAAGGACGGCGGGAGTACGGATGAGACAATCCCGATTTGCCGGGAGTATCTGCCTAAGTTCGAGGGGAGAATGAGGATTATCACTGAGCCGGACGCGGGGATATATGACGCAATGAACCAGGGGATTGGCGCAGCCACGGGCGAAGTGGTGGGAATCCTAAACTCGGACGACTTCTTCACCTCGTTTGACATACTGAAGGCTGTGGCGAGGAGGTTTGAGAAATATCCTGACATCGACGCAGTGTATGGCGACGTGCATTACGTAAGGGAGGAGGACGTGACACGGCTCGTGAGATACTACAGCAGCAGGCATTTCCATAGATGGTGGATGAGATTGGGATTCATGCCGGCACATCCATCTTTCTATTGCCGGAAGGTGGTGTATGAGAGATATAAGTTGGACGGAAGGAACATAAAGGGATTCAAGGGTAATCCCGACTGCGCGTATTTCAACACCACATACAAGATTGCGGCGGACTTCGAGTGCCTGCTGAGGATGATATTTGTGAACAGAATCAGGACGCATTATGTGTATCGTGACTTCGTGACGATGCGCATGGGCGGGGCATCGTCGAGCGGTGCGGCTTCGCACAGGCAGATTAACCGCGACCATATCAGGGCGTTCAGGGAAAACAAAGTGTATTCCAACTATTTCCTGCTGTCGCTGAGATATTGCTATAAGGTGGTGGAGCTGATGATGGGGAGGATTATAAAATGAAGAATGTTTTTAAATGAAGAGTGAAGAATGAAGAATGTTTTTAAATGAAGAGTGAAGAATGAAGAATGAAGAATTATTAATAAATATGGGGAAATGTTTGGTGAATTGGAATTTTATTCGTACTTTTGCAGCGTAATTATCTAAAAAAAACATAAACAACAAAAAAAAAAGAAAGAAAGAAACTATGAGAGTAATAATTGAACCCGATTACGACAAGATGTCGAAATGGGCGGCAGACTATGTCGCAAGTCGTATAATAGAATACAAGCCTACAGCCGACAGGCCATTTAAGCTCGGCTGTCCCACAGGCTCCTCGCCATTAGGACTATACAGGGAGCTGGTCAGGAAGTATGAGGCAGGCGAACTCTCCTTCGAGAACGTCGTGACATTCAACATGGACGAGTACGTCAATCTCGACGTCAACCATCCTGAGTCCTATCATTCCTTTATGTGGAACAACTTCTTCTCCCACATAAACATCAAGCCCGAGAACGTGCATATCCTCGACGGCAACGCCAAGGACCTGCAGAAAGAGTGCGAGGACTATGAGAAGAAGATAGAGGCTGCCGGCGGCATCGACCTGTTTATGGGAGGAGTAGGTCCCGACGGGCACTTAGCTTTCAACGAGCCTGGCTCATCGCTCACATCACGCACACGCATCAAGACATTGGCCACCGACACCATCATTGCCAACAGCCGTTTCTTCGGCGGCGACCTGAGCAAGGTGCCCACACAGGCACTAACCGTAGGCATTGGCACGGTGATGGACGCCAAGGAGGTGCTCATCGTGTGCAACGGTCATCACAAGGCGCGCGCCCTGAAGCACATCATCGACGGCGACATCTCACACAAGTGGACTGCCTCGATGCTACAGCTCCACCGCAAGGCAATTGTCGTATGCGACGAGCCAGCATGCGACGAGCTTACCGTTGCCACCTACAAGTACTATCTCGACAAGGAGCGCGGAAACCTGTAATACTCAAACATATATGGTGTATTGATTGTACATAAATAACACACATAGAAAAAAAAGCCAAGATGTTGATTTTCAACCTCTTGGCTTTTTTTTGGTGATTCCGTAGGGATTATTTAATATGAAATACAATGTTTCTGTATGACTGATAATAATATTGTTTTTCAGATAGTTATAAATTAGTGTTGTTTCATTCGTTTTTATTTTGTTGTGTACTTTTTCACGTTTGTTGTGTATTTTGTTGGGTAAAAGTTTGGTAGTGTCGAAAATAATGTGTATCTTTGCACCGTATTTTAAAACATAACAATATGAAAGTATTAATTATCAATTCAAAGAAAGTGAACGCACAGGGACGTAGCAACGTTCTTTTGCTTGTTCGTAGGCGCATAGGTAGCAAGGTTGTGGATATGCGTGCAAAGACCAATATCGACTTAGATATAGATAGGTTCGATATTGCAGCCAAGAGCATTAAGGAATATCGAAAGAACATTCTTAATTCTCCTGATGTCAAGTACAATAAGGAACAGATTAAGAAGGTTAAAGACCTTATTGCACACATAGAAAATGAGTTTAACGCACTGCAAGACCCCGACCAAGCGCAGGGCAAATGGTTGGCAGATATTGTGGATAGGTATCTATTCCCCGACAAGTATGCGCCAAAGGTAGAGAATAAGGATATTTATTCCCTATTCGCTGAGTATATTAATAGCAGTGATTTCTCAGAAGGTTTCAAACGTGGGAATATGGTTGTCATTCGTGCAGCATACAGGTGGGAACAGTATAGACGTGCCACAGATACAAAAGACTTCCATATCGACATAGACACCTTGACTAATGAGGATATAGACGATTTCCGTGACTACCTTAAAGCAGAAAAGCAGTTACAAGAGGACAATAAAAAGGTATTTGCTAAGATAGTGAAAAGCTACCCAGACTGTATAAACACCGATAAGACTTCCATAGGTGACAGGAGCGGTAACTATGTAGATGTATTCTTAAAGAAATTCCGTGCGTTCTTTTCGTGGCTGAGGAAAGAAAAGAAAGTGACTACAAACACCCCATTTGAAGGTTTTAAGTTTGACGGTGAGCAGTATGGCACACCATTCTTCCTTAGCCTGCAAGAGCGTGATTTGTTGTATCATTCACAAATGCCAACGGAACACCTTAATAAGCAGAAGGACGTTTTTGTATTTCAGTGTTGTGTTGGTTGCCGTGTGTCTGACTTAATGACCTTGACAAGTGCAAACATAACTTCTGAGGGTGTTTTAGTATATTCCCCGATAAAGACCTACAAGGACGGAAAAGAACAGACCATAGCACGAGTACCATTAAGCAAGACCGCAAAGGAACTGATTTCTAAGTATGAGGGTATAGACCGCAAAGGACGTTTATTCCCATTCACTAATAGCGTTCAATACAACATAGATATTAAAAGGGTGTTGGCTGAGGCAGGTATAACAAGACTTGTCCCCATTCGTGAAACTATGACAGGCAAGACGGAATTAAGACCTATAAATGAGGTCGCAAGTTCGCATATGGCACGCAGGACATTCGTAGCCAATTTGTACAAAGAAACACCCGACCCCAATATTATTTCCGTGATGTCGGGACACGTCCAAGGTTCACGCTCTTTTGAAAGATACAGGTCTATAACTGACGATATTACAAGAACATTAATCGAAAAGCAGGAGGCAAAGATATGATGTTTATTTTCATTCTGATATGGGTGTTTGGTCTATGCTTATCACAAGCGACAGGACACGGCAATTAAGAAACAAAGAGTTATTAAGTGATGCAGTAGTGGAGATAGATAAGACTCGTAAGCAGTCGTAGTAAAACTTACTATGCGTATGCGCGCACACACACGCGCGCATACGCTTAAAATGATAATGTTATGATTGATAAAGAAAAAACATATTGGCAGTTCATAAGGGACTTAAAGATGTTGGGTGACGATGTTAAGTCACTGGTCTTATATGGCGGTTGTAGGTGGGGTGAGCCTTCCCCTATTCCTGCAATAGTGGAACGTCTAAGCAAACTTGATTGGGGTGATGTCGCGAGTTCTTTGATGTATATGAAAAGTATAGGAATGACTCGTGACGATTTCAAGAACGATGTTAAGGACATTTACAACTATCATTTAGAATGTAGTCAAGACCTTGCATATTCAGACATAGACAGGGTGGCACTTTATGCGAGGTGGCTAAATCGGTTCATTCTTATTTGCGGTGAGAAAGGAATGGGGGGTATTATTCCACTATCCAAGCAGGACGAAACCGACACAGGCGACAACGTGATGATGTCGGGAGGTATAGATGCGAAAGATATACCAAACAAAATTATTTCTTTATTCAAACCGACATTCAAGGATAATGGAATACTCGACAAGAGCAGTAAAAACTTAGCCAAGGAATATTTAGACAAGGTTCGTGGGTGTTCATTATCTGTATGCGCTAACGTTTATAACGAAGAATATGGAGCAAAAGGAAAAGCAATAACAGGTAATGAATGGGGAAAAAAGAAGAAGGTTCTTTATAATTTTCTTGTTGACCATATCGGGGTAGCAAAAGACATAAAGGAGAGGACATTCGACAACAATTTGGAATAGGTGTGAACTTAAATGTTTGCACCTTTTTTTTGTGCATTAAGTGCGCTTGTTCGTGCATTTAGTGCATTTAGTGCATTTAGTGCAGTACTGAAAAATACCTTTTTATTAATTGCAACATATTACCATATTCAGTAATTTTGTACTCGCAAAGGTGAAACCGACCGCCACAAGGTAGAGCCAATGCAGCGGAGCAAGGTGACTATACGTCCGTGGCAGCTCCATAAAATTTGAGAATATGGCAAAAGAGATTCAGACCGCAGAGAGAGTTCTGCAAACAAATTCACAAGCCACCTATATCATAACAGGTGAGCAGTTAATGACATTCGTTCAGTTGTACGCTGAGCAAATGATTAAGGAACGTGACGATGCACGAGAAAAGCAAGAGCAGCGTTTTTCACAGAAGGAGGCTGCAAGGTATCTCGGCAAGTCCGTGCCTACAATTTGGAGATGGCAAAAGCATGGGTATTTGAACGCTGACGGTTATGTAGGTTCACAACCTTATTACTTCAAACAGACGTTAGATAATTTAAAGTAGGAGGTTACTATGACAACAAAAGAAATGGGGGCTACCCACTACGGCAACACCCCCGACCCAAAACTCGATGCAAAGGTAGTAAATAATGGTGGAAACACCAAAGATTTAGTCAAGGTATTGGAGTACTTTCGGTATACAACCGCTACGACCTTGATGTGTTTTTTAGCGACAGGCATTTTGAGGAATAGTCTGACGTGGTATGTTTCATTCCTTGAGGAGGCTGGTATGCTGAGGGTAGTCAAAAAAGCGGCTGACCCATACACAGGCAGAATGGCGAAGTATTACACCGCGGACGAGTCCAAGTTCCCCAAGGTTCAATGTGTTCAACTTGATTTGTTTAAGGAGGATTGATATGGGAGCATTTAACTTGTATGCTGATTTCACCGCCAAGAAAGATATTCCGATTGAGAAGTCTAAATATGGAATGCTCGAGCTGCAAGACGCAAACAGTGTGATTCGTAATGCGGCTCAACGTCCCGACCCGAAAATGCTCTACAAGGAGTTATGGTACGAGGGAGAAGTGTCTTGTCTGTTCGCCGATACAAATAGCGGCAAAAGTCTATTGGCAGTTCAAATTGGCACGGAGATTGCCAAGTCTGAGAAGGTTCTGTATCTCGACCTTGAACTAAGCGATAAGCAGTTTCAACTACGATATTCTGACGAGGGTATTCTTTTTGAGTTCCCACAGAATTTTTATCGTGTGGCGATAGATAGAATGAGCATTCCCGAAGGTGATTTTGAGGAGGCGATAATGAAGGACATAGAAACAATGGTCGATAAGACAGGCGCAAAGATTCTCATTATTGACAACCTGACGTGGCTATGTACGCAAGCTGAGAAAGGTTCAGATGCGAGTATATTGATGCGTAGATTGCTCAACTTAAAATTCAAGTATGGTCTATCTATGCTATGCGTGGCGCATACTCCGAAGAGGAATATGTGTTCACCTATAACTCAAAATGATTTGGCTGGCTCTAAGCGTCTGATTAATTTCTTCGATAGTTCATTTGCAATTGGTGTTTCGGCAAAGGACGAGGCTATACGATATATCAAACAGATTAAATGTCGCTATGGTTCATTCACATACGACAGTGGCAACGTGATTGTTTGTCATATCGAAAAGATTAACTCGTTCACGTCATTTGAGATTGACGGATATTCAAGTGAGAGCGAACACTTAAAGCAGCTAACGGAGAAGGACACGGAGGAACTTGAAACCAAGATTCGGGAAATGGTTACAAGCGGACGCAGTTATCGGGACACGGCAACAACTCTCGGCACAAGCCTTGCTAAAGTTCAACGTACTATGAAGAAGTGAAACCGTATCGGGATGTATCGGGTGTATCGGTTGTATCGGGGTGATACAGGTGATACAGTCGATACACTATGATACACAAACAACGGAGATAATATTATGATTTACAATAATATACAATACAAGAAAAGACCAAGTGTATCGGTGTATTGCTCCGATACAGGTGATACACCTGATACAGGGCGATACACTTTAACATATTCCCCAAGGTGTGTTGCTGAGGTGATGCGTGGATATTCCACAGGCACGCTCATGCTCGACAAGTATGTTGGCACACGAGAAACCGACCGCCTAATAGATAGGTATTGCCTCGGGACAGATTCGACAAGAACGTGTGAGTCCGATGGCTCTACGGTCTATTGGCAGTTCAACACCGCAGGCGACATTATTAACGGATATGTCGTCAAGTATGGCGAGGACGGAAGAGAGGTCAACCGCAAACAGCTAAACACCATTCAAGGTATCTACAAGTGGAGTAATTGGTTCTTCGGCGGCGACCTTATAACTCGTGCAAGTATGATTGGTATAGTCGATAATGAAATGACGTGCCTCGTAGCGGCAAGCGTATGTAAGGAGGTGACGTGGATAGCAGCCAACAACCTTCAAGTCGATGTGCTTAACCTTGTCAAGTATGGAGGGCGAAACGTGGTACTCTATCCGTCTGACATTTCTCTTGAATATTGGAAGGAGATTGGCGACAAGTGCAATGTTCCAACGTCCGATGCGCTGGCAGTTCCCGACCCTATAAACAAGCTATGCAATGGGTAGATGTTTAGAATGTGTATTCTGTCACTGTAAGGAGTTCACGGCTAAGTCCGAGAGGTGGAGCGGATATTGCAGCAAGAGCGGCAAGCGGATTGCAGACCTATTGGCATATCGGTGTCAAGTGGTCATAGAACAAGATTTGTTTAATTCATAATTCAACTATAATATGAAATTTAAAGAAGCAGAAAAACAAGCTAATGAGAATGGCGATGCGGTAATAAGATTGCAGATTGCCACAGATGAGGACGGAGAGAGGGCAGTTATATTGGAAGTCGTTGATTACTTCGAGCAGACAACCAAGAGAATGGTCGTTCCGCTCAGTAAGCAACAAGCAAATGATTTGGCAGTTAAATTGCTAATTCTGAAAAAGCAACTATGAAGAAGTGGGGTGTCTTAGTGATACCCCATTTTTTTGTTTTAAGCGCATTTTATTGGCTGAGGCTTATGGTTGTTCATACTGCAAAAGAAAGTCGTTCAGAGAGCCTCAACCATAGCTTATTTTAAATCTGTAAAAATAGTACTTGTAGAGGTGTTATATTTGCAACTCTTTATTTAAGTTTCTTGTATTGTGGACTTGATGTGATGTTAGATTAAAAAAATATAAATTATTGGCATAGAGATATGGAAAATTCCTTTTTTTCGATAAGAATACTTATCTTTGCAGTGTCTTTTGCCTTCGGGTGATTGACTGACATATTGAAAGCGATTTCGCTAATTCCGATACGTGTGAACTTGGACACTTCGCAGTAAGTATAATTAGGAGTTGGTGAAGGACGCTCCTTGTATTGTATTCGTTTATCTACGATACGACACAGGTGGGGCTTGTCCTTCGTTTCCTATTATACACGGAGTCCAAGCCGTACACGTAGGGAAGTGGAGGAATACAGGCTCCGCTTTTTTATGTCAAGGAATGAGAATATTAACCGTGTCACTTGAGCCTATGACATAAAAATTATTAAGGTATGGAATTTTTATCGTTTATTATTCTTGTTTTTGCGGTATTGCAGATAATACTATTCTTTAAGATATGGGGTATGACAAATGATGTGCGCAAACTTAGAAAGCATTTTGTTCCTGATTTACAAGACAACAAAACTCCATATTATTTCAATGTAGGCGAACAGGTTATGTATCAAGGAAAAGTGTATGAAGTGATAGAAATATTAGAGGGTGGAATGTGTAAATGCATGGATATTGAAACAGGTAGATATTATTCCCTAAAATGTGACGATTTACAAGTTAATAAATAACAATACAATGATTATGAAAAAGTTTTTAGTTATCCTATTTTTTGCCTCACTGTCAGTTGTGGCAAATGCACAGTATTTCAAATGCTCTCCATACGGAGTTGTATCTGAAACAGACGATAAGAATTATATCGTTGTAACCGCCGATAGTGTAAGCTCTCACGATTTATTTCAAAGAGTTTACGCTTATGTTTATAGTAATTTCCGTAATCCTGATAAGGTGATGAATGTTATGGGTGAGGAAATGATTAATATTCATACAGTTCAAACAGGAGCATACAAATGCAGAGGCATAGGTAATATGGTTGATGTTGATATGAATATTATTCTCAAGTTTAAAGATGGAAGAGTTAGAATGGAAGTTGTAGTCAACGAGCAGATTGTCACTTCATTTTATAAATATGGAGGAGTGAGATTTAATCCGAATGACCATCCCGAATATAATGTGACTGTAACAATGTTTGAGAAAAATGGCGATATTAGGTCAAAAGTTGCAGTAAAGAACTTTAATAAATGGATTAATGCATACATATCTCCTCTTATAATTGCTATTAAGAATCCAAAAAGCAATAAAATGTCGAGTCAAGAAGAAGATTGGTAATTTATGAAGAAGATTTTATTTAGTTTGCTCCTTGCCGTGATAGCGGTAAGTATGAGCGTAGTGTTCACGTCTTGCGAGAACAAAGGTGACGAGTCAGAGAGATACAAGATAGACCAATACGCAAGAATAGAAGGCTTGTGGCAAGACGTATCTATAACAGAAGGCGACTATGTTACAACCGAGGTGATTTACGAGTACAAATTCAACTATGACCGCACAGGTTATTGGCGATTGTATAGTACTCTAAACGGCAAAGTTATAACAGAGAAAAAGACCGATTACAATTACACCTTTACTGGCGACAAACTTAACTTGTTCTATAAAGGTGTTTCATCTCCCACGGTTTATAGTTCTCATATTAGCAATAACACGTTGACTATATCGAACGAAGAGAATGGCACGTTTATTCTGAAAAAGAAGATTGATTAATTAATTCTATAATCTAATTGTATTTGGAAATATGAAGAAGTTCTTTACTATGTTATTTCTTGCGGTGATAACTGCGGGAGTTATGTCTTGCAAAGAAAGTAAGCCTACAAAGTCTGCCGAGGAAATAATAGCAGACTCAATAGCGCAAGCAGAGAAGGACTCTATCAAAAGTATTACTGACTTTAAGAAGGAGTCTGTATTAATAATAGAAAGATATATCAAGAGAAATATATCAAGCGACCCTGACTATGGTAAGGTGTTAGAAACAACTGATAAAATACTAAATGACTCTATGTATTTTGCTCTTTCAAGGATAGTGTTAAAGAATAAATATGGAGCAGTGGAGCAATATAGCGACATTTGGTTCTTATTTTGTAGAAGAGATAAGAATGACCCGAGATTTATTTTTTGGCCGAAGGGGGATTTTTGCCAAAGTGGTATTGACGTTATGTTAGGTCACAAAGATAGTTTCATTTCTGATGATATATTTATATTATCTGAAAGTGATTACCATAAATTAATGGACGCTTTATGTAATAATAGATATGCTACGGTAAAAGAGCGTTTGAGGTAAATAATAAAATCGAGTTAGTATTCGCCTAATGATTGGTGAATCTGAAATCATACATAATAATATTGAGGATTAATTTTACACATAACAAACAAATTTAATTGTTAAGGGCGGCTACGTTGTGATAACGTGACCGCCTTATTTATGCAGTATAGTGTAGTCTGAAAAACGAAAAAAAATTTTTTGAGTGTGCAGCCTACCCACCGCAAGAGCGCAGAAGGGGGGGGAGGGGGTGTCTGTTCTGTATAGGTGTGGGGTGTCGTGGCTGGTGTTGTTCCGTGGTGTCATTCCGTGGATATTGGCTCAGTGTTGCAGTCTGTTTGTGGCGATATTGCTATGTTTTTTATGTTCCATTTGGATATGTCGATTATTATTCGTACCTTTGCAGCGTTTTAAAATACATTTTTATTGGTGGCGGTCTTGTTCGTGAGAATGGGGTCGCCACCTTCCTCAAATGTACCTTAAAAGTGGGTAAAATGTAGCTATGTTGGGTATTTTGTTGTGTAGTTTAGTTTATAAAGAAAGGCTAAGATACTGATATTCAATACCTTAGCATCAACTATAAGTGATTCCGTAGGGATTCGAACCCTAGACCCACGCCTTAGAAGGGCGTTGCTCTAATCCAACTGAGCTACGGAACCCCATTCGCTTTTTGCGGGTGCAAAGGTACGAAAAAATGGCGGAATATGCAAATATTTCCGCCATTTTTTTCTTATTTTAACCTTTTAATGCTGCGATAGTCTCTTTCAGGGCTGCTATCTTCTCAAGCGAGTCGCTCTCCTTCTTGCGCTCCATGGCAACAACTGCCTCGGGGGCATGGGCAACGAACTTCTCGTTGCTGAGCTTCTTGCGCACTGAGGCGAGGAAGCCTTCGAGATGCTGGAGCTGTGCCTCTGCCTTCTCTATCTCGGCTGCCACGTCGATCATCTCGCCAAGGGGAACGGCATACTCGGATGTGCCCACCATGAAGGATGATGCGGTGGAATCCTTCTCGCTAACTACCTCGATGGCTGAGAGATTGGCCATCTTGGTGATTACGGAGTCGTAGGCTGAGAGAACGGCTGTGCCCACCACCTGAAGACGAAGAGCCTCGCGAGGCGAGATGTTCTTCTGGTTGCGAACGGTGCGCACACCGCCGACTACCTGCTTGAGGTTCTCCACGTCGGCTACAAGACCCTGCTCAGCCCCGGTGGGAGCGCTGAGGTTGAGACAGTCGCGCATGATGGACTCGCCGGGCTGGCGGTCGTAGATGTTCTGCCACAACTCCTCGGTGATGAACGGCATGAAGGGATGGAGCATCTTGAGCAGTGTCTCGAAGAAGCGCAGGGTGGCATCGTAGGTGGTGCGGTCGAGCGGCTTCTGGTATTCGGGCTTGACCATCTCAAGATACCAGCTTGAGAACTCGTCCCAGAAGAGGCGATAGACAGTCATGAGGGCGTCGGAGATACGATACTTCTTGAAGTGGTCGTCAATTTCGGCGTTCACTGCCTTGAGCTTGGCGTCGAACCACTCCACGGCGATGCGGTTGGCCTCGGGCTGCTCAATATCCACTGTCTCCCATCCCTTGACAAGGCGGAAGGCATTCCATATCTTGTTGTTGAAGTTGCGTCCCTGCTCGCAGAGGCTCTCGTCGAAGAGTATGTCATTGCCGGCAGGAGCTGAGAGCATCATGCCCATGCGCACACCGTCAGCTCCGAACTTCTCGATAAGCTCGATGGGGTCGGGGGAGTTGCCGAGGCTCTTGGACATCTTGCGTCCGAGCTTGTCGCGCACGATACCTGTGAAATAAACGTTCTTGAACGGGAACTTGCCCATATACTCCTCGCCTGCCATAATCATTCGGGCCACCCAGAAGAAGATGATGTCGGGGGCAGTGACAAGGTCGCTGGTGGGGTAGTAGTAGTTGATTTCCTCGTTGCCGGGATTGTTGATGCCGTCGAAGAGGGAGACGGGCCAGAGCCACGACGAGAACCATGTATCGAGGGCATCGTCGTCCTGGCGCAGGTCCTCGGCCTTGAGGTCGGGATTGCCGCTCTGCTTGCGTGCCATTTCGAGTGCCTCCTCGGCAGTCTCTGCCACAACAAACTGCTCGTCGCCATAATAGTAGGCGGGAATACGGTGTCCCCACCACAGCTGGCGCGAGATACACCAGTCCTGGATGTTCTCAAGCCAGTTCTTGTATGTAGCCTTGTACTTGGCCGGATAGAAGTTCATCTCGCCGTTGACAACGGGCGGCAGGGCGATGTCGGCAAAGTGCTGCATCTTGAGGAACCACTGCAGCGAGAGGCGGGGCTCAATCGCCGTGTCGGGATTGCGCTCGGAATATCCCACCTTATTATTATAGTCCTCCACACGCTCCATGAGACCGGCATCCTGAAGGTCGCGTGCGATCTGCTTGCGGCAGTCGAAGCGGTCCATGCCCACGTAGAGGGGCGACTCGGCTGAGATGGTGCCGTCGGGGTTGAAGATGTCGATGGTGTCGAGGTTATGGGTCTTGCCAAGCATATAGTCGTTGGTGTCGTGGGCGGGAGTGACCTTAAGGCATCCCGTTCCGAACTCGATATCCACGTAGCGGTCCTCGATGACGGGGATGACACGGCCCACGAGCGGCACGATCACCTTCTTGCCCTTGAGCCACTGGTTCTTCGGGTCCTTGGGGTTGATACACATGGCGGTGTCGCCCATGATGGTCTCTGGACGTGTGGTGGCAACCACTGCATAATATCCCTTCTCGTCCTTGTGGATGACATTGCCTTCGGCGGCGTTCTCCACGTCGGAGCAGTCGCACTCGGGAGCCACATAGTATTTCAGGTTGTAGAGCTTCGACTGCTCGTCGTTATACACCACCTCCTCGTTGCTGAGGGCGGTCTGTGCCTTTGGATCCCAGTTGACCATGCGCAGGCCGCGGTAGATGAGTCCCTTGTTGTAGAGGTCAACAAACACCTTGATGACACTCTTGGAGCGTGTCTCGTCCATGGTGAAGGCGGTGCGGTCCCAGTCGCATGACGCACCCAGTCGGCGCAGCTGCTTGAGGATGATGCCACCGTGCTCATGGGTCCAGTCCCATGCGTGCTTGAGGAATTCGTCGCGCGAGAGGTCGTGCTTCTTGATGCCCTGTTCGGCGAGACGCTTCACCACCTTGGCCTCGGTGGCGATGGAGGCATGGTCGGTGCCGGGCACCCAGCAGGCGTTCTTGCCTTCCATGCGTGCACGGCGCACGAGGATGTCCTGAATAGTGTTGTTGAGCATGTGTCCCATGTGGAGCACACCGGTAACGTTGGGCGGCGGAATCACGATAGTATATGGTTCGCGACCGTCGGGCTTACTGCTGAAGAGTTTGTTGTCCAGCCAGTACTGATACCACTTCGACTCCACTTCTTTGGGGTCGTATTTGCTTTGTAGTTCCATTATTTTTTATGTTAAATATTTAAATCCTATAAAAAAACGTGGCAAAATTACTAAAAATTCGCGGAAAATTAGTACTTTTGCAGAAATTATTTATGTTTTGACAAGAAAATGCATACAAAAGAGCAAAAAATGGCCGCTTTCGGCCGACTTTTGGACGTTCTCGACACACTAAGGGAGAATTGTCCGTGGGACAGGAAACAGACCAACGAGAGTCTGCGTCCCAACACCATCGAGGAGACCTTCGAACTGGCCGACGCACTCATGAAGGACGACACTGCCAATATATGCAAGGAACTGGGCGACGTGCTGCTGCACGTGTGCTTCTATGCCAAGATTGGCGACGAGAAGGAGCAGTTTGACATTGCCGACGTGTGTGACAAACTGACCGACAAGCTCATCTTCCGCCATCCCCACGTGTATCATCCCTCGCAGGTGGGAAGGCCCGAGCCAAAGCCCCTGCCATACGTGCCGGAGGACGAGAGCGAGGACGCCGCCGGGGGAATGCAGAACGCGAAGACCTCGCAGCAGGTGATAGAGAACTGGGAGCAGATAAAGCTCAAGGAAAAGGACGGCAACAAGAGCGTGCTGGCCGGAGTGCCCGCCGCCCTGCCGTCGCTCATCAAGGCCTACCGCATACAGGACAAGGCGCGCAACGTGGGATTCGACTGGGAAGACAAGGGCGACGTGTGGGCGAAGGTGAGGGAGGAACTCGGCGAACTGGAGGAGGAACTCAAACGGGGCGACAAGGAGAAATCCACCGAGGAACTGGGCGACTTCCTCTTCAGTGTGATTAACGCCGGAAGGCTCTATCACCTGAATCCCGACACGGCACTGGAGATGACCAACAGCAAGTTCATACGCCGTTTCAACTACATCGAGCAGCACAGCATCAAGATGGGCAAGCCGCTCACCGAGATGACATTGGGGGAGATGGACAAACTGTGGAATGAGGCGAAGAAAAATGAATTAACATAAAAACAATGAGATTATGAAAAAATTAGTGTATTTGGCGCTTGGCGCTATTGCAGGTATGTCGTTTACGGCTTGTGGAAACAAGCAGCAACAGCAGACAACAGTGACAACGGACACAACCGTTGTCGATAGTTCGAAAATCAAGGACTTGACGATATTCGGACTATGCGGTGAGAATGCCGCCATGAACAGCCTGCAACTCGTGACTGACATGGGCGACACGCTCAACCTCAACATCGAGGAGGCAAGGGAGAATAACCAGGTTATGGGCAACTATGCCCCCGGCGACCGTCTTGCCATTCTCGTATCGCCCGACTACAAGCGGGTGAAGACCGTGATTAACGAATCGGTGCTGATGGGAACATGGATGATGCCCAATCCCATCGACGGCAGCGACGAGGTGGGAATCAGCATCAAGGACGGCGGTATAGCCGAGAGTGTGAGACAGACATCCAACATTTACAGGACATGGAAAATCATTGACGGAAAGCTGGAACTCAACCTCGTCAGGGAAGGCGGCGGCGACCAGGAGGAAACGTCTTGGTACACCATAGACAAACTGGATGCAGACTCGCTGATATTCCATAATGAGGAAGACCGCTTCGAATACGGACGAGCTAAATAACTCGACTTTCGGAAGTAAGGTAGATTGTTGGTAGTTAAGGAGTTAAGGAGTTAAGGAGTTAAGCCAAATGTACATGCGATTAAATGTCTTTGCACTTAAATCCAATGCTCAATACTAATGGCTTAACTCCTTTAACTCCTTAACTCCTTAACTCCCAAAACATTGAGTACATCAGAAACTTGAATAAATAAAAGATGGAACCATTCAAGATTTACATCCTTGGATGCGGAAGCGCACTGCCGACAATGAGGCACAACCCTTCGTCACAGATAGTCGAACTGCGGGGCAAGCAGTTTATGATTGACTGTGGCGAAGGCACGCAACTGCAACTCCGGCGCTCGAAGATAAGGTTCACCAAGTTGGGACACGTCTTTATCTCGCATCTCCACGGCGACCACTGCTTAGGACTGCTCGGCATGATATCCACGTTCGGCATGTTGGGCAGGACGGCACCGCTGCACGTCTTCGCCGCGGCGGAATACGAGGAACTCTTCAGGCGCGAGCTGGAATTCTTCTGCCAGAGGATAGAGTATGAGGTGGTGTATCATCCGATAAACCCGAATGTCGGCGAGGTAATTTTTGAGGACAGAAGCATGACCGTCAGCACCATCCCGCTCAACCACCGCGTGCCCTGCTGCGGATTCCTGTTCAGGGAGAAACCGGGACTGCCACACATACGCCGCGACCTGATAGACATGTACGGAATACCCACCAGCCAGATCAACAACATCAAGAACGGCATCGACTGGGTGTCGCCGGAGGGCGAGACCATCCCCGCGGCGCGGCTCACCACAGCGGCTGAGCCGGCACGCTCGTATGCCTACTGCAGCGACACACGCTACAACCCGGGCATAGCCGAAATGGTGAAGGGAGTGAGCTGCCTGTATCACGAGGCGACATATTCCTCGGATGACCAGGCGAGGGCAGAGAAGCATTTCCACTCGACGGCTGGCGAGGCGGCAACTACGGCAAGGGACGCAGGAGCGGGAAAACTTATTATCGGACACTATTCACAGAGGTATAAAAACGAGGACTTGCTGCTCAAAGAGGCAAGAAAAATATTTCCGAACACGGAATTGGCAACAGAAAATGCAACATTCAACATTTTTTAATATTAAAAGTTTTGAAATACACAATAAAAATCGTATCTTTGCAGCAAAAATAAGACAATATATGATGAAGAAAGCTATCATAATGACGGTTTTGGCCGCAATGACTCTTGTTGGAACGCCTGCCATGGCGAGCAACCTGGAGGCTCCGGTGGACAACGCGCAGCAGATGGTGGAGGATAACCGAATCTCCGTCAGCGTGCAGGGCTCGTCCATTGTTGTCAACGGTGCAGCAGGATATACCTTGGAGGTCGTTTCGCTCACAGGACGCCGTGTCATCAAGATAAAGGTTGAAAACAATTCGCAACGTGTTGACTTGAATGTCAACAAAGGTTGTTATATCGTTAAGATTGAAAACCAGGCAAAGACGAACACCTTTGTCAGGAAAGTGACAATCCTGTAGTGAAGATTATTCCAACACGTAGCATAGTCATTGGTGTTGCCGCCTGTTTGGGTGGCGCATTGTTGTCATGTTCTGACAACAAGGGTCCGTACGACCATTTATCATTGAAAACTTTTGATACACTAAGCATAAACGAGTGTCGCATTTCACAAGATGAAGTGCGACACGAGTTGTTGTGCCTGTGCCGCGCCGACAACGACACAACTCCCACCGACTCCAAGACACGCCATTTCTACCGCAACGGCGGCGAACTGTTGTGGATAGACCGTATGGGTGTTGACCAGCGCGTGGATACACTGCTTGAGCATCTCAGAAATGTAGGGGAGTTGGGGTTCACCGCCAAGTCGTTTTACGTGCAGCTTATTGCCGACGACGTGAAAAGGTTGAGGACACTTGATTTCGACAAATCACAAAACAGCATCAGCAAGGTGCTGGCGAGAATGGAATACCGTCTCACCAAGGCTTATCTCAGATACGTGGCGGGACAGAGGTACGGATATGTGAGTCCGTATATGGCATTCAACTCACTCGACCTCATCGACACCACCGCTACACGGCGCTACTTGGGTTACCGCAGGCTGTATGACGCCAAGACGCTGCGCCCCGACAGCGCATTCTATGCCGAGGCATTCAACCGGGTGAGAAACCACGGCATCGGACAGTTTCTCGCCGAGAGCAAGCCAAGGTCGGAGGAATATGCCGAATTGGAGAAAATGCTCGCCACAACCACCGATGAGAAGCGCAGGAGGCTGATAATCTGCAACATGGAGCGCGCAAGATGGTATAACCCCGAATTGCCAAAGAGCGAGGACGGAAGAAGCGTGGTAGTGAACATCCCCGCCTTCCATCTCTACGCATTCTGTGCCGACAGTACGGTGTCGATGCGCATTGGATGCGGCACAAGGCATACCAAGACCCCCTTGCTGTCGAGCATGATAGAGAGGGTGGATTACAATCCCGAATGGAATATCCCGATGAGCATCATACGCAACGACGTGGCAAGGCACGCGGGCGACCAGGAGTGGTTTGACCACCGCAACTATTACATAGCCGAGCTCAAGACCGGCAAGCGCATACCCGCAGCCAATGTCACTCACAAAATGCTGCTGAGCGGTGATTACAGGGTGGCGCAGGCAGGCGGCAAGGGCAACTCGTTGGGAAGAATCATATTCCGATTCCCAAATGATTTCGCCATATATCTGCACGACACATCTTCGCGGGCTTTCTTCGCACGCAGTTACAGGGGAGTGTCACACGGGTGCGTGAGGGTGGAGAGGCCGTTTGACCTCGGCAGGTTCATGGTGGGCAAAAAGGCCACCGAATGGGAAGCCGACACCACAAGGGTGGCACGCTCGAAGAAGGTGCTCCCGCGCGTACCTATTTATATTATATATAAGACACTGTTCAAGACCCCCCAGGGAAAATGGGAAACATATCCCGACGTATATGGATATGACGAAATTATCTACATAAGAATTAAACCATTCATGCTCTGAAACGTCAAAAAGAAGAAAAAAGGAGAAAACAGTGGAACAGCCAAACGATAAAGACATACTGGGAAAGCTGCTCAATCCCAAGACCAGGCGCGCGACCTTCGGCAATGTGGTTGGCCAATACAGTGAAATGCTGTACTGGAAAATCAGGCGTATCGTATTGTTCCACGATGATGCCAACGACGTGCTCCAGAACACGTTCATGAAGGCATGGAAGGCTCTCGACAATTTCAGGGGCGACTCGCAGCTCACCACATGGCTCTGCCGAATCGCCATCAACGAGAGCCTCGACTTCATGCGACACAAGCAGGCACTCACCATAGTCTCGTCGGACTCGCAGGCAGATGCCACAGGCATGGCAATCCACGAGAGGCTTATGGCAGACGAATACTTCGACGGCGACAAGACCGAAGCCATGCTGCAGGAAGCCATATCAAGACTGCCCGAAGTTCAGAGGACCGTATTCCTGCTCAGATACTACGACGATATGAAATACTCGGAAATGAGCAAGGTGCTCAACACTTCGGAAGGGGCACTGAAAGCCTCCTACCATATAGCGGTAAGCAAAATAAAAGATTTTTTTAAGACGAATGATTAAACCTTAAGGCCTATCATACGTCAAACATATAAAACAAGAAAGAATTATGAACAGAAAGAATCCATTCAAGACCCCAGAGGGCTATTTCGACAACTTTGCCGCCGACTTCATGGCGCAGTTGCCCGAAAAGAAGGAGAAGAAACTTCTCCTCAGGCTTCGCCCGCTGCTCTATGCAGCCTGTCTTGTGGCAGTTTGTTTCGGTGGATACCTTGTATGGCAGAATACCGAGACGCAAAAGCAGGACGCAACGATGGCGGAATACAACCAGCAGGTGCACGACCAGTATGTGGATGACTATCTCGACTGTGCCATGCTCGACAACGGTGACATATATGCTTGTATAAGCGAATGATTAATTAGGAGTTAAAGGAGTTAAAGACATGAAGGTAAATAATATAATGGTTTTTGTCGTGATGTTCCTGACCTTTAGTCTGGGCATCAATGCACAGGGTAACGGACGCCCCGGCAAACGTCTTTCAAAAGAGCAGTTTGTGGCTGAACTGGAGAAGTTTATAGCCGCAGAGGCAGAACTTACCCCGCAGGAATGTAATAAGCTATTTCCCATAATGAGGGAAATGTACGGAAAACAAAGATTGTATTTTGACAAGTTAAAAAAGCTGCATCAAAAAAGTCCGCAGAATGAGGAGGATTGCCGCAACGCTGTGAAGCAGAGAGACAAGATTGACCTCGACATGAAAAAGCTACAGCAGACGTATCACAACAAGATGCTGGATGCCGTGTCGCCGTGCAAGGTGGTGAAGGTGCTGAATGCCGAGGACAAGTTCCACCGCACGAAGCTTAAGGACTGGAGCAGAAAGGGTAACAATAGGTGAATTTGAAAAAAGGGCGGTTAAGCAACATTGCTTAACCGCCCTCATTTTGATTTCTACGGGGAAATGATTACTCACCCTTGATAGCTGCGATACCGGGAAGCACCTTGCCCTCGATAGCCTCAAGCAGCGCACCGCCACCTGTAGAGATGTAAGACACCTTGTCGGCAAGACCGAACTTGTTTACGCAAGCCACTGAGTCGCCACCACCGATGAGAGAGAATGCACCCTCGGCAGTTGCCTTGGCGATAGCGTCGCCGATGGCACGTGAACCAGGAGTGAAGTCCTCGCACTCGAAGCATCCGGCAGGACCGTTCCAGAGGATAGTCTTTGCACCCTCGATGGCAGCGGCAAACTTCTCACGGCTCTCAGGACCGGCGTCGAGTCCGTCCCAACCAGCCTCGATGGCGTTAGAGGGGAACACCTTAATCTGGGCACCTTCCTTCACCGAGAATGTCTTGAAGTCATAGCCTGTGCAGCATACAGAGTCGGTACCGAGCACGAGCTCAACCCCCTTCTCGGCTGCCATCTTCTCAACGCCAAGGGCAACGTCCAGCTTGTCAAGCTCAACGATAGAATCGCCGATCTCGCCGCCGTGAGCCTTTGAGAAGGTGTAGGTCATACCACCGCAGAGGATGAGCTTATCCACCTTGCCGAGCAGGTTCTCGATGATACCGATCTTTGAAGACACCTTGGAACCACCCATGATGGCAACGAACGGACGCTTGATGTTGTTGAGCACGTTGTCAACGGCATTAACTTCCTTCTCCATCAGATAGCCGAGCATCTTGTTGTCAGCATCGAAATAGTCGGCGATGACAGCTGTTGAAGCGTGACGGCGGTGAGCAGTGCCGAAAGCGTCCATCACGTAGCAGTCAGCGTAAGAAGCGAGCTTCTTGGCGAAGTCCTTCTGACGTGACTTCATTTCCTTCTTTGCCTCGTCGAACTCGGGAGTGCCCTTCTCAACACCTACAGGCTTGCCCTCTTCCTCAGGATAGAAGCGGAGGTTCTCAAGCAGCAGGGCCTCGCCGGGCTGGAGAGCAGCTACCTCAGCGTCGGCATTGGCGCAGTCAGCGGCAAACTTCACCTCAACACCGAGGTTGTCGCTTACGTTCTTGACAATCTGTGAAAGTGAAAGCTCCTTCTTCACCTTGCCCTTAGGCTTACCCATGTGGCTCATCATGATGAGAGCGCCGCCGTCGGCAAGCACCTTCTTCAAGGTGGGGAGAGCACCCTTGATACGGGTCTCGTCGGTTACAATACCATTCTCGTTGAGTGGCACATTAAAGTCCACGCGTACAATTGCCTTCTTACCGGCAAAATTGAAATTTTCAATTGTCATAACTCTTTTATTTAAATATTTAAATATGTAAGTACGTCCATAATTCAATTGCGAGAGCAAAGTTAGTCATTTTTGCTGAATTACACAAAGATTTGCCACATATTTTATATATTTTTTGCGCCAACCTAATCAAAATGCCTAAAATTAATAGAAAATAGCTTAAATATACACTACATTTTTGCTAAAGTCGCAAAAAAGGCGTAACTTTGCGCTGAAATATAAATTTAACATAGATATTGAACAATGAAAGCAATCAGTACATCTAAGGCGCCTGCCGCTATCGGACCATATAGCCAGGCCATCGAAGCCGGAGGTATGGTTTTTGCCTCAGGACAGTTGCCAATTGACCCTGCCACGGGCGCTTTTCCCGAGGGAGGAATAAAGGAACAGACACGTCAGTCGATACTTAATGCCCAAGCAATACTCCAGGAAGCGGGATGCTCGCTTGCCAACGTGGTGAAGACCACGGTCCTGCTTGCAGATATTGCTGACTTTGCAGCCATGAACGAGGTTTACGCGTCTTTCTTCAGCGAGCCTTTCCCGGCACGCTCAGCTTTTGCAGTGAGAGACCTGCCAAAGGGCGCATTGGTGGAAATTGAAATGATTGCCGCAAAATGAAAAACGGACTGATTGTATTGAGTGGTGGGATGGACAGCATCACGATGCTCTATGACTTTCAGGACAAAATAAAAATGGCTATTTCCTTCGATTATGGCAGCAACCATAACATGAGGGAAATACCATTTGCAAAACTTCACTGCAGACGACTGAAAATCAAGCATTACACCATACACCTCGGCTTTATGCACAAGCACTTCAAGAGTTCGCTTCTTGAGGGTGCCGATGCCGTGCCCAACGGAAAGTACAACGAGGAAAACATGAAATCCACCGTGGTGCCATTCCGCAACGGCATCATGCTCTCCATAGCTGCAGGTATTGCTGAGTCGCACGGCCTGAATGCCGTGTATATAGCAAACCATGCAGGAGACCATGCTATCTATCCAGACTGCACCCCGGCTTTTGTGGATGCAATATCAAAGGCAACAGAGGCGGGCACCTACAACAACCTCAAGATCATCGCCCCATACACGAACATCACCAAGACCGACATCGCCAAGAAGGGCAAGGCTCTCGGCATTGACTACAGTGAGACCTGGTCGTGCTACAAGGGAGGAAACGCGCACTGCGGCACTTGCGCCACATGCAACGAGCGCAAGATGGCGCTGAGGGCTGCCGGCATTGACGACAGGACTATCTATCTCAACTGATTGTATATTAGAACACAAAGACACAAAGAAACGAAGGTTTTATTTAGATACAAAGACAACAAGCGACTTGGGAAGTCGCCACAAAGGCTTGCAGATGGAATAGTCGCCACAAAGGCTTACAGCGCGAAACTTTGTGGACTTTGTTAAAAGCAGCTTTGCTGCTCATTGTATCTTCCGTAAGCGAAAATTCTTTATTTCTTCGTGTCTTTGTGTTTAAAATTATACCAGCTGAATAGTTATTCCTTAACTTCTTTAACTTCCTTAACTCAATACTTCCTGATTAGCTTCACAAAACGCGGACCATACTTCTGCGTTTTGTGCTCGCCTATGCCGGGAATGTCAGAGAAGGCATCCAACGTGCGCGGCTTTATCGAGGCAAGACTATGCAACACCTTGTCGCTGAACACTATATATGCCGGGAAACCCTCCTCGTCGGCACACTGGCGACGCAGCTTGCGAAGGGCTTCAAACAAGTTCTTGTCCTCAATATATGATTGCTCGCCGGCCGACGCGGGAGAGCTGAACTGGGGTATGACGAGCTGTATGCGCTTTTTCTTCGAGGTGCGGGCGTCGGCGTCGCGGTCGATGATACACAGTTGGGCGGTCTTTCGTCCGAAGAGCACGTCAGAGCCGCTCGGGGTCACCGCCACACGGTTGCCCTCGTTATACACAATCTCGATGAACCCCATCTGGAGCATCTGGAGTATATAATCCTGCCAGTCGCGCGTGCTGATGTCCTTGCCCACTCCAAAGGTGGGCAGAAGGTGATACTTGTTGTTGGTCACGGTGGGCGACTTCATGCCTTTGAGTATCTCTATGATGGTGGAGATGCGGGCTTTCTCCTGTGTGCGCTTGGCTGCGCTCAGTGCCATCTGTATATACCGTGTTCCGTCAAACTTTTTGGGAGGGTTTTCGCATACGTCGCAATTTCCGCAGTCATGGTCAAAATTCTCGCTGAAATAGTTGAGCAGAATCCTGCGCCTGCACACGTTTGACTCGGCGTATTCCTGCATACGCTTGAGTTTGTCGTCGTTGATTTCCTTCTGACCGCTTTCTTTACTGAATTGCGAGAGCTGGATGATGTCGGCAAGGGAATAGAAAAGTACCGTGTCAGCCGATGCTCCGTCCCTGCCCGCACGTCCTATCTCCTGGTAATAGTTCTCGATGCTCTTGGGCATATTGTAATGTATCACCCATCGCACATTGCTCTTGTCGATACCCATACCGAAAGCCACCGTGGCGCACACCACCTGCACATTGTCCTGCTTGAACTGCTCCTGTGCCACGTCGCGCTGCTCGGGAGTGAGTCCGGCATGATAGACGGTGGCGTTGACGAAGTTGTCGCGCAGGAACTGCGCCACCTTCTCGGTGTTCTTCCTGCTTAGGCAATACACTATCCCCGCATCAAGCGGACGCGCCTTGACGAAATTCAGGATGAAGTTGAGCTTCTCCTTGGTGGTGTAGTTGCGCTTGACGGTGAGGCTGAGGTTCGGACGGTCGAAACTGGAAACAAACTCTACAGGCTCTATCAGAGACAGTTGGCGCAGTATGTCGCTGCGTGTTATCTTGTCGGCAGTGGCTGTGAGGGCCATGATGGGCACAGTGGGAAACTCCTCGCGGATGGCGGTCAGCTGGGTGTATTCGGGACGGAAGTCATGCCCCCACTGACTGATGCAATGCGCCTCGTCGATGGCGAAGAGGGATATCCTCATGCTCTTTAATAAATAAGGTATCTCCACCAGCAGTCGCTCGGGTGAGATATACAGCAGCTTGATGTCTCCCGCGAGGCACCGGCGGCGTATCACGGTCTCGGCATTGAAGTCGTTGGTGCTGTTCAGGGCCTCCGCCGGGATGCCGTTAGCCCTGAGTGCCTCCACCTGGTCTTTCATCAGGCTGATGAGCGGCGACACCACCACGCACGTGCCGTCCATGACGATAGCCGGTATCTGATAGCACAAACTCTTTCCCCCGCCCGTGGGCATGAGCACCAATGTGTCTCTTCCGCCCATAGCCGTTGTTATGATTTCTTCCTGATTCTTGCGGAAGCTTTTATATCCAAAATATCGTTTTAGAGCCTCTTTTATGTCCATAATTCCTTAATTTGGTGCAAAGTTATGATTTTTTTAGAAAAAAAACGAACGAAAATTAGGAAAGTTGGAAAAAAAACTGTATTTTTGCACTTAAAAATAAATACAACTAAATAAAATCGAGAGTTATGGCAAAGTATAACATTACAGAGAAGAAAGAAAAGGAGGCTGCATACCGCACGTTGGTTAGCCCCAAGTTGATGGACGAGATGAAGGAGAAAATCCTTAATATCATCGTTATGCAGAAGAAGTACAAGGACAAGGACTACTCAGCCAAGAAATTGGCGGAGGACTTGGGTACTAACACTCGCTATATCTCTGCCGTTGTTAATGTGAGATTCCACATGAACTACACGTCGTTCGTCAATAAGTTCCGCATCGAGGAGGCTATGACGATACTCGTTGACAAGAGATACCAGGACCTGAAGATGGAGGAGGTGAGCGATATGGTAGGTTTCGCCAACCGCCAGTCGTTCTATGCGTCATTCTACAAGCTCATGAACATGACACCAAGAGAGTACCGCCTGCAGCATCTTAAGCAGCATCCCGCTCTCGCAAAAAAGAAATCTACAAAATAATTACCCAATTTGATGACAGAAGCTGATTTTAGCTACACGGGCGAGCGTTTCGCCGATATACAATTGCTCAGATACCGTCTTAACGGGTTTGAGCAATTGTCGCTTTCACAGAAACGCTACATTTACTGTCTCGCCAAGGCCACTCTTTTCGGTCGGGACATCACGTTCGACCAGTTCGGACGCTATAACCTTATCATCAGGAAAACATTGGAGACTATTGTCTCTGACCTCACTCTGGACGAGCGCAATGAAGAGGAATTTCAGAAACTTGAGGTGTATCTCAAGAGGGTATGGTTCTCCAACGGCATTTACCATCATTACGGATGCGAGAAATTCAAGCCGGAATTCTCAGAGTCGTTCTTCCGTAATATATTAAATAAGGTGGACGCACGGCGATTGCCCCTCGAAAACGGTGAAACCGTCGATGAACTGGCCGACAAGTTGGTCAGGATAATCTTTGATGCCGACTATCTGCCAAAACGTGTGAACAAGGCTGACGGTGAGGACCTCGTGATGACTTCCGCCTGCAATTACTATGAGGGAGTCACACAGCAGGAGGCTGAGGACTACTATAACGCCCTGAAGGACAAGGCGGGAGAAAACGCGCCTTCGTTCGGACTCAACTCACGACTGGTGAAGCGCAACGGAAAACTGACGGAAGAAGTCTATAGTGCCGATGCCCTCTATGCCAATGCCATAAGACATATCATACATTGGCTGGAGAAGGCACGCGAATTTGCCGAAAACGACAAGCAACGGGATGTCATCTCGACATTGGTGGAATATTACCGCACGGGAGACCTGCGCACCTTCGACGAATACAGCATCAAGTGGGTGGAGTGTCTCGAAGGAAGGGTGGACTTTATCAATGGTTTCATCGAGGTGTATGGCGACCCGCTCGGACTGAAGGCTTCGTGGGAGGGCATCGTGGAATACACCGACCTGGAGGCCACAAAGCGCACACGCACCATCAGTGACAATGCCCAATGGTTTGAAGACCATTCGCCTGTTGACCCCCGATTCCGCAAACCGGTGGTCAAGGGTGTCACTGCCAACGTTATCTGCGCCGCAATGCTCGGGGGCGACGAATATCCATCCACTGCCATAGGCATCAATCTGCCGAATGCCGACTGGATAAGGGCGCAGCACGGAAGCAAGAGCGTAACCATCGGCAATCTCACCGACGCATACAACAAGGCTGCCAAGGGAAACGGATTCTTGGAGGAGTTTGCAATCGACCGGGAGACTGTAGATATGATACGAAAGTATGGCGACGTGTGCGACGACCTGCATACCGACCTGCACGAATGTCTCGGACATGGAAGCGGACAACTGCTGCCGGGGGTCAACCCCGACGCACTGAAGGCTTACGGCAACACGATAGAGGAGGCGAGGGCCGACCTCTTCGGACTCTATTATATTGCCGACAAGAAGTTGACGGAACTTAAACTGACACCTGACGAAAATGCTTATAAGTCGCAGTACTACAGTTATATTATGAACGGACTGCTCACTCAGCTCGTGCGCATCACCCCAGGCAACAAGATTGAAGAGGCACACATGCGCAACCGCGCTCTCATAGCCCGTTGGTGTCTGGAAAACGGCAATGCCATCACACTGGAAAAGCGCGACGGCAAGACCTACGTGCGCATCAACGACTACGAGGAGCTTCGCCGACAGTTTGCCACACTGCTTGCAGAAGTGCAGCGCATAAAGAGCGAGGGCGACTATGAGGCTGGACGTATGTTGGTGGAGAAATACGCGGTGAACATCGACCCTGAAATACATAACGAGGTGCTCGACAGATACCGCCATCTCAACATCGCTCCATACAAGGGATTCCTCAATCCGCGTATGCTGCCCGTATTCAATGCCAATGGCGAGGTTATCGACATCACCCTCGACTATTCGGAAGGTTATGATGAGCAGATGATGAGATACAGCCAGCAATATGCAACGCTAATTTAAATGAAGAATGTAGAATGAAGAATGAAGAATGTTTGGAACAACTGAAGGAGATTAAACGGTCGTTCAGACTGATGATGAACGGGGTGGCGGCACAGTCGATGCGCGACAAGGGACTCGACTATCACGTCAACTGGGGAGCATCGGTGCCTATGCTCAAGGCAAAGGCCAAGGAGATAGGCAAGAACCGCGACCTTGCCATCGCCCTGTGGAAAGAGGATGTCAGGGAATGTAAGATTCTTGCCACTATGGTCATGCCCGCCGAGGAGATGCTGCCCGAGATTGCGGATATATGGATGGAACAGACCACATCCGTGGAAATGGCAGAGATGGCATCGTTCAATCTCTACCAGCACCTGCCCTATGCCGCCGACAAGGCTTACCAATGGATGGCATCGCCGAAACCCATATATCAGATATGCGGATTCCATGTGCTCTCGCGCCTATTCATGAACGGTCAGGAACCCAACGAGCGGGGCATTAACGAGTTTCTCGACCAGGCCATAGCCGCCATCAGCGGCGAGTCGCTCGCAGTGAGGAAAGCGGCTGTCACATGCGTCATTCGCTTCGCCGATTTGGGCTTGGTTTATGAGAGAATGGCGAAATCTGCAATGAAAACAGCCAATTTAGAGGTTTTTTAGACTTTATTTTGTTGGATTTGCAGGATTTTTAGTAATTTTGTGCCGTGAAATCAAAAACAAGATGATTTTATGCGCGAAAAGGCAAAAAAGGAAGCATTGAATGCTGCAAAAGGGCAGCTTGACAGCTATCTTGAGATGAACAACCATCGCAAGACTCCTGAGCGTTATGCTATTCTGGAGGCTGTATATGGACTAAGTGCGCATTTCACCATTGAGGAACTGGGTGAGTATCTCATCAAGGAAAAGGATTTCCCCGTGAGCAGGCCCACCCTCTACAACACGCTGCGACTGTTCATGCAGTTGCGGCTCGTTGTGCGTCATAACATTCAGGGCAAGACAAGATACGAGCCTTGCTATGCCACGGGCAATCATATCCATCAGGTATGCACGTCGTGTGGAAGGATGACTGAAATACCCGCATTGCCGGAAATGACGGATTTCGCCCAAATGAAATTCAAGCGATTCCGACCTGACAATTTTGCCGTATATATATATGGCATCTGCAGCAAGTGTCAGGCACAGCTGACTCGACAGAAGAGAATTACAGACAAGAAACAGAATAAAAAATCATAAAGAAATGAACAAAGGTAAAGTTGACGTCCTGCTCGGATTGCAGTGGGGCGATGAAGGAAAAGGAAAGGTGGTCGATGTGCTGACCCCGCGTTATGATGTGGTTGCCCGTTTCCAGGGCGGTCCAAATGCCGGTCACACACTGGAGTTCGAGGGGCAGAAATATGTCCTGCGCAGTATTCCCTCGGGTATCTTCCAGGGTGGAAAGGTGAACATCATCGGTAATGGTGTGGTGCTCGCCCCGGACTTGTTTATGGACGAGGCCAAGTCGCTGGAGGAAAGCGGACACGAGTTGCGCTCGCGCCTGCACATTTCGCGCAAGGCTCACCTTATTATGCCTACTCACCGTGTGCTCGACGCTGCCTACGAGGCTGCCAAGGGAAAAAGCAAGGTGGGAACGACAGGCAAGGGTATCGGTCCGACATACACCGACAAGATCTCGCGCAACGGTCTGCGCGTGGGCGACATCTTCGAGAACTTCGAGGAGAAGTATGCCATGTGCAAGGCTCGTCACGAGGCTATCCTCAAGTCGATGGACTATGAATATGACATCACCGAGGTGGAGAAGAAATGGATGGAGGGCATTGAGTATCTCCGCACATTCAACATCGTTGACTCTGAGCATGAGATCAACGGTCTGCTGCGCGAGGGCAAGTCTATCCTCTGCGAGGGTGCCCAGGGCACCATGCTCGACGTTGACTTCGGCAGCTATCCCTTCGTCACTTCCTCCAACACCATCTGCGCCGGAGCGTGCACCGGTCTTGGCATCGGTCCCAACCGCATCGGCGAGGTATATGGCATCATGAAGGCTTACTGCACTCGCGTGGGTGCCGGACCCTTCCCCACAGAGCTTTTCGACGAGACGGGTGCCACCATCCGCCAGCTCGGACATGAGTATGGTGCAGTGACAGGCCGTGAGCGTCGCTGCGGATGGATTGACCTCGTGGCTCTGCGCTATTCGATAATGGTGAACGGAGTAACCAAGCTCATCATGATGAAGAGCGACGTGCTCGACGGATTCGACACCATCAAGGCTTGTGTAGCCTACAAGCAAAACGGCAAGGAAATCAACTACTTCCCGTATAATATTGAAGAAGGAATTGAACCTGTGTATAAGGAACTCCCCGGATGGAAGACCGACATGACCCAGTTCACCAGCGAGGATCAGTTCCCCAAGGAGTTCAACGACTATATCAAGTTCCTTGAGACAGAACTCGAGACTCCTATCTGTATCATATCCATCGGTCCCGACCGTGCACAGACTATCGAGAGGAAATAAGACATGGCACAGAAACCGAATATTCCTAAGGGTACGCGCGACTTCTCTCCCGAGGAGATGGCCAAGCGCAACTATATCTTCGACACCATACGCTCGGTGTATGCGCTCTATGGCTTCCAGCAGATTGAGACTCCTGCCATGGAAACCCTGCAGACACTCATGGGAAAGTATGGCGAGGAGGGCGACAAACTGCTCTTCAAGGTGCTCAACAGCGGCGACTTCCTCAGCAAGGTGAGCGACGAGGAGCTGAAGGACGGCAACCCGTTGCACCTTGCCGCTAGAATCTGCGAGAAGGGACTGCGCTATGACCTCACCGTGCCTTTCGCCCGATATGTGGTGATGCACCGCGACGAGCTGCAATTGCCGTTCAAGCGCTATCAGATCCAACCCGTATGGCGTGCCGACCGCCCTCAGCGCGGACGCTACCGCGAGTTCTATCAGTGTGACGCCGACGTTGTGGGCAGCGACTCACTGCTCAACGAGGTGGAACTGATGCAGATTATCGACACTGTCTTCACACGTCTCGGAGTGAATGTGCAGATAAAGATCAACAACCGCAAGATTCTCACCGGTATTGCCGAGGTAATCGGCGAAGCGGACAAAATCGTCGATATCACCGTTGCAATCGACAAATTGGACAAGATTGGACTGGAGAATGTAAACGAGGAACTGCGCAACGATGGAATCAGCGAATCTGCAATAGAGAAACTTCAACCTATCATTCAGCTTAGCGGTGACAACGACCAGAAACTCAACGTCATACGCGAGGTGCTGAAAGATAGCGAGACAGGACTCAAGGGAGTGGAGGAGACTGCCTTCATTCTCGACACCCTGAAAACGGTGGGACTGAAGAACGAGATGCAGCTCGACCTCACCTTGGCACGCGGCCTGAACTACTACACCGGTGCCATCTTCGAGGTGAAGGCTCTCGACACACCGATGGGAAGTATCACCGGAGGCGGACGCTACGACAACCTCACCGGCATCTTCGGTATGCCGGGCATCAGCGGTGTGGGCATCAGCTTCGGTGCCGACAGAATCTACGACGTGCTCAACGCTCTCGACCTCTATCCCAAGGAGGCCGTGACGAGCACACAACTCCTGTTTGTCAATTTCGGAGCCAAGGAGACGGCATACTGTCTGCCTCTCGTGGCAAAGGCGCGCGAGGCTGGAATCCGCACGGAGATTTATCCCGATTCATCCAAGATGAAGAAGCAGATGAGCTATGCCAATGCCAAGGCCATCCAGTTTGTTGCCATTGCCGGAGAGAACGAGATTGCCGAGGGCAAGGTCACTCTCAAGAACATGACCACCGGCGAGCAACAGATGGTGGACGCCGATGAAATGGTGAAAATCTGTAAACCCACAGATTTACACTGATTGAATATTTATATTGGATTATCACAGATTTTTTTACTTTGCGAAGAATAATTTGTGATAATCCACTTAAAATATATATCTGTGATAATCTGTGGATAAATATAAATCTGTGATAATCCACTTAAAATATCTATCTGTGATAATCTGTGGATAAATATAAATCTGTGATAATCTGTGGATAAATATAAATCTGTGATAATCTGTGGATAAAACAATGAAAAAAATATTCTTGGGCGTTTTCGCCCTTCTTATGCTGACAATGTCGTTCACGAATGAACCGAAGTTCACTGTGTTCATGATCGGCGACTCGACAATGGCTAACAAGGACACCACCGGCGGCAAGCAGGAACGCGGCTGGGGTATGGTGCTCCAGCAGTATTTCGACGACGGCGTTGTGGTGGATAACCATGCCGTCAACGGGCGCTCCTCGAAGAGCTTCATCGACGAGGGACGATGGGACAAGGTGCTTGAGAAAATCAAGCCCGGCGACTATGTATTCATCCAGTTCGGACATAATGACGAAAAGCCGCAGCCCAACCGTCATACCGACCCGGGCACCACCTTCGACGACAACCTGCGCAAGTTTGTCAATGAGACACGTGAGAGGGGAGGAATCCCGGTGTTGTTCAATGCAGTGGTGCGCCGCAACTTCGCATTGAAGGTGCAGAAGAACGATGACGACGAGAAACTGCGCAACCTCGACGCCAAGTCAGGCAACAAAGTCCAGGAGGGCGACACGCTCTATGACACCCACGGCGACTACCGCTTTTCTCCCGCCAATGTGGCAAGGGAGATGGGCGCGGTGTTCGTGGATGCCAATAAGATTACCCATGAACTCGAGCAGGGACTGGGTCGCGAGGCATCCAAGAAACTGCACATGATATTTGCCCCCGGCGAGCATCCGTCAATGCCCAACGGCAAGTGGGACAACACACATTATAATATATACGGCGCCAACACCGTGGCACGGCTGCTGATAAAGGCAGTGGGCGAGCAGATACCCCAAATCAAAGCCCACTTGCGCCTCACAGGTGACACAGTCCCCGTAAAGAAACGATAATTCGGCTAAATAATGTGAAAATGCTTGCATATTCTGTAGATTTTATGTATCTTTGCAACGCATTTTAGGCAATAATATTAATAATTACTATATTTATAACAACATTTATTTAAAACGACACTATTATGAAGAAAAAGTTTATCTGCTCCGTATGTGGATACATATATGAGGGCGAGGCAGCACCTGAGAAGTGCCCATTGTGTAAGGCTCCGGCTTCTAAGTTTACAGAACTCGTGGAAGATGGCGCAGCTAATTTCGCTACTATGCACGTTCTTGCTGCAGCTCGCAACGAGGGTGCCAACGAGGAGATGATCAAGGATCTCGAGGCTCACTTCAACGGCGAGTGCACTGAGGTTGGTATGTATCTCGCTATGAGCCGCCAGGCTGACCGCGAGGGTTATCCCGAAATCGCCGAGGCTTACAAGCGCTACGCTTTCGAGGAGGCTGAGCACGCTTCAAAGTTCGCTGAGCTGCTGGGCGACGTGCTGAAGGACACCAAGGCTAACCTCGAGGCTCGCATCGCAGCTGAGAAGGGTGCTTGCGAGGACAAGTTCCGCATTGCCAAGAACGCCAAGGCTGCCGGTATGGACGCTACTCACGACACTGTTCACGAGATGGCTAAGGACGAGGCTCGCCACTGCGCAGGCTTCATGGGTCTCTATGAGCGTTATTTCAAGAAATAATTGTTCGGTTTAGCACAATAAAAAACGATAAAAGCCGTTTTGTCTTATAGATGAAACGGCTTTTTTATATCCTTATGTCAGTTGTCACGATATTAGTTTCGTGCTCTGATGACGACTCGTTTTCCACGAGCCGCTCTAATCTTTTGTCCTTAGGTTGCGACACATTGTCGCTCGACACCATATTCAGCACCGTACCCACACGCACGTATGGTTTCTGGATTCACAACAATTCCTCTGATGGCATACGTATCGGTCAGACAAGACTCGAACGTGGCAACCAGACGGGATTCAGGGTGAATGTGGATGGAATCTATCTCGACAACTCCACGGGCAGCCAGGCCCAGGACATCGAGGTGAGAAAGGGAGACAGCATACGAGTCTTCGTTGAGTTGACATCCCAGATCAACGGCAGCGAGTCTCCACAGCTTGTTGAAGACAATCTCCTGTTCCTGCTCGAAAGTGGTGTCGAACAGAAAGTCAACCTCAGGGCGTGGAGCTGGGACGCCGTGCTCTATGACTCGCTTTGGGTAAGGGAGAACATGACGCTTTCCTCGTCCAAGCCAGTTGTGGTGCGCAAGGGCATCCGGGTGGATTCCGCCGCCACGCTCACCATTCTCCCCCCAACTGTGATGTATTTCAGCAGCACGGCAGGCATGGATGTCTATGGAAGTCTGGATATCAAGGGACAGCCGGGGCAGGATGTCGTTCTCAGGGGCGACCGCCTCGACTGGATGTTTGCCAACCTGCCCTACGACAGGGTGAGCGGACAGTGGCGGGGCATCCGTTTCCACAGCTCATCCACGGGCAACTCCCTCAAGTATCTCGACCTCCACAGTGCCACGGATGCCATCATCTGTGACTCCGCCGAGGTAGGCGACACTCCGAGACTCAGCCTTGAGAATGTCTCCATACATAATTGCAGCGGGTATGGACTGGCAGCGCATCACAGCAATGTGGCTATCACAAACACTCTGATCAGCAACACCATGGGCGACTGCCTTTTGCTCGACAACTCACGGGCGGACATCACCTACAGCACATTCGCACAGTTCTATCCCTTTGACGCCAACAGAGGGTGGGCGGTGCAGCTGGTCAATTCACAGGCTTCGTTCGCCAACTCCCTCATCACGGGATACAACGAGGACGTGTTCCTCACCGACAGCCTTGACTTCATCTTCGACCATTGCATTGTGCGCACCGTTATCGAAGATACTGTCATCGTCGCCGGGAAATTCCCGTCTTCCGTTCTTGAGACCCCAAAGGACAGCGTCAACGGCGAGATGCACTTCAGGTTGCTCGACACCGACAATTTCGTATATGACTTCCGTCTCGACTCGCTCTCCACAGCCATCGGCAAGGCTATGCCCCTGGAAAAAGTGCCAGTGGACAGGGACGGCAACAGTCGTTCAGCCTCAACACCATCCATCGGATGCTTTGAGGCAACCCTCCAGCAGGAATCCGCCGACGACCCCCAGCCTAAAGCTGCTCGTCGGAGAAGGTGAGCGGGAGCAGTGAGCCTATGCCTTCTATGATATACACGTGTTTCCTGCCGTATAAGAGGATGTGCAGTTTGTTGCCGCTCCTTTTCTCCGTTTCCACCATGGCCTGACGGCATGTGCCGCAGGGTGGGATAGGCTCGTCCAGGAGTCCGTCGGCATTTCTCGCGGCAATGGCAATCGCCTCCACCTTGGCGTCGGGATATTGCGCTCCCGCGGCAAAGAGGGCAGTCCGCTCAGCACATATCGTCACGCCGAAGGCAGCGTTTTCCTGGTTGCATCCGGGTATGACAACTCCGTTGTCAAGCCTTACGGCGGCACCCACGTTGAAGTGTGAATACGGGGCATACGAACTCTTGGTAGCCTCAATGGCCGCCTCCACCAGTTGGCGGTCTTTTTCGTCGAGTTCCTCCATGTTTGCCACGTAAATAGTGGTGTTAATGTTCTTAGCTTCCATAATAATCCTAATTTTCTTGCAAAAATAATAAAAAAATTGGCACAGATGAAATCTTTTCAGTATTTTTGCACCCCGAATAAGTTTATTTAAGAAAAAGATGAGTAAAATAACAAAGGTTTTTACGATATTATTATTAGTGCCGATGGCAGTGTCGGCACAGATGAAATGGAACTCTGCCTATCAGCAGTACATCGACCAATATAAGGATATCGCCATCGAGCAGATGCTCAAATACCGCATTCCGGCAAGCATCACCCTCGCACAGGGAGTGTTTGAGTCGGGAGCGGGCAGGAGCGACCTGACACGCAAGGGCAACAACCACTTCGGCATCAAGTGTCACGGATGGACCGGACGCAAGACTTATCACGACGACGATGCCAAGGGCGAGTGCTTCCGTGCATACAACAATGCCTACGAGAGCTATGAGGACCATTCCCGCTTTCTCGTCAACAGCCAGAGATACCGCAGCCTGTTCAACCTCAAGACCACCGACTACAGGGGGTGGGCGAGGGGACTGAAGGCTGCCGGATATGCCACCAACCCCAAATATGCCGACAAGCTGATTGAAATAATCCAGCTATACAAGCTCGACAGGTATGACACTGCCAAGGACTTCGACAAGTTCTTCGTGAGACATAGCCGCGACAATGCCACCGACAACAACCTTCATGCCATACACACCTTCAACGGCAACTATTATATAAAGGTACGCACGGGAGACACATTCCACAGTCTCTCCAAGGAGCTTGGCATCTCATACAAGAAACTCGCAAAATACAACGAGCGCGACAAGCGCGACGAACTCGTCACGGGCGAAATCATCTATCTGAAGAAAAAGGCAAAGCGTGCACCGAAGAGCTACAAGGGACGACTCCACTACGTGCGCAAGGGAGAGTCGATGTACAGCATATCCCAACTGTATAACATCCGTCTGAAGTATCTGTATAAGATGAACAAGCTCAAGCCGGATTATCAGATAAAAGTGGGCGATGCACTGCGATTGAGATAACATTTTCGGGTATTTTGAATATATTTTCGGGTATTTTGAATGATTTTCCAAGTATTTTGAGTGATTTTGAGAAAAAAGTGCTCAAAATATTTGGTAGATTCAAAATAATGTTGTACCTTTGCACCCGCAAACAAGAAAAAGGTACCTTGGCCGATCGGTTAGGTAACGGTCTGCAAAACCGTGTAGAGCAGTTCGACTCTGCTAGGTACCTCTTAAAAAAATAGCGATGGAGGAAAAACGCGCCCAACGGGCTTTGGACCCGGGTTAACGCATTCCATCGCTATTTTTATTTTCCCCCCTTGTAATATAGATTTATTAAGACCATGGAGATATAAGTCGTATCAGGTACGAAACTGACTCACCGCGTTCTCTATGATCTTATGTTATATCTGTCTCAAAGGATACCCAAATAGAAAAAAAGAGAGGGGCATCAGGACGTGAATCCCGATGCCCCTCTGTATAGTTGTTACTGATGCTGCTCACGGAGCAAGTCATTTACAGTCTTCACTGGATTGAACGTTCCGAGTGGAACTTCCACGAAAATAGTGTTCCAGTTGCTCATGGCACCATTCCAGAGTCCCGGCAATTCAAGAGCCTTCAGCTCCTTGCCGTTCTTGCTCTTGCTTGAGATGAAGCCCGTGGTGCGGTCAACAAAGTCGGGCAGGTTGAAAGGCTGGCCCTTGTAGTCCTTGACTGCACATACGAGGTCAACGGGATTGAAGTGGGTGCCCTTGGTAAACATCTCCATATACTCGGCGTTGTTCTTGTCGATCTGGCTGCTCTCGAGAATCTGCAAGCTGACAGTTCCGTCCTGGTTGTATGTGAGGAACGGACCACCACCAGGCTCACCGACATTCTTAACCACACCGCAAACACGCATCGGGCGGTTGAGCTTTTCGCGCAGATAGATGACAAGGTCGGCATCCTCAAGTTCCTTGATGTCAGCCTTACGGCAGCAGAGGTCTTGCTGAACGAAACGGATGATTTCCTCTAACTTGTCGTGGTTGCATGTTCCGGCATCCAAAAGACGAAGATATTCAAATGCCTTCTGCTGAAGGGAAACAAGAACACCAGCGATAACCTGCTTGTAAGTAACAGTCTCGTCCTTCAGACGATCGGGCACTACATTGTCGATATTCTTGATGAAAATGACGTCAGCGTCAATCTCGTTGAGATTCTCGATGAGCGCACCATGGCCTCCCGGACGGAAGAGAAGTGAACCGTCGGCATTTCGGAACGGGGTGTTGTCGGGATTGGCGGCAACAGTGTCGGTGCTTGGCTTCTGTTCGGAGAACGAAATGTCATACTTCACACCAAACTTCTGTGCATAGAAGTCAGCCTTGTCGGCCACCTTCTGACGGAAGAGAGGCATATGCTCGTGGCTTACGGTGAAATGGATGTGGGCCTCGCCGTTGGACGCGGCATACAGGGCTGCCTCCACCAGGTGCTCTTCCATTGGAGTGCGAGGTCCTTCTGCATACTTGTGGAACAGCAGCAGTCCCTTGGGCAGCTGACCATAGTTCAAACCCTCTGCGCGCAGCATCTGTGATGCCACAGCCTTGTAGTTGCCTTCGGCCAGTAGGGTAGGGATGTCCTTGCCCTCATTCTTCTGGCAAGAGTCGTTAAGCTCATCATAGAAGGCGAACTTCTCAATATTCTCGAAGTACTTCTTCTCGAAATCCGTAGTGGGCTTGTCGTATTCAGCGTCCACGAATGCGAACATGTCCTTGAACATACGGCTTGCCGCTCCTGATGCAGGAACAAACTTGACAACCTTGTTGCCGGCAGCCTTGAACTGCTCCCAGCACTTTTCAAATTTCTCACGTGATTCAGCAGTTGTAGCGACAATTCCGCGCTCAACACTGGCGGCTGCTTCAAGACGAAGGAACGGGAATCCTGTCTTGAATTCGTTCAACTGATTTTCAATCTGTTTTTCGCTGATGCCCTTGTCGGCAATCTGCTTTAGGTCTCTTTCTGATAACATAATTGTGGTATTTAAAGTGAATTGTGCCCCAAAATTACAAACTTTTTCTGAAAAATGAAAGAAAATCCGAGAAAATTTGTATCTTTGCAAAGTTTTTTAACTCAAATGCAACACAATATGGCAGATAAATTCGAATTTACGGCCAAAGAGAGGGAAGAAACGCTTGCCCTCATCGACCATTTAAGAACAACAGTTGGAACATCGTTCCTGCCCGACGACGAGGCAAAACTGAGAGTAAGACTGATGAGATCACTCGAGAACAACCAGGTTCATCGTGATGTCTTCGGGCTAAATCCTATTCTCTCAGGATTGCAGACGGCAAGAATCGTTGTCGAGGAAATTGGTTTGAGACGTGATGCGGTTTTGGCTATCCTGCTGCATCCAAGTGTTGAGGACGGGTTTATGACTATTGATGAGGTGAAGACCGAATTCGGCGAGTCTCCAGCCCGCATCCTCCACGGACTATTGCGCATCAGCGAACTGTATAAGAAGAACCCGGTAATCGAAAGCGAGAACTTCCGAAACCTTCTTCTTTCGTTCGCTGAGGACATGCGCGTGATTCTTATCATGATTGCCGACCGAGTGAGGCTGATGAGACAGATTAAGGACAACAGCAACGAGGAGGCAAGGCACGAAGTGAGCCAGGAAGCTGCCTACCTGTATGCACCGCTTGCACACAAGCTGGGATTGTACAAGCTGAAGAGCGAACTGGAAGACCTGTCGCTTAAGTATCTCGAGCACGACGCGTATTACATGATTCGCGAGAAACTCAACGCCACCAAGGAAGCACGTGACGAATATATCGCAGGATTCATAGAGCCTATCCGACAGAAACTGGAAGCGGCAGGACTGAAATTCCACATGAAGGGCAGGACGAAGAGCATACACTCCATCTGGCAGAAGATGAAGAAGCAGAAATGTGCCTTCGAGGGTATATACGACCTCTTTGCAATACGTATCATCATCGACTCCCCGATCGAACAGGAGAAGATGCAGTGCTGGCAGGCTTATTCATTGGTGACAGACATGTATCAACCTAATCCCAAAAGACTGCGCGACTGGCTTTCGGTGCCAAAGTCGAACGGATATGAGAGTCTGCATATCACCGTGCTCGGACCTGAGAAGAAATGGGTGGAGGTGCAGATACGCACCGAACGCATGGATGAGGTTGCCGAGAGGGGAGTGGCTGCCCATTGGAGATATAAGGGCATAAAGAGTGAAACAGGACTGGACGAATGGTTGAACAACATCCGCAGCATACTCGAAACGAGTGACGACATGCAGATGATGGACCAGTTCAAGATGGACCTTTATGAGGACGAGGTCTTTGTGTTCACTCCAAAAGGCGACTTGCTGAAGTTCCCAAAGGGAGCCACTGTGCTCGACTTTGCCTATCATATCCACTCTAAGGTGGGTAACGCGTGCACGGGAGCGCGTATTAATAATAAGGTGGTGACATTCCGCGAACAGCTTCACAGTGGCGACCAGGTGGAGATTATGACTTCCTCCATACAGAAACCAAAGCAAGAATGGCTGAACATCGTGAAGACATCCCGTGCCAAGGCAAAGATAAAACTCGCACTCAAGGAAACACAGGTGAAGGAGGGACTCTTTGCCAAGGAAATGATTGAGAGAAAGTTCAAGAACAGGAAGATAGAACTTGAAGAATCACTTATGACAAGGCTTATCAAAAAGCTGAAATTCAAGGAAGTAAGTGATTTCTACAAGCAGATTGCGGATGGCTTGTTGGACGTGAACACCGTGATTGACGGCTATCTTGAACTCAAGCAGCGCGAACAGACTCCTACGGGAGACCAGCCGGCCAAGAGTGCCGAGGGATTCAGCCTGCAGCACAATCTGGATATACAGAAAGCCCAGGGCAATGACGATGTGCTCGTGATAGACCGTAATCTCAAAGGAATTGACTTCCAGCTTGCCAAATGCTGCCAGCCAATTTATGGTGATGAGGTCTTCGGCTTTGTCACTGTCAATGGAGGCATAAAAATCCACCGATGTGATTGTCCTAATGCAGCAGAACTGCGCAAACGATTCGGTTACCGTATCGTCAAGGCAAGATGGAGTGGCAAGGGCACGTCGATGTATTCAATCACACTGCGTGTGGTCGGAAACGATGACATTGGCATTGTTAACAACTTGACCAGCATTATCAGCAAGGATGAGAAACTGACACTTAGGAGCATCAGCATTGACAGTAATGACGGATTGTTCAGCGGTAATCTGGTTGTGAATATCGACGATACGTCGCGCCTTGAGTCACTTATCAAGAAACTGAAGGCTGTAAAGGGTGTAAAACAAGTATCAAGAATCTAATAATAATCTTCCCATACATAAGTGTGGGAAGTTATTATATATCAGCCTCTATTTATCATAATGCCCCTTAGGCTCTAATAGCTATTTAGTCTTGTTGTATAGTTCCCTGAGTTGTCCTCTTATTGCTCCCTTGCGCACAGCTTCGTCGAGAGTGCGTCGTGCTTCTGATTTTCTGTTCATACGTATAAGCAAGTCAGCCTTGGATACAATGTAGTCAATGTTTTTTGAGTCAAATTCGATGGCCTTGTTCCAATCCATAAGTGCTGCATCAAGAAAATTCTCTGTAGTTTCGAGAGATGCCCTTGAGGCATAAGCCACGCTGTGGTCTGGAAAAATCTCAATGATGCGGTTGTAGTTGTCCATCGCTTCCTTGTTTTTCCCTTGCTTGATGTAGATATATGCCAAGGCAAGCATACCATCGACATTCTCTGGAGCCACCTTGAGAAATGTGCGATAGTCGTTGGCAGCCAGTTCATAACGTCGCATTTTGCCTTGTGCGTATGCACGATAAAAAAGCGCTGCGGGATTGGCTGGTTCACGCTTCAGGATATCGGTATAGGTTTCGATGGCATAGTCCCATTGTTCAAGTTCAAGATTCACGGCAGCCTTGCGAAGATACAGGTCGGAGGAATATTCCGACGACATTATCTGTCGGTTAAGCACGGAGAGTGAATCACGCCATTCCTTCTGAGTCTGCGAAAAAATGCTGTCAGTCCCAATAAGGACTAACAGCATTGTAAGAATCGGTTTTATCATGCTTTCTTGATAAAGTCAACAATCCATGCACCAACTTCCTTGGTACCATACTTCTCACCGCCCTCAACCTGAATCTCAGGAGTGCGCACGTTCTGGTCGAGCGAAGCGTCAACGGCCTTGCGGATGAGAGCACCCTCTTCCTTAAGGTCGAAATACTCATAGAGCATGGCTACTGAGAGAATCTGAGCCAAGGGGTTGGCAATATTCAAGCCCTTGCCCTGAGGCCAAGAACCATGGATAGGCTCGAAGACGGGTGTGCTGCTGCCAGTGGAGGCTGAAGGCAGAAGACCCATAGAGCCGGTGATGCAAGAGCCCTCGTCGGTGAGGATGTCACCAAAGGTATTCTCTGTTACCATAACGTCAAAGAACTTCGGGTCCTGAATCATACGCATGGCTGCGTTATCCACATACATATAGTCGGTTTCGACATCGGGATATTCGGGAGCAATCTCCTGAGCTATCTTACGCCACAAACGGCTTGAAGCCAATACATTAGCCTTGTCAACCACGGTGAGGTGCTTGCGACGCTGACGGGCATACTGATAGCCCACGCGCAGGATGCGCTCCACCTCGGGACGTGTGTAGTAGTTGGTGTCGAGGGCATCCTCTACTCCATCGGCATTGATTGATGGTTCCTGCTTCTTTCCGAAGTACATACCGCCGGTAAGTTCGCGGATGCAGATGAAATCGGCACCACGTACGATCTCGTCCTTAAGCGGTGACTTGTGCACGAGACAGTCGAAGGTGGTGACAGGACGGATGTTGGCAAACAGTCCCAACTTCTTGCGCATGGCAAGGAGTCCCTGCTCAGGGCGCACCTTGGCAGAAGGATTGTTGTCAAACTTGGGGTCGCCGACAGATGCGAAAAGCACTGCGTCGGCTTCCTCACAGACCTTGAATGTTTCCTCTGGGAAAGGGTCGCCCACCTCGTCGATAGCGTGTGCTCCGCAGAGGGCTTCCTTGTATTCCACTTCATGTCCGAACTTCTCGGCTACGGCAGACATCACTGCCACACCTTGTTCCATAATCTCGGGACCGATACCATCGCCCGCGAGAACTGCAATTTTCAGTTTCATATCTTTTTATTTATTTAAGTTTTCATTTTGGGGAGTTAAAGTAGTTAAAAGGAGTTAAAAGACAATAGTCTTTACATTCATTGGGGATGTTCTCTGGGACAAAACATACGTCTTTAACTCCCTTAACTCCTTTTAACTCCTTTAACTCCCTAAACTCCTTAACCTCCCTATTCCTCAATAAGATTCAACATCTTGAATGTCGCCTTGATGGCAGCTTCGGTCTGGTCGGCATCAAGACCGCGGGTGCGGAAAAGCTTGTTGCCGTTGCGCCATGTGATGACCGTCTGGACGAGGGCATCAGTGCGACCACCAGGGGGAATGGTTACGGCATAATTCTCGAGAATCGGGAACGTGCGGTCGAGATATTCCTTGTATATCTTGCGCAGAGCCTTGACAAAGGCGTCATATTGTCCATCACCAGTAGAGTCTGACTCATATTGCTCGCCGTTGATTTCCACCTTGACACTCGCTAATGGCTTGAGACCATAGGCTGAAGAGACAAGATAGCTAACCAACTTCACTTTGTCCTCGGGAGCTGCATGCTTAAGTACGTCGCTGACGATGAAGGGCAGGTCGTCCTGAGTGACAATCTCCTTGCGGTCGCCAAGTTCGGTGATGCGCTGGGTGACCTTACGTGTCTGTTCAGGAGTCAGTTCAAGACCAAGTTCCTGAAGATTGCGGGCAATGTTAGCCTTGCCACTGTTCTTGCCAAGGGCATACTCACGCTTGCGCCCGAAGCGTTCGGGAACAAGGTCGTTGCAATAGAGGTTGTCCTTGTTGTCGCCATCGGCATGCACGCCAGCCACCTGAGTGAACACGTTGTCGCCAATAATCGGTTGGTTGGGAGCCACGGCAATGCCAGAATAACCCTCGACAAGGCGGCTGATGTCGTTGAGCTTGTCCTCGTGGATATTTGTCTTGGCATTGAACTGGTCCTTAAGAATCACCTGAACACTCGACAGCGGCGCATTGCCACACCTCTCCCCCAACCCATTCACTGTGACATGCAGTCCCTTGGCACCGCTTAGCACGGCTGCCAATGAATTGCTCACTGCAAGGTCATAATCGTTGTGGGCATGGAAATCGAAGTGAAGATGAGGATAACGCTTGAGCATCTTGCGGAAGTATTCTATCACTTGCAATGGGTTCATAATACCAAGAGTATCAGGCAGCATAAAGCGTTTTACTTCAGAAATGCTTAAGGCATCCATCATCTGATAGACATACTCAGGAGAATCCTTCATTCCGTTGCTCCAGTCCTCAAGATACAGGTTGACGGTGATACCGCGTGAACGGGCATAGAGGATAGTATCGACAATGTCTGCAATATGTTCCTCAGGAGTCTTGCCAAGCTGCTGCGTACAGTGTTTTAGCGAACCCTTGGTAAGCAAGTTCACCGTACGGCAACCGCAATCCACAATCCAGTCGATTGACTGGAACCCGTCAACAAATCCAAGCACCTCCACACTGTCGCCCTTGCCAATCTGCTGGGCATAGCGACAAATCATCTTCACCGCATCTTTCTCGCCCTCAGAGACGCGGGCCGAAGCCACCTCGATACGATCGACATTGACATCCTTGAGCAGCATACGGGCAATCATGAGCTTCTCATGAGGCAGGAACGACACGCCGCTTGTCTGCTCTCCGTCGCGTAGCGTGCAGTCCATAATCTCTATAAAAGGCTGTATGCCCGTACGTGGTTTGCTCATTTGTTCTGCGCTTCCCATGTCTCAATCTTATCCTTGTTTTCAAGCAGATAGTCGATGTCGTCGAGACCGTTGATGAGGCAGTGTTTCTTGTAGCCGTTGATTTCAAACTGCTCGCTCTTGCCTGTAGCGAGGTTGGTTACTGTCTGGTTGGGCAAGTCAACCTTCACCTCCATCTTGGGGTTCTGCTTGATGCTCTCGAACAATTCGGCGAGGAACTCTTCGCTCACCACAACAGGCAGCACGAAGTTGTTCAGCTCGTTGTTCTTGTGGATATCTGCAAAGAAACTGCTGATGACCACGCGGAATCCATATCCTGCTATAGCCCATGCCGCATGTTCGCGGCTTGAACCCGAACCGAAGTTCTTTCCTGCCACGAGGATGCATCCGCCGTAAGTGGGGTCGTTGAGCACGAAGTCCTTCTTGGGTGAACCGTCCTTGTTGTAGCGCCAGTCGCGGAAGAGGTTCTCACCGAAGCCTTCCTTGTCGGTGGCCTTAAGGAATCGTGCAGGTATAATCTGGTCGGTGTCCACATTCTCCAAAGGAAGTGGCACGCATGTACTTGTTATAACGTCAAATTTCTGTTTCATTTTTCTTTTACTATTTTGTCCACAGATTATCACAAATAAATAATTTCTATTAGATTTACACAGATTTTTTCTGCACAGCATAATCTGTGATAATCATCCCATAATTTCTCATCTGTGGAAATCTGTGGGTTAAATTAACTCTCTTGGATCAGTGATTTTACCTGTGACGGCAGCTGCGGCGGCTACCAATGGAGAGGCGAGGATTGTGCGTGAACCGGGGCCCTGGCGTCCCTCGAAGTTGCGGTTGCTGGTGCTTACGGCATACTTGCCTGCGGGAACCTTGTCATCGTTCATGGCAAGACAGGCTGAACATCCTGGTTGGCGAATCTCAAAACCAGCCTCGGCAAACACCTTGTCAAGACCTTCCTCGCGAATCTGCTTGTCAACAGCCCATGAACCGGGAACAAGCCATGCCACAACACCCTCAGCCTTCTTTCTGCCCTTCACGATAGAGGCAAAGGCACGGAAGTCCTCGATACGTCCGTTGGTGCATGCACCGAGGAATACGTAATCGATGGCATGTCCGAGGAGTTTCTCTCCGGGAGCGAAGCCCATATAGTCGAGCGACTTCTGGAACGAAGCCTTACCAGCCTCGTCGATATCGTCGAGGGTGGGAACTGCCTCAGTGATGCCAATACCCATGCCGGGGTTTGTACCGTAGGTGATGCGTGGTTCTATGTCAGCTGCATCGAAGTTGAGCTCCTTGTCAAACACGGCATCATCTCCGCTCTTCAATGACTTCCAGTATTCCACTGCCTTGTCCCAAGCCTCGCCCTTAGGAGCAAACTCGCGACCCTTTATGTATTCGAATGTTGTCTCGTCGGGAGCGACGAATCCTCCTCGGGCACCCATCTCGATAGAGAGGTTGCAGAGAGTGAGACGGCCCTCCATGGTCATCTCCTTGACAGCCTGACCGGAGTATTCAACGAAGTAACCGGTGGCACCCGATGTGGTGAGCTTCGACATGAGATAAAGAGCCACATCCTTGGGAGTGACACCCTTCTGGAGCTGTCCGTTGATGTTGATGCGCATTGACTTCGGCTTCTGCTGAAGGATGCACTGCGATGCCATAACCATCTCAACCTCAGATGTTCCGATACCAAACGCTACAGCACCCATTGCACCGTGGGTAGAGGTGTGTGAGTCACCGCAAACGATGGTCATGCCAGGGAGCGAAAGACCCTTCTCAGGACCTACAACATGGATGATACCATTGTCCTTGGACATCATGCCGTAGTGGGTAAGACCAAAGTCGGCGGCATTCTTTGCCAGTGTGTCCACCTGCTTCTTTGAAACAGGGTCCTCGATAGGCTTGTCCTGGTCGTGAGTGGGAGTGTTATGGTCGGGCATACAGTAGATATGGTCGGGACGGAAACACTTGAGTCCTCTCTCCCTCATGCCTGCGAATGCCTGTGGCGACGTCACCTCATGGCAATAGAGGCGGTCGATGTAAAGTTGTGTGGGACCGTCTTCTATCTGCTGAACGACGTGCTTGTCCCAAATCTTGTCAAATAATGTGTTCATATCTGTTTATCTTTATCCTCTAAACTTGTTAATACAATCTATGTATGCCTCCACGGAAGCTGTCACGATGTCGGTGTTGGCACCGAATCCGTAATATACGTTGCCGTTGTATTCAACCTGCATGTGTACCTTACCCACATCGTCAGAACCCTTACTGATGGCCTGGATAGTGAACTCCTTAAGGGTCATGTGCTTCTGGATAATCTTCTTCAGAGCCTTGATGGCGGCATCCACAGGACCGTTACCTGTACTTGCCTCCTCGAATTTCTGGCCAGAGATGTCGAGTCCGATGCTTGCGACACTCTTAACACCCATACCAGTAGTAACCTGCAGGAAGTCGAGCTTCACGGCACGGCTCTCGGCAGTGTCGGCACCGGCGAGCATGAGGATGTCATCATCGTTGACCTCCTTCTTCTGGTCGGCAAGACGCAAGAACTTCTGATATATGGCGTCCACCTTCTCCTCGTCGTCAATCTTCACACCGAGCACACCGAGACGGAACTTCAGTGCGGCACGACCCGAACGGGCTGTCAATACAATGGAGTTGTCGTCGAGACCTACATCCTTGGGGTCGATAATCTCGTATGTCGATACGTTCTTCAGCACACCGTCCTGATGAATACCGCTTGAATGAGCGAAGGCATTACGTCCTACAATAGCCTTGTTGGGTTGCACCGGCATATTCATGAGACTTGACACCATGCGGCTTGTGGGACAAATCATCGTGGTGTTGATATTTGTATCAATGTCGATGTCCTTATGGCACTTGAGGATCATGGCAATCTCTTCGAGCGAGGTATTACCCGCACGCTCGCCAATACCGTTAATTGTCACCTCCACCTGGCGCGCACCGTTGAGCACACCGCTGAGGGTGTTGGCGGTAGCCATGCCAAGGTCGTTGTGGCAGTGGGTTGAGATGATGGCATTGTGTACACCGTCAACATGTTCCATGAGATACTTGATTTTCTCGCCGTATTCAGAGGGAAGACAATAACCGGTTGTGTCGGGGATATTCACCACCGTGGCACCGGCCTTGATGACCGCCTCCACCACGCGTGCGAGATACTCGTTGTCGGTACGACCGGCATCCTCGGCATAGAACTCCACGTCTTCAACATATTTCTTAGCATACTTCACGGCAGCCACTGCACGCTCGATGATTTCCTCGCGATTACTGTTGAACTTATACTTGATGTGGGAGTCGCTCGTACCGATACCGGTGTGAATACGCTTGTGCTTGGCATACTTAAGCGATTCGGCAGCCACGTCGATGTCCTTCTCCACGGCACGTGTAAGTGCGCAGATAGTAGGCCATGTCACAGCCTTGGAGATTTCGATAACCGAGTTGAAGTCACCGGGACTTGATATAGGGAAACCCGCCTCGATGACATCCACACCGAGTTTTTCCAGTTGCTTAGCCACCTGAATCTTTTCTACTGTGTTCAGCTGGCAGCCAGGAACCTGTTCGCCGTCCCTGAGCGTTGTGTCGAAGATAAATAATCTGTCTGTCATATCTTTAATTCTTAATTTTTAATTCTTAATTCTTAATTTTGCGAAGCCATTCTTCATTTAAAAAAAAGAACCTTTCCCACATGGAAGTGAGAAAGGTTCCGTAAATATCCCATAGATGAACTACATACACACCTTTTCACTTCCGACCCCGTCCTGAAGTCGAATAATATTAATAAGGTGTAGAAGTTCGAAACTATTCATATTCTTTTTCTTTAATATTTTAATTCGGCTGCAAAGTTATATAAAAAATCGGTAATGAGCAAATATATTGTAACTTTTTTCGATAAAATAGTTATATTTTTCTCTTTTTTCTTTGTTTTTTGATGAAAAAGAGGTAAATTTGCACTAAAAAATACATTCATTACTATGCATATAACACTTGTAGCTGGCGCACGCCCCAACTTCATAAAGTTAGCGCCAATCATTTGGGCAACAAAAAAGGCCAAGGAAAACGGCTCTGACATCAACTATTCACTGGTATATACCGGCAGGGAAGATGACCCTACGGTGGATGCCAACTTGTTCGAACAATTAGAGATTCCGCGTCCGGACATCTTTCTCGGTGTTGATTGCGAAAGCATAAATGAACTTACGGGAAAGGTGATGGCAGCCTTTGACAGTTATCTCGAACGAGTTACGGCCAATGATGATTCCCCGCACACGGTGATTGTCTGCGACGACCTCGCATCAACGATGGCAGTGGCGATTGTGACAAAGAAGCGCGGACTGCGTCTTGCACATTTGGTGGCAGGAACACGCTCGTTTGACATAAACATGCCAAAGGAAATCAACCGACTGGTGATTGACGGACTCAGCGACCTGATGTTCACCGCCGGTGTTAATGCCAATAGCATTGCTACGCGCGAAGGCGCTGAGCTTAATAAGATATATATGGTGGGTAACTTACTCATCGACACACTGCGCCACAACTACTCGCGCTTCTGCCGACCGCATTGTCTTGAAGGACTGGAACGTTATCTTGTACTCACGGTAAACCGCAAGACACTCATTGCCGACACCACATTCATGAAGGATATGGTGGCTGTCATCGAGCAGGAAGTTAAAGACACTGCCGTGATAGCTCCTCTGCGCCCACTTGCAGCCAAGGTAATAGCGCCATTGCTTTCTCCATGTTCACCGATACGCATTGTGGATAGCATGTCATATCTGGAATTCGGTTATCTCACTTCCCATGCCGCAGGAATAATCACCGACTCAGGCAATGTGGCTGAGGAGGCAACATTCAACTCCATACCTTGCATCACGCTCAACGACTATACGGAGCATATCGAGACTGTGACTATAGGCAGCAATGTACTTGTAGGCAGCGACACCACCCTACTCCGCTCCTCACTCTCCGACATCATGGCGGGCAAATGGAAACGCTCCGCTATTCCCGACCGTTGGGACGGACGAACAGCGGAGCGAATACTTCAATCTCTATATTGAACACAGAGACACAGAGGTACAGAGATTATTATTTAAGATTTATGAAGATATAGAAATAATAAAACTCTATGACTCTGTACCTCTGTGTTTAATTTATTTCACCACCTCGAACTTTGTGCCTGTCTGCCTGATAAGCTCGCGGGCATAACGCTCGGGGTAGCCGGGGCGCGTGGGGCGCTTGCCAAGACCGTTCTTGTCGCGCACGAACTTGCCGTTTACGTCTTCCTTAACCACCATGTCATTGTATTTCACGATGAGATAGGTGGCGAGGTTCTTCCATGTGGCGAGCATCTGCTGTGCCTTGTCTGAAGTATAGCCTGTAAGATAATCCACAGCAGCCTGGCGGTCAGACTTTGACAGTTCAAGAGCCTTGGCCTCTACCTCTGCCTGAGCCGCAAAGTAAGAGTTGTCGAGCGAGTCGCGCACTGCCTGCAGACTGCCGAACATCTGTGAATATCTCGGATAAACCATATTGCTCACCCAGTTGCACACCCAGAAAGCATTGTCCATACTGAAGGTGATGTTATCGGCACCGGGAGTGTTATAGCAGTGTGGGGCCTTGGTGGTGCAGCAATACACGGGGGTGAACGCCACCATATTGGCATCGTCATTACCAAACCACAATATTCCTCCCACCTCACGCGGAAGCCATGAGCGCATCTGGCTGACATACACGAATCCGCTCTGCTGTGTGCTGACGGGACGCTCGTTGAAATAGTCCTTTCCGTCAACCTTGAATCGCAGTGGTGTGGGACGATAAGGCATCTCCCAAATACCACCACCGATGTCACTGTCAAGTGCAAAAGGTGTGCCTTCGTAGTGGTCGCGCATAGCCATCTCCATGTCATGCACGCTCAACTTGCGGTTGGGCACTATCCACAGAGGCATAGGCTTGGCGTCAGCCACCTTTCCAGCAGCATAATCCACATACTGTGCCATGTCGTCGCTATACATATTAAAGAATGTCCACACGCGTGCCTCACAGAAACGGCGACCGCCAAAGTCGGGAGCGGCATACGTCTCGCAGAAACTGAAGTCAGCATCCTTGCCGCTGAACCATCCCTTCTCGCGCGCAAACTTCACAACATTCTTTGAGCACATCACGTTCTGCTTGTCCTTCTGGTTGAAGGTGCGTATGCGGCTCTGGTTGGCATGTGCACAGATCGCATCGTCGGGCACGCGCAGTGCCACCCATACCACAGACTTACTGCCGGCGCCACATCCCATCATCTCCATTATCCAAGCCTCGTTGGGATCGCAGATTGTGAATGTCTCGCCCTCAGAGTTATAGCCGTAGGTCTCGGCAAGTGTGGTCATCACCTTGATGGCCTCGCGTGCTGACTTTGAACGCTGGAGGGCAAGGTAGATAAGCGAGCCATAGTCGATGATACCGGTGGAATCCACCATTTCCTCGCGACCGCCAAAAGTAGTCTCGCCGATGGTTACTTGCCACTCGTTGATATTGCCTATCACGTTATAAGTCTCCTCAGCCTGAGGAATCTCACCGTGATATTCATTGGTGTCCCAGTCGAATATCTTCACCATCTCTCCCTTGGCATGCTTGCCCGCAGGGAAATGAGCCAAATGCTGGAACATGCCATAGTCGTCGGCACTGTAGCTGCACATCACCGACCCGTCAACACTCGCCTTCTTGCCCACAATAAAATTGGTGCAGGCAAAACCCGTCATAACAGACAAGCACAGCGATACCAAAATAATTGTCTTTTTCATAATTTTAAATTTCGCGCAGCAACTTTAATTTTTTAATTCTTTAATTTCGCTTTGCGACCATGTCGCAAAGCGATTACTCCACCGCCTTAAAGCTCATGTCGAGTCCTTTTACGGAATGAGTCAGTGCACCTACAGAAATGAAGTCAACACCACACTCGGCATAGTCGCGGAGAGTGTTGAACGTGATGCCGCCACTCGACTCTGTTTCATACTTACCGCCTACAATCTCCACAGCTTTCTTGGTGTCCTCCACTGAGAAATTGTCGAGCATGATACGGTCGATGCCTCCGCAGTCCATAGCCTGCTTGAGTTCGTCGAAGTTGCGCACCTCAATCTCAATCTTCAGGTCGAGTCCCTTCTCCTTGAGATACTCATGGCAACGGTTGATGGCATTGGCAATTCCGCCTGAGAAATCCACGTGGTTGTCCTTGAGGAGAATCATGTCGAAGAGTCCGATGCGGTGATTGCAACCGCCGCCGATCTTCACAGCCTGTTTCTCAAGCATACGCATGCCGGGAGTAGTCTTACGTGTGTCAAGCACACGGGTGTGGGTGCCTTCCAAACGTTCAACATACTTAGAGGTCATAGTGGCTATACCGCTCATTCTCTGCATGATATTAAGCATCAGACGCTCAGTCTGCAAAAGCGAGCGCACCTTACCGGTGACAATCATTGCCACGTCGCCCTTCTTCACCTTGGCTCCGTCGCCCATAAACACCTCCACCTGCATGGTAGGGTCAAAGCGATGGAACACTTCCTTAGCAATCTCCACGCCGGCAAGGATACCGTCTTCCTTTATTAACAGTTTGGACTTGCCCATGGCATCCTCGGGGATGCAGCACAATGTCGTGTGGTCGCCATCGCCGATGTCCTCGGCGAAAGACAGGTCAATAAGCCTGTCAACCAATTCTTCAACTTTCAGCATATCTTTCAATATTTCAATATTTCAATATTTCAATTTTTCAATATTAAAGATAAATACCAACACCAATTCTAAATCCAACGGTACTGAAATCCTTATGCGATTTGATAGACTGGTCGTAATAAATCTCAGGCTCAACAGTCACATTCTTGCTGAGGAAGAAAGCATATCCAACCTGGACACCAGGCTGCAGGTCGTCATAGTCAGAAGAGTGACGCAAATAGTTTACCTGAGCACCAAGGTATAAGCCGTTCTGCACGATATAATATCGGGCACCAACACCAACCTTTAGGAATGAAGGCATCATGCTCTGCTTTTCCCACGTCAACTGTGCTGTTGCCATGAGATTGTCATCAAAGAGATAACCACCACGGGCTTGCAGACCAAAAGAACCTTCCTGCGAACCGTTGTAGCTGAATCCTAAACTGGAGAGCGAAGCACCTACATAGTATTTGCCTGCCTCAAACTGGGCGTGTGAAGCCATTGTAACCAACATGGTCACCAAAATCAAACAAAATCTTTTCATAATCGCGATTATTAATTGTTATTATTATTTTTCTTGTAATTTGACTCAAAGGAATGGAACCAACCGTATGCCACGAAAAGTACCACCACACCAAGCAGATAGCCCACTGTCTCGGGCATTCCGAAAGCCTGCTTCGACACAAAGAGGAACGTTGCGCATACGGTAGTCATAAACAGTGCCGGGATAAGCATGAAATAATACGGTTTGCCGTTTTTCAGCAGATAAACGGTGATGGCCCATAGCGTGAACACCGCCAATGTCTGGTTCGACCATCCGAAATACTGCCATATAACATTGAATCCGTCGGGATTCTCCACCTGCCACAACAGCAAGGCAATACATACGAGGAACATAGGCACCGAGATAATCAGGCGACGCTTGATGCTGCGCTGCTCAAAGTGGATGAAGTCGGCAATGATAAGTCGTGCGGAGCGAAGGGCAGTGTCGCCACTCGTAATCGGGGCTGCCACTACACCGAGCATCGCAAGTATGCCACCTATGACTCCCAGCCAGTCGTTGCAGATGATATTCACCACCTTTGGCGCTGAGGTCGCAAAACCATTGTTCGAGAACTCGGTAATCAGCTGATACCCTGGCTGTGGTTCTGCATAGAAGAAATAAGAAGCCACAGTAGCCCATATCAATGCCACAATACCCTCAGTAATCATGGCGCCATAGAAAATCGGGCGGCCCATGCGCTCACTCTTCATGCAGCGTCCCATAAGCGGACTCTGCGTGGCATGGAAACCGCTGATGGCTCCGCAGGCAATCGTGATGAAGAGACAGGGGAATAGTTGGCTGCTCCAACTTGGGTCAACAGTGAGAGCCTTGTTGTCCAGACCGTCCCACAGTTCAGGAATAGAGGGCCACTTGATGAAAAGCATCACCATCAGTGCCGCCGCCATAAACAAAAGCGAAAAGGCAAAGATGGGATATATTCGTCCGATGACCTTGTCAATTGGAAGCATGGTCGCTATGAAATAATAGGCAAAGATGACGATAATCCACATGGTGGTTGTACCCGCCATGCTTTCAAGAATCTCAGCAGGGCTATACACAAACACCGCTCCCACTATCACGAGCAGAAGTACGGAAAAAACGAGCATCACCTTGCGCGTGGTGTTGCCGAGAGTGTCGCCGATAATCTCAGGAAGCCCAACACCGCCCTTGCGCAAGGAAATCATTCCGCTGAGATAGTCGTGTGTGGCTCCGGCAAAGATACATCCGAACACAATCCACAGATAAGCCGCAGGACCGAACTTGGCACCCATGATGGCACCGAAAATCGGACCGGTGCCGGCAATGTTCAGGAACTGGATCATGAATATCTTCCAGTTGGGGAGCACCATGAAGTCAACACCGTCAGCCTTGGCAACGGCAGGAGTCTCCCTGTCGTCAGGCCCGAACACCCGTTCGACAAACTTACCATACAGGAAATAGCCCAAAACGAGGGCTATAAGGCACAATACAAATGTTATCATTGTCGATATAAATCTATAAAGTTACTTATTTTTCGTGCAAAAGTAACAATTTAATTTGATATATGAAAAAAAAATCATAACTTTGCACGCAAATTTGGATAAAAAATGAAAATTTACTATATTTTTGTGCCTTTATTGGCAATCTTTTGTGTCTTTTCGGCAAGTGCTCAGGACATCAGCCACCCAAAACACGAGGTGAGGGCGGTGTGGCTGACTACCATTGGAGGACTCGACTGGCCACACACGTATGCACAGTCAACAGCATCGGCAAAAAAACAACAGTTGGAACTCATCGACATACTCGACCGTCTGCAACGCGCAAACATCAATACCGTGCTGCTGCAGACAAGGATAAGGGCCACCACTATATATCCGTCAGCCTTGGAGCCATGGGACGGTTGCATGTCGGGCATTCCCGGAAAGTCACCTGGTTATGATCCGCTCGCCTTCGCCATCGAGGAGTGTCACAAGCGAGGCATGGAACTCCACGCATGGGTGGTTGCCATACCCGTGGGCAAGTGGGGCAACATAGGATGCAAGCGCCTTCACTCTCGTCATCGCAATATAGTGAAACGCATCGGCAACGAGGGTTTTATGTATCCCGATAATCCCCAGACAGCCAAGTATATTGCTGACATCTGCGATGAAATCACAAGAAATTACGACATCGACGGCATACATCTTGACTATATCAGATATCCCGAACAGGACAAGCCGAAACCATCAGCCCTGCCTGCCTGCCGCCGAAACATCACGCGTATTGTCAGGGAAATCAACGCAAAGGTGAAAAGTCGCAAGCCATGGGTGAAAATCAGCTGCTCGCCACTCGGTAAATATTCTGACCTCAGCCGCTACCGCAGCTATGGATGGAATGCCTACAGCACAGTAGCGCAGGATGCACAGGCATGGATGCGCGACGGTCTTATGGACCAACTCTACCCCATGATCTATTATAAGGGAAACAACTTCTTCCCCTTTGCAGCCGACTGGCAGGAGCAAAACCACGGCAGGAGCATCAGTGCCGGACTTGGCATCTATTTCCTCTCGCCACGCGAGGGTGACTGGTCTATCGACATGGTGCGCCGCCAACTGTATTTCCTCCGCTCTGAGGGTATCGGGCATTGCTTCTTCAGGTGCAAGTTCCTGCTCGACAACGTGCAGGGGGTATATGATTTCGTGGCGAATGAACTTAACCGCTACCCTGCCCTCATCCCGCCGATGACTTGGGCGGACAACAAGCCCCCGATGGCGCCCTCTCAGCTTGTCTATGAACCCAAGACAAGACATTTGTCATGGCAACCATCATGCGACGACACATATTTATATAATATTTACAGGTCGGACACAACACCCGCTGACATCTGTTCGCCTGAAAACATTATATCAATGCGTTCATCCGACCAAGGGATAACACTTCCGCCCGAGCACCATCTGTTCGACATACACTATGCCGTGACTGCCATTGACAGATACGGCAACGAGAGTGAACCCTCAGTATTCACGATAAAAGGTTTATGGAAAAAATAATGGAAAAAATCATATTGGGTATCGACCCAGGTACCAACATCATGGGGTATGGACTGATAAAGGTGGCGGGCAACAAGGCTGAGATGCTCGCCATGGGTGTCATCGACCTGAGGAAGTTCCCCGACCCCTATCTCAAACTCGGACATATCTTCGAGCGCGTAACCGGTATCATCGACTCGTATCTTCCCGATGAAATGGCTATCGAGGCCCCCTTCTTCGGCAAGAACGTTCAGTCGATGCTTAAACTCGGACGCGCCCAGGGCACTGCCATCGCCGCAGCCATCCACCACGGCATTCCAATTCATGAATATGCCCCCCTGAAGATAAAAATGGCGATTACAGGACAGGGACAGGCATCCAAGGAACAAGTGGCGGGAATGCTTCAGCGTCTCTTGAAACTCGACCAAAGCGAGATGTGCAAGTTTATGGATGCCACCGACGCCCTCGGTGCCGCCTACTGCCATTTCCTACAGATGAGCCGTCCCGATACCGGGGCGAAGCACTACTCCAGCTGGAAAGACTTCGCGAATAAAAACAAGAATCGTATTGTTGAACCCACAGATTTACACAGAGAATAAATAATTTTGGATTTACACAGATTTTTAGCTGCGCACCCTGTGATAATGTGTGGATAAAAAATCTGTGATAATCCTATAAAAATTACATGTCTGTGATAATCTGTGGATAAATATAAAAATATGCAGAAGATAATAAAAATTGAAAATGGCGTGACCAGAATGCCGGAATGGCGTATGGCAGAGCCTGTGAACTTTGAACTCTGCGACGGCGAACACCTCGCCATTGTGGGAGCCAACGGCAGTGGCAAGTCGATGCTTGTGGATATCATAATTGGCAGGCATCCACTCATCATGACCGAACCGCAGTATGACTTCGCGCCAAGCACAAAACCCTTGGCTGCCGACAACATCAAGTATATCACTTTCCGCGATTCCTACGGAGACAGCGACGGAACTTATTTCCTGCAGCAACGTTGGAACCAGCAGGAGATTGACGAGGAGACACCCCGTGTGGGGACTGAACTGGAAAAGGCATACCTCATGGCCGGAGAAGACGCTCCCGAGCGTCGCCAACTGCAACGGCATTTGTATAAACTTTTCCATATCGAACACCTTATGGACAAGTACCTCATACTCATGTCAAGCGGCGAGCTGAGGAAATACCAACTCACCAAGGCATTGCTCACCGACCCTCGCGTGCTCATCATGGACAACCCCTTCATCGGACTCGATGCCGAGACTCGCGACCAGCTGAAGGTTCTCCTCGCGGCCCTTGCCCGGGAGCGTCATCTGCAAGTTGTGCTTGTGCTGTCAAAGACAGATGACATCCCCGACTTCATCACTCATGTCGTTGAAGTCAAGGATATGTGTGTCAAGGCAAAGATAACAAGGGAAGAATATATTGCCAACCGCCAACCTGACCCCTCAAGGGTGTTGTCAGAAGATTTGGAACAAGCCATCCTCGACTTGCCATACAAGGACAATGACTATCACACTCAGGAGGTTGTGGGCATGAACAAGGTGAGCATCGTATATGGTGAGCGCACCATCCTCAAGGAACTCGACTGGACAGTGAGCAACGGCGAGCGTTGGGCGCTCAGCGGACAAAACGGTTCGGGCAAGAGCACACTCCTCTCATTGGTTTGTGCCGACAATCCCCAAAGCTATGCCTGCGACATTGCTCTCTTCGGCAATCCCCGCGGCTCTGGCGAAAGCATCTGGGACATCAAGAAGCACATCGGATATGTTTCTCCCGAGATGCACCGCTCATATCACCGCGATATTCCTGCGATACGCATAGTGGCAAGCGGTCTGAAGGATACCGTGGGCCTGTATGTGCGTCCCGAGGAAAGCGAATACGACATCTGCCGCCTGTGGATGAAGGTCTTCGGACTCGAAGGCAAGGAGAACACCTCTTTCCTTAAGCTCTCAAGCGGTGAGCAACGCCTGGTTCTCGTGGCAAGGGCATTTGTCAAGGACCCCCAGCTGCTCATCCTCGACGAGCCTCTCCACGGACTCGACAACCGCAACCGCCGCTTGGTGAAGGATGTAATTGAGACCTTCTGTCGCCGTCGCAACAAGACTCTCATCATGGTGACCCACTACAAGGAAGAACTTCCCTCCTGCATCGACCACAGCATTGTCCTCAGGCGTCACGTCTGAGGTACAGTTGTCATAGAACGATTTTTTATCTATATATTTGTAGCCGTTATGATATATTATTTCTCGGGAACAGGAAATTCGCGATGGACAGCCACAACATTAGCACGCGAACTAAATTGCGAAGCCATCGACATTTGTTCAAAACGCTTTGACGCTTTTGACCACGTTTCGCTATTGTCCCGTATATCACCCGACGAACCTATAGGGTTCGCCTTCCCTATCCACGGGTGGCAACCACCGCATATAGTACGCCGTTTTGTGCGCTCTCTCCCCCACTCCATTTTCGCCGGCAGGTATGTTTTCGCAGTGTGCACATGTGGCGACGAGACAGGGCTTGCCATGGATATATTTGCCAAGGAACTTAGTAGGCGTGGGATGAAACTCAATTTTGCGGTATCGGTGCAGATGCCAAACACATACGTGTGTCTGCCGTTTATGGATATCGACTCAAAGGAGCTGGAGGAAAGAAAGATAATGGCGGCGGAGAATCAGATACCCAAGATAGCGGAACAAATCAGAAATCGCGAGGATGGGGAATACTTGACCAAGGGCACTGCCCCATGGTTGCTTACATACGTAATCGGAGAGTATTTCAACCGCAGGATGGTGAACGACAAAAAGTTCAAGGTTGACCTTGCGGAATGTGCCCATTGCGGGCGTTGCCACAGGGTATGTCCTGTGGGAAATATCGTTGATTCAGGACTGATGTCGGAGTTTACCCCGAAATGGAAGCGTGACGGTTCATGCACAGGTTGCCTGGCATGTTATCACGGGTGCCTGAAACACGGGATAACGTGCGGGGATATAACGCGCAAGAGGGGGCAATATTTTTTTAAAATGAAGAGTGTTTTAAATGAAGAATGAAGAATGAAGAATGGCTGCGCAAACCGAGAGGAGAGCCAAGCTTGCTTGAGCTATCCCGAGGTGCAGCCAGTCATCGACGAAGTCAATGAAGAATGGCTGCGCAAACCGAGAGGAGAGCCAAGCTTGCTTGAGCTATCCCGAGGTGCAGCCAGTCATCGACGAAGTCAATGAAGAATGAAGTAACTATTCTGCTAATCCTCTATTTATTTAAACACAAAGACACAAAGAAACGAAGGTTTTATTTACTCACTAATCATATACAGCCAGATAAGTCACTTCAGAAACTTGGGTTATTTAGATACAAAGACAACAAGCGACTTAAAAGTCGCCACAAAGGCTTGCAGCGGGAAAACTTTGTGGACTTTGTAAGCAGCTTTGCTGCTCATTGTATCTTCCAACAGCGGAAATGATTTGTATCTTCGTGTCTTTGTGTTTAAAAATATACCAGCTGAATAGTTCAGAATTAAAAAATTAAGAATTAAGGGAAATAGCTATAGCGTAAGTAATTCGCCAAAGCATTATCTCTTAATTCTTAATTTTTAATTTAATCCAAGGTTTTAGTAGAACTTGAAGTAGCGCCTTGCATTGTTGTAGGAGATGTCCTCAACCATGCGTGCAAGAACTTCCTGGTCGTTGGGCAGAAGGCCCTTCTCAACGTCGTTGCCGAGGATGTTGCAGAGCAGGCGACGGAAATACTCGTGACGAGGATAGCTCAGGAACGAGCGGGAGTCGGTCAGCATACCTACGAAACGGCTGAGCAAACCAAGCACTGAGAGGGCGTTGATCTGACGGGTCATACCGTCGAGCTGGTCGTTGAACCACCATCCTGAACCAAACTGAATCTTTCCCGGTTCGCCACCCTGGAAGTTGCCGAGCATAGTGGCAATAACCTCGTTGGCGCAGGGATTCAATGTATATAATATGGTACGCGTGAGCTTGTCTTTCATATTGAGCTTGTTGAGGAAGCGGCTCATGGCGCGTGCAGTGTTGAACTCACCGATAGAGTCGAAACCTGTGTCAGGACCGAGCTGGTTGTACATCTTGGTGTTGTTGTCGCGGATGGCACCATAGTGGAACTGCTGAGTCCAACCGGCATCGGCGTCCATCTCAGCCATAACAGTGAGGAAACAGTTTTTGAACTGGCGCACCTCATGGTCAGAGAGGCTCTGTCCACCCATTGCCTTTGCGAAAATTGTCTCAATCTGTGTGTCGGTGTATTCCTCGTCATAGAACTCCTCAATACCGTGGTCAGAGAGCTTGCATCCGTTCTCGGCGAAGAAGTCGTGACGCTTCTGCAGTGCGTCAACCATGTCCTTGAATGAATTGATGTCAACATCAGCTGCTGCCGAGAGCTGCTTGATATAGTCGGCAAACTCAGGCTTCTCGATGTTCATTGCCTTGTCAGGACGCCATGCGGGAATCATCTTGATCTCGAATCCGCTCTCGCGGGTCTGCTTGTGATAGCTCAGGTCGTCAACGGGGTCGTCGGTGGTACATACGCACTCCACGTTGTAGTGGCGCATCAGTCCGCGTGCTGAGAACTCAGGCTGCTGGAGTTTCTCGTTGCACTCGTCGAAAATCTCGCGCGCAGTCTTCGGTGAGAGCTGCTTGGTGATTCCGAACGCAGTCTTCAGTTCGAGGTGAGTCCAGTGGTAGAGAGGGTTGCGGAAGGTGTAGGGCACAGTCTCCGCCCACTTCTCAAACTTCTCCCAGTCGGTAGTGTCCTTGCCTGTGCAGTACTTCTCGTCAACGCCGTTAGTACGCATAGCACGCCACTTGTAGTGGTCGCCACCAAGCCACAACTCGGTGATGCTCTTAAACTTATGGTCGTTGGCTACCATTTCGGGGATTAGATGACAGTGATAGTCGATGATGGGCATTTTAGCCGCATGATTGTGGAACAAATCCTGCGCCACCTCGGTGTCGAGCAGGAAGTTTTCGTCATTGAATTGTTTCATTGTTTTACCTTATAATTTTTAAATGAGTTGTTATATTTTGATTTTATGCTGCAAAAATACAAAAAAAATTCGGTATTCTCAAATTTTTTACTTAATTTTGCACGCAAAAAGAACGTAAACGATGTCGTTAGTGAATAAAGTACTGCTAATTTACACCGGTGGAACCATCGGAATGAACAGAAATCCGCGCACCGGAGCCTTGGAGCCATTCAACTTTGAGCACCTTCTTGCAAACGTGCCTGAACTGAATGACTTCGAAGTTGATATACATACATATCAGTTTAATCCGCCGATTGATTCGAGCGATATGAACCCTCAGTTGTGGATAGACTTGGTGCATATCATTGCTAACAACTATCAGCATTATGACGGCTTTGTCATCCTCCATGGCACTGACACCATGGCTTACACGGCTTCGGCCCTGAGCTATATGCTCGACAACCTGACAAAGCCGGTGATACTTACAGGATCGCAGTTGCCCATCGGACAGCTTAGGACCGACGGCAAGGAGAATCTCATCACCAGTATAGAGATTGCCGCCACCAAAAAGCATGACGGCACTGCCATGGTGCCTGAGGTGGGCATATACTTCAACGGCCATCTGATGAGAGGCAACCGCACAACCAAGCAGAGTGCCGACAACTTCAATGCCTTTGAGAGTTTCAACTACGGGCATCTGGCAGATGCCGGGGTGACAATCGACTATCATGAGAACCGCATGTTGAAGCCCGACTTTGACAAGCCTATGGAACCGCGGTTTCAGTTGGACCCCAGCGTGCTGGTTTTCACTATCTTCCCGGGAATACAGGAGAAGCTGGTGCGACAGATTCTCACCACTCCCGACCTGCGCTCCATAGTGATGCGCACTTACGGCAGCGGCAATGCCCCCCAGTATCCTTGGCTCATCAATCTGCTGAAGGAAGCCACGGCTGCCGGCAAGGTGATTATCAACATCAGCCAATGTATGGCAGGAAGTGTGGAAATGAGCCGATACGACACGGGATATCAGTTGAAGACTGCCGGCGTAATCAGCGGGTATGACAGTACGGTGGAGAGTGCAGTCACAAAGCTGATGTATCTGCAGGCGAGATATTCCGACTCCCATCAGGTGAGAAACTATATGTCGAGGAGCATCAGGGGGGAAATTACGGTCTGATTTTAATTTAATAAAATCAGAAATTAAAAAATTAAAGAATTAAAAAATTAAAGAACTAATAAGGTATGACAGAGTTTAAAACTATTGTCTTTAACTCCTTTAACTTCTTTGACTCCTTTAACTCCTACTAACTTCTTTAACTTCAAAAATTATGGATATTGACGAGATAATACAAAAGAATGTTGCACTGCTTTCCAAGCACTCGGTGAAGGAAGACTCCTTGGTGCCGGGAAGCCATGCTCCACTGCCTTCAATCGAGGCGGTAAAGGAGATAATTTCTCTTGTGAAAACCATTATCTTCACGGATTATTTCTACAAGAGACAACCGGAGGAGGAGATTCGCTCCTACTACATCGGTGTGCATGTTGAGCAACTCTATCTGCAACTGAAAGAGCAGATTGCCCGAGGATTGCTCTTCAACAGCGACCTCGACGAGGAGGCAACACCTGCCAAGGCAAAGGTGCTGGCAGCGGAGTTTATCGACCGCCTTCCGTATATCAAGCATCTGCTCTATACCGACGTGGAGGCGATGTTCCAAGGCGACCCAGCCGCAACAAACTACGGTGAGGTGATATATTGCTATCCCGTGGTGAATGCAATGACACATTATCGCTGCGCCCACGAACTGCATCTTATGGGCATACCCGTGCTGCCGAGAATAATCACTGAGTTGGCCCACTCCAAGACAGGTATCGACATTCATCCCGGAGCGTCTATTGGCGAATACTTCTGCATCGACCATGGCACGGGTGTAGTAATCGGCGAGACATGCATAATAGGCGATCATGTGCGACTGTATCAGGGTGTCACCCTCGGTGCAAAGAGCTTTAAGTATGATGATGAGGGAAATATGGTCAACTGTCCCCGACATCCCATACTTGAGAACAACGTGACGGTGTATAGCAACTCCTCTATCCTCGGACGTGTCACCATCGGAGAAGGTTCGGTTATCGGAGGTAACATCTGGCTCACCCATAGCGTGCCCCCAGGCTCAAAGATACTGCAGTCGAAGGCTTTGGATGTATAATTACAACCTAAATATAACATAGTATGAAAAAACTTATTGTATCACTATTCTTGGGCGCCCTCGCATGGCAGGGCGCAACGGCTCAGAAAATCTTCCCTTGGAACAATCCTGAGCTTAACCAACAGAACAGGGAGCAGAGAAGGGCTAACTTCTTTGCCTTCGAAAACATCGGTCTCGCCGAAAATGGCGACAAGACCAAGTCTGAACGCTATCTCTCGATGGAGGGCACATGGAAATTCAATTTCGTGCGCAATCATCAGGATGCACCTAAGGATTTCTTCCGACTTGACTACAACGACAATGACTGGGTGGAGTTTCCCGTACCGGGACTCTTCGAAATCAACGGCTATGGCGACCGCATCTACCGTAATGTGGGCTATTCATGGTGCACCACATTCAAGTCTGACCCTCCATATATCGGTGAGACTGAGAACTATACAGGCTCATACCGCAGGGAGTTTGAACTGCCCGCATCATGGAACGGCACCGACGTGTTCTTCCACATAGGCTCTGCCACAAGCAACGTGTCAGTATGGGTGAACGGCAAGTATGTGGGCTACAGCGAGGATGCCAAGATTGCAGCCGAGTTCAACATCACCAAATATCTGAAGAAGGGCAAGAACCTCATTGCCATGCAGGTGATGAGATGGTGCGACGGTTCGTATCTCGAAGACCAGGACTTCTGGCGTTTTACGGGTATCGCACGCGAGGTGTATCTCTACTCGCGCCAAAAGACCCGCATTGCCGACATAATATTGGACGCCGACCTTGAGAACGGCTATAAGGACGGAGTGCTGACGTATGACATACCGCTTTCGGGCGACAAGAAAGCCACGGTTGACGTGACTCTCAAGGATGCCACGGGCAAGGTGGTGAGCAATGTCGAGTTGCCGGCGATGTCGCCAAGTCCACGCGGTGTCATCAATGTGCCCGGAGTGAAGGCTTGGACGGCAGAGACACCTTATTTATATATAATGGACATCACGCTGAAGAAAAACGGCAAGGAGATTGAGAGCGTGAGCCGTAAGGTGGGATTCAGAAAGGTGGAAATCAAGGGCGGACAGATGCTCGTCAACGGTAAGCCCGTGCTCATCAAGGGAGCAGACCGTCATGAACTTGACCCCGAGACAGGATATGTAGTCACAATAGACCGCATGATTCAGGACATCAAGATAATGAAGCAACTGAACATCAATGCCGTGCGCACATGCCACTATCCCGACGACCCGCGCTGGTATGACCTCTGCGACGAGTATGGACTCTACGTCACTGCCGAGGCAAACATCGAGTCGCACGGAATAGGCTATGGCGACCAGACCCTCGCCAAGAACCCGCAGTTCCACAAGGCCCACCAGGAGCGCAACGAGGCAAACGTGCGCACACTGCGCAATCATCCCTCAATCATCGTATGGAGCCTTGGCAACGAGGCTGGCTATGGCAAGAACTTCGAGGATGCCTACGACCTCGTGAAATCCCTCGACAAAACCCGCCCCGTGCAGTATGAACAGGCACGACATAACGGCAAGACCGACATCTTCTGCCCGATGTACTACGACTACAACGGATGCGAGAAATACTCACAGGGCGACAATCCACGCCCGCTCATCCAGTGCGAGTATGCCCATGCCATGGGTAACTCAATGGGTGGATTCAAGGAGTATTGGGACATAATAAGGAAATATCCCAAGTATCAGGGCGGATATATCTGGGACTTCGTTGACCAGGGACTTGCCGACGTGAGCCGCATCACTGGCAGGCGCATCTTCACCTACGGCGGTGACTACGGACGCTATCCCGCCAGCGACAACAACTTCAACTGCAACGGTATCATCGCTCCCGACCGCACGCTCAATCCCCATGCCCACGAGGTGGCATACTACTATCAGAACCTGTGGATTGAGAACGTGAACGCAGACGAGGGCAAGTTCACGGTGTATAACGAGAATTTCTTCCGCCCCTCTGACTATGCTTCACTCGACATCTGCGTCAGCGTGAACGGTAAGCCTCGATATAACAATGGGGATATCGACATCGACGGCATCGCACCTCAGAGCCGAAAGACATTCACACGTCCTGCCCTTGCATCCAAGATTAAGGAACTGAAGGCTGAGAATCCCAAGGCTGAGGTTACGGTGGAGTTCTATTTCAAGTCGAAGAACGGTGAACCGCTTATCGACAAGGGACAGACGTTGGCAAAGTATCAGTCTGTGGCTCAGTCATATACATATCCAGAGTTGACTGCCGCTGTTGACGGCAATGCCCCTAAGGTCATCGAGACCGACTCGTATGTCAAGATGGAGGCAAACGGAGTGGCTGTGACCGTGGGCAAGTATTCGGGATGGATTGACTATCTCGACATCAACGGCAAGGAGATGCTCGTGGAGCGCGAGTCGATAGAACCCGACTTCTGGCGCGCTCCCACCGACAACGACTACGGCGCAGAGCTGCAGAAGAAGTTTGGGGTATGGAAAAACCCCGGCTATCAGGTGACATCCGTAAGCCATGAGGCAGTGGGAAACAGCCATGTGGTGAAGGCCAACATCAAGATGGACAACGTGAAGGGCGAACTTGCCATGACCTACACTCTGAAGGCTGACGGAACAATACTTGTAAACCAGGACTTCAGAGCCACCAAGGACGCCAAGGTGGCAGAGATGTTCAAGTTCGGCATGCAGTTGCAGATGCCAGAGCAGTTCAACGCCATCGAGTATTATGGTCGCGGTCCTGTTGAGAACTATTCCGACCGCCATTCGAGCGAGTTCATCGGAGCATACACAGCCGATGTGGCCGACGAGTATTTCGAGTATGTCCGTCCGCAGGAGAGCGGCAACCACACAGATGTGCGCTCGTTCAAGGTGTATGACAAGCGCACCGGCGAGGGCTTGCTCTTCGAGTCAGATGCTCCCATGCAGTGCAGTGCCCTCAACTATCTCACCGAGGATCTCGACGACGGTCCTTCAAAATATGGCAAGAAGTGGGGCCGTCACAGCGGCGATCTCACGCCTCGCCATCTGACTGCCGTCCACATCCTGAAATACCAGATTGGCCTGGCATGCGTGAACAGTTGGGGAGCATGGCCATTGCCCGAGTATCGCCTGCCCTACAAGGACTACTCGTTCAGTTTCACTATAAAGAAAACAAAATAGCTCTACTTTTAGGGAGTTAAATAATAAAATAACAGAAAAATGAAGAAATTGTTGATTTTCGCCGCATTGCTGCCATTGGCAGTGTCGGCACAGGATGAGAAAAAGGAGTTGAAAGCCACATTGTGCCAACAAGTGAACTTCCCCGCAACGATAGCTGCCGGAAATTACAGCGGCATAACGTGGCTTGGCGGAAATGAATATGCCGTGGTATGCGACAAGGCGAGAAGCGACGGTTTCTTCATTTTCCATATCAACATCGACCCCGACACTGGAGTGATATCACATGCCTACAGCAACGAGTTCCGCTCAAGCGAGTATGCCAACCGCGACATGGAGGGTATCACCTTCTTCCCGCGCGACACCACCATATTCATCAATGGCGAGGCAGACAACCGCATCAGGGAGTACCGGCTTGACACGGGCAAGCGCACCGGACGCGAGCTGCGCATACCGGATTCTCTCCAGGTGTCAGCACCCAACTACGGTTTTGAGTCGCTGACATACAACGCCAAACAGCATCATTTCTGGACTGTCAGCGAGAGCACCCTGCCTATCGACGGAAAACCATCCACGTTGAAGGAAAAGCGCGAGAACGTGCTTCGTCTTCTCTGCTTCGATGATAACCTTGGGATGGTGGGCATGTATTCCTACTTGATGGATGCGCCCGAGGTCACGTTAAGCAGTGGAGACGGTTATTGCTTCGGGGTGAGTGACCTGTGTGCCCTCGACGACGGAAGGCTTCTCGTGATGGAGCGCGAACTGTTTGTGCCAACGCTCAGGGTGGGAGCTTGGGTGAACAACAAGATATATGTGGTTGACCCGACAAGGAAGATGACCACACCGTTCATCGAGAAGAAACTGCTGATAGAGTTCAAGACCAAATTTACCGGACTAAAGAACACCTTTGCCAACTACGAGGGCATGTGTCTTGGCCCGAAACTCAACGACGGCAGACAGACGCTCGTGCTCATCTGCGACTCGCAAAATCAGTTAAAGAAACTGAAAGACTGGATGACTACTATTATCATAGAATAACATTTTTAGTCAGATTAACATTTTTTTCTCATATCTTCTTTCTTGATTAAAGAATTATGTGTAATTTTGCACCATTAATTTTAAATAAGGTAAGAAGATATGAGAAAATTGTTTATTATGGCAGCCGTTGCGCTGACTTCAATGAGTGCAAATGCACAGAAAGTGAAATATACAATCAGCGGTGTTGTTGCTGATTCGGTTAAGGAGGTGTCAATCGTCGTAAACAACGACAAACAGTCTGTTCAGAAAATCTCTGTCGCCAACGGACGCTTCACTGCAAGCGGCGAGGCTGAAAAGAACGACATGCTGACTGTGGGTCACGACATCAGCAAAGGATTCAACTCCCTCAAGGTGTTCAATGACGGTGAGGCCATAGAGCTGAATCTCGTGGATAACACCATCAAGGGCTCTGCTCAGAACACTGCTCTCGGCAATCACATCCGTGCCAACGAGCCTGACAATGTGCGCATGCAGAAACTGGTCATTGAATACTACGGCCTGCGAGGCACTGACACTCAGGAGGCAAAGGCACGCATGTCACAAATACAGGAGGAGGCTATGGGCATCGAGGAGAAGATCAGCAAGTCAAACCTCGACTATATCAAGGCCCACAGGAATGATGTCACTCCCCTCGCCTTCCTCCCCGACATGGTATATGACCTGTCGTTCAGCGAGCTTTCGGAGATTCTCAGTCCCGATGCCGCTTACTATAACCATCCGATGGCTGCACGCCCAAAGAAAATGCTCGAAGGTCTGAGGAAACGCCAGCCGGGAGTGATGTTCACCGAACTCGTGATGAACGACACCGAGGGCAAGGAGCGCAAGCTCAGCGAGTGGGTCGGCAAGGGCAACTACGTGCTCGTTGACTTCTGGGCAAGCTGGTGCGGACCATGCCGTGCAGAGATGCCGAACGTTGTGGCAGCCTACGAGAAATACCATGCCAAGGGATTCGATGTGGTGGGAGTAAGCTTCGACCAGAAGGAAGACGCATGGAAGAAGGCCATCGAGCAGATTGGCATGAAATGGCACAATATCTCCGACCTCAAGGGCTGGGGTTGTGCCGCCTCAAGTGCATACGGCATCAGCAGCATCCCATCGAACATCCTTGTTGACGGTGAGGGCAAGATTATAGCTGCCGACCTGCGTGGCGAGGCTCTTCAGGATAAACTCGCCGAGATTTACAAGTAATTTATAACGACGATTAATGAACAGCCAATTTTCAAAAGAAGTATCGCGCATATTAGCGCTCAGTAGAGAAGAAGCGGCCCGACTCGCCAACGACACCGTTGGAGCCGAGACGCTTCTCCTCGGTATTTTGCGCCAGGGTAACACAACAATTAACGAGGCTCTGCAGAAACTGCACAGTGACCCGTTGGCAATAAAGAACGCCCTTGACCACAAGTTGAGGATGGATTATATAAGTCCGATGCCAAGCACCGAAAGCATCTCTCTTAACGAGAGTGCCAACAACATACTGCGACTTGCAGTGCTCGAAGCAAGAAGACAGCACAAGAAGGAAGTGGATGTCCCGCATCTTATGCTTGCCATACTGCACGACTTCGCCGACAACGGTGCAAAGCTCGTTCTTGAGGAGAACAATGTGACTTACAACAAGTTCCTCGGTCTTGTTGACCCTGAGAGCATACCCAAAAACGATATCGGCCTGCCCGACGACGGCGATGATGACGACGAGTTTGCGGACAGTGAGTTTTCTAAACAAAGCTCAAGCAACAACCGCAGCAATAGCGGCGCAGCCGTGAAAAACGACAAGCCCAACAGCACAACTCCCGTGATAGACAACTTCGGCACTGACCTCACCGAAGCTGCCGCACGTGGTGCGCTTGACCCCGTGGTGGGACGCGAAAGGGAGATTCTGCGAGTAATGGAGATATTGGGCAGGAGAAAGAAGAACAACCCCGTGCTCATAGGTGAACCTGGAGTCGGCAAGAGTGCCATTGTGGAAGGTTTGGCTCAGATGATAGCCAACAAGCAGACCTCGCCGTTGTTCTACAACAAGCGCATTGTCAATCTCGACATGACTTCCATAGTGGCAGGAACAAAATACCGCGGACAGTTTGAGGAACGCCTGAAGGCGCTGCTAAAGGAGTTGGAATCCAATCCCGACATTATTATATTTATCGACGAGATACACACTCTCGTGGGAGCCGGAAGCACTCCAGGCTCCATGGATGCCGCCAATATCATGAAGCCTGCCCTCGCCAGGGGAGTTATTCAGTGTATCGGTGCCACCACGCTGGACGAATACCGCAACAGCATTGAGAAAGACGGGGCATTGGAACGCAGATTCCAGAAGGTTCTCGTGGAACCTACCACAAAGGAGCAGACACTGCAGATCCTCACTAATATACGTGGCAGATATGAGCATCACCACCATGTGACCTACACCGATGAGGCCCTGCAGGCTTGCGTGACGCTCACCGAAAGATATATCTCTGACAGACAGTTCCCCGACAAGGCCATCGACGCCCTTGACGAGGCTGGTTCGCACGTCCGCATCAGCAAGTGCCAGGTGCCTAAGGAAATCACCGACAAGCAGGATGAACTGAAGAAGGTGAAGGCGCAGAAGCAGGGAGCAGTGAAGAACCAAAACTACGAACTGGCTGCCGCCTATCGCGACATGCAGACAAAACTGGAAACTGAACTGAAAGAGATGAATGCACGCTGGACAAACGACGATGGGGAGGAAAAGCCGGTTATCGACACGCCTGACATCGAAAACGTGGTGTCGATGATTACGGGAATACCTGTGCAGAAACTCGGTGGAAAGGAGGAAATCCGCCTTAAGGGCATGGCTTCCGAACTAAAGGACACCGTGATTGCCCAGGACAGGGCCATCGACAAGGTGGTTAAGGCCATACAGCGCAACCGTGTGGGTCTTAAAGATCCCAACCACCCCATCGGAGTGTTCATGTTCCTCGGTCCCACCGGTGTGGGCAAGACCTTCCTTGCCAAGAAACTCGCCGAATTCATGTTCGGCTCAAAGGATGCGCTGATCCGTGTGGATATGAGCGAGTATTCCGAGCAACACACCGTGTCGCGACTTGTGGGCGCACCTCCGGGATATGTGGGATATGGAGAGGGCGGACAGCTTACCGAGAAGGTGAGACGCCATCCCTACTCAGTTGTCTTGCTCGATGAAATCGAAAAAGCCCATGGCAACGTGTTCAATATGTTGCTGCAGGTGTTTGACGACGGACGACTAACCGACGGCAACGGACGCACAGTGGATTTCCGCAATACCGTAATCATCATGACCAGCAATGCGGGAACACGCCAGTTGAAGGACTTCGCCCGTGGTGTGGGATTCACTGCCGCAGGAGCCGGTGCGGGACTCGCCTCCAATGACAAGGACAAGGAGTATGCACGAAGCATTATCCAGAAAGCACTGAGCAAGCAGTTCTCACCGGAATTCCTCAACCGTCTCGATGAAATCATCACCTTTGACCAGTTGGACCTCAATGCAATACACCAAATCATTAACGGAGAACTTAAAGGTCTGTTCTCACGTATCGAGAGTCTCGGATACAAGGTTGAGATAACGGATGAGGCAAAGGAAATGGTGGCAAAGAAAGGCTACGATGTGCAGTTTGGCGCACGCCCGTTGAAGCGTGCCATTCAGAACCATATTGAAGACGGACTCAGCGACATGATTATCAATGGCGACTTGAAAGCTAACGACACGATATGTATCAGCAAGAAGTCGGATAAGGACGAACTTGAGTTCAACACTAAAGAATGAAATTATCAGAATTACGCACAGGTGAAAAGGGAGTTATCGTAAAGGTACTCGGACATGGTGGATTCCGAAAGCGCATCGTCGAAATGGGATTCATCAAGGGAAAGGTAGTGGAGGTGTTGCTCAACGCCCCACTCCAGGACCCTGTCAAATACAAGGTCATGGGCTACGAGGTGTCGCTAAGGCACAAAGAGGCCGACATGATTGAAATCATTTCAACCGAGGAGGCCAAGGCTCTCGAAAAGGAATATGCCAAGTCGTGGGAGAAGGGAAACCTCACCGAAGTGGAGTCGCCGAAACAGTGCGATGACACCCCGATGACGGACGAACGGCTTCATAACGTGGCGATGAAGAAGAGGCGCACCATCAACGTGGCTCTCGTGGGCAATCCCAATTGCGGCAAGACCTCACTGTTCAATTTTGTCTCAGGAGCGCATGAACGGGTGGGCAACTATTCCGGTGTCACTGTGGATGCCAAGGAAGGCTACGCCTCGTTTGAGGGCTATGACTTCAACATCGTGGATTTGCCGGGAACATATTCCCTTTCGGCATATTCACCTGAGGAGATGTACGTCAGAAGGCAGATTATCGACAAGACTCCCGACATCATTCTCAACGTGCTCGACGCAAGCAACCTGGAGCGTAATCTCTATCTCACAACCCAGCTCATCGACATGCACCCGCGCATGATTTGTGCGCTGAACATGTACGACGAATTTGAGGAAAGGGGCGATTCCATCGACTACAAGAAGCTCGGCCAACTGCTTGGTGTGCCAATGGTGCCTACCGTGTTCAAGTCGGGAAAGGGAGTGAATACGCTCTTCCACATCATCATCAACCTGTATGAAGGTGTTGATTTCATCGACAAGAACGGCAATATCAATCCTGAGGTGGCAAAGCAGATACAGGATTGGCATAAGGAATATGACAACGAGGGAATTGAAGAGCACAGTGAGGACTTCGCTCATGGCGACAAACCCAACAACAGCGTGTTCAGGCATATCCACCTCAACCATGGTGCCATCATTGAAAAAGCCATTGGTCAAATCCAAAAGGAACTCAGGAAGGAAACATCATTAAGATACAAGTATTCAACACGTTATCTGTCAATCAAACTCCTCGAAATGGACTCGGAGGCAGAGAAGGTTGTGCGTGGATTGCCGAATGGCGAAAACATATTGAAGATACGCGACAAGGAAGCCAAGCGCATCAAGGAGGAAATGCAGGAGGACTCAGAAACCGCCATCATGGATGCCAAATACGCCATCATCCACGGAGCACTGCATGAGGCGGGATTCGAGAAAGGCAACAAGAGCGACACATACCAGACCACCCATATCATTGACGCCCTCATAACCAACAAGTATGCGGGATTTCCCATATTCCTGCTTCTGCTGTATGTCATGTTCCAGGCCACATTCAGCATAGGCCAATATCCCATGGACTGGATTGACGCCGGATTCGGGGCTTTGGGCGAACTGGTGGCGAGCTATATGCCCGACGGTATGCTCAAGGACATGATTTCCGACGGTATCATCGCGGGAGTTGGAGCCGTGATGGTTTTCCTTCCGCAGATTCTCATTCTCTACACCTTCATATCATTTATGGAGGACTCGGGATATATGGCAAGGGCGGCGTTCATCATGGACAAGCTCATGCACAAGATGGGACTTCACGGCAAGTCGTTCATTCCGCTGATTATGGGATTCGGATGCAACGTGCCTGCCGTAATGGCAACACGCACGATAGAAAGCCAGCGATCGCGCCTTATCACCATGCTTATTCTTCCGATGATGAGCTGTTCGGCGCGCCTGCCCATCTATATCATGATTACGGCAATGTGCTTCGATGTCAAGTACCAGAGCCTTATCATCATTTTCCTTTATGTATTAGGTATCTTGATGGCTGTACTTATGAGCAGGATATTCAGCCGTTGGCTCGTAAGGGGCGAGGACACTCCCTTCGTGATGGAACTGCCCCCCTATCGAATGCCCACAGCCAAGGCCATCGCAAGGCACACGTGGGAGAAGGGCAAGCAGTATCTTAAGAAGATGGGTGGAGTGATTCTCGTGGCAAGCATAATCATCTGGGCATTAGGCTATTTTCCGCATAATGAAGAACTGACACGCCAGCAGCAACTTGAACAGAGCTATATCGGAATGATAGGCAAGACTATCGAGCCAGTGTTCGCTCCGCAGGGATTCGACTGGAAACTCAGTGTGGGGCTAATATCTGGAGTCGGTGCCAAGGAGATCGTGGCTTCCACAATGGGTGTACTCCACGATGAAGGCCAGGCGCCCGTAGCTCCCGTCACGGCATTATGCTATCTCGTGTTCGTACTGCTTTATTTTCCATGTATAGCCACCATAGCCGCCATCAAGAACGAAAGCGGTTCGTGGCGCTGGGCATTGTTTGCCGCTTGTTATACTACAGGTGTGGCTTGGTGTGTATCGGCATTAATAAACTTGGTATTATGAAAGATATTAGGGATTTTCAGCTTCTTGAGTACAACACTTTTGGCATCGAGGGCAAATGCCGGCGTTTTGTCGAGTTCGACACCGTCGATGAATTGAAGTATGTCCTCGCCTCTCTTACGCCTGCCGACAACCCTTTGATGGTTCTTGGAGGCGGCAGCAACCTTTTGCTCACAAGGGATTTTCCTGGCACTGTACTTCATTCTAATATAGTTGGAGAACCTGTAGTAGAGAGGACAACCGATGAAACGGGCGATTTTCTCGTTACTGCAGGCAGTGGAATGATATGGGATGATTTCGTGGCTTTCTGTGTTGAAAACGGTATTTATGGTGCCGAGAACCTCTCGCTCATCCCCGGAACAGTAGGTGCAAGCGCGGTGCAGAATATCGGCGCATACGGTGTAGAAGCCAAGGATATTATATATAAGGTGGAGGCAGTGGAGATTGCCACTGGCAAAACGGTCACCTTTTCCAACTCAGATTGTAGGTATGCCTATCGTCAGAGCCGTTTCAAGACTGAGTGGAAAGGTATGTATGTGGTTACTAATGTCACTTATCGTCTCTCTTCTACATTCACGCCTCATCTTGATTATGGCAATATCAAACAGGAACTTGAGCGCATTGGTATTATCAACCCTACAGCCAATGAGTTACGCCGTGTAATCATTCATATCCGTGAAACCAAGTTACCCGACACCAAGGTGGAGGGCAACGCTGGCAGTTTCTTTATGAATCCGGTGGTTGAAAAGTCAAAATACAATGCCCTCGCATTGGAATATCCGGGTATGCCCCACTACACCGTTGACCCTCATCATGAGAAGATTCCCGCCGGATGGATGATTGACCGATGCGGATGGAAGGGCAAGACCGTAGGCAGGGCTGGAGTTCATGACAAGCAAGCCCTTGTATTGGTGAACCGCGGAGGTGCCACCGGCAGTGAAATTGTCGAACTGTGCAATCTCATCCGCAAGGATGTATATGAAAAATTCGGCATTGAGATTAACCCGGAGGTGAATATCATTTAATATATGGCAAAACTGACATTCCTCGGCACGGGAACGAGTTGCGGTGTTCCCACTTTGGGCTGTTTCTGCGACGTTTGCACAAGCACTGACCCGCATGACAAGCGATTGCGCACCTCTGCCCTTTTGGAGACGGAAAACACCCGCATACTGATAGACTGCGGTCCCGATTTCCGTCAGCAGATGTTGCAGCAGGAGTTCCGCAAGATTGACGCGATACTCATCACCCACTCCCACTACGACCACGTGGGCGGCATCGACGACCTGCGCCCTTACTGCCGTTTTGGCGACATCGACATCTATGCCGATGAAATCAGCGCAAACAGTCTCCGCAACACCATGCCCTATTGCTTTGCCGAGAAGAAGTACCCAGGTGTGCCGTCAATCAATCTTCACACCATCCTTCCTCACGACAATCTTCACATTGGCGACTTCGACATCACCGCCTTTGAGGTGATGCACGCCAAGTTGCCCATACTTGGTTATCGCATAGGCAACTTGGCGTATATCACAGACATGAAGTCAATAAGTGACGGGGAAGTGGAGCTAATCAAGGGTGTTGACACGTTGGTGGAGAACGCCCTGAGATGGGACAAGCCCCACCATTCCCACCAGCTTGTGGACGATGCCATAGCCTTTGCCCGCCGTGTGGGAGCCAGGCGCACCTACCTTGTCCATGCCAATCATGATATAGGAAAGCATAACGAAATCAACAGACGTTTGCCCGATGATATTCGTTATGCCTATGATGGACTTCAGATTTCAGGTATTATTCCTGAAGCGGAACCGCAAAGTAGCCCTTCTTGCCTGTAGGATAGATTCCCTGGATGTAGAGCACAGGCTCTTTGCTGGTGGAGGCGTCCTTCACTGCCTTCTGCAGGTCATCAATCGACTTGATTGACTCGTCGTTCACCTTCTGGATGATGAATCCGCGGGCTATGCCGGCATCGGCGAGCTTGCCCTTGTTCACCTTCAGCACTTCAAGTCCGTAGGTGATGTTCATCTGCTTCTTGGTCTCTTCGGTCACGGGGCGGAATGATGCGTCGAGCACGTCGAGGTCAGCCTTCTGAACCACCTTGGTCGTTCCTTGCTCGTTCTTCAGTGTGACGGTCTTTGTCACCTTCTTCTTATTGTGCAGATATGTCAGCGTGAGCTTGTCGCCAGGGCGCTTGTTGGCCATAAGCTCTTGCAGCTCAGCCATCTTGGTCAACTTTTTGCCATCTGCCTCGATGATGACATCGCCTTCCTGTACTCCTGCGTCGGCTGCAGCTCCGTCGTCAACCACCTTTGCCACGTAGATACCCTCCATAGTGCCGAGGTCAACTTCCTTGCCCTGGTCCTTCTGTGCATCCACCCAGTTCTTGACATCGCCGCCCTGAATGCCGAGCAGTGCGCGTTGCACAGTGCCGTATTGCTTGAGGTCATCCACAACCTTGTTCATAATGGTTGTCGGGATAGCGAATCCGTAGCCGCTGTATGCGCCGGTGGGCGACTTGAGCATGGCGTTAATACCCACGAGTTCGCCACGTGTGTTGACGAGTGCACCACCCGAGTTGCCCTGGTTGATGGCGGCATCGGTCTGTATGAACGACTCCACGCCGTTGGCTCCGAGCGAGCGTGCCTTGGCACTTACAATACCGGCAGTGACCGTGTTGTTCAGTCCGAGCGGGTTGCCCACTGCGAGCACCCATTCGCCAACCCTCAGGTCGTTGCTGTTGGCGATGGTGATGGCGGGCAAGTTCTTGCCGTTGATTTTGATGAGTGCGAGGTCGGTTGTCTTGTCCGCACCGATGATGCGGGCCGAGTACTCGCTGTTGTCGTTGAGCGTGACGGTCAGTTCGTCGGCACCATCCACAACGTGGTTGTTGGTGACGATGTATCCGTCAGCCGAGATAATGACTCCCGAACCGGCTGCCTCCTTCTTAGGAGTCTGTATCTGTCGCTTCTGTGTGCCTCCGTTACCGCGTCCGAAGAAACCTCCGAACGGGTCGCTGAAGAAATCTGAGAACGGGTCGCTCTGCACATCCACGGTCTTGATCTTGCTGTTCTGCACATACTTGATATAGACCACAGATGGCAGTGCCTTTTCGGCTGCGTAAGTTAGGTCAACGGGTTGTCCTGCATGCACTGCTGCGTCGGTACGGTTGAAAGCTGTGGCTGCCTCAACCTTGTTGAATGCTGCCACTGAAAAGACGATAGCCACGAGGCAAATCGCCGGAACGATGTAATTAACAATCTTTTTCATCTTCTTTTCTGTTTATGTTTAACTATTTCTTTGTCTGTTGAATTCGGGTGCAAATATAATGTCAAAAATTGGAAAACTGACAATTTGTCGTAAATATTTGTTACAATTTAACACTTGGGCTTTTGGAGTTAACCACCGTTTGAATTTATGGCATAAACATTGAAAAAAAGAAAAAAACGGAAAAATGTTTGGTAGTTTTAACTTTTTGTATTATCTTTGCATTTTGAAAGCACTGCCCTGGTCTGCCGCTGGCGTAATTTCACGATATACGCGAGAGGAAAGTCCGGGCAGCAGAGGGTGTCCCGCTTGTGAAAATGCAAGCTATTGGCGACAGTAGGTCAGGGCAGAAGAAAACAACCGCCCACATTTCGGCAACGAGACTGCGGGTAAGGGTGAGAAGGTGGTGTAAGAGACCACCAGCGGTCGGGTGATCGGCTGGCTGTGCCCATCGGGAGCTGCAAGTTCATGTAAACCGCCGTCGGAGGGTTGCCCGCCCGACGGATGCTGAATCCACGGCGGAGGGTAGAATGCTTGAGCCGTGTGGCGACATGCGGATTAGATAAATGGCAGACACCTTATTATATATATAAGGAACAGAACCCGGCTTATAGGGGCAGTGCTTTCATTTTTAATTTTTCATTTTTAATTCTTAATTATTAATTATTAATTCTTAATCAATAAGTGTGATGTTCAAAAGAATACTACGGTTTCTGCAGGTGGATATATGGCGTGTGTCATCCGACGATATGTCTCCGGTGAAGTACTTCTGTCTCGAAGTGCTAAAGAAGCTGATGCTTGCCGTGAAGTTTTTCACCACCAAGCGTGTGATGAACGATGCCTCGGCACTCACTTATTCCACGTTGCTCGCCATAGTGCCCATACTCGCCGTGGTGTTCGCCGTTGCACGAGGTTTCGGTTATAACAAGTATATAGAGATATGGTTTCGCGACTCACTGCGCTCGCAGCCTCAGGTGGCGGATGTCATCGTTGGATTCGTCAACAGTTATCTCGTGCATACCAAGAGCGGGGTCGTATTGGGATTCGGTCTTGTTTTTATGCTCTACACCGTTCTGATGCTTGTCACCAACATCGAGCGCACCTTCAACGGGATATGGCAGGTGAAGAAGGAGCGCAGCATCTACCGCACCTTCACCGACTATTTCGCCCTGATGTTCATGATTCCCATAGTTATCGTTGTGACTTCGGGTATCAGCATCTTCCTCGCCACGCTCACAGGCTCATTGCCCGACCTCTTCCTGCTCACTCCCACGCTTGGCTTCCTGCTCGACCTTTCGCCATACGTGCTCATGTCGGCACTGTTCATCGGCTTGTATGTCTTTATGCCCAACACCCATGTCAGGCTTCGATCGTGTATCGTTCCTGGAATACTTGCGGGAGTTGCAATGCAATGGTTGCAGTTGGTGTATATACATTCACAGATTTGGGTGTCATCTTACAATGCAATCTATGGTTCGTTTGCAGCCCTTCCGCTCTTTATGCTCTGGGTGCAGATATCGTGGACGATATGCCTATTCGGAGCGGAACTTTGTTATACGAGCCAAAACCTCGACTATTATGACTTCAACACCACCACTTCCGACATTAGCCATCGTTTTCAGATTGTTATCTACACGATGTTGATGAGCCACATTTGCCGCCGTTTCGACAATGGCGGTACACCATACACCATCAACGAACTGCGCGACAAGACGGGCATCCCCATACGTGTGGTCAACGACCTGATGTACAAGTTGGTTGAGGCTCGTCTAGCCATCGAGATAACGTCCGACGAGAAAGGCGAACCCTCGCGTTTTGTTCCAGCCATGTCGATTGATAAGCTCACTCTCGGCACCATGATCGACCGCATAGAGTCGCTTGGACGCTGGCAGTTGGAGTGGCATCGCAGTTCATTGGTAGAGAGCCAGTGGCTGAAGGCCATCTCTGTGCGCAGAGATTATCTCAAACAGTCGCGTGAACTTCTGCTAAAAGACTTTTGCATTTAGTAGTGCCTGCATTGGCTTATTTCCTGCTCATCACCCATTTCTCCCTGTCGAGCTTGATGCCCGCAGGAGTGAGATAGTGTTCGTAGTCAATCTCTCCCGGATGGTCCACCATATTGCGCACATGAGCCATTGACCCACCGACCACTTCGTCGGCAGCCTTCCAGAATTCCTCTTCGGTGAGTTGTCGCCAATGGTGAATAACCTGCTAAGGAACCCCGAGGTGAAGAAGAAGATAATACCTCGGCGGCCCGTGAGTCCGATGAGCTTGCAGCTCATCTCATGCGCAGCCTCTGGGAGCATGGGTGTCCCGCCCGCAGCCTGCCTATAAAGCCATCTAAGCCGCAACTATTCAGCTAATCCTATATTTTTTGAACACAAAGACACAAAGAAAGGAAGGTTTTATTTAGATACAAAGACTACAAGCGACTTAAAAGTCGCCACAAAGGCTTGCAGTGGGAAAACTTTGTGGCCTTTGTAAAAAGCAGTTTTGCTGCCCTCAGTATCTTCCTTCAGCGAAAAAAAGAATTCTTTGTTTCTTCGTGTCTTTGTGTTAAAAATATACCAGCCTAATAGTTGCTCACTCTGTTAGTGAACACTGCAAACACTCCCCGAGTGCTTGCCCTATCCACTCACCAAGTGCTTGCCCTATCCACTCACCAAGTGAGTAGGGCTTCCATTTCCACAGCATATGTCCACGTTGCGCAGCCGCGCCCTCGGCGCATAAACAATCGCAATTCTGTTGCGTCAGCAATCATGGGCAACCCCGAAGGGGCGAGAGCTTGCTTGCGAGTACAGAACATCCGGTTTACCGGTGTAATATGTAACTTTGCAGCGCCAAAAAGTTTCCCAGGTTGCAGAGGCATGTGCTGCCCGAGGGGTGCAAAGACTTCGGTGAGGCTTGGAAAAAATCTGACTACCGCCGCTTAACTCCCCTCACTGCCTCTGCCTCAAGGGGATTGTCTGGCCAATAATGCTTGGGATAGCGACGGCGAAGTTCCTTGCGCACATCGAAATATGTGGTCGCCCAAAAACTGGACAAGTCTTGGGTGAGCTGAACTGGCTTGAAGCCGGGAGAGAGAAGCTCCATCAATACCCGACGCTTGCCGCCATCAACGCAGGGAGTGTCGGTAAGTCCGAAACACTCCTGAAGGCGCACACTCAATACAGGTGCCTCGGCACCATGACGATAGTCAATGCGGATGCGACTGCCTGTGGGCACTTGTATATGGGTGGGGGCCAATGAATCCACCGACTGCTGCTGATCGTAGGTCAACATTCCCCAGACAACATCCTCAATGCTTATCTTGCGCAAATCAGCCACTGTGACCGCCTTGCCTATATACAATGGCAGCCACTCTGCAACTGAGGCAAGGACGGCTGAGGTGGATACATCGGGCAACGCCAATTCGGGATGCCACAGAGAGACGGCTGCTATGCGACGCTGCAATGACTGCACTGTGTCGCCGAAATCAAACATTCCCAATCCTTCCTTCTTGGCTGCCGAACATATTGCCCCGGTGATGCGGTCGCGCACATCCTCGTAGATGGGGCGGGTGTCGAGCACTATGGCTCCAACCCGCAGTTCACGTCTTGCCACTACCCTGCCCTGCTTGCTGTCCCAATAGACATTCTCCCTCCATTGGGCTATGTCTGAAAGGTCGTCCTTGGACAAGGGGGCGGCGAGGAATATCCTCATCCCAAGCGAAGCCACGGCAAGAAGCTCACAGGCCGAGAGGTCATCCGCAGCATCGAGCGTGGCGACGTTTCCGCCCGTAAGTTTGAACTTTCCGTCATCCGTGGCAAAGGCTATTCTCTCGGGATAAGCGTATGCTATCAATTGTCCGGCTGAATATACTGAAGGTATGGTGTTGTCCTCGGGTGCATGAACCATACGGCGATATTGTTCGGCTATGGCGATAATCCTTGTCCAGCGTCCGGGACGGCGGGTGCGGCGGGCATCACGCAGCAGGGCAATACGGGTGTTTATGTCGGAATCGGTATCTGAGTTCAGTACATCCTTCTCCTCCAATACGGCTGCGATGTCGGCGGCAAGAGCCTTAAGCGCATTGTCGGATGCCTTGACAAGCATCTGGGCAATACGCGGATGGCAGGGCAGTTTGGCAAGCTCATTGCCGTGCGGTGTGATTCTTCCGTCCTCGCCGATGGCACCAAGCGAGAGCAACAATTGGCGAGCCTGAACCACGTGAGACTGAGGTGGCAAGGTGAGCCACGGCAAAGCCATAATGTCATCGGAACCCCACAAGGCGACACTCAGTAAAACTGGCGCAAGGTCAGCCTCCAATATCTCCGGCTGGCGGCAGTCGTCCATCCTTAGTTCCGTGGCTTTGGTCCAAAGGCGATAACAGATGCCCTCGCCCACTCGTCCTGCCCTACCCGTGCGCTGCCTTGCCATGTCCATGGATATGCGGACTGTGTCAAGATGGCTTAACCCGCTACGAGGGTCGAACACCATGCGGCGGCAGAATCCCGAATCCACCACAATCCTCACGCCTTCTATGGTCAGCGAGGTCTCGGCAATTGATGTGGCAAGCACCACCTTCCTCTCCCCATCTGCCGAGGGCATAATCGCCCTGCGCTGCTGCTGGGGGGTGAGCATTCCGTATAATGGCATTATGGCTGTGGCCCCAAGCGAGTCGCCAAGTATCTCCGAGCATCTCATTATCTCCGCCTGTCCGGGAAGGAATGCAAGTATGTCTCCCTTGTGTTCACGATGGGCCATCATCACAGCCGAAGCCACCTGACGGGCACAGTTCTGCACGTCGGCCTCTTCTATATGACGTATATCAACATCAAACATGCGCCCCTTGCTCTCCACCAACGGGGCGTCGAGACTCTGGCAAAGCATTGCCGTGTCGATAGTGGCCGACATAAGCACTATGCGCAGGTCGGGACGTATGACTTGCTGCGATTCGCGCGTAAGGGCAAGGGCTGTGTCTGAGGCAATGCTGCGCTCGTGGAACTCGTCGAACATCACCACCGCCACTCCGTCGAGCGTGGGGTCATCCATCAGCATCCTGACAAGTATTCCCTCGGTTACGACCTCGATGCGGGTGGCATCAGAGACGCAGGAGTCGAAACGCACGCGATAGCCCACCGTCGCGCCCACTCTCTCGCCTATCATATATGACATTCTCGCGGCAATCTGGATGGCGGCAATACGTCGCGGTTCAACCACAATCACCTTGCCCTCGCCCACGGTATCAACAACGGTGAGCGGAAGCAAGGTGGACTTCCCCGCCCCGGGAGGAGCGGTGAGCACTATAGACTGATGACTGGCGAGCAGGCTGTTAACCCTCTCAACTACCTCCCATACGGGCAAATTGTCAACGGATGATATTATCTTCATATAACATGGTTATTTACAAAAAATTATCCCCGCGATTCACATCGGGGGGATAATAACAACACAAACACAAAATATAGATGGGAATTTCACCCAAACTACTTTACCTTTTCTTATTTCTAAAACATCTAAGATCATTATTGAATGCCTCTCTCACGAAGTTTCTCCTGCCATTTCCAGGCAGACTTCAGTGTGTCTTCAAGCGAGGTTTCCGCCTTCCATCCGAGCACCTCGTTGGCTTTCTTCGGGTCAGCCCAAACTTTCTCGACGTCACCCGAACGGCGCGGGGCATATGTCCAGTTGACCTTCACGCCGGTGGCTTTCTCGAATGAATCGACAATCTCCTTGGTGCTCACTCCACGCCCGGTGCCCACATTGAACACCTCAAGCTGGTCGCTGTCGGTGTCGAGCACACGCTCCATGGCCTTGACGTGGGCTTTGGCAAGGTCAACCACGTAGATATAGTCGCGTATGCAAGTGCCGTCGGGCGTGTTGTAGTCGTTGCCGAACACCTTCAGCTGCTCGCGTATTCCCATAGCCGTCTGAGTGACGTATGGGATGAGGTTCATCGGCACTCCATTTGGCAGTTCGCCAATGATGGCAGTTGGATGCGAACCGATGGGGTTGAAATATCTCAGCAGTATAGCCTTGATGGGCGCGCCGCTGTTTATATAGTCGCGTATTATCTCCTCGTTCACCTGTTTGGTGTTTCCGTATGGACTCTCCGCAGGTTTCACTGGAGCATCCTCAGTAACGGGGAGATTCTCCGGGTCAGGCTGTCCATATACCGTGCAGCTCGACGAGAAGATGATACCCTTCACGTCATGCTTCGTCATCAGCTCAAGCAGGGTGATAAGGCTGACGAGATTGTTGCGGTAATACATCAGCGGTTTCTCCACGCTCTCTCCCACAGCCTTGTTTGCGGCAAAATGAATGATACCCTCGATGTCGGGATACTTGGCAAACACGTTTTCCATAGCAGCCACATCGCAGCAATCGACTTGCTCGAAGGCAGGACGCACGCCTGTAATTGCCTCAATACCGTCAACCACTCCGGCATTGGAGTTACTGAGATTGTCAACTATGACAACCTTATATCCGGCGTTAATTAGTTCTACGGTGGTGTGTGAGCCGATAAATCCAGTACCACCTGTCACGAGTATAGTCTGCTTCATTGTTTTATTTTTCATTATTGCCGTGTGCAAAGGTAACAATAAAATTCCTATAAAAAAAATTTAATGCAAAAAAGGTGGCTAAAATTAGTAATTAGCCACCTTTTTTAATGTTCGTTAATTAATTATTCCAGTCCAAAGAGTGTTTTCAGGCCTCCATCGACACCTGAGAAGCCCATAAAGGCCAGGCTGAGAAGACCGGCCGTAACCATCGTTATAGCCACTCCGCGCATACCCTTCGGCACGTTCACCAACTCAAGCTGCTCGCGTATTCCGGCGAACACGGTCAGTGCAAGTCCGAAACCGATTGCCGTCGAGAAGGCATAGATAATACTTTCGACGAGTGAGTAATCTTTCTGGATGACCAAGATTGCCACACCGAGGACTGCACAGTTGGTGGTGATGAGCGGAAGGAAGATTCCGAGAGCCTGATAGAGGGCTGGCGACACCTTCTTCATCACTATCTCAACCATCTGCACCAATGACGCGATGACAAGGATGAAGGCAATGGTCTGCAGATACTGCAAACCGAAAGCGTCGAGCACCAACTTCTGCACAAGCCATGTCACTATGGTGGCAAGCGTGAGCACGAAAGCCACGGCTGCACTCATGCCAAGGGCGGTGTCCACTTTCTTGGATACTCCGAGGAACGGACATATTCCCAAGAACTGGGAAAGCACGATATTGTTTACGAATATCGCCGAGATAAATATCAGTATGTATTCCATAATCTGTTATGCCTTCTTGAATTTATTAACGATTGCGATGAGATAGCCAAGGGAGATGAACGCTCCCGGAGGCAGGATGAAGAGCAGCACGTTGTAGGTTTCGGGCAGGAGGGTGAATCCAAAGATACTGCCCGCGCCGAAGAACTCGCGCACAGTGCCGAGAAGAGTGAGGCCGAGGGTAAAGCCAAGACCTATGCCGATACCGTCACAGAGACTTGCCACAGGACCGTTCTTGCAGGCGAAAGCCTCGGCACGTCCAAGGATAATACAGTTGACCACGATGAGCGGGATGAACAGTCCGAGCGACTTGTTTATCTCAGGCAGATAGGCCTTGAGGCACATCTGCAGGATGGTTACGAACGAGGCGATTACCACAACAAATACCGGTATGCGCACCTTGTCGGGCGTGAGGTTCTTGATGAGCGACACCACGATATTTGAGCATATCAGCACGAACATCGTTGCCAGTCCCATCGACATTCCGTTGATGGAAGAGGTGGTGGTGGCAAGCGTAGGACACATACCTAAAAGAAGAACGAACGTAGGGTTCTCCTTGATGATGCCATTGGTGATTATCTTGAAATAATTCATATCTTTTGTATTTTTTCTTGTTTATTATTTTAGAAGGAGTTAAGGAGTTAAGGAGTTATCGCTCCCTATGGTCGCTGGGAGTTAAGCCATTAGTTTTGAGCATTGGATATAAGCGCAATTACATTTGGCTTAACTCCTTTAACTCCTTAACTCCTTTAACTCCCTTAATTCTCCTTCTTCTGTACACTCGCTCCGCTATTGGCATCGCTGCCGCTGTTGTCCTGTCCGGCATACACTGCGTACGCCTGGTTTACTGCCTTGAGGAATGCGCGCGAAGTGATGGTGGAAGCCGTGATGGCATCGATGTCGCCACCGTCCTTGTTCACGGAAAGAGGCTTTTGGGCAGTCTTGCCTATGATGCTTCCCTTGCCGTCGGCCTGAAACCACTTGTCGGCCTTGGCTCCCAGTCCGGGAGTCTCCGAAGCCTGGAGAATGGTATATCCTAATACCTTGCCCTCGGCATCAAAGCCCACAAGCACTTTCAGGTCGCCACCGAATCCCATGGTTGTGGATTCCACAGCCGCACCGAGGAACTTGCCCTTATGGTCGGCGGTCTTGTGTACCACGAAGTTGAGCTGCTTGCCGTCAAACTCCCTGGTCACCACCTCGTCGGCTGTCACCGTGAGTTTGTCTGTTCCCATCACCTCCTTGATACCATTGGCGAGTGCCAGTTCGTCCTGCTGGCGGATGGGTCCTACTGTCACATTGTTAATCCATGCGAGAAGTCCACTGGTGATGACTGCCACTGCCACGAGCACCACCACCATATTCAATAATGTAGATTCCAGCTTTTTCATTTCTTCACTACCTCCCCGAATCTTGTTGGTTTGACGTATGTATTGATAAGCGGAGTGAAAGCGTTCATGATGAGTATCGCAAACGACATTCCCTCGGGATAAGCTCCCCAGTTACGGATTACCACCGTGAGCACTCCGATGCCCACTCCATACACAAGCTGTCCGCGACCGCACATCGGCGAGGTGACATAGTCGGTTGCCATAAAGATGGCACCGAGCATCAATCCACCGCTGAACAACACAGCAAACGGGTCGGCGTAGGCGGGATTTGCCAAGTGGAGCAGTCCGCTGAGCACAAACACTGTGGCGAGGATGCTCACGGGAGTGTGCCATGTGATGATGCCGCGCCAGAGCATGAAGGCAAGTCCCAAGAGAAGGGCAAGGGCGCAGACCTCACCGATGGTTCCGGCTCCCTCGACTGTATGTCCGATGAGCAGGTGCCATGAGTCGGGCAACTGCTGGAGCACTGAGGCGTCGCCGCTCTTGACAGCCCACTTCATCACCGACAGGGGTGTAGCACCAGTCTCGGCATCGAGATAGGAGGTGAGTTGGCCTGCCACAGGCCATGAGGTCATCTGTGCGGGGAAGCTGACGAGGAGCACGCAACGTCCCACAAGCGCGGGATTAAAGATGTTGCAGCCCAGACCTCCAAAGCTCATCTTGCCCACACCGATTGCCACAAGGGCACCGATGAGGATAATCCAGATGGGAAGGTTGGAGGGCAGATTGAATCCGAGCAGCAGACCGGTGAGGGCGGCAGAGCCGTCGCACACGGTGGTGCGCTCGTTGCGGAGTATATACTTGTTGATAGCCCACTCAAACACTACGCAGGCCAATACGCTCGTGGCGCATACAATCGCCGATCCTATGCCGAAATAGGCAAACGAGACGAGAAGAGCAGGCAGCAGGGCGATAATCACGCCATACATGTTGCGCTCCACCGAGTCAGTGCCGTGGGCATGGGGCGAGAGGGATATTATTAATTTTGACATCTTGATTATATTTATTCAAGTTTCTGATTTACCAATATTTATGGAGTTAACTTCTTTAACTTCCCAACTTCAAATGTAGAATCACTTCTTCGCATTGCGGGCGCGGATGATGCCCATGACCGTTGACTTTCCGTTGCGGATGTTGTCGAGGATAGGACGGTGGGACGGACAGGTGAACTGGCACGAACCACACTCTATGCACGACACCACGTCTTCTGCCTCTGCCCTCTCCCACATCTTCTTTGCCGAGAGTGTGGCGAGCAGGTAAGGCTCAAGTCCCATCGGACATACATTAACACACTTGCCGCAGCGGATACATGGGTCTGCCGGCTTGCGGCGGGCATCACTTCCGCTGAGGATTGTGATACTGTTTGTTCCCTTGCACACAGGCACCTCGTCGGTGGTCAAGGCGCGTCCCATCATCGGACCGCCGGCCAACAGTTTGTTGTCGTCATCGGGCATTCCTCCACATATCTCAATAAGGTCGTGCATCGGTGTTCCCATACGCACAAGGTAATTGCCTGGTTTGGAGAGCTTCTTGCCCGTAACCGTGGTATATCGCTCAAACAATGGCTTGTTCTTCATCACAGCCTGGTAAACGGCAAAAGCCGTACCAACATTCTGCACTATTGCGCCCACATTCACCGGTATGGCGGGAGGAGCGGGCACCTGGCGACGGATCACTGCATCCACCAACTGCTTCTCGCCACCCTGCGGATAACGCTGCTTCAGGGGCACAACCTCAATGCGTGCGTCAGCGGCAGCCTTCTGAGTGAGAAGTTCGATGGCAGCGGGCTTGTTGGTTTCGATACCGATATATCCCTTGTCAACCTTGGCTGCCTTCATCAGCAGTTGGAGTCCTACGATAATCTCGTCGGCGTGCTCCATCATCAGACGGTAGTCGGAGGTGATATACGGCTCACACTCCACGGCATTGATGATGACACACTCGGCAGTTGCCCCTGGAGGAGGACACAGCTTGATGAATGTAGGGAATCCTGCACCACCCATACCAGTCACTCCAGCCTTCTTGATACTCTCCACGATGCTCTCGGGAGTGAGGTCGGGACGGTCTTCAATCTTCACGAGCTTGTCGCTGCGGTCGATGCTTTCCTCCCACTCGTCACCCTCCACACTAACGATGATGGCAGGCTTGCGGTAGCCGGTAGCGTCGAAGGCAGAGTCGATCTTTGCCACCTTACCCGACACTGACGAATAAATTGGGGCAGAGACGAAACCGCCGGCCTCGGCGAGCAGTGTGCCCACCTTGACCACGTCGCCCTTTGCCACCACTGGTTTTGCCGGAGCACCGATGTGCTGCGACAACGGGAATATGGCCTGCTTGGGCAGTGGGGCCACCTGTGTAGGCACCTCGTGGGTGAGCTTGTTCTCCTCGGGGTGTATTCCGCCTATTCTAAATGTTCTTATTTTCATGAGTCTTTCGATTCTTATTAGTTTTCAGTTTTCTCAGCAGTCTCGCCCACTTCTGCGGCGACCTTCTTGGGAGCGGGGAAATTCACCGCCCTGATGGCACCCGTAGGACACACCTTCTCACACTTGCGGCAGACGCGGCACTTCTGCGGGTCGATATACGACAGGTTGCCCTCCACGGTGATTGCACCGAACGGACACTCCTTCTCGCATTTTCCACATCCGATACAAGCAGCGGCGCATGCCTTCTTGGCAGCGGGTCCCTTGTCGCGGTTGACGCAGCTGACATAAACGCGCCTTCCCTTGGGTCCCTTCTTGCGCAGCTCGATGATGTGGCGCGGACAAGCCTTGACACACGCTCCACAGGCAGTGCAAAGGTCCTCGTTCACCTCAGCCAATCCAGTCTCGGGATTGATTGCAATAGCACCGAACTGGCAAGCGTCGGCACAGTCGCCGCAACCGAGGCATCCGAATCCGCAGGCGGTCTCACCAGCTGCACATGCGTTCATAGCCGAACAAGTGCGCAGTCCGCAATACTCAGCCGTCTTGGGACGGTTCTCACACGTGCCGTTGCATCTCACCACAGCCACCATAGGCTCGGTGTTGGCAACAGCCATACCTAAAAGGTCGGCCACCTGCTCCATCACGGCAGCACCGCCTACAGGACAGTTGAGTCCATCGAGGCTACCTCCGTCAGCTGCCTTCACAAGAGCGTCGGCCATACCCGAACAACCAGGGAATCCGCATCCTCCACAATTGGCCTGAGGCAGGACGGCAGACACCTGGGCAATCCTTGGGTCTTCCTTCACAGCAAACTTTTTGGAACAAACGTACAACACGGCGGCTGCCACAAGTGCGATGGCTCCAAGTACAATCACTGCGATAAACATAAAATTCATAATACTTACTTTATTTTTTGGTTTGTTTCTGATTTTTCTAAACTGACTGTTTTTCGATGCCGAACGTGACACTGCCTCCGATACGGTCGCGAAGAAGCCACACCAACATATAATAAGGTACGAGAGCGGCAAGTCCCGCCAGCGCGGACATCGTCTCGTCGGTGGTGAGCCACATCGTGATGAACACCGCCGCCACCATAACGGCAAACGGCAACCCGAAGCCCACCATGAGAGCCTTGCGGGCTGAGCCTTCCGACACCGACACCGTGACCGCATCGCCCTTGGCATAGGAAGAAGGGTCAGAGGTGAAGACATCAATTATCTTGACTTTGCTCTCAGAGGCAGTGCAGTGTCCCGCCACCTTGCACGCGGCACAGGCTGCCGCCTGCACAATGCGCACCCTGACAAGACGGTCGCTGACACTCTCAACGACTCCCGAATGTGTGATTTTGCTTTTCATCAAGTGCAAAGGTACTACGACTTTTCCAATTATCAAACAATTTTTGGTATTTTTTTGAAAAAAAGTTCGTAATCGTTTGCAGTTTCCGTTTTTTTGTGTACTTTTGTACTGGAAATTATAAAAGCATGATTATTATGAAGACTACAGATCAGACAATCCAGCAGATTGAGCGTGCCATCAGAAAGGTGGCTGACAAGTTTCCTGCCACTCAGGAGGCATCCATTTTCACCGACATTCACATCCGCGTGAATCAGGAGACGGGAGAGCTTGTGGCATTCGACGACGACGACCGCGAGATTACACGTGTCATCATCGAGAAGTGGATTAACAACCAGGATGACGGTTTCTACGATGCAGTGGCAAAGCAGCTGCGCAAGTGCATCGAGCGTGAGAAAAAGCTCGTTGAGAACATGGCGGTAATCCGTCCTTATTCATTCATTCTTGAGGATGAGGACAAGGAGAACATCGCAGAGCTGTATGTAGTGGATGACGACACAGTCATCATCGACCCCGACCTGATGGAGGGACTCGGCAAGGACCTCGACGATTTCCTTGAGAAACTGCTGAAGGAGGAATAATATATAATGTGCTACTCACTCAACTTGGTGAGTAGCCATTTGCCGCCTGTGCGCTTGAATGTCAGCTCCATCTCAAAACCGTTGGAGATGCCACGAAAGACGAGAATTTTCTGGGGGCCGCCCTGTTTGGGTTCACCATATATGACGTTGTATAGGGTGTTCGACGGAAGTTCGGGGGCAAAGGCTGGCCATGTCTCGGGGGTCAGCACTCCCTCCATGGTGCTGAAATCGTCGTCGGGGTCGGGACCAGAGAACTGCACTATGTCACTCACGCTGTTGCACTGGAACGTGGAGTCAGTGGCAAAGCGGTGGTAGAAACTCAGGAATGAGGCGTTGACACTGTGGGCAAGCGGCTTGTTGACAATAGAGTCGAGCATCCACAGGCCGTTGTTGCGGTTGAAGACGAACTGCCTTACGTAATGCTTGGAGAGGAATATCTTCTCCACCCTTGCAGTGTTTACTGCGGTGTCCTTCACCGCCCTCATGTCGCGCTCATTGTTCAGAATCAATGTATAGAATCCCTGGTGCATGAAGAAATGCTCGGTCTTCCATTGGTTCTTGGCAATGTCAGTCATCTTGCCATTTGTCATTACCGGCAAAGGCCAAGTGGTTCTCTTCAACTGCAGCTTGCGGTTGGCAGCGTAGTTGAAGAAAAAGTCGTCGAAGAGCTCGTCAGCCGCCTTGGGCATCGGAGTCTCGGAGATAAGCATCTCCATAGTGTCACAAGCGGCAGTATCCTTAATACTGTCTGAGTCGGCAGGCACATTTTCTGCTGAGCCTGTCTTGTTCCCCTGACAGGAGAACACAATCGCCAGAAAGGCGAAAAATGATGGTAAAATCTTCTTCATTTTGACCTTGGAATGTAATCCGCTCTCAAATTTTCGGCAAAATTACAATTATTTTTTAATATCTTGCACTTTTTTCCCTAAAATTTATTACCTTTGCACCAAATTTATTATAATAAGTCAAGATGATACTGGAAAAAATAGACCAACTTCTCGAAGAAGTGAAAAATATCAGCGCATCCAACGCTGATGAAATCGAAGCGCTGAGATTGAAGTATCTCAGCAAGAAAGGTGCCATAACCGCACTTATGGCTGACTTCCGAAATGTGCCTGCCGAACAGAAAAAGGCTGTCGGAATCAAAATCAACGAACTGAAACAAACTGCCCAGGAACGCATCAATGCCCTGAAGGAGCAGTTGGAGACTTCGGACAACGAGGCTGAGATGATTGACCTGACGCGCACTCCCTACCCCGTGCGTCTCGGCACTCGCCACCCGCTGTCCATCGTCACCAACGAGATTATCGACATCTTCTCGCGCATGGGTTTCGTGCTTGCCGACGGGCCAGAGGTGGAGGACGACCTGCATGTGTTCACCAAGATGAACTTTGCAGCCGACCATCCCGCCCGCGACATGCAGGACACATTCTTTGTTGACCAGAGCGAGACGGGCGATGTGACCAAGAACATACTGCTGCGCTCGCACACCAGTTCGGTGCAGGCCCGCGTGATGGAGACAACACAGCCTCCCATCCGCATCATCTGTCCGGGACGTGTGTATCGCAACGAGGCTATCACAGCCCGCGCCCACTGTTTCTTCCATCAGGTGGAGGGTCTGTATATCGACAAGAACGTGTCGTTCACCGACCTCAAGCAGGTTCTCCTGTCGTTTGCCCGCGAGATGTTCGGTGCCGACACCAAGATTCGCCTTCGCCCGAGTTACTTCCCGTTCACCGAGCCAAGTGCCGAGATGGACATCTCATGCCACATCTGCGGCGGCAAGGGTTGCGGATTCTGCAAGCACACTGGATGGGTGGAAATCCTCGGTTGCGGAATGGTCGATCCAAATGTGCTCGAGCAGTGCGGCATCGACAGCAAGGTGTATAGCGGATATGCCTTCGGTATGGGCGTTGAACGTATCACCAACCTGAAATACCGCGTGAGCGACCTGCGCATGTTCTCGGAGAACGACACAAGGTTCCTGCGCGAGTTTGAATCAGCCGATTAAAATAATCTGCCGACTAAAAAACAATTTTTATAATATTATAATTATGTACTTTATCTTATTCATCACCGTTATTCTGACGGCTGTTGTACTGGTAGTGGCGGCTTACGCAATAGCTAAGCTCATTGGCCCTCGCTCGTACAATCCGGTGAAGGGTGAACCGTTTGAGTGTGGTATCCCTACACGTGGCAGCTCATGGCTTCCCACGCATATCGGATACTATCTCTTCGCCATCCTCTTCCTGATGTTCGACGTCGAGACCATGTTCCTCTATCCATGGGCAGTGGTCGTCAAGCATTTTGGAACCATGGCTATTTTTAGCATCGGTTTCTTCATGCTTGTATTGGTATTTGGCCTTGCTTATGCATGGCGGAAAGGAGCGTTGGAATGGAAGTAAGGAAACCTGTAATCAAGAGCATTCCCTACGACGAGTTCAAGGACAATGCAAGTTTAGAGAAAATTATCGACGAGCTCCACGAGGGTGGATGCAACGTAGTGGTAGGTTCACTCGACCAGGCTATCAACTGGGGACGCAGCAACTCGCTGTGGTCGCTTACCTTCGGTACCAGTTGCTGTGGTATTGAATTCATGTCAGTGGGTTGCGCCCGCTATGACTTCTCCCGCTTCGGATTCGAGGTGACCCGCAACTCACCCCGCCAGGCCGACCTTATCATGGTGGCCGGAACAATCACCCACAAGATGGCTCCCGCGTTCAAGCGTCTTTACGACGAGATGGCCGAGCCGAAGTATGTGGTTGCCGTTGGCGGATGCACCATCTCGGGCGGTCCGTTCAAGTCAAGTTACAACGTTGTTAAGGGCATCGAGGAGATTGTGCCCGTGGATGTTTATATCCCCGGCTGTCCTCCCCGTCCCGAGGCTATCCTCTATGGCATGATGCAGCTTCAGCGCAAGGTGAAGATCGAGAAATTCTTTGGCGGCGCCAACCACAAGCAGAATGCCGAGGAGCGCGAGTTGGGTCTATCCAACGAGGCTATCGCTTCGGGATGGAAAAAGCCGTTGGTTGTTACCGATGTGCCTGAGGACGTTGTGAAAAACATTAAAAAGGAACAGGAGGAAGGCAAATGAAACTCGAGAATTTAGTATTTGACTTTGACAGGTTTGCCGCCGAAATGGCAAACCTCAAGGAGAAGAAGCATTTCGACTACCTCGTGACCATCGTCGGAGAGGATTTCGGCGGCGAGGAGGGATTGGGATGTATCTATATCCTTGAGAACACCGACACCCACGAGCGCACAAGCGTGAAGATGCTTGCAAAGCAGGTGGGCGAAGCTGACTTTGTCATCCCCACAGTGAGCAACATCTGGAAGGTGGCCGACCTTCTGGAGCGCGAGGTGTTCGACTTCTACGGCATCAAGTTCCTTGGTCATCCAGACATGCGCCGTCTCTATCTGCGCAACGATTTCAAGGGACACCCCTTCCGCAAGGACTGGAAGTTTGACGACTCCTACTCGCTCGAAGACGACGTGGAGCCGGATTACACCTTATTATATAATTTAAATGAAGACGGAAAGCTCGTGTGCGAGCAGCGCAAGCTCTTCACCGATGATGAATATGTGATCAACATCGGTCCGCAGCATCCCTCAACCCACGGTGTGCTCCGCCTTCAGACCGTTGTTGACGGCGAGACCGTGAAGCGCATCTATCCCCACTTGGGATATATCCACCGCGGCATCGAGAAGATGTGCGAGAGCTACACCTATCCGCAGACCCTCGCCCTCACCGACCGTCTCAACTATCTCTCGGCAATGATGCACCGCCATGCCCTTGTGGGTGTTGTCGAGGAGGCATTGGGCGTTGAGCTCACCGACCGCATCAAGTATGTGCGCACGATTATGGACGAGCTGCAGCGTCTCGATTCCCACTTGCTCTACTGTGGATGCTGCGCGCAGGACCTCGGTGCCCTGACCGCATTCCTCTACTGTATGCGCGACCGCGAGCATGTGCTCAACGTGATGGAGGAAACCACCGGCGGACGTCTCATCCAGAACTACTATAGAATAGGTGGCCTTCAGGATGATATCGACCCCAACTTCATCCAAAACTGCAAGAAGCTCTGCAAGTATCTGCGCCCGATGATCAAGGAGTATATGGATGTGTTCGGCGACAACGTCATCACCCACAACCGCTTTGAGAAGGTGGGAGTGATGGGACTTGAGGACTGTATCAACTATGCCGTCACCGGTCCTGCCGGACGTGCTGCCGGTTGGCACAACGACACCCGCAAGCGTCATCCATACGATATGTATAATAATGTGGAGTGGCAGGAAATCACCATGACAGGCTGCGACTCCATGGACCGCTACCTCATCCACATCAAGGAGATGTACCAGAGCCTCGACATCATCGAGCAGCTCATCGACAACATCCCCGAGGGTGACTTCTACGTTAAGCAGAAGCCCATCATCAAGGTGCCCGAGGGACAGTGGTACTTCTCTGTTGAGGGAGCCAGCGGCGAGTTCGGCGTGTATATCGACTCGAAGGGCGACAAGAGCCCGTGGCGACTGAAGATGCGCCCGATGGGACTCAGTCTCACCGGTGCTCTCGACCCGATGCTTCGCGGACAGAAGATTGCCGACCTCGTGACTACATGCGCTGCGGTTGACTTCGTTATTCCTGACATCGACAGATAAGGGCTAATAATTAAAAGTTAAGAATTAAGAAAGACAACTTATATGTTTGATTTTAGTATAGTTACAACATGGATTGACTGCCTCTTGCGCGACACTCTCGGGCTGGGGGATTTCTGGTCAATACTTATCGAGTGCGTACTGGTGGGCGTGGGCATCCTGTTGGGATATGCCATGCTGGCCATCGTCTTGATATTCATGGAGCGCAAGGTGTGTGCCTACTTCCAGTGCCGCTTAGGCCCGATGCGAGTGGGTCCCTGGGGTATCTTCCAGGTGTTTGCCGACGTGCTGAAGATGCTCATCAAGGAGATCTTCGCCGTTGACAAGGCCGACAAGCTGCTCTATTTCCTTGCCCCGATCTTTGTGATTGCCGCCTCGGTGGGCACATTCTCTTTCCTGCCTTGGAACAACGGTGCGGTAGTGCTCGACTTCAATGTGGGCATTTTCCTTCTCACCGCCGTTTCGAGCATCGGTGTGGTTGGTGTGTTCCTCGCCGGATGGGGTTCCAACAACAAGTATTCGGTCGTTTCGGCCATGCGTGGCGCAGTGCAGATGATTTCCTACGAGATGTCGCTCTGCCTCTGCCTCATCACAGCCGTCATCCTCACCGGCACAATGCAGATGTCGGGTATCGTTGAGGCACAGACAGGTCCGTGGAACTGGCTCATCTTCCGTGGTCATGTTCCCGCCATCATCGCTTTCCTCGTGTTCCTCGTTGCAGGTAATGCTGAGGCCAACCGTGGTCCGTTCGACCTCGCCGAGGCTGAGAGCGAGCTGACCGCCGGTTATCACACCGAGTACAGCGGTATGGGCTTCGGCTACTTCTATCTCGCCGAGTATCTCAACCTCTTCGTGATCTCTGGCATCGCCACAACAGTGTTCCTTGGCGGCTGGGCACCTGTTAATATAGGTATAGAGGCATTCGACACCGTGATGAACTACATCCCGGGCATCGTATGGTTCCTCGGCAAGACCTTCGCCATCGTATGGCTTCTGATGTGGATTCGCTGGACATTCCCCCGTCTGCGTATCGACCAGATCCTGAAGTTGGAGTGGAAGTATCTCATGCCCCTGTGTCTCATCAACCTCATTCTGATGACTGTGGTTGTGGCATTCGGATGGCACTTCTGATGAAAAATTAAAAAATTAAAGAATTAAAGAATTAAAGTTTTTATGAGCAATACATCATATTTCGGAAGCATTGCCGCGGGATTGAAGACACTCGCCACGGGTATGAAGATTACCTGGAAGGAGTATTTCACACCGAAATCCACCGAGCAATATCCCGAAAACAGAAAGACCACACTGCATGTGGCTGAACGCCACCGCGGCCGTCTGGTCATGCTCCGCGACGAGAACGGTGCCGTCAAGTGCACGGCATGCACTCTCTGCGAGAAGACCTGCCCCAATGGCTCCATCAAGATAAAGACCGAGATGGTGACCACTGAGGACGGCAAGAAGAAGCGCCGCCTGGTTGACTACCAGTACGACCTTGGCGACTGTATGTTCTGCCAGTTGTGCGTCAACGCGTGCAACTTCGACGCTATCAAGTTTACAAATGATTTCGAGAACGCCACATTCAGCCGCGACGCCCTCGCCCTCCACTTGGACAAGGAGAACTACGAGAGCTCGCTGCCCAACCTCCTCAACGGAGGCGCACCGCTCGAAATCGGCAAGTTTAACACCAAAACAAAGTAGGAGCAAGTAAAGATATGGCAAATATTGTAATGTTCGGCATTCTTGCCGTTGTTATCCTCGGTTCGGCTCTTGTCTGCGTGACAACCACCCGAATCATGAGAGCAGCCACATTCCTGCTGTTCGTACTCTTTGGAGTGGCGGGATTGTATTTCCTGCTCGACTACACTTATCTTGGCGCTGCTCAGATCAGCGTGTATGCCGGTGGCATCACGATGATTTACATCTTCGCCATCCAGCTCGTCAGCAAGCGCACCCTTCAGGGCCTTACCGAGCGCGTCAAAATCACGCGTTTCGTAATGGGCGGTCTGCTGTCCCTCGTGGGATTGGCCACCGTTGTCGCCATTTTCGTTAAGAACCACTTCATCCAGGCTTGCTGCGGCGCCGACGATGTCGAGGTGCCCATGCAGGCCATCGGCGAGTCGCTGCTCGGCTCCGAGAAATACCAGTATGTGCTCCCCTTTGAGTTCATCTCGGTGTTCCTCCTCGCATGTATCATCGGTGGTATTGTTGTAGCACGTAAAGAAGAGGAGAAAAAATAATTATGTTACCAGTAGAATGTTTTTTCGTGCTTAGCGCACTTTTGTTCTTCATCGGCGTGTTCGGCTTCATCACCCGCCGCAACCTGATTGCCATGCTCATCTCGGTTGAGCTGGTTCTCAACGCCGTTGACCTGAATTTCGCTGCATTCAACCGCCTGCTCTTCCCCGGTCAGTTTGAGGGCATGTTCATGAGCCTCTTCTCCATCGGTGTGAGCGCTGCCGAGAGTGCCGTTGCGATTGCGATTATCATCAACGTTTACCGCCGCTTCAACAGCGACCAGGTGAACAGTATCGAAAACCTTAAATATTAAGCGATTGGTATATGGATTATAGTTTTGTTTATCTCATACTCCTTCTGCCCCTGTTCTCGTTCGTTATCCTCGGACTTGCCGGCATGAAGATGTCGCACAAGACGGCTGGACTGATCGGCACCGCGTCGCTCGCCATCGTCACCGTGCTTTCGTATGTCACGGCATTCAGCTATTTCTTCGCTGATCGCTGCGCCGACGGTGCCTACCCCACCATCGTGCCTTTCAACTTCACATGGTTGCCACTTGGCCAGCTTCACTTCGACCTCGGCTTCATGATCGACCCGATTTCGGCGATGATGCTCGTTGTCATCTCCACGGTCAGCCTGATGGTGCATATCTATAGCTTCGGCTATATGCACGGCGAACACGGATTCCAGCGTTACTACGCCTTCCTCTCGCTGTTCACCATGTCGATGCTCGGACTTGTTGTTGCCACCAACATCTTCCAGATGTATCTCTTCTGGGAGCTCGTGGGTGTCAGCTCTTACCTGCTCATCGGATTCTACTATCCGCTGAAGCCCGCCATTGCCGCTTCGAAGAAGGCGTTCATCGTGACCCGTTTCGCCGACCTCTTCTTCCTCATCGGTATTCTTATCTTCGGATATTACACCCAGTCGTTCTCGTTCTCGTTTGTCGAGAACCTGCAGATGGCAGAGGGTTGCACTCCGTTCCTGCCCGTTGACACGGCCAAGGCAGTTGCCGCAGGCGGATTCATCCTGCCCACAGCCCTCGTGCTGATGTTCATCGGCGGTGCCGGTAAGTCGGCCATGTTCCCGTTGCACATCTGGTTGCCCGATGCCATGGAAGGACCTACTCCTGTCAGTGCGCTCATCCATGCCGCCACGATGGTTGTAGCCGGTGTGTTCCAGATTGCACGTCTCTTCCCCTTGTGGATTGAGTATGCCCCGGGTCAGATGAGCATTGTCGTTTGGGTGGGTGTGTTCACCGCTTTCTATGCCGCTGCCGTGGCTTGCGCCCAGAGCGACATCAAGCGTGTGCTCGCCTTCTCCACCATCTCGCAGATTGCGTTCATGATGGTTGCCCTCGGCGTATGTATGCCGGGACATCATGAGGTGATCGACGAGCACGGCTCATTGGGATATATGGCATCAATGTTCCACCTCTTCACCCACGCTATGTTCAAGGCCTGTCTGTTCCTCGGTGCAGGATGTATCATCCACGCCGTCCACAGCAACGAGATGTCGGCAATGGGCGGACTGCGCAAGTATATGCCCGTCACCCACATCACATTCCTCATCTCATGCCTTGCCATCGCCGGTATTCCGTTCTTCTCGGGCTTCAGCTCCAAGGACGAGATTATCACCGCTTGCTTCGCCTACAGTCCGCTCGTAGGTTGGATTATGACAGGCGTTGCCGCCATGACGGCGTTCTATATGTTCCGTCTCTACTACGGCATCTTCTGGGGCACAGAGAACAAGGAACTGCATGCTCATCACACTCCGCATGAGGCTCCTCTCACTATGACCATACCTCTCATCGTGCTGTGCGTCATCACAGTGGGTGTGGGTATCTATACCACCATCGCCGGCTTTGCAGGACTCGGCGGCAGCTTCGGTAGCTTCGTCACAGCCAACGGACAGGATTACACCATCCACTTCGACATCCAGGTGGCTGCCACATCTACCGTCATCGCCATCCTCAGCATCTGTCTCGCCACATATATATATAAAGGTGAGCAGCAGCCTATCGCCGACCGTCTCTACCGCACATTCCCCAAGCTCCATCGTGCAGCCTACAAGCGCTTTTACATGGACGAGGTTTATCAGTATGTCACCCACAGGATTATCTTCCGCTGCGTATCCACTCCTATCGCTTGGTTCGACCGTCACGTCATCGACGGCACGTTCGACTTCCTCGCGTGGGGTGCCAACGAGGCCGGCGAGACTATCCGCCCGTGGCAGAGCGGCGACGTGCGTCAGTATGCAGTATGGTTCCTCACAGGCGCCATCGCTCTCACGCTCATCCTGCTGGCAATATAATCGGAAACTCATACACTAATAAAAGAAAGAATAGAAATGAGTATATTAACATTATTCGTAGTTATACCTGTACTGATGCTCCTGGGCCTTTGGCTCTCGCGCAATCTCAATCAGGTTCGTGGAGTGATGGTGGTTGGTTCATCTTGCCTTCTCGCCCTCTCCATCTGGCTTACGTTGGCCTTCATCCAGGCACGTCAGGCCGGCGACACTTCGGAGATGCTGTTCACCTACAGCACACCGTGGTTCCGCCCCCTCAACATAGCCTATTCCGTGGGTGTTGACGGTATTTCGGTCGTAATGCTTCTGCTTTCTGCCGTAATCGTCTTCACCGGTACATTCGCCTCTTGGCAGCTCAAGCCGCTCACCAAGGAGTATTTCCTCTGGTTCACGCTGCTGTCAACGGGTGTGTTCGGATTCTTTATCTGCACCGACCTCTTCACCATGTTCATGTTCTACGAGGTTGCCCTCATCCCGATGTATCTGCTCATCGGCGTTTGGGGCAGCGGCAACAAGGAATATGCTGCCATGAAGCTCACACTGATGCTTATGGGAGGTTCGGCATTGCTGATTATCGGTATTCTCGGCATCTACTTCTTCAGCGGTGCCACTACAATGAACGTCAACGAGATTGCCGCCATGCACAACATCGACCCTGAGGTTCAGAAGGTATTCTTCCCCTTCATCTTCATCGGTTTCGGTGTGCTCGGCGCAATGTTCCCGTTCCACACATGGTCACCCGACGGTCACGCATCCGCGCCTACTGCCGTGTCGATGCTCCACGCCGGTGTGCTCATGAAGTTAGGAGGCTACGGCTGCTTCCGCGTGGCAATGTATCTGCTGCCCGATGCCGCCAATGAGTTGGCTTGGATATTCCTTATCCTCACCACCATCTCGGTTGTCTATGGTGCGCTCTCGGCTTGCGTTCAGACCGACCTCAAGTACATCAACGCCTATTCGTCGGTGTCACACTGCGGCCTGGTGCTCTTCGCCCTGCTGATGATGACCCGCACCTCTTGCACAGGTGCCATCCTGCAGATGCTCTCTCACGGACTCATGACAGCCCTCTTCTTCGCCCTCATCGGTATGATCTACGGACGCACTCACACCCGTGACGTGCGCCGTCTGGGAGGCTTGATGAAGATAATGCCATTCCTCGCCGTGGGATATGTCATTGCCGGTCTTGCCAACCTCGGACTCCCCGGTTTCTCGGGATTCGTGGCTGAGATGACCATCTTCGTGGGCTCGTTCGAGAATGCCGGCACATTCCACAGCGCATGCACCATCATCGCCTGTATGTCGATCGTAGTGACCGCGGTTTATATCCTGCGCGTCGTTGGCAAGATTCTCTTCGGAGAGGTTGCCGACAAGCACTACCTCGAACTCACCGACGCCACATGGGACGAGCGCTTTGCCGTTTGCTGCCTTATCGCCTGCGTGGCCGGACTCGGTCTGGCTCCTATGTGGGCAAGCAATGTCATCGGCGATGCCGTCAATCCGATTATCAACGTATTAAGTCAAAACATATAATCAGTAGGAAACAATGGATTACAGTCAGTTTTTCAACATGATACCCGAGGCAACGCTCATGCTTGCCCTCGTGATAGTCTTTCTCGCCGACCTTATCTTCAAGGGCGAAAGAAAGCATTGCTACACCAGCCTGCTGATGTATGTGGCGCTGCTCGCCCAGACGGTTGTCTGCTTCACCGTGGCTCCTGCCGAGGCGTTCAGCGGCTTGTATGAGGCCTCTGCCGCCTGCAACGCCATGAAGGGCATCCTCACCGCAGGCACGTTCATCGTGGTGGTGATGGCACAGTCGTGGCTTGTGCAGGATGAGGTTAAGCGTGTGAGCGGCGAGTTCTACACCCTCACCCTCTCCACCCTTCTCGGTATGTATGTGATGATGTCGTCAGGTCATTTCCTGATGTTCTTCCTCGGTCTTGAGATGGCTTCAGTGCCAATGGCATGTATGGTTGCCCTCAACAAGTATCGCAAGGAGTCGGCTGAGGCAGCCGCCAAGTTCGTCCTCACCGCCACATTCTCGAGCGGTGTGATGCTCTATGGCATCTCGTTCCTCTATGCCGCCACAGGCACTCTCTATTTCGGCGACGCGGTCAACAGCATCACCGCCACTCCGCTCGTCATCATGGGACTGGTGTTCTTCTTCAGCGGACTCGGATTCAAGATTTCACTTGTTCCGTTCCACTTCTGGACAGCCGACACCTATCAGGGTGCTCCAACAGCCGTAACCGGTTATCTGAGCGTCATCTCCAAGGGTGCCGCCACCTTCACCTTGATGGCCATCCTCATGAAGGTGTTCTCGCCTGTGGTTGAGTATTACGAGTATCTGCTCTACATCGTCATCGTGCTCACCATCACCATTGGTAACCTCTTCGCCATCCGTCAGAACGAGTTGAAGCGCTTCATGGCGTTCAGCTCAATCTCACAGGCTGGATATATCATGCTCGCCGCCATCGGCAGCAGTGCCATGGGTGTCACCGCACTGATGTATTATGTGCTGGTGTATGTAGTTGCCAACATGTCTGTCTTCACCGTCATCAACGTTGTCGAGACCCGTGGCGCAGGCACAACAAAGATGAGTTGCTACAACGGACTCTACCAGACCAACCCCAAGTTGGCGTTCCTCATGACGTTGGCATTGTTCTCGTTGGCAGGTATTCCTCCGTTTGCCGGAATGTTCTCGAAGTTCTTCGTCTTCCTGGCAGCCGCCCAGCAGGGTTCGTTCTGGGCATATTTCGTAGTGTTCATCGCCTTGGTCAACACCGTGGTGAGTCTCTACTACTACCTGCTAATCGTGAAGGCGATGTACATCATCCCCACCGACTCTCCCCTGCCCACTTTCAAGAGCGATTTCAACACAAAGTTGGCTCTCGCCCTCTGCACGGTAGGCATTGTACTCTTCGGAGTATGCAGCTGCATCTACGACTGGCTTACAGCCGTGGCCATCAGCTGACCTAAGGGTTGAATAAACCGTTTGTCCCGAAAGGGGCGCAATAATAAAAAGAGGAATTGTCCGCGCAAGGATAATTCCTCTTTTTGAATCATCACTTCTAATCCAAGCTCAACAAGAACGATACTGATGTATAACACGTTTTTGGGATAATCATTTTCCCCAAAAGCCTCAAAATGGGGATTTTGAGGCTTTTTTTTGCCAATATTAGTTAAACATCAAATATTTTCTGTTAATTGTGTCAGTATATCGAATAAATATTGCTAACTTTGTAGTCGAATATCCGAAGAGGTCGAGAGGCTTAAAAAGCGGATATTTAAATTTAAATGATAAAATTCTATACAAAAGAATTAGAGCAAGCATCAACACACTGGCTCGAAAACAAAACGAATTTTATGGAGAGCACGATAGGAAAAGTGTTCTCTACAGACGAATGCGGCTCGATTTCTATAAATTCTGCCGCGAGTGGCAATTATGGTTTTTTCATAGACCTGCAAATGATTGCGAAAAGTGTGGAGAAAGACGGAATAATGGAGGCATTGTGTTACCGGCGTCTGACAGATATAAATGCCAAAAGGTGGAAACGCTTGATTGACAAATTATTGTCGGAAGCACAACTGGAATATGAAGAGCTTAAGGAGTTCCAACCTGTTTTTCTTGGTGAGTTCGCACCCAAGCAAATTGATTGCTTTAAAAAAGCCGATCAACTATTAAAAGAATCAAGCTTTACCATAAATAAATGTATGGAGATATTCGAAGAGTTTACGAAAAAGCCCAAATATCCCCAACAACGACGCATGATAGCAGGATACGAAAGAGAATGGAACATGACACATACTATTCTCGCTACAAAAACACCGCAGACACACTTTGACTTTATGTATGATTCCTTCACCCCCGAAGGACAGGAACTTATAGAGTCATTCCAGTCATTAATGGAAAAGGTTGACAAGCTTATGGACTTATGCTGTCAAACACTTGAACTGGAAGCGATAATTAAATCAGACCCAAAACAACTTAATATGATACACAACAGGCAGTTTGATGCTATAAAGTCCCAAATCAATGATTTATTAAACCCTATTAATGATTATCAAATTGATGAGATGTCGATGCTTAAGGATAAATATACTTGGGAGGAGTTTCTTATGATGGCATATCATGCTTTTAAAGATGACATTATGAAGAAATATACGATTTATCAAATCATTGTTGAGAGTAAAAAGAAAAACATCGATAATGATTTTGAGAGGGCTTATCTACTTGATAATGATAAAAGAGCCACAATCAGACGTGCGATAGAGAATTTTGACGATATGAATCCAAGGGGAAGAGGCGGAGTGCTTTCTTCATTCCACCTCGCTGCACTTTTCTTGTGGAGTGGCATCAAATGTGGACAGAAGGAGTTTTACGATTATTTTTGGGAAATATATAAGGGTAAATATCCAAAAGTATCAATATCATGTTTTAGCGATATGATTGGCTTGATAAATGGACATACAAAGACCAAACAATCTGAAAAGGCCAAACAATCTGAAAAGGCCAAACAATCTGAAAAGGCCAAACAATCTGAAAAGGCCAAACGTTATAAAAAACGATACGAGAAGTTCGTGGAAGAAATGAAGAATAACGGTTTTTATATCTGATTCAAGTTTCTGAATTAAAAGAACTGTTGAGAGTGCCACTGGCGGTATTGGTGTCTCGTCCGCAGTCCATGCGCTCCCAGAGGCTGCGCATCCCAACCTTACAGGTCGAAAGTATGTCTCAGAGGCTGCGCATTGAAAGACCCTGATTACGGCCGATAACATAGTTTTTTTGTAGGCGATAAGTCATTTTTGCTGTATTAGCCTCTGATTTTCCATATAATATCCTGATTTTTTTAAGCGGAAAGCTGACGGTTTTTACCCATAACCTGTCAGCTTTCCGCTTTTTATCCTGATTATATCCCCGAAATAATCAGGTTAATCATGTTTATCCTGATTTTCCACTGTATGATAATCAGGATAAATGCCCATTATCCTGATTTCCTGATTCAGCTTTCCTGTTATCCTTATCCAAATCCCCTTTTTGTCCTTATCTTATAAGGATATGTAACGTTTTGATAATCAGCTTATTTTTATACGTATTCCAGATATATTGCTTACCTTTGCATTCGGAAAGGACAACGGAGTCATGAACCGCTGTCTGGTTCTCGGGAGATTCAAACCACAATTACTATCTCCCCTGAACCCTTTCAGCTCGAAGGCGCAGCAGTTGGTAATTGGGCGCAGCGCCGGAAAGCTTGCAATTATGGCAAAAAACAAGAAAGAAAAGATGGACTATGAGTCCACTAAGACGATTGGAGAACTCATCGTTGAGTTGCTCCACAGTAATGAACAGCTGGCCGTGGCTCTCAGATGCGCCATCCAAGACGGACACTTGCCCCTGACTGCCGAAACTATTAAGGCAGAGACGGAGGCAAAAGGTGATGCCGAAATGGAGGGCGAGAATAAGACCACGCCGCTTGAAGATTGGCTCGACGGACAGGACGTGATGCAGGTGCTGCATATATCGCCTCGCACGCTCGCTACACTTCGTGCCAATGGAACGCTGCCGTACTCCAAATTTGGGGGACGTTGCCTCTATCGCAAAAGCGACCTGGAAAAGGTGCTGGATTCTCATGATACTATGGTTAGACTTAAAGATCCTAAGGGCTATGGACACTCACGCAGTTAGTTTATTCAAGGCTCCCGTGACGAATAAGTACCCATGGGAGACTATGACGGTCGGTCAAGTCTTTGGGCGCATTGTTGGTCCGAGAGCAAAGGATGCAACAAAGCATCTGCGAAGCATTACCGACAAGGGCGATGCTAAGAAGTTTAAGGGCAAGGCATTTGACTATGTCACTCCATCGGGCGTGTTCTCTTATCATTCGGATGCTTCGCTGGTGAAGCATTCGGGACTTATATGCATCGACTTCGACCATGTGGCTGATATACCGGCACTGAAGACCACACTGCTTCACGACCAGTATTTCACCACCGAGTTGATGTTCATATCACCATCGGGCGACGGACTGAAATGGTGGGTGCCGATAGACATCGCCAAGCATCCTCACAAGATGTGGTTCAAGGCTATGCAGAACTATCTCCACACCACCTATGGGCTTGAAGCCGACCCTGCTTGCATCAATGTATCAAGGGCTTGCTTCCTGCCATACGATCCTGAGTGTTACGTGAATCCACAAATTTGTCCATTTTAATATAAATTGAATATGAACGAAGATAAGAATATTAAGAAGGAATTCCCCATTGAGCAATGGGCGAATCCAACAAACGAGAGTGTTAACGCAGACAAGCCTCTGGCTCTGCCTGCAAGTGTTGAACCAAACTACCCGAAGGAAAGCGGAGCGACTGCCTGTCAGAACGGAGAGATGTCTGTTTGTCAGAACGGAGAGATATACTCCCCAAACTGTCAGTCGGGGCAAGACCTTGCCGCAGAGGTTAAGGAGGTTGCCTACCGCCTTATAGCCAGCGGCAAGGACATCACCTACGGCTATGAAAATTGGCGTGACTTAGGCTTCGCCTTGGCTGACGGACTTGGCGAGGAGGGACGCGACATCTATCACAAGCTCAGCGCCCAGCATCCCAATTACAATCCGGCTGAATGTGACAAACAGTATAATGCCTGCCTCAAGGACCATGGCAAAGGTCGTAATGTCAGAATAAATACCTTCTTCCACATGGCCAAGGAGGCAGGTGTGGATATCGCCGAAGTGGCACGCCTTAATTCCCATTCCCCCCTAAAACCTCAAAATGGGGGAAGTGGGGAAAAAGGGGAGTCTTCAACTGGGCAGATGACATCACAAAATCTGATACCCGAAATGCCCACCTTCACTGATATAATCCCATTGGAGAATTGGCCGAAGACATTCCAGAAACTCCAGCAGATTGCCGAGGACAGGGAGACGGCTGACATACTGACGTTGGGCATAATCACTGCCACATCGGCTTGCCTGCCCAACTACGTCGGCAACTACGACCGCCACTTGGTTTTCGCCTGCCTCTATGCCTTCATTGTGGCACCGCCCGCCTCTAACAAGGGTTCGCTATCAGCGATACGTGCTTACCTCAAATACATTCAGGAGAGCATTCGCCGGGCCAACAAGGCTGAGTTTGAGGAATATGAGCAGAATATGGCTGAATATCAGGCTCAGAAAGGCAAGAAAGGACAGACTGTCCGCGAACCCAAGCAGCCGCCATATCGCTCGCTCTTCATCAGTGCCAACTCCTCGTCAACGGCTATGTATCAGGCTCTGAGCGACAACCACGAGTGCGGTTTTACTTTTGAGAGCGAGGGTGATGCCATGGCTAATGCCCTGAAGTCTGACTTTGGAGATTATTCAGACGGCTTGCGCAAGGCGTTTCATCACGAGTCGATAGGCTATAACCGCCGCAAGGACAACGAGCACGTGGATATCAAAAAGCCACGTTGGGCAATACTACTCTCAGGAACGCCCGACCAAGTGGGCAACCTCATCCCCACCGCCGACAACGGTACATTCTCCCGCTTCCTCTTCTATGTTCTCCAGCGCAAGCTCGAATGGCGTGATGTCTTCGCCGAGGAGGAAGTGACCCTCGACGAGGAGTTTGAGAAGATGGGCAAGGAGTTGTTTGTCGTATATCTCAAGTTGGCTGCTCGCAAGGAGCAGTTGCGCTTCAAGTTTACCACTCAGCAGCGTCAGAAGTTCAACCGTTTCTTCAGTGAGCTGCAGGAAGAGCAGGCAGCCATGTTGGGCGACGATATTGTGGCTTCGGTCAGACGTCTCGGTCTCATAGCCTTCCGCATAGCAATGGTGCTCACCGCCCTGCGCTTCATCGATACCTCGGAGCTTGACATCCAGAACATCCCGGAGGTAATCTGCGACGACCGCGACTTCAACATTGCCCTGTCAATGGTGAACAAGCTCATCAACCATACATCAATGGTGTATAGCACCATGCTGCGCAAGAATGGTGACGAGGATGAAAACGACGTCACCGTTAAGATGAACATGAGGGATAAGCTGCTGTTTGACAACCTAAGTGTTGACTTCACCACCAAGGACTACGTTGCGGCTGCCGAAAAGCTCGAAATCCCCGAAAAGTCGGCTCAGAAAATCATAGGCCGATTCATCAACAAATATATGGTTGTGGTAAGGGAGAAAAACGGCAAATACCGCAAGGTTAAGCCAGGCGACAAGAGATAATGCAGCCTATATTTAATAAGCTATGCAAAATAATGCAAGAGAGTGCGGCTTTTCCCATTCCACGGGGATTGCCGCATTTTCTTTGTATCTTTGCATCGTCAAAAGGGAAGACATGGGGCTACGGTCTCAGAGCCTCGGCGGAACGCTCTTAGAGCGTTTTTCCAACGGTCTTAGAGCGTATGTCATCTCCCTCCCTTGCGACGCGAGAGTTCTTTCACATATTGTTTTACTTTTTAATTTTTCATTATTTATGATTAATTATTCTCTTAGCCCAAGGGCTGTCGATCCGTCTAAGCAGGACGGTGAGAAAAGGTATTATCCTAATGCCCAGACTGCAAAGAACATGCAGCTGGACGAGTTTGCAACCCACATCTCGAAGCATGGTTCACCCTACCACCGCTCCGACATCAGTGCAGTGCTCACCCGCTCGGTTGACTGCTTGCGCGAGATGCTGCTCGACGGCAACAAGGTGTGCCTCGGCGACCTCGGCAACTTCTATGTCCGACTGGAGTCGAAGGGCGCAGTGAGCGTCGAGAAGTTCAATCCCGCCACCGACATCCTCAGTGTGAAGGTGTACTGGGAACCAGGCCCTCTCTTCCGCGACCTCATCAACGACGCCGAGTTCCTCAACGTAGCCACCCGCAGGGCACAGGATGCCACTCTGAAGGCAGAGCGCGCAGGAATGACCACCGTGGACATTTCCAAGGCTGGCTCCGGCGGAAATTCGGAAAATTCAGGCGATGCCAGTGATTCGGGAAATTCAGGCGGTACCGGAAATTCCGGTGGCTCTGACAGCGGCAGCGATGAAGGGCTTCCACCTGTAATCGGCGGAGATGAGAACGGCGGCGGAGGCGGCGACGAATTCATCGATGACGGTGATATTTAGCCGTGATGACATCATCCACCTATGATGACCGAAAATCAGAGGGGCATCGGGATTAACATCCTGATGCCCCTCTCTTTTTTTTATATCCGGGGAAGTTTATTTAGTTCACCACATTCACCGGCTTTCCATCAATGAATGCCTTTACATTACCTGTGGCAATAGCCATCAAACGCTGGCGCGCCTCGTAGGTTGCCCATCCCACATGAGGCGTGATGTAGGCGTTGGGGGCGGTGAACAAGGGGTTGTCGGCTGACGGCGGTTCCTGACACATCACGTCGGCACCATAGCCTCCGAGCTGGCCGCTATTCAGCGCGTCCGCCACATCCTGCTCATTTACAAGAGGACCGCGACCGGTATTAACAAGCAGCGCCCCTGGCTTCATCTTGGCTATCGAGGAGGCATTGATGATTTCGCGCGTAGAATGGTTAAGCGGACAATGCAGCGAGAGGATGTCGCTCACGGCAAGCAATCCCTCGAATGTTGTCTTCTGTATGCCCTCAGGCAGGTCGGACGAAGCCTTACTGGTATAGGCATAGACCTCCATGCCGAAACATCGTGCCAATTTTGCCACCCTCATTCCAATTGCGCCTAATCCCACTATACCCATAGTCTTTCCGGCAAGTTCCATGAGGGGAGTATCCCAATAGACAAAGTCGGGACTTGCGCTCCATCGTCCCTCGCGGTTCTGCATTGTATAGTGCTCCACACGGTTTGCCATAGCGAGAATGTGGGCGAAAGTGTTCTGCACCACACTGTCGGTACTGTATGCAGGGATATTGGTCACTACTATGTCAAGGTTTGCGGCTGCATCCACATCCACCACGTTATAACCCGTGGCAAGCACACCGATATAACGGAGCCTTGGGAGAGAGACGAGTATTTTTTTGTTGAAAACGACCTTGTTGGTCAATACTATTTCCGCGTCAAAGCAACGGTCTATCACATCCTCGGGAGCCGTTCTCGGATAGATGTCCACGTCTCCAAAGGCTTCAAGGGCTTCCCACGACAAGTCGCCGGGATTTAAGCCATAGCCATCTAAAACTACAATCTTCATAACTATATTTTAATATTTTAATTTTTCATTTTTTTAATTCTCTCATTAATCTTTGCCTCAGAGGCAGAATGTGGCTGCGCTTGCCACAACTGAGTCCCGGCCAGTGCATCGGGCATATATTGCTGTTTGACATAATGCCCGGGGAAGTCATGCGGATAAAGATAACCGTCATGATAGCCGAGGTCTGCCATCAGCTTGGTGGGAGCATTGCGCAGGTGGAGCGGCACAGGCTGGTTGCCGGTTGAGCGCACAAGCGCCAAGGCCTTGTCGATGGCAAGATATGCGCTGTTGCTCTTCTCGCTCGTAGCGAGATAGACGGTAGCCTCGGCAAGCGGAATCCTGCCCTCTGGCCATCCTATCTTGTTCACTGCGTCAAAGGCGGCATTGGCAAGGAGCAGGGCGTTGGGATTGGCAAGGCCAATGTCCTCGGCGGCACTGATCACCAGTCGGCGGGCAATGAACTTCGGGTCCTCTCCACCCTCAATCATGCGTGCGAGCCAATAGAGTGCGGCATCCGGGTCGCTGCCCCTTATGCTCTTGATGAAGGCGGAGATGATGTCATAGTGCATCTCGCCGTCCTTGTCGTATGCGAAGGGATTCTGCTGAAGCCTGCTAACCACCATCTCGTCTGTGATGACCACATCCTTTTCTTCCGATGCCTCCACCACGAGTTCGAGGATATTAAGCAGTTTTCGGGCGTCTCCCCCACTATATCTCAGCATGGCGGCAGTCTCCTTCAGTTCAATCTTGCGCTCGCGCAGCATCACGTCGGTATGTATGGCACGGTCGAGAAGCTGCAGGAGATCATCCTTCTCAAGCGATTTCAGTACATACAACTGGCATCGCGAGAGCAACGGGCGGATAACCTCGAATGAGGGGTTCTCGGTAGTGGCACCAATAAGCGTCACAATGCCCCTTTCCACCGCTCCCAACAGCGAGTCCTGCTGCGACTTGCTGAAACGGTGGATTTCATCGATGAAGAGTATCGGCGACGCCTCGTTGAAGAAACGTCCCTTCTGTGCCTTCTCAATCACGTCCCTCACGTCCTTGACACCACTGGTGACTGCACTGAGCGTGAAAAAAGGTGTTTCGAGCCTGTTGGCTATTATCTGTGCCAATGTGGTCTTGCCCACTCCCGGGGGGCCCCATAATATAAAAGAGGTGATGCGCCCTGCCTCGATCATCTTTCGAAGCACGGCATTCTCCCCCACGAGATGTCTTTGTCCTATATAGTCATCCAGGGTTCTTGGACGTAATCTTTCTGCCAACGGTTGTACCATAAAGCTGTATTTTTATCGTTTTTCAGTGCAAAATTAATATTTTTGCGCTTAACAACCAAAAAAATCGTGTAAAATCTTGGTTAAATAAAATAAAGTACTTACATTTGCACCGTGAAATCAACAGAAATTAGAAATAAAACAGATAAATGAAACAAGAAGGTAACAAAAAGGCAGTAAGTTTGAAGACACTTACCAAGAGCAATGTCTGGGATATACAGGAAAACGACATCTTCCGTATGTTGGACGGTATCGAGAAGGATCCTGAGGCAAAGGAGAGCCTGAGGAAGTATGCGGAAATCATCAAGACCGCATTCCTCCTGGAAGAGCTGAAGGACGATGCCGCACTATTGAAGAGCAAGTACGAGAAGATGGGTTACAAGATAACCATCATCACGTTCGACGAGAAGAACAAGCTGGTGTGGGCAATAAAGAAAAGACCTATCGCCAGGGTGTCCGACCTGAGTTATGAGAACATCACTCATATCTCGGCAGCCAAGTTGTGCGAGGTGCTCGGACGAAACTTCGGAGGAGGATGGGACTCGCTGTCACAAAGCATCAGGGATATCATCGAGAGCGGATTCGACATCTCCACCACTACCCTGCCCACCAACCGTCTGCACAAGCCGGGCGGAATGTACGACAAGAAGGTGAACGACGGATATGAGGTGCTTGAGGTGCCCAAGGGCACATGGACAGAGGCTATCTTCGTGAAGGTGAAGCCACAGCAGGAAAAACTGCGCCTGCAACTGCAGCCGCACGACGAGGACGAGATTCCCGAGGACACATTCAACAAGCCCGATGAGGACGACATAGAGTTTGAGGAACCCTCAGACTTCGACGACGACGACATCAACGAGGATACCTACCGCACGACATTCACCATAAGTGAAGACGAGGAGGATCCCGAGGGACTCGAAATCCTCGACTCAGACGAATAACCAGGTCAGTTGACCGTCATGTGGTAACAGCCCTGCTTAACCTCGTATTTTATAAAGCAGCGCTTTTGCTGACGAAAATCGCGGAGGACTTCGGAGAGCACCCACTTCAACGTGTCGTTGCGTACGGCACGGCGGGATGGGCCTTCGGGATCCTCCACTGTTATATATCTGTTGTAACAAAGGTCGAATGTGGTGCCATACAGATGACAGCTGTTCTCGGTGGCATTCTGGTTGCGGTTTCGAAGTCTCGCCACATCGTCCTTAGTGCGCAACACGCTTGTGACAATAATCTTGTGAAGGGGGATTCCCTTAATAGTTAGCGAGTCAAAGAATGCCTTGCCTATATCCTGCAACAGTATTGAAGCCCGGGGAACAAGGTAAGGGATGCTGTTGTTGAGCTTGTCAACATGGAAATAGGGATTGGCTCCTACATATACCAACTCTTTCATGCGCGCCTCAGCCTCTTGCCTGTCCTTCACCGGCGAGACACCATACTTGGAGGCTGCTGCCATCTGCACGCTGTTGCTGTCGGGAAAAGTGGTCTTGAACTCCGGTACACTGAATATACGGTTCTTCACCAAACCACCGTCAGCCTTATACCATTTGGCAGAACCTCTGTTATCAGTTTTGGCAACAGAAGCCGGAGCAGGAATCTCTGCAACATAATCCGTGGCATCCACATCCTTCCCATTGTCCAAAGGCCGGGCAATGCCGGGGAAAACCGCCCTGGTCAATGCGAGGAAAGCCACCGTGGCTGCAAATCCCAACAAATATCTTTTCTTGGTAATCTTCATTATTTATCTCATTTTTGCTGCAAAGGTACTTCTTTTTCCCAAGAAAACAACAAAAATAAGCGGAAAAATTTTGTAGTTAGACTGATTTGATGTAATTTTGCACCAAATTTATAAAACAACAATAAAAAACAGGAATAAAAATTGATAGAGAAACATATTGTACTTGAAGATATTGACCCGGTGCTGCTCTACGGGGCAGGCAACAATCATCTGCAGATGATCAGGGCTTTGTTTCCGAAACTGAGAATCGTGGCGAGGGACAATGTAATACGTGTACTGGGCGACGAGGAGCAGATGTGCGCCTTCGAGGAAAACATCGAGACCATGCGTAAGCACGTCCTGAAATTCAACCGCATATCAGAAGAGGACATACTGGAAATAGTAAAAGGCAAGAAGACAACCGACGAGATGCCCGAGGGTGTTGTCGTTTACAGCATGTCAGGCAAACCGGTCAAACCCCGCAGCGACAAGCAACAGCAATTAGTGGACGCCTTCTACCACAACGACATGGTGTTTGCTGTGGGACCGGCAGGCACGGGAAAAACCTACTTGAGCATAGCCCTCGCCGTGAAGGCCCTCAAGGAAAAGACCATCAAGAAAATCATCCTTAGCCGACCGGCAGTGGAGGCCGGCGAGAAACTCGGTTTCCTGCCCGGCGACATGAAGGACAAGATCGACCCTTATCTACAGCCGCTCTACGACGCGCTTGAAGATATGCTGCCCGCAGCCAAGCTGCAGGACCTCATGGAGAAGCACGTCATACAGATAGCGCCGCTCGCCTTCATGCGTGGACGTACACTCAGCGATGCGGTGGTCATTCTCGACGAGGCCCAGAACACCACATGCGCACAGCTCAGGATGTTCCTCACCCGCATGGGATGGAACTCAAAGATGATTATCACCGGCGACATGACCCAGATTGACCTTCCTACCCACACCAAAAGCGGACTGAAGGAGGCTTTGGAGATACTGCGCAACATTGAGGGTATCGGAGTGGTGGAGCTCGGACAGAAAGACATCGTCAGGCACAAGCTCGTCACACGTATCGTCAATGCATACGAGAGAAATGAGAGTAAGGGAAGTTAACTCCCCAAAGCTTAGCAAATGCGAAACATAATTAATAAAACATATAAAAATGAAAGCATTAACAAGAACTGACTTCAATTTTGAGGGACAGAAAAGCGTGTACCACGGTAAGGTGCGCGACGTGTATAACATCAACGACGACCTCATGGTCATGGTAGCCACCGACAGAATCTCTGCCTTTGACGTTATTCTGCCCAAAGGCATTCCTTTCAAGGGACAGGTGCTCAACCAGATTGCCGCCAAGTTCCTTGACGCCACAAGCGACATTTGCCCTAATTGGAAACTTGCCACACCCGACCCAATGGTCACTGTAGGCCTGAAGTGCGAGGGATTCCGTGTGGAGATGATTATCCGCTCGATCCTCACCGGTTCAGCATGGCGCGAATACAAGAACGGGTGCCGCGAGATATGCGGTGTTAAGCTCCCCGACGGCATGAAGGAGAACGAGCGTTTCCCCGAGCCTATCATCACGCCTACCACAAAGGCTGACGAGGGTCACGACATGAATATCTCCAAGGAGGAAATCATTGCCCAGGGCATCGTGGGCAAGGAGGACTACGAGAAGATGGAGGAATACACCCGCAAGCTCTTCGCACGCGGACAGGAGATTGCAGCCAAGCGCGGACTTATCCTTGTTGACACAAAATATGAGTTCGGCAAGCGCGACGGACAGGTTTATCTCATCGACGAAATTCACACTCCCGACTCAAGCCGCTACTTCTATGCCGAGGGCTACGAGGAGAAACTCGCCAAGGGAGAACCCCAAAAGCAACTCTCAAAGGAGTTCGTGCGCCAGTGGCTCATAGAGCATGACTTCATGAACGAGCCCGGACAGACCATGCCCGAAATCACCGACGAATATGCCGAGAGCGTGAGCGACCGCTACATCGAGCTTTATGAGCACATCACAGGCGAGAAGTTTGACAAGGCTGCCGAGGACGGCGACATTGCCGCACGCATCGAGAAGAACGTGGCTGAGTGGCTGAGGAAATGAAGAGTGAAGAATGAAGAGTGAAGAATGAAGCCAGCCATCGACGAAGTCAATGGCTGCGCTAACCGAAGTTATATTCTAAATTGTAAATTCTAAATAAAAAAGATGTATAGAAGCAATACTTGCGGAGAGCTACGACTCTCCAATGCCGGACAGGTGGTGACACTTGCCGGATGGGTGCAGCGCACTCGTAAGATGGGCGGAATGACATTCGTTGACCTGCGCGACAGATATGGCATCACACAGTTGGTGTTCAATGAGGCTGTCGATAAGGAACTGTGCGACCGTGCCAACCATCTCGGACGTGAATTCTGCATACAGGTGGAAGGAACCGTCAACGAGCGCGAAAGCAAGAACAAGAACCTGCCCACTGGTGATATCGAGATAATAGCGTCGAAGCTCAATATTCTGAGCGAAAGCATCACGCCTCCCTTCACCATCGATGACAATACCGACGGCGGTGATGATATCCGTATGAAATACCGCTATCTCGACCTGCGCCGCAATGCAGTGCGCAAGAACCTCGAGTTGCGCCACCGTATGACCATACTTATCCGCAACTTCCTCGACTCAAAGGACTTCATCGAGGTTGAGACACCGATTCTTATCGGCTCCACCCCTGAGGGCGCACGCGACTTCGTTGTACCCTCGCGCATGAACCCAGGACAGTTCTACGCCCTGCCCCAAAGCCCGCAGACACTTAAGCAGTTGCTGATGGTGAGCGGTTTCGACCGTTATTTCCAGATTGCAAAGTGTTTCCGCGACGAGGACCTCAGAGCCGACCGCCAGCCAGAGTTTACACAGATTGACTGCGAGATGAGTTTCGTTGACCAGGAGGATGTCATCAGCCTCTTCGAGGACATGGCACGCCATCTGTTCAAGGAGGTGCGCGGAGTGGAGTTGCCCGCCAAACTGCAGCAGATGACATGGCACGAGGCTATGCGCCGCTTTGGCAGCGACAAGCCCGACTTGCGTTTCGGCATGGAGTTTGTGGAACTTATGGACGTGCTGAAGACAGGCGCGTTTGCAGTGTTCGACCAGGCTGAATACATTGGCGGTATCTGTGTACCCGGATGTGCCAACTACACACGCAAGCAGCTCGACCAGCTTACCGACTTCGTGAAGCGTCCGCAGGTGGGCGCAAAGGGACTCGTATATATCAAGTTCAACGAGGACGGCACAATAAAGTCCAGCGTTGACAAGTTCTATGGCGAGGACGTGCTGCTTAAGGTGAAGGAGAAGATGGGAGCCAAGGACGGTGACCTCGTGCTCATCCTCAGCGGTGACAAGGCCAACAAGACACGCACCCAGCTCTGCACCCTTCGCCTTGAGATGGGCGACCGTCTCGGACTCAGGGACAAGGACAAGTTCGAGTGTCTGTGGATAGTTGACTTCCCCCTCTTCGAGTGGAGCGACGAGGAGGAGCGACTCATGGCAACCCACCATCCGTTCACGCTGCCCAACCCCGACGATATCCCATTGCTCGACGAGCATCCCGAACAAGTGCGCGCCATGGCCTACGACTTTGTCTGCAACGGTATTGAGGTAGGCGGTGGAAGCCTCCGTATCCATGACGGAAAACTTCAGGAGAAGATGTTCAATATCCTCGGTTTTACCCCCGAAAGGGCAATGGCACAGTTCGGCTTCCTGATCAACGCCTTCAAGTATGGCGCCCCACCCCATGCCGGTCTTGCATTCGGTCTCGACCGCTTCGTGAGCATTATGGCAGGACTCGACAGCATCCGCGACTGCATAGCCTTCCCGAAGAATAACAGCGGACGCGACGTGATGCTCGACGCTCCGGGCGAGCTTGACCCGAAACAGCTTGAAGAACTGCAACTTAAGGTTGACCTACGTCAAGAATAATACATCGGCGACAAGAATTTGTCATAAATACTTGTCCAAATGTAAAAAAATGACTAATTTTGCAGCAGAATATGAGAAAATATTCTAAATAAAACGAGAGATTATTAAAATTTAGAAAATTATGGCAGAAAAGAAAACAACAACAAAAGAGACAGCAGCTAAGAAGACTACAGCCGCTAAGAAGACAACTTGCAAGAAAACAGCTTGCGCAACTAAGGCAGCAGTAGCCACAACAGTAGATTACAACGCTGAGAATGTTGGTTTCAAGGCAGGTGATGTTTATCAGACACTTGCTACAGCTGAGAAGGCTCTCACCATCAAGGAGATTGCCAAGGCTGCAAAGATTACAGAGGAAGAGACCCTGCTCGGTATGGGTTGGCTTTTCAAGGAAGGAAAGATTACAACAGCTGAAGGCAAGGTTGCCCTCGTATAAAGCTGGCAAAATTAGCAAATACAAAGGAAGGCTGGCTACAATAGCTGGCCTTCCTTTGTTTATTATCTATTTTCTATTATCACCTAATGACTACATACGACGAACAGATTATCTCAATTCTTGCAAAGGCAGGCCCACGCGGAATGTCAGTGAAAAAAATCGGAATGCAGGTGTACAATCTCAACTGCACGCTTTTCTTCACGCCCGACTTCAAGGAAATCCACAAATACGTGCAACAGTTCCTCGTGCGCAACTCCAAGACCCCCCAATCCCTTGTCAGCAAGACCCAATGGGGCATATACAAGCTGAATCCCAACTCAGCACAAGCCCGCCAACTTGAGATTGATTTCCGCAACAAAGAAAATGAAAACACAATGGAGCAAGAAGAAGAGCAGCGAAAAGACTCGCCCGACCTCTCGCTCAGTCTGTTTGACGATTGTTTTTAGTCTTCGTCAGCCCTTATCCTCTTAATGACTTTTGCCGGCACTCCAGCCACTACCGAATACTCAGGCACATCCTTAGTCACAACCGCCCCTGCTGCCACTACAGCATGCCTGCCTATATGCACACCCGCCGTTATCACCGCATTGGCACCTATCCACACATCATCACCAATAACAATAGCCGAAGTGCTCACCCCCTGCTCATCAATACGCTTTTCCAGATCCTCAAAGTTATGATTCAATGCCGAAACAGTAATTCCCTGGGCAAGGTTCACATGACTGCCTATAGCCACAGGCCCAATCACCGTACAATGGAGTCCTATTCTCGTATAGTCACCTATCGTGACATCGCCTACGGCATTGTTTATACATGAGAACGACTCCACGACACTGTTGCGCCCAATGGAAAAAAGTCGGTATGGGGGGGTGTCCATCCTGACCGAACTGTATATCTTTGAACTGAAAGCCCTGCGCTGGTACAGAGGCGCCAAGAGGCGCACAAACCACCGTGGTCGCGTGAGCCGCTGGTTCATTATAATAAGGTCAACAAGACGTTTCACCCCATCATTCGACTTCAATTTTGCGCGAATAATATTCCTGTCCATATCACTTGTGCCATTTGCTGTTAATCACATCCTCATACAAGGCGAGCAGACTTTCCGCAGTCAATTTCCATGAGAACATTTTCACCCGTTTCAGTCCGTATTCCCTTATTTGGGCATAATAATTTGAGTCCTTCTCCAACCTTAGCATCATGTCGGTGATGCTGTCGGGTTCAGTGGGGTCAACAAGCGGCGCATCCACTCCTGCCACTTCGGGCATTGACGATGTGTTGCTCGTGATCACAGGCGTGCCGCAAGCCATTCCTTCAAGCAACGGTATGCCGAAACTCTCCCTTAAAGAAGTATAGAGGCATGCGAAGGCTGCATTATACACCGACACCAAGTCCTTGTTCTCTATATATCCTGCGGATATGATATGGTCGCGGGCGTATTCAATATCATTTCTTTTCAGTATATCGTCAATAATCTCATTGCCTAGGTCAGCCACCAACAGTTCCCTCTTGACGCTTGACAGCTTCAGATACTTGGCGTAAGCCAAGATTGTGCGCTCAGAGTTTTTCTTCGGGTCCGTGTTTCCAAGGAAGAAGAAGTAGCCGCTCTTGCGGATATACTTGCCGTAGGCGCACTCAACGTCATTAATGGGCTGAAACCACTCATTGTAACCATTGTATATCATCTGCATCCTCTCGCGCGGAATGTTGAGCTTGCACACGATATTCTCGTACTCATAGTTGGAGACGGTGATAATCTTGCGGCACTTGCCCAAGATGCGCGGCACGACAAGCCTACGATAGAGCCACCCCATATTCTGATAGAGCGACTTGTTGTTCTTGTCACGCGGTTCAAGGAAGATGATGTCGTGAAGTGTGAGCACCAACGGGATATTGGTGAAAATCGGTGCCGTATTGCTTGTGCAGTGCAGCAAATCCACTCCTAAGCTGCTGGCAGCCCGCGGCAGTGCCCACTGCTCCCACAGAGGATATGAAGGGCATGTGACCTCGATGATGTGAAAATTAAACGTATCGCTGACGCAACGGTCGGGACCGGGTTTGACAAATATGTAATAATCGTTCTTGGTGTCAATCTGCTGGAGCCATTTAATCTCCTGCAGAACGACATAGTCCATGCCATGCTTGTTGTTGCGGAATATCCGCTGTGCTTCTATACCGATTTTCATTTGTTTCGCATTTTAAGTATATATATAAAAAAAAGAACATGACCTTAATCATGTTCTCATTTTATTCAGCGGTGCGTACGAGACTCGAACTCGTGACCTCCTGCGTGACAGGCAGGCATTCTAACCAACTGAACTAACGCACCAGTGTTTTTCTCATTTCTACTGGCGGTGCGTACGAGACTCGAACTCGTGACCTCCTGCGTGACAGGCAGGCATTCTAACCAACTGAACTAACGCACCAGTAGTCGTTGCTTCATTTAAGCGGGTGCAAAGGTACGGACTTTTTTCCACACTTCCAAGAGTTTTTGGAAGAAATTACTGAAAATATGTTAAAAACACCGCATTTCCGTATTTTTCCCCATCAAAAAGCCATTCTTTGAGCACATGTGATGCCTCAAAACCGAAGTTTTTAAACAATTCCAATGCCCTTTCATTCCTTTCGTCTATCACCACATAAAGCTGATGAAGGTGTATCACGCTATGCGTATATCTCAATATTTCTTCCACGATCACCCGTCCGTATCCCTTGTTCCTGTACTTTTTCCTAATCACCAATCCCAACTCCGCACGGTTGTGTCTGGGTTCATATCCAGTGATATCCACTATGCCCACCACGTCGTTGGTATCCCGTGTGACAGCCATCAGCCTCACCTGCCTGTCGGCATAGATGTCGCATGTGGCGTTGGCTATATAGTCATGCAGTATATAGCGCGAATATGGCACGGTGGTATATCCCGCGCTCCATAGTTCAATGTCGTTTTCTATAGAATAGAGCACATCGAGGTCTTCCGGCTCCATGGCCCTTAGCATTATTTCATCCATATATTTCCATTGGTGTAATGATTATGTTCTGTTTCCTGTGATATATACCTAATCTAATATTAGGATTATCATACTGCTCCATAATCCGGATTAAATCCGCATAATTATACTCATCCAAGTCAAACACAGCCACAACAAGACGGTTGACATGATTGGGCATCTCGTCAACCCAGTCAAGCCCACGCCTCACGGCAATATCCCGACAGTTTGCCATCATCTCTTCATTGCCTGTAAAACACAAGAGCGGCACTTCCCTCATATATTGCCTTGAGAATCCCAAAGATTTTCTCATCTTGCCGGTCAATGTTCCGACTAATGTCAGGAAAGCGATAAAATACACTGCCATCTGCAACGGCCACACAACTACCCACGACAGGTGGGAATAGTGCTTGCGCATGAATATGAGCATGGCATTGTAGAACACGTGTACATACTTAAAAGAAGTCTTTTGAGTGCTCTCGCCCTTGTAGTGGACTATATCGGCAGGCACATACCAGTTTTCCCAGCCTCCCTTAAGCAGCCTGTAGGAGAGGTCAACATCCTCACCATACATGAAGAAGTCCTCGTCCAGCGGCCCAACTTCGTCCAATGCCTTCCTGCGCAACAGGAAACACGCACCGCTGATAACCTCAATCTGCTGAGGACTGTCCCATGGCAGCCATCCCATATAATACTTGCCATACCTTGGATGGGTGGGCTTGCGGCGGCATAGTCCTATCATCTTATAGAAGGAAGTCATTGGCGAAGGCAACCCCCGGCGCGACTCGCGTGCCAGCGAGCCCCAGTCGTTGTGCATCCTCACTCCTATGCCTCCAGCCTTAGGATGTGCATCGGCAAAATCCAGCATCTTGCTTATGGCATCCTCCGCCACAAAGGTGTCGGGATTGAGCAAGAGCACGTATTCCGCCTTCGACTGGCGTATGGCAATGTTGTTGGCCTTCGAAAAACCGAGGTTGTGCCCGGTGTCAATCAGGCGCATACCCTCCACCTTGGACAGATACTTCACCGACCCGTCCTTTGAATGGTTGTCAACGACCACTATCTCAGAGTCTATTCCGTCAAGGGCACGTCTCAGACTGTCCACGCACTGCTCGACGAAATACTTCACGTTGTAATTAACTATGACTACCGTTAGCTTCATTTCTTTGGTGATATATAGACAAAGGGCAGACAGATAAGCAATATGAGGGCCATATAGCCGAATGTGGTGTTCATGAACAGATAGTAGCCCATTGTGTTAAGCAGCAGTGGCACTGTTATCATGAGAATCCTCAACGAACCCCATTTCTTTAGTGCCGTGGTGTCGCCCTCCTCCACCTTTCGCTCAACGTCTTTTGCCTTGAACAGGCGCAGTGCAAGCGGGATCATCACTATTGTCAGCAACTCCATGAAAGTCACTGCCAGAAACTCTTCCTGGGCATTGCCGGCGAAGACTCCCGTAGGCAACACGTCACATTCATATACTATAGCTGCCAACAACGGCACCGCCACTGTCACTATAAGCAGATTACGCAATTTTTTTTCTGTATTCATAACTATTAAGTTTAAAATTAATGGAGTTAAAGGAGTTAAAGAAGTTAAAAGGAGTTAAAGGACAATAGTCTTTCAGGTTCCTTTGGGAGTTTTCAGGGGCAAAACATACGTCTTTAACTCCCTTAACTCCTTTAACTCCTTTAACTTCCCCACTTAAGAACGTCGATTGAGGAATCAATTCACCGGCGTGCGGTTGATGATACTTCTTCCCAACGTCAGTTCGTCGGTGTATTCCAACTCGTCGCCTACGGATATTCCGCGGGCAATCATGCTTATCTTCACTCCTGAGGATGCAAGTCGGCGTGTTATGTAGAAATTGGTGGTGTCACCCTCCATGGTGGATGCCAGTGCGAGGATAACCTCACTGATGCCTCCCTCGCCCACCCGCTCCACCAGCGAGTCTATCTCCAGGTCATTGGGACCTATGCCGTCCATTGGCGAGATTACCCCTCCAAGCACGTGATACAGTCCCTTGAACTGTTGCGTGGCCTCAACTGCCATAACGTCCTGCACGTTCTCCACGACGCATATCAGAGACCTGTCGCGTTGCCCACTGGAGCATATAGGACACACGTCCTCGTCGCAGATATTATGGCAGTACTTGCAGCGTTTTATCTCGTGGCGTGCATGAGTGAGAGCCTCCGCCAGACTGTCAGTCTGTGCCTCGTCCTGCCTGAGCAGATGCAGCACAAGGCGCAAGGCTGTCTTGCGCCCTATTCCCGGCAGTTTCGACATCTCTCCCACCGCCTTGTCCAACAACACCGAAGGATATTTAGTAACCATCCCCACTTCTTAAATATTTCAATTCTTTAATTCTTCAATATTTTAATTCTTCAAGTCTCCAATCTCCATCCATCTCATTGTCTTCTCGTCAATCTCGTCCTTGATGGCGGCAAGCCTTTTGGATTTCTCCGTCAGCGTGCCCACGTCGAGTGTACCGCTGCACAGTGCCTCTTCCGTAGCCTTCTGTTCAGCCTCCAAGTCGGCAATCTCCTTCTCTAAGCGTTCCATCTCCATACGTTCCTTGTATGTCAGCTTACGGGGCTTGTCCTGGTTGCCGTCCCGCCTGCCTGATGACTTTCCTCCATTGCCCGTGGTCTTCGCCTGTTTCTGTTCCACCTCGCTCTTGGCCTTCAGTGCCGACCACTCGCGATACTGGGTGTAGTTGCCGGGGAAGTCCTTTATCTCGCCGTTGCCCTTGAACACAAGCAGGTGATCCACCACCTTGTCCATGAAATAACGGTCGTGGCTCACCACAATCACGCAGCCGGGGAAATCCGCCAAATATTCCTCGAGAATCTGTAGCGTGACGATATCGAGGTCATTGGTAGGCTCGTCAAGAACCAGGAAATTTGGATTCCTCATCAGCACCGTACACAGATAAAGTTTTCTTCTCTCGCCCCCGCTGAGCTTATATACATAATTATATTGTTGCTCGGGAGTGAACAGGAAATACTGCAACAGCTGCGAAGCCGAGAGTTGCTTGCCTCGTCCGAGGTCAACATATTCGGCAATGTCCGTAATCACGTCTATCACTTTCTGCTGTTCGTCAAACTGCAGTCCCTCCTGCGAGAAATAGCCGAACTTCACGGTCTCACCCACCACGATGTGTCCTTCGTCGGGTTGCACCTTGCCGAGCAGCATCTTGATGAATGTCGATTTGCCTGTTCCGTTGTTTCCCACGATGCCCATCTTCTCATAGCGGCTGAAGTTATAGTAGAAGTCCTTCATGATGACCAAGTCGTCGAATGACTTGGATATATACTGGCACTCGAAGATTTTCGAACCTATATATACGTTTGATGATTTCAGCCTGAGCTGCCTTTCCTCCATCCTCTGCTTCGCCACCTTCTCCAGTTCGTAGAAGGCATCCTCGCGGTATTTCGCCTTGTGTCCTCGAGCCTGCGGCTGACGTCTCATCCACTCCAGTTCGGTGCGGTACAAGTTGTTTGCACGGGCAATCTCCGCCCTTTTGTTGTCTATGCGCTCCTGCCTCTTCTCCAGGTAATAGGCATAGTTTCCGCGATATGTATATACCGTGCGGTCGTCAAGCTCGATTATCATTGAGCATACCCGGTCGAGGAAGAATCGGTCGTGAGTCACCATTAGCAGTGTCTTGTTGCCCCGCGAGAGGAATCCCTCAAGCCATTCTATCATCTCCAAGTCGAGGTGGTTGGTTGGCTCGTCGAGTATCAGCAGGTCGGGTTCGGTAATGAGCACGTTGGCAAGTGCCACGCGTTTCTGCTGGCCTCCGCTCAACTGTCCCATGGGCTGGTTGAGGTCGCGTATCTTCAACTGAGTGAGCACCTGCTTGGCCCTGAGCACCTTTTCCTCCTCGCCCTCGTGGTTGAAGCAGGCTTCGAGCACGGTCTCCTCGGGGTCAAACTTCGGCGACTGCTCCAGTATGCCCACCTTGATGTCCTTCCTGAAAATGATGCTTCCCGAATCGGGGGAGTCATTGTCGGCAAGCAGTGACAGCAGGGTTGACTTGCCCGTGCCGTTCTTGGCAATAAGCCCCACTCTCTGTCCTTGCGCCACCGAGAAACTGATGTTCTCGAACAGCACAAGCGCCCCGAAGGACTTCGTCAGGTTCTGAACGTCCAAAAAAGGTATCTCCGCCATATCCGTCTATGCCTCCTTCAGGCTCTTGTTTATCTCCTCTATATAGTTGAGGATATCATCCTTGCCTGTTTTCTTCTCGCTCGACGTGATGAACATTCGTGGCAGTTCCTCCCACGTCTCGCTCAGTGTCTTCTCGTATAGTGCCACACTCGCCTTTGTCTTCGTCACGTTAAGCTTGTCAGCCTTGGTGAAGACAATGGCAAAAGGTATGCCGCTCTCGCCCAACCAGTTGATGAACTCCAGGTCTATCTTCTGTGGCTCAAGGCGTATGTCCACCAGCACGAACACATTCACCAACTGTTCACGTTGGAGGATATATCCGCGTATCATCTGGTCGAGTTTCTTTATTTCAGTCTTCGACCTCTTGGCAAAGCCATAGCCGGGCAAATCCACCAAGTACCACTCCTTGTTGATTATAAAGTGGTTGATGAGCAAGGTCTTACCGGGCGTTGCCGATGTCTTTGCCAACTTCTTGTTGTTGCAGAGCATGTTTATAAGACTCGACTTGCCCACGTTCGACCTGCCTATAAAGGCATACTCCGGCTTAGTGTCGGCAGGGCACATCGACACGTTCGGTGCACTGATCGTAAATTCTGCGTTTTTTATCTCCATTGATATGTCTTTATTTTCAATAAACCCTTGGTCCGAATATTCTCGTCCCCACTCTCACCATGGTGCTTCCGCACTCCACGGCAATGGGATAGTCGTCACTCATTCCCCACGAACGCTCACGGAAATAGTCGGCATCGGCGAAATACTTCCGCTTCACCTCGTCGAAAAACCGTCTGGCGGTCATGAACTCTTCTCTTATCTGCTCCTCGTCATCCACATTCGATGCCATCATCATCAGTCCGCATATTCTCACGTTCTTCATCCCACGCCACTCACCGTCGTTGAGCAACTGTCGGCAGGCGTCGGGCGTGAGTCCGTACTTGGTGTCCTCCTCGGCGATGTGCAGTTCCAGCAGCACGTCAACCACACGGTTGTTCTTCTCAGCCTGCTTCTGTATCTCCTTCAGCAGTTTCAGCGAATCCACTGCGTCAATCATCGAGATATACGGTGCGATGTATTTCACCTTGTTGGTCTGCAGGTGTCCGATGAAGTGCCACTGGATATCTTCAGGCAGTTCCTTCACCTTGCGCGAGAGCTCCTGTTCGTGGCTTTCGCCAAATATGCGCTGCCCCTCACGATATGCCTCCTCGATATACTCAGCGGGGTGAAACTTGCTTACAGCCACAAGTCTCACCCCCTCGGGCAGTGTAGAGAGCACGTCATTGAGATTTCCTTTTACGTCATACTCCATGTGTCTGTCTCCCACTGCTTATTGCTGCTCGTATTCGGGCTTGTCTTCCTTTTCCTTCTTCTTGTATTCGAATACGTCCATGATGGTGGTCTCGCTCACGTTGATGGTCTGGTAGTCAATCATCGTTCCTCCCATCACCTCGTCGATATTCTTGATTGCCGAATTGATATTTCCTGCATTGACGAGATAGAACACTGATGTTTTCTTTTCCTTGTCAGTCTTCTCGTCGATGGTGATAAAGGCGAGCTTTGTCTTGTACCACTTGTCGGCAAGGTCGTTGTCGGCAAAGAATATCTCCTTGTATGGCGCTATCTTCAGGTCGGCGATTTCTATCTCGCCGCTCACGTATGACGACATCTCTTCCATTATCCTTTCCTCTGCCTCGCTGAAGCTGAGGGCGTCAACGGTATATACTTCCACCACTTTCTTGGGCATACCGTCTTCCATCATCTTTTCGTAACGTACTTTACATTCAAACCAAATTGCTGTTCTACTTCTCATAACTATTTAATATTTAATAATTAACTATGCCTGATTTCCCTCTGTTGGCATAAAAACAGGGTGCAAAGTTACAAACTATTTCTTAAACCACCAAGCATTTCCCTGATTATTTGCATTAAAATAATCGGGGAGCTATTTCTGCTCCCCTTTTTGATATCCGTAATTAATAAGGTTCTTTTTCTTCTCTTCGGTAATCCTGTCGATTATCTGCGAAGCTATCACCTGACTCTTCTCGTTGGTGATGTTTGCCTCTCCTGCCAATTTCTGCTGAACCTCTGTCAGTTCTGAAAAAATCTTCTTGCTCGCAACCATGAAGTTCTTCTCGTTAGCACCCATATATTCGGCATTATAGACCTTTGACAAAATGCGATCAGCCTCCTTTTCAAACTGTTTTCTGAATATTTCCTCACTCTTTTTCATGTATTCATCATACTGCTTTTTCTTCTCTGGCGGCATGCGGTCGAGCGAATCCCCGCTGATGACTCCTAATTCCATGGCCGGGTCGAAACCGTCGTCGAGCAGGTCGTCAGTGGACTGCCTCGGGGCAGGTTTCACATACTCTATCTCGTTGGTCTCGGGAACCATACCGAAATAGAATCCCACGATACACAACGCCGCCACTAATGCTATGGCAAACATGGTCAACGAGCTGCGCGTGGCCTTGAGTGCTTTCAGGGCAGACCGCATGACATCCACATCGCAGTATCTTTCCTCCGGGTTTTCCTTAGTCGCCTTCTTTACTATCCGTTTGTATTCCAGCGGCATCTCCCCAGTTGAATAAAGCCATTCTATAAACTTGCCGATAGAATAGACATCGCTACGTTCGTCGGCAGTGCCATCCGACATAACCTCCGGAGCCACGTATGCAGACATGTCACGATAGATATCGCCCTGGTCTTTCATATTTATATAATAGGAGCCGTGTGACAATAGCATCAGCTTGTTGTCGCCCACCCTCGCCAACACGTTCTCGGGCGAGTAGCAAAGATGATACACTCCCTTACCATTTATATATGAGGCAGCGTCGAACAACTGCTTTATGACATTGTCGAGGAAATCCTTCCTGCCCACAAGCGAAGGGATGTCGAACAGCAGTTGGGCAAAGGTGGTGAAGCGTCCCTTTTCCACGTTAAGCGACTTCGGCTCACCATCCGCGGTATCGCCAATCACAAAATGCAGCTGGTGGGGAGAGGCCAACGTGGAGTTCTCCTCACACTCTCTCTTCACATCCTCTAAAAAGAGTACACTGTCGGAAAGATGACGGCGAAGGTCAAGCACATTCTCATACTTGACACCGTTCTGTTTCTTGCGGAATAGTCCTATGGGCAGCAATGCGCCCTTGGCTATCTGTACGTTGCCCAATGACAACATCTCATCATAATTCATATCATCAATTCTTTGTTTTTGAATAAATATTCCGCAAAATTACAACTTTTCCCCGAAAAATCTCAAAAGATGATGAAAAATTATGTTAATCACTAATATTTACCGCCAATAATTTTGCAGTTTGTCAAAAAAGCACTACCTTTGCACCCAAAAAAAAGGAAAAATGCCGGAAATTTCAGTTCGTGGACTTGAGATGCCTGAGTCGCCTATCAGGAAGCTCGCACCTCTCGCCGCCGCCGCAAAAAAACGTGGCACAAAGGTTTATCACCTCAACATAGGACAGCCAGACCTGCCCACACCGAAGGAGGGACTCGATGCGCTCAAGCACATCGACCGTAACATCCTCGAGTATTCACCCTCGCAGGGCTACCTCAGCTACCGCGAAAAACTTGTTGACTACTATCGCAAGTACAACATCAACGTCACCGCCGAGGACATCATCATCACCTCCGGAGGTAGCGAAGCCGTGCTCTTCGCATTCATGTCATGCCTTAATCCGGGCGACGAGATAATCGTGCCCGAACCGGCATACGCCAACTATATGGCTTTTGCCATCTCGGCGGGTGCAAAGATCCGCACCATAGCCACCACCATCGACGAGGGATTCTCACTGCCCAAGGTCGAGAAGTTCGAGGAACTTATCAACGACCGCACACGTGCCATAATGATATGCAACCCCAACAACCCTACGGGCTACCTCTATACACGACGTGAAATGAACCAGATTCGCGACCTCGTCAAGAAGTACGACCTCTATCTCTTCTCAGATGAGGTGTATCGCGAGTATATCTACACAGGCTCTCCGTATATCAGTGCGTGCCACCTTGAAGGAATACAGCAGAATGTCATCCTTATCGACTCTGTCTCAAAGCGTTACTCCGAGTGTGGAATCCGCATCGGAGCACTTATCACCAAGAACGAGGACGTGCGCAAGGCGGTGATGAAATTCTGCCAGGCCCGCCTCTCTCCTCCCCTCATCGGACAGATTGTTGCCGAGGCGTCGCTCGACACTCCCGAGGAATACCTGCGCGATGTATATGACGAATATGTGGAAAGGCGCAAATGCCTTATCGACGGTCTCAACCGCATCCCCGGTGTCTATTCCCCCATACCTATGGGCGCCTTCTACACCGTGGCTAAGCTGCCTGTGGATGACAGCGAGAAATTCTGCCGCTGGTGTCTCTCTGAGTTTGAATATGAGGGCGAGACGGTCATGATGGCTCCCGCATCTGGTTTCTACACCACTCCCGGTGCCGGCTACAATCAGGTGCGCATTGCTTACGTTTTGAAGAAGGAAGACCTTGTAAGGGCTCTTGTGGTGCTTCAGAAGGCATTGGAGGCATATCCTGGAAGAGTGGATGAATAAAGGAAGTTTTAAGGAGTTAAGGGTGTTAAGGGAGTTAAAGGAGTTAAGGGAGTTAAAGGACAAATGTTTAAAACTTGGTAACTCCATAAGGAAGCGAAAAAAGACTATTGTCTTTAACTCCATTAAACTCCTTTAACTCCTTTAACTCCAAAATTAAGAATAAAATTTAAATAGATGAACCTGTCGTTTTTTATTGCAAAGAGAATCTACGGTGACAAGGGCGACCGCAGAAAGGTGAGCCGGCCAGCCATACACATAGCCACGGCCGGAGTGGCTATAGGACTCGCCGTGATGATACTCACCGTCTCTGTGGTATTAGGATTCAAGCACACCATTCGCGACAAGGCGATTGGTTTCGCCGGACATATACAGGTGGAGAATTTCCTCACCATGCAAAGCTCCGACCCCTATCCTATCTGCATCGACGACAGTGTCATGAACCTGCTCAGGAAAACTGAGGGCATCAGCCACGTCGAACGGTTTGCATACACCCAAGGCATACTCAAGACCGACCAGGACTTCCTTGGTATAACGTTCAAGGGCGTGGGACCCGAATACGACTTCTCGTTCTTCAAGGACAACCTCGTCAGCGGCAACATACCCACATTCAGCGACACAGCCAACAAGGGACAGATTTTCATATCGGCTGCCACCGCCGACAAGATGCAGCTAAAGGCGGGCGACAAGGTTTTTGCCTACTTCATATCCGACAACGGTGTGAAGGTGAGGAAGTTCACCGTCTCGGGCATCTTCCAGACCAATATGAGCCAATTCGACAACAACCTGTGTTTCACCGACATATACACCACACGCAAGCTTAACGGATGGGAAGACGGACTATGCACCGGTGCCGAACTTATGGTGAGCGACTTCAACGAGGTGAACACCGTGGCAGGACGGATTGAGCAAAAGGTAAACCGCACCTCCGACCGCTACGGCAATATCTTCACCTCTCAGACCATCTACGAGGCTTATCCCCAGTTGTTCTCTTGGCTCTCCCTGCTCGACATCAACGTGTGGATTATCCTTGCACTTATGATGTGCGTGGCGGGATTCACCATGATCTCCGGACTGCTCATCATCATACTTGAGCGCACTCAGATGATTGGAGTGCTAAAGGCATTGGGCATGAAGAGCAAAAGCGTGCGACACACCTTCCTGTGGTTTGCCGTATTCATCATCGGCAAGGGGCTCATTATAGGCGACGCCATTGCCGCCGCCATCATCATAATGCAACTGAAGACGGGATTCATCTCCCTCGATGCTTCGACATACTATGTGAGCGAGGCTCCTACAGAGGTGAACATCCCCATTTTCCTGCTTATCAACTTAGCCACACTGCTCATCAGCGTGTTCGTGCTCGTAGGTCCAAGTTATCTTATTTCCCATATCCACCCCGCCAAATCCATGAGATATGAATGATTTTCTGTTCTAAAATACCTTAAAACACTACTTTTTTTGCATTTATATAAAAAAAATGCACAAAAAGTTTTGGAATGTGCAGAAAAAGATATACCTTTGCACAAAATTTAGATAATTGTGCAATGAATACATTCAGCAGTTTCAATAAATACATTGAAAAGAGTATTATCGATAACTGGAACCTCGACGCCTTGACAGACTATAAAGGCATCACACTTCAGTATCATGACGTGGCGCGGAAGATTGAGAAGCTCCACATCCTTTTTGAATATTCCGGAGTGAAAGAGGGCGACAAGATCGCCCTTTGCGGACGCAACTCCGCCCATTGGGCGGTGGCTTTCTTCGCTACCCTGACTTACGGGGCAGTGGCGGTGCCTATACAAAACGAGTTCAAGCCCGAACAGATATACAACATCGTCAACCACAGCGGTTCCAAACTGCTCTTCGTGGGCGACTATGTGGCTAAGGAGATTGACCCCAAGGAGATGCCCACTCTTGAGGGTATCGTCAATCTTCCCGACTATTCCCTGATGCTCTCACGCTCAGAGAAGCTCACGTACGCACGCGAACATTTAAATGAAATATTCGGCAGACGGTTCCCGCGTGCCTTCCGTTCTGAAAATGTGAACTACCACGAGGACAAGGCTGAGGAACTGGCAATCATCAATTATACCAGCGGCACCACCGGCTTCTCCAAGGGCGTGATGCTGCCCTACCGTGCCCTTTGGGGCAACCTCGACTTCTGTCTCGGTGCCATTGGCTCCCATGTCAAGCCGGGCAGTTCTGTCCTCAGCATCCTTCCCATGGCACACATGTACGGAATGGCGGTGGAGTTCATCTTCTCCTTTGTACACGGATGCCATCTTTTCTTCCTCACCCGCCTGCCGTCTCCGGCAATCATTGCACAGGCTTTCGCCGACATCCATCCTGCCATAGTCATCTCCGTGCCACTTGTAGTTGAGAAGATTATACGCAAGATGATCTTCCCGAAGATTCAGAACAACAAGGTGCGCCTTCTCTGGAACATGCCCGTCATCAACAAGAAGGTGAAGGAAAGGATATGCCAGATGGTGATGCAGGCCTTCGGCGGCAATGCCTACGAGGTAGTGACCGGCGGTGCCGCCCTAAACCAGGAGATTGAGGCTTTCCTCAAGAGCATCGACTTCCCCATCACCTCCGGTTATGGTGCCACGGAGTGTGCCCCGCTCATCACTTTCAGCGACTGGCACGACTTCCAGCCCGGCAGTTGCGGCACTCCCGTAAGCCACATGGAAGTGAAAATCCTGAGCAGCGACCCCGAGAACATACCAGGCGAGATTGTGGCACGCGGCACCAATGTCATGCTCGGCTACTACAAGAACGAGGATGCCACCAAGGAAGCCCTCGACCATGACGGATGGTATCACACCGGCGACCTCGGCACCATGTCTGCCGACGGTCATGTCTTCATCCGCGGACGCATCAAGAACATGCTGCTCGGTGCCAACGGGCAGAACGTCTATCCCGAGGAGATTGAGGACAAGCTCAACTCGATGGCCATGGTCACCGAGAGCCTTATCGTGCAGCGCGGTGACAAGCTCGTGGGACTGGTGTTCCCCGACTTCGAGGAGGCGCAGTCAATGAACTTCAATGAATCCGACATCATCAGCGTGATGGAGCAGAACCGCAAGGAACTCAACGAGCAGCTCCCCCCGTTCTGCCAGCTCTCGGCAATGGAAATCCGCAAGGAGGAATTCCAGAAAACTCCCAAAAAGAGCATCAAGCGTTATCTGTACAAATAAGCATTCGATATGACTTCATTCAACGAAATAATTGAAAAAAGCATAATAGATAACTGGGATCTCGACGCCCTCACAGACTACAAGGGCATAACCCTCCAGTTTCACGATGTGGCGCGAAAGATTGAAAAGCTCCACATTATGTTCGAGAACTCCGGCGTGCAGCGTGGCGACAAGATTGCACTCTGCGGCCGCAACTCCGCCCACTGGGCGGTGGCGTTCCTCGCCACACTGACCTATGGCGCAGTGGCTGTACCCATACTACATGAGTTCACACCCGAACAAATTCATAATATTGTGAATCACAGTGAATCAAAGATTCTCTTTGTGGGAGACATAGTGGCAACACAGGTGGATGCCACCAAGATGCCGGCTCTCGAAGGCATCATCAACATCCCCGACTATTCACTTGCCCTCTCGCGCACCGACAAGCTCACTTATGCCCGCGAACACCTCAACGAGATGTTCGGACGCAAATACCCCAAGTATTTCCGCCGCCAGCATGTCAGCTACTACCACGAGCAACGTCCCGACGAACTGGCTCTCATCAACTACACCAGCGGCACCACAGGCTTTTCCAAGGGGGTCATGATTCCCTATCGTGCCCTGTGGGGCAACTACGACTTTGCCGTAAATGTCCTCGGCAAGGTGCTCAGGCGTGGCGACAGGGTCATCAGCATACTGCCCATGGCTCACATGTATGGCATGGCGTTCGAGTTCATATTCGAATTCCTCCAGGGATGCCATATCTTCTATCTCACACGCATCCCCTCCCCTGCCATCATCGCACAGGCTTTTGCCGAAGTGCAGCCGCAGATAATCATTGCAGTGCCACTCGTCATCGAGAAAATCATCCGCAAGAAGGTGTTCCCGAAACTACAGACCGGCAAGGTGCGCCTGCTGCGCAACATACCGCTCATCAACAAGAAGGTGGAAGAGAAGATATGCGAACAGGTGAAACAGGCCTTCGGCGGCAAGTTCTATGAGATTATCATCGGCGGGGCTGCCTTCAACCAGGAGGTTGAACAGTTCCTCCATCGCATCAACTTCCCATACACCGTGGGCTACGGAGCCACCGAGTGCGCCCCCATCATCTGCTACGCCGACTACCAGTCGTTTATTCCCGGCAGTTGCGGAAGGGCAGTGGTCCACATGGAGGTGAAGATTGACAGTCCCGACCCGGCAAACGTCCCCGGCGAGATTCTTGCCCGTGGTACTAATGTCATGCTCGGCTACTATAAGAACGAGGAAGCCACACGCCAGACCATCGACAAAGACGGATGGTATCACACCGGCGACCTCGGCACCATGGACTCCTACGGCAACGTCTTCATCAAGGGACGCTCCAAGAATATGCTCCTCGGTCCAAGCGGACAGAACATCTATCCCGAGGAAATCGAGGACAGGCTTAACTCAATGCCGCTCGTGGTGGAGAGCGTGGTTGTGCAGAGAGACACCAAACTCGTGGGTCTCGTCTATCCCGACTTCGACGAGGCGAAGAACATGGGCATCGGCAAGGCCGATATCGAGGCGCAGATGCAGCAGAACATGCAGGACCTCAACGCCACCCAGCCTGCCTACTGCAAACTCTCTGCAATAGAAATCCAAAAAACGGAGTTCGAAAAGACACCCAAGAAGAGTATCAAGAGATATATGTACAAATAAGAGTGAAAAAAGAAAAGTCCCTTCAAGCGCGGCACAATCGCCACTTGAAAGGGACTTTTTGCGGAGAGTGAGGGATTCAAACCCCCGATACCCGGAAAGGGTATACCGGATTTCGAGTCCAGCGCATTCGGTCACTCTGCCAACTCTCCTCGGTTTTGCGGGTGCAAAGGTAATAATTTTATTGGAAACTACAAAATAATTTCGCAATTTTAACATAAATGAACACGTTAGACATCCTCTTTCTCGCTGTGGCTCTTGCCATGGACTGCTTTACGGTATCAATTGTGAGCGGTGTGATTATGAAACGGTGGACAGCCGGTCCCATGCTGCGCATGAGCCTTCTCTTCGGTTTGTTCCAGGCTCTCATGCCATTGGCTGGCTGGTTGGGCATATCTTTCTTCAGCACTTATCTCGCCTCCGTTGACCATTGGATAGCCTTTGCCCTACTCGCCTTCATTGGCGGCAAGATGGTCAAGGAGTCGTTTGAGGATGAAGATGAGGAGCATCCTCATTTCAATCCGTCGCGCCTGCGCACCCAGCTCATGCTCTCCATAGCCACAAGCATCGACGCCTTGGCTGTTGGCATCTCCTTTGCCTGCCTCGGCTATGAGTCGCTGTCGTCCCTTGCCTTCCCTCTCACCGTCATCGGTTTGGTATCCGTGATATTCGCCATAGTAGGCAATCTCCTCGGCATACGTTTTGGCAAGGCCATTGCCCGTCGCCTGCGTCCTGAGCTTTTCGGAGGAATAGTACTGCTGTTCATTGGCGTCAAGATTCTCCTGACCCATCTCTTTGACCTTTAGAACCTCAATCGGGCGCAAAGTCCCTTGCCATTGCCGTCGAGCAAGGCTGGAGAGATGGACAAGTCGGTGTTCTTGCCGAACGGGGTGGTATAGATGAGAGCCGCACCGGCACCTATCGCCGCACCACCAATCACATCCCACCAGTCATGCTTGTCTGCATGGGTTCTTCCCCAAGCCACATACGCCGACACTGCGTATGCCGGGATACCCCATTCCCATCCATATCTCTTCATCAGGAAAGTGGAACCGTCGAATGCCAATGCCGTATGGGTACTCGGAAAGGCATGACTTCCCGTACCGTCTGGTCTGTCCTTCTTTATGGCAGCCTCAAGGGCATAGTTAGCCACGAGTGTAGTGGCGGTACTAAGTCCCAACTCCACGGCACCCTTGCCATCATCATTAGATATGGCAAGGCAAATCCCCGCAAACGAAGGCACAACGCACAACACATCCGTTGTCCTCTCCACAACTTTAGATTGTCCTTTCACAGTAGCACAACCCCAAAGCATCGCCACCAAAAATAGAATGTATCTCAACTGAATACTCTGTGACTCTGTAACTCTGTGTTTAAGATAAACTTTGTGGACTTTGTAAGCAGCTTTGCTGCTCTCTGTATCTTCCATCAGCAAAAAAAAATGCTTTGTATCTTTGTTTCTTTGTGTTAAAAAAAAAGAGCCCCTCTCTAGATGGAAAGGGACCCTTCAGAGATTTGGTTATTGCGATTTACTTAACCTTCTCTACGATAGCCTTGAAAGCCTCGGGGTTGTTAACGGCGAGGTCTGCAAGCACCTTGCGGTTGATCTCGATACCGGCCTTGTTCAGAGCACCCATAAGCACTGAGTAGCTCATACCCTCAAGACGAGCGGCAGCGTTGATACGCTGAATCCACAATGCGCGGAAGTTGCGCTTCTTGGTGCGGCGGTCACGATAAGCGTAGGTCAAACCCTTTTCCCAGGTGTTTTTGGCTACGGTCCAAACATTCTTGCGGGCACCGAAGTAACCGCGAGTAAGTTTCAAAATTCTCTTTCTCTTTGCTCTTGAAGCAACGTGATTAACTGATCTTGGCATAGTTTTCTTACTTTTAAAATGTTAGACAATAGGGATTAACGGAGACACAACAGGTCGCGAACCTGCTTCATGTTGCTTCTGTCCACGATTGTGTCGTGTACCAGATTACGCTTTTGCTTCTTTGTCTTCTTAGTCAGAATGTGACTGTGGTAAGCACGTGCTCTCTTAACCTTACCTGTACCGGTGAAGCTGAATCTCTTCTTAGCTCCGGAATTTGTCTTTACTTTTGGCATTTTTTTTAATGTTTTAATTAATTGTTATTTATTCTACAGTGGCAACGCATATACCGGGCGTTACGCACTTTCTTCTTAATCCTTAATATTTAATTTCTTCTTGGCGTCGGCACTTATCTTCGCATTGGCGAACAGGCCGCCGTTGGCGGGGAGTTCTATGTCCGGCTCCGCTGCTTCAGCCTGGGGCTTGCGCGTTTCCTTCTGCTCCACTGCCTTCTTCTCGCGGTCCAAGGCCTGCTGGCTCTTCTTTGCCTGACCAGCCTTCTTGGGCGCAAGATACAGGAACATCTTCTTGCCTTCCAACGACGGCATGTGCTCCACCTTGCCATACTCCTCAAGGTCGTTGGCGAAACGCAGCAGAAGCACCTCACCCTGCTCCTTGAACAGGATTGAACGGCCACGGAAGAACACGTATGCCCTCACCTTGTTGCCGTCCTCCAGAAACTCCTTGGCATGCTTGAGCTTGAACTGGTAGTCGTGCTCGTCGGTCTGGGGTCCGAAGCGGATTTCCTTCACCTCCACCTTCACCTGCTTTGCCTTCATTTCCTTGGCGCGCTTTTTCTGCTGGTAGAGGAACTTCGAATAGTCGATGAGACGACAAACGGGGGGATTGGCATTGGGAGATATCTCCACTAAGTCAACACCCTGATCACGCGCCATGTCCAAGGCCTGGCGTGTGGGAACTACTGTAGATCCGCTGTCTCCTACGATGCGGACTTCGCGTGAACGTATCTGCTCATTGATACGATACTGGTTCTTTATATTGTCATTCTTCATTCAACTATTTTTGAAAATCGGGTGCAAAGGTAATAAAAAATTAGGAATTAGGAATTAAGAATTAGGAATTTTTTCTTCCACATAACCCTAATTTAACCTTTTTTATCACTTTTGGGCTATTATTTCGAGGAATTCGTCTTCATTTATTATCTTAACTCCTAATTTCTCAGCCTTTTGCAGCTTGGCGGGTCCCATATTTTCACCTGCCAACACCATACTTGTCTTGGCACTTATCGACCCTGTGTTCTTGCCTCCGTTTTGCTCTATCATCGCCTTGTATTCGTCACGGCTATGTTTCTGAAACACACCGCTTATGACGATGCTCTTGCCTGCGAGGATATTGGTGGCGGATGACATTTGCTCTTCCGAGAGGCTCATCTGCAGTCCGTAAGCGCGCAGTCGCTCAACTATCTCAACATTTTCTGGTGTGTGGAAATAGCTTATCACGCTCTTTGCCATCACCTCTCCTATGCCGTCAATCTGTGTGAGTTGGTCGAGGGTGGCTGTCATGAGCGCGTCGATGTTCTTGAAGTGGCGGGCGAGTATCTTGGCGGAGGTTTCTCCCACAAGCCTGATGCCGAGGGCAAACACCACACGCTCAAAGGGCACCGAGAGCGACGCCTGTATTCCATCCACGATCTTGCGTGCCGAACGCTCGCGGCTTCCGTCGCCGTTGATGTCCTGCACCGAGATGTCATACAGGTCGGCTACATTGCGTATCAGTCTCCGGCGATAGTATTCGTCAACGGTTTCCGGTCCTAAGCTGTCTATGTTCATTGCCTTGCGGGATATGAAGTGCTCTATCCTACCCTTTATCTGCGGCGGACATGAGGCGTCGTTTGGACAGTAGTGGGCTGCCTCGCCCTCATAGCGCACAAGCGGTGTGCCACATTCGGGACATACCGCGGCAAAGGTCACGGGCTTGGCGTCTTTATCCCTGCTTTCCACATCCACTCCCACTATTTTGGGGATAATCTCCCCACCCTTCTCCACATACACGTAGTCGCCGATATGAAGGTCGAAACTGCGGATGAAGTCCTCGTTGTTCAGTGTGGCGCGCCTAACCACCGTTCCCGCCAACTGCACCGGCTCCATATTCGCCACGGGAGTGACAGCACCTGTCCTGCCCACCTGGAACGTCACATCCACAAGCCTCGTGCGCTCCCGCTCTGCCTTGAACTTATAGGCAATGGCCCATCGTGGACTCTTGGCTGTATATCCCAACTGACGCTGCTGTGCCAGTGAGTTCACCTTCAGCACTATGCCGTCGGTAGCCACGGGCAGGTTCTTGCGCTCCGTGTCCCACTTGTCGATGAAGGCGTAAATCTCGTCCAGTGTCTTTGCCTTTAGCATCCCCTCGCTGATCTTGAATCCCCACTGGCGCGCGGTTTCAAGATTGTCGTAATGACTGTCCGACGGCAGCTCCGCCCCTAATATATAATAAAGGTACGCGTCAAGCCTTCTGGATGCCACAAGTGCCGACGACTGGCTTTTGAGTGTTCCGCTGGCAGCGTTGCGTGGATTGGCGAAGAGGGGTTCCTCTGCCTTCTCGCGCTCGGCATTGAGGTTTTCAAACACGCTCCACGGCATGAGGATCTCTCCTCTAATCTCAAAATCCTCAGGATATCCCTCTCCTGTCAGCACGAGCGGTATGCAGCGTATTGTGCGCACGTTGGCGGTCACGTCGTCGCCCTGCACTCCGTCACCTCTTGTCACTCCTCTCACCAGCCGTCCGTTCTCGTATGTCAGGCTGATTGACAGTCCGTCGTATTTCATTTCGCAGCACACCTCGAAGTCAGCTCCGTGCAGTCCCTTCATCACGCTCTCATACCATTCAGCCACTTCCTGGCGGTTGTAGGTATTCGAAAGCGAGAGCATGGGATAGCGGTGAGCCACCTGCTTGAATTCGCTTGATATGTCGCTGCCCACTCGCTGCGACGGCGAGTTGTCGTCGTGCATCTCCGGATGACGCGCCTCCAGCTCTTGCAGTTCGCGCATCATCATGTCAAAATCCTGGTCAGATATCACCGGCGCATTCTCCACGTAATATCTGTAGTTATGTTCATGCAGTTCCTGTCTCAACTGCATTATCCTTTCCTTCTCATTCATATATTATAAATAATCAACCTAATTCTTAATTTCCTAATTCGGCGTGAGCGTGTATTTCTTCTTCTTCGTCTTTGCCCTGTGGGGCATCGAAGGAGAGACCACGTCAAAGCCTCCCTTTTCTTTCTGTCCTATCTCCGATGAGATACCGCCCTCAGATGCTATCGAAGACACCGACGGCGGTAGCGGTTGTGCCGACCGTTTCACTCCGCTGTACTGCTGCCACCTCTGACGTATGCGATATACATAATCCACGGTCTCAGTGCCTCGCATATACCCGTATTTCACTATCGGGTCGCGGTAATACATCGGATCGCCCAGCTTCAGCACATACGCAGACACTTCTGCCCACGACTTGCTGTCCTTGCCGTCGCGCTCAGCCAACGCCATGGCATCCCTGATATGATGATACCCACCATTGTAGCACGCAAGGGCAAAGTTCTGCTTCTCATATCTCGACGGCACATCCTTGAACTTCGCCTCCAACTGCCCGAGATACTTCGCCGCGGCGGCAATGTTGCTCTCCGGATCGTGAATCTTCTCCATCGGCAATCCTAACTGCGATGCCGTCCCGGGCATAATCTGCATCAGTCCCAATGCCCCCGCCCATGACTTGGCGTTGGGGTCGAACGTCGATTCCTGGTAACACTGCGCAGCCATCAGCTTCCAATCCCACCTGATCGGCCGCGAATAAGTCATAAACAGATGGTCATACCGCGAGATAACTCCCGCCGCACTGTTGAGCATCGGCGCATACACATGCCTCACCACACTGCGCGAACTCAGGATAAAATCCTCGTCCTTCTTCACCTCGTCCATATACTTCGGCTTATACCATTCCCTCAGGGCAGCCACGAGCCGGACGTTCTCCCCCATCACCGCCCAGTGACCGAGCGAGTCAGCTCCCGCCCCACAGAACGCGAGCATGGCAACCGAGTCCTTTGGCAGGCGTATATCCACAGGGCGCAACAGGCATCCCACGATGTCACCGTCGCCATCGGCAAGCCTGCGCACCATCTCCACCGTGTCGCGGCACACCTCCACGCGCAGCCTCACACCGAGGTGGTCGGCAAACTTCTGGCACAGCATGTATTGCCGTCCCAGTTCACGCCCGCGGAAGTCGTAATACGTCTCAGGTCCGCTCACGGTGAGCATAATCAATTCGCCGTTGGCCTGTATCTGTCCCAAGTCGAAACCGTCGGTATCGGTGGAGTCAGCAGCGTCACCCCATAGTGGTGCCGACTGTTTCCTCTGCGACTTGCATCCACCCAATAATAATAAGGTGTAGCACAAAAACATGCCAAAAACGGCTGTAAAAAGCGTCTTATTTCTCAATTTTATTACATTTTGGGTGCAAAAGTACACATTTTCTTGCATATTACCATATTTTTCACTAATTTTGCATCGAAATTTTGAGAATTAAACAAAAAAAACAAGAAATGTTAAGAATTGCAGTACAGTCTAAAGGTCGTCTCTTTGACGACACAATGAATCTTCTCGCCGAAGCTGACATCAAGGTCAGCGCAAGCAAGCGCACCCTCTTGGTGCAGTCTTCTAACTTCCCCTTGGAAGTGCTATACCTTCGCGACGACGACATTCCGCAAAGCGTGGCAAGCGGTGTGGCCGACCTCGGAGTGGTGGGCGAGAACGAATTCGTAGAGCGTGGCGAGGAAGCGGAGATAATCTCCCGACTCGGATTCAGCAAGTGCCGACTATCGTTGGCTATTCCCAAGGACATTGACTATCCCGGACTTGAGTGGTTTAACGGCAAGAAGATTGCCACTTCATATCCCGGCATACTGCGACATTTCATGGAGAAGCACGGTGTCAACACTGAGATTCACGTCATCACCGGCAGCGTGGAGATTTCCCCGGGCATCGGTCTCGCCGACGGTATATTCGACATCGTCAGCAGCGGCTCCACTCTCGTGAGCAACAACCTGCGCGAGGTGGAGGTTGTCATGCAGAGCGAGGCACTGCTCATCGGCAACAAGGACATGGATGAGGAAAAGCGCAAGACTCTTCAGGAGATGCTCTTCCGCTTCGAGGCTGTCCGCAGTGCCGAGGACAAGAAATACGTCAGGATGAATGCCCCCAAGGCACGCCTGCAGGAGATTATCAACGTGCTGCCCGGACTGAAGAGCCCCACCATCATCCCGTTGGCTGACGAAGACTGGTGCTCTGTCCACACTGTCCTCGACCAGAAGCGTTTCTGGGAAATCATCGGCAAACTCAAGGAAATGGGAGCGCAAGGCATCCTTGTCACTCCAATAGAAAAAATGATTCTGTAAATGAAAACGATATTATATCCCAAGAGGGACGAATGGAAGGAGATTGTCGAGCGACCGCGTCTCGACGTCTCCCAACTGACTGCCACCGTGCGCTCAGTGCTTGATGACATCAAGGCACGGGGCGACGAGGCTGTAAAGGAATATGAACTGAAATTCGACCACGTTCAACTCGACACATTGGCTGTTAGCCAGGCCGAAATGGACGAGGCTGAGACGCTTGTAGATGCCGAGCTGAAAGCCGCCATCCAGCTTGCCCACGACAATATCAAGACTTTCCATGAGTCGGAGGTGTTTGTCGGACATAAGGTCAACACGCAGCCCGGTGTCACCTGCTGGCAGAAGAGCGTGGCGATAGACAAGGTTGGACTCTACATTCCGGGCGGAACGGCACCACTGTTCAGCACTGTACTTATGCTCGCCACTCCTGCCAAGATTGCCGGATGCCGCGAGATTGTACTCTGCACTCCTCCAAATCGTGAGGGCAAGGTCAACCCTGCCATTCTCGTCGCTGCACGCATAGCCGGAGTTAGCCATATCTTCAAGGCTGGCGGTGTGCAGGCCATAGGTGCAATGGCTTACGGCACGGAGTCTGTGCCCAAGGTATATAAGATATTCGGTCCAGGCAACCAGTATGTCATGGCTGCCAAGCAGGAAGTGAGCCTTCACGACGTGGCTATCGACATGCCCGCCGGTCCGTCTGAGGTATGTGTCATTGCCGATGCCAATGCCAACGCGTCGTTCATTGCCGCCGACCTGTTGTCGCAGGCAGAGCATGGGACTGACTCTCAGGCTATACTCATAACCACCTCTGAGTCAACACTTGAAAAGGTAAAAGATGAAGTGCAGCGTCAACTCGACCTGCTTCCCCGCAAGGAGATAGCAGCCAAAGCTCTCGACAACAGCAAGCTCGTGGTTGTGGCGGATGATGACGAGGCAATGGCCCTCGCCAATGCCTATGCCCCCGAACATCTCATAATCCAGACCGACAACTATGACGCTCTCGCCGAGAAGGTCATCAATGCCGGAAGCGTGTTCCTTGGCAAGTATGCCTGTGAGAGTGCCGGCGACTATGCCAGCGGCACCAACCACACCCTGCCCACCCATGGCTATGCCGTAGCATACAACGGTGTGAACCTCGACAGCTACTGCCGCAAAATCACCTTCCAGCATCTCACCGAGGAGGGCGTAAGCCACATCGGCAAAGCCGTGGAGACCATGGCTGCCGCAGAAGGACTGGATGCCCATCGCAATGCGATGGCGATTAGAAGGATTAAAGAATTAAAAAATTAAAGAATTAAAGTTCTTCAATGAAAACATTACAGGAACTTACACGTAAGAATATATGGGAACTGGCACCTTACAGCTGTGCCAGAAACGAGTTTAGCGGGAGGAATGCCAAGGTGTATCTCGATGCCAACGAGAACCCCTACCACGCACCCTTCAACCGCTATCCCGACCCGCTGCAGCTTGCACTCAAGGACAAGCTGTCAAAAATCAAGGGCGTGCCTGCCGAAAACATATTCCTCGGCAACGGAAGCGACGAGGCAATCGACCTCATGTATCGCATCTTCACCGAGCCAAAGGTTGACAACGTTGTGGCAATAGAACCTACATACGGTATGTATAAGGTGTGCGCCGACATCAACGACGTCGAATACCGTCCAGTATGCTTGGAGGAAGGTTTTCAGCTCAACGCCGAAAAACTCCTCGCCGCCACTGACGCCCACACCAAGCTCGTATGGATTTGCTCGCCCAACAACCCCACGGGCAATGCCCTCAACCGTGACGAGATGTCAAAGGTCATCAACGGCTTCGACGGCATAGTCATCATCGACGAGGCATACAGCGATTTCTCCACGCAAGTGCCGTTCCGCAGTGAGATAGCCCGCCATCCCAACCTCGTGGTGCTCAACACTATGAGCAAGGCATGGGGTTGCGCCGCCCTGCGCCTCGGCATGGCTTTCGCCTCGAAGGAAATCATCGAGCTGATGAACAAGGTAAAATACCCCTACAACATCAACCTCCTCGCCCAGCAGCAGGTTATGGAGATACTCAACGATCCCTACGAGGTTGACAAGTGGGCGCGTCTCATCCTTCAGGAGCGCACAAGGGTGATGGACTCCTTCCGTCTCCTTGACTTCACCAAGAAGATCTACCCCACCGATGCCAACTTCTTCCTTGTGGAGGTGGACGACGCGCAGCGCATCTACGACTACCTTGTCTCCCAAGGTATCATCGTTCGCAACCGCAACCGCGTGACGATGTGCGGCAACTGCCTCCGCATCACCATCGGTTCCAAGACCGAAAACTCCGAGCTTTTAGCCGCCCTGAGGGCATTATAAAGAGCTAAATATTCTGAAGCAACCTTTACACAGGATTCGATAAGAGTCCGGAAGGGGCGTCAAAACATAGGATTGATTTTTTGCCTTATCCTATGTTTTGACGCCCTTCCAATAGTCACTATAGATACTCCTGTCCGTTAATGGTGGAACAGTCGTGTCAACAGGCTTGGAACAAGTGTGCCAAAAGGTATCTTTACATCTTTTAAATGCGTTGTTATATCAAATAATTGTAGTTTAACTATTTAGGTTGACTACTTATCGTCTTATTCATAAAACAGGTT